>Ga0210362_1527408_pt1 | contig 24787 bp, 20 predicted proteins | sample S625metaT_FD_159713 | JGI IMG/M metagenome (GOLD analysis project Ga0210362, IMG submission 159713) | Metatranscriptome of estuarine sediment microbial communities from the Columbia River estuary, Oregon, United States - S.625 (Metagenome... | ecosystem: Environmental > Aquatic > Marine >... | reverse complement strand
CGCCACAGATCGCCGCCGCTTTCTCGAACCAGCCCGACGAGCCGCGCGGCTTCAGGGCCGGGGTCCGCCGGACGGTTCAGCCGGAGATCTCCGTGCGCGTGCTGTCGACGTGCAACCGCGGACTGAGTCACGCCCGCAACCTCGGTCTGCGCCACTCGCTCGGCGAGATCGTCGCCTACATCGACGACGACGCCTACCCCGATCCCCACTGGCTGCATTACCTGGCCTACCGTTTCATGTCGACCGACTGCGTGGGCGCCGGCGGGCCCAACATCGCGCCGCCGGGCGACGGCCCCATCGCCGACTGCGTGGCCAACGCTCCCGGGGGGCCGGTCCACGTGCTGGTCTCCGACACCGAGGCTGAGCACATTCCCGGCTGCAACATGGCGTTCCGCCGCGAGGCGCTGGAAGCCGTTGACGGCTTTGACCCACGTTATCGCGCCGCGGGAGACGACGTGGACCTTTGCTGGCGGCTGCAGGAGCGCGGCGGCAAGATCGGTTTTCACGCCGGCGCCATGGACTGGCACCACCGGCGAAACTCCCTGACCATGTACTGGCACCAGCAGAAGGGCTACGGCAAGGCCGAGGCCCTGCTGGAGGAAAAATGGCCCGAGCGCTACAACCCGGCCGGGCACCTGGCCTGGACCGGACAGCTCTACGGAAGGGGACTGACCCTCACCGTGCCCATGGGCCGCTCCCGCATCTACGGCGGAGTATGGGGCAGCGCGGCCTACCAGTCCCTCTACCATCCCTCGCCCGCCACCCTGCTCGCCCTGCCGCTGATGCCCGAGTGGTATTTCGTGGTCGCGGCCCTGGCCGTGCTGTCGCTCCTGGGCCTGTCGTGGCCGCCGCTGCTGTGGGCGATTCCCCTCCTTGCGCTCGCCGCAGCCGCGCCCATCGCCCAGGCCGTCATCAGCGCCGCCCGCGCCGAATTCCCCAAGACACCCGCGACGCTCCAGGAGCGGATCAAGCGCCGGGTCATCACCGCCGGCATGCACCTGGCCCAGCCCATGGCGCGGCTCATCGGGCGGCTGCGCCACGGCCTCACGCCCTGGCGCAGGCTGGGCGGGGGCATCGCGCTCCCGGTCACCGTGGAGCGCACCCTCTGGCGCGAATCCTGGCGCGCCCCCGAGGAATGGGTGGAAGCATTGGAAAAGCAGGTGAAGGCGGAGGGCATCCCGGTGCGCCGGGGCGGCGATTACGACGAGTGGGACCTGGAAGTGCGCTGCGGGACCCTGGGCGCCGCCCGCGCCCTGCTCGCCATCGAGGAGCACGGCGCCGGCAAGCAGCTCGGGCGCTGGCGACTTTCTCCCCACCCGTCCATGCTCTCGGTAGTGATCGCCTCCGCGCTGGGCATCGGAGCCATGGCAGCGGTGCTGGACGGCGCCTGGGTCGCCGTGTTCGTACTGGCGGCCGCCGCCACGGCTCTTGGATGGCGGATTGCCACGGATTGCGGGGCAGCTCTCCGCATTTGCGACAACGCTATTGATCGGGCCCAGGGATGACACCCATGCCCTAACACCAAATGCCAGTTCGGAAACAAGTCTAACAACGAATTGATGAAAGAAAGCGCCAAGGAGCAAGCCCCCGCACGAACCCTCCACAAATACGGTCGGGTTGTCAGGCACGCGCTCGTCCATTGGCCAACCCTTGCCGGAATCGTTGCACTTACCTTGGCCCTGTCCGCGTTGGCCGCGCTGCAGCCGTGGCCATTGAAACTGTTGATTGACTACGGGATCGGAGACCTGGAACCCGTGGCTCCGTTCAAGGACTGGCTGAGCGCTTTCGGCATCGATCCGAGCCCGGTAAACCTGATCTGGATTGCGGCCGCCGCGGCGATCGTATTGTTCGCGGCCAACGCGGCGCTTGACTCCGCCCTGACGTGGGCGTGGTCCGCGGCCGGTCAGCGCATGGTGTATGACCTTGCCGCGGACCTGTTCCTGCAGATGCAGCGCCTGTCCCTGCTGTTCCATGCGCGGCGCAACGTGGGAGATTCCATTACCCGCATAACGGGGGACGCCTGGTGCGTATATTCGGTAACCGAGGGAATACTGATCGCACCGCTGCGCAACCTACTGATCCTGGCTTCGGTGGGCGCGGTGGCATGGCAGTTGGATTCCGTCCTGACCCTGATCATGGTATGCGCCGCGCCGCTGCTCGCGGGTTCCGCCATCTATTTCGGCGAGCGCCTAAAGGGCTACGCGCGCCAGAAGCGCGAAGCCCAGGCGCGGATCGCTTCATTCCTTCACCAAGTCCTTGGGGCCATTCCGATGGTCCAGGCCTTTGGGGCCGGCGCTAGGAACCTGGAGGTGTTCGGCGGCCTCGCCCATGGAGCGGTGCGGGCAAACCAGAAGTCGGCCCTGTTCACCGATGCGTACGGACTGGTGAACGGAATCGCCCTAACCCTGGGCACTGCCGTAGTGCTCTTCGCCGGCGGCGGAAGGGTGCTCTCGGGAGAGCTCTCTCTAGGCAGCCTGCTGGTGTTCCTTGCCTACATGAAGACCCTGGAGGGCGCTTCCAGGAGCCTGCTGACCACCTACGGGGGACTGCGTGCCGCGGAGGCCAGCATTGACCGTGTAATGGAAGTTCTCGACGCCACCGAAACCGTCCAGGACGCCCCGGGCGCGCACCCCCTCCCCCATCGCGTCGCTGGACAAACCGGGCACCTGGTTTTTGACCACGTAACCTTTGGCTATGGACCGGGGCAACCCGTGATCAGGGACCTTTCCCTCAAACTCGCACCCGGGGAAACGGTGGCGCTAGTGGGAACCACCGGCGCGGGGAAGAGCACCCTTGCGTCACTGGTCCCGCGGTTTTTCGATCCCTGGGAAGGCCGCGTGATTCTTGACGGGATGGACGTGAAAGACCTGCAGCTGGCGAGCCTGCGTAGTGAAATCGCTATCGTCCTCCAGGAGCCCTTCCTGCTGCCCCTGACGGTCGCGGAAAACATCGCCTACGGCCGACAGGACGCCACCCGCGACGAAATCGTGGCTGCCGCCGTGGCCGCGAACGCCCACGAATTCATCCGCGAACTGCCGCACGGCTACGATACTGTGTTGGGGGAGCAGGGCGCCACCCTGTCCGGCGGCCAGCGCCAGCGCCTCGCCATCGCCCGGGCACTCCTGAAGGATGCGCGCGTCCTGATCCTGGACGAACCCACCTCGGCCCTGGACGCCAACACCGAGCGCCTGGTCGTGGAGGCGTTCGAGCGGCTCATGAAAGGTCGGACCACCCTCATCATCGCCCACCGCCTCTCCACCGTGCGCCGGGCCCACCGCATCGCCGTTCTCGAAGATGGCCGCGTCGTCGAGGTGGGTTCTCACGCACAGCTAATCTCTGCGGGGGGTCGCTACGCGAGGCTCCATGCCCTGCAGGCGATCACGCGCGCCCCGGAGGGGGCAAGATGAACCGCTGGTGGGTGAGGCTCGCCGCATACGCGGCTCCCGAGCGGGTCCGCCTGAGCGGCCTCTTCGGCCTCGTGCTGCTGGGTATCGGCCTCGAGGCCCTGCTGCCTTGGCCCGTTAAGCTGATCGTCGACCATGTGCTAAAAGATGAAGCGCTTCCCGAAATCGTGGGCTGGATGCATGCCCTCCCTGGTGCAGGAAGCCCCTTCGGGCTCCTTGGATGGCTCGCCGGATCGGTTTTTCTGGTGTTTGTTGCCGCACAGTGCGTGCATTTGACCAAGGCAGTAATCCAAGCCGGGGCTTCCAGCCGCATGCAATACGGCTTGGCCCGTGATCTGTTTGAGCGGCTCCAAGCCCTGTCTCTGACGTATCACGGTCGTGCATCGAAGGGAGACCTGGTGCGCCGGGTATCGGTGGACACCGGCTGCGTGCCCACCCTCGTATCCGGAGTCTTCTTCCCTCTGCTGACCGCGCTGCTCACACTGCTGGTGCTGTTCGCCATTATGTGGCAGCTCGATCCCCGGCTAGCTGTAGCGTCCGTCGCGGTCGCGGTGCCCATGGGTATCCTGATGAAGCTGCTCGGCCCACGTATGACCGAGCGGGCCTATCACCAGCAGCAGATGGAAGGGGAAGTATGGACCGTCGCCGAGCACACCCTGACCGCGCTCCCCCTGGTCCAGGCGTTCGGCCGGGAGCACCACGAGGGCTCCCGCTTCAGAGGCGTTTCGGGCCGCACTATCCGCGCCTACATGCGCTCCATCGCGTCCCAGATCCAATTCAAGATCGGCGTGGATGGCTGCATTGCATTTGGTACAGCCGCAATCATGGTACTGGGCGGCTTGCACGTGCTGGATGGGCGTTCTTCGGTCGGCACGCTGGTGGTTTTTCTGAGTTACCTCACCGCCCTCTATGCGCCCCTTGTCATGCTCGCCTACCTGTCCCCCACCTTTGCCAGCGCCACAGGCAGCGCCCGCCGCGTGACCGAGCTGCTCGATACCGAGGAGACGATTCGCGAGCAGGGCGGCGCGCGCCCGCTCAAGGGGGCCGGCGGACGGATCCGTGGACACGTCAGGATGGAGAACGTGGTCTTCGGCTACGAGCCGGGGCGCCCGGTACTCCGCGGCATTGACCTGGTGGCGCTCCCGGGGGAAACCATCGCCCTGGTGGGATCCACCGGCGCCGGCAAGACGACGCTGGTCTCCCTTATTCCCAGGCTGTTCGACCCTTGGGAGGGGCGGGTGCTCTTCGACGGCCAGGACATCCGGGATGCAACCGTCGCCAGCGTTCGCGCCCAGGTTTCCCTGGTACTCCAGGACTCGTTCCTGCTCCCGGTATCCATTGCCGACAATATCTCTTACGCGCGTCCCGATGCGCGCCGAGAAGATGTCATCAGTGCCGCGGTCGCGGCCAACGCCGACGGGTTCATCCGGCGCCTCCCGGATGGCTACGATACCGTGATCGGGGAGCGTGGCGTTACCCTGTCCGGCGGCCAGCGCCAGCGCCTCGCCATCGCCAGGGCCCTGCTGAAGGACGCGCCGATCCTGATACTCGACGAGCCCACTGCAGCACTGGACGCCGAGACAGAGTCCCAGGTCCTAGAAGCCATCCACCGACTGACCCGGGGCCGGACCACATTCGTCATTGCCCATCGCCTCTCCACGGTACGCCGGGCAGACCGCATCCTGGTCCTGGACGGCGGGAAACTGGTCGAATCGGGAACCCATGACGAACTGCTCGCCCATCCCGGACTATATCGCGGGCTCCATGCGCTGCAGTTCCTTCCGACGCGCTCTGTTTCCGGCAGCGAGGCAGGCTGAATTTTAGGCGAGATTTATCCATGGCGCGCAAGAAGATAATCGTGATGGGCTTCATGGGCAGCGTGCCCATCGCCGGGGTCATCTGGCAGCACATCCATTACATCGTCGGGTTGCAGCGTCTCGGCCACGATGTCTACTACATAGAGGATTCGGCGCGCATTCCCTACAACCCCGTCGCCCAGACCGTCGAGAACGATTTCGCCTACGCCGGCGCCATCCTTGAAAAACTTGGGCACCGATTCGGCTTTTCCGGCCACTGGGCGTTCTGCGCGCGCTACTTGCCCGAGACCCCCACCTCAGGGCTCCCCCTTTCCACAATACGCAGGTTATATCGCGACGCAGACGCGATCCTGAATGTCTGCGGGGCACAGGAATTCAACCAAGATCTCCTCGAGAGCCAGCGGATCATCTACGTCGAAAGCGACCCCGTTGTCGAGCAGGTCCGCGTGGATCGGGGTGTAGGCGGCACGATTGAACACCTCAGCCGCCATTACCGCCTGTTCACGTTCGGCGAGAACGTTGGGACCGACCTATTCCCGGTGCCTCTGCACGGCTTGCAGTGGCTGCCCACCCGGCAGCCGATCGTCACTGATTTCTGGGCTCCAACCGCCCCGCCTCCGGCCGGGGCCGTTTTTACTTCCGTTGCTAACTGGTCGACCGCAGGCAAGAAGGATGTGGAATGGCGCGGGCAAACCTACCTCTGGTCCAAGTCCCTGGAGTTCATGAAATTCGTGGACGCCCCGGTTCGCGCAGGCGAGCCCTTCGAGTTGGCCACCAACATCCCTGATCCTGCAACCCGCGCCCTGTTTCAGCGCAACCACTGGCGCCTGGTCCCACCCGACGAAATGAGCATCCATTTCGACCAGTACCGAGAATATGTCTGGGCATCGAAGGGAGAGTTCACGGTCGCCAAGGATCAGTACGCTCGGCTCAACACCGGCTGGTTCAGTGACCGCTCGGCCTGCTACCTCGCGGCGGGCCGCCCGGTGATCACCCAGGAAACCGGGTTCACCCGCCTTTACGGGGGCGGCAAGGGGCTATTCGGATTCACGACGATGGACGAGATCGTCGACGCCCTCCGCCAAATCAACGCCGACTACGCCGCGCATTCCAGGGCCGCCCTGGAAATCGCCAGGGAGTACTTTGAGGCGAAGAAGGTGCTGGCGTCCCTTTTGGACCGGGCCGGCATATGATTGGGGGAAATTCAGCGCCAGCCATCGCGCTCTCGATTGGAACAATCGTTCGCGGCATGACTTGATCATGGAAATCCCAGACCAGTATCCCGACGGAAAGCTCCCCCCTAATGTGGTCCTAGGGCACCATACCCTCGTGCGCGGCGCACTCGCTTTCAAGCGCTTCCACGCCCTGAGGGATCCCGCCCTTGTCATCGGAGCCTTCTGCACCATGGACGGGGTAGTATTTGCCCTCGGGAGCAACGCCCGCATGAGCATCGGCGACTACTGCCACTTCACCAATGCGGTAATGTTATGCGAGGCGGAAATCACCATCGGACACCATGTTTTTATCGGCTGGAACGCCACCATAACCGATTCCGATTTCCATCCACTTCCGCCCGGGGAACGCATTGAAGACGCCATCGCGCTTTCGCCTCTTGCCAACGGCCGGCGGCGGCCTGCTTTTGCAATGGCGCCAATAGTGATCGAGGACGAAGCATGGATCGGCCCGATGGCCGCGATCCTCAAGGGCGTCAGGATTGGCGCTGGCGCCATCATAGAGCCCGGCTCGGTCGTCACCCAAGACGTGCCCTCGCGTAGCAGGGTCATGGGCAACCCAGCGCGAGTAATTGGAGAATCATAGGTTGGCTACCGTGGGACTTACCCTACCCTGGGACTGGCACCCCGGCACCGTACCCCCCAATATTGAAATTGGGGAAGGCGCCTACATTGAAACCAGCTATAGTTTTCACCAGTGTCGCAGCGAGCAGCACCCGGCGGTCACCCTGGGACGCGGCTCACAGGTCTATCTTGCTATGATGTTCGACTTGGGCAAGCGCGGCCACGTCGGTCTTGGTGACTATTCCAGCATGACCGGGGGTCGCATTATCTGTGACGATGAAATTACCATTGGGCGCTACTGCCTGATCTCATGGAACGTCATCATCATGGACACCTATCGCCTGCCCCTTGACGCCCCATCCCGCCGCGAAGCACTGGACCGAGTCGCCCACACCCGCGACCGCGTCATCACATCATTCTATGACTCGCCGCGTCCCGTGCGCATCGGGGACAATGTATGGATCGGATTCGATGCCTGTATTCTTCCGGGCGTCCACGTCGGAGAGGGTTCCGTGGTGGCAGCAAAGGCTGTCGTCGCGGAAGACGTGCCTCCCTATACCGTGGTCGGCGGGAATCCCGCCCGGCTGATCCGAAAACTTCCGCATCGCTGATGACATGCTGCTGCGCTTAGCCAGCTTCTTGTGCTCTACTGCTCTCCTTACACCGACCCGGAAAGGGAGCGCCTCTCCGCGAACCCTGAACATGGTTCTGGTGGGTGTCGCCGCTGTTCTACTGTCGATGCCCACCACAGCGGCCTGGGCTCATGACAAATATTCGGACCTCGACATCACGGAGGGGCAACGTCTCTTCAACGGCTTCTGCGCCTGGTGTCACGGCCCCGAGGGGGACTGGGTACCTCAGATTGATTTGGGACGAGGAAAAGTGAAGGGGGATTCCTCCAATGAGGGGCTCATCGCCACCATCCGAAGGGGTGTCCCCGGGACGGCCATGCCCGAGCACCCGGACTTTACCGACCCAGAGATACGGGCGATCGTCGCCTACCTTAGATCCATCGGCGCAGACCGAGAGTCTGAGATCCCCGGCGATGTCGACGAAGGCAGGAAGTTCTTCGAAGGGAAAGGTGGATGCCTCAACTGCCACCGCGTTATGGGAAAAGGCTCGCGCGTCGGCCCCGACTTGACCGACATGGGGGTGCTGAGGCGCTACGTGGAGATCGAACGCTCCATACTGGAGCCCGACGCGGAGGTGCTGCCGGAGTACCGCTCAGTTCGCGTGGTCACTGGGACCGGAGAGGTGATTTCGGGACGGATATTGAACAGGGATACGTTCTCCCTTCAGATGATCGACACTCGCGAACGATTGCGTTCGCTGAGGCTCGCGGAACTGCGGCAGGTCGAGATAGGCGAGAAGTCTCCCATGCCCTCCTGGAAGGAAAAACTCAGCCCGCAGGAGCTCGCGAATCTGGTCAGCTACATCGTTTCGTTAAGAGGGGTTCCCGCGCAATGAGAACCGCCATCGCGCTGCTGTTTCTCCTGTCCTACGGGTTCAGCAGGGTGGCGACCGGGCAGGGACCCGTTTCGTTCGATGACATCCTCAATGCCTCTGCGCATCCCCACAACTGGCTGACTTATTCGGGAACGACATTCAGCCAGCGCTTTACTAAGCTGGGCCAGATTACCCGGCAGAACGCAAAGGACCTTGAGCTCAAGTGGGTTTACCAGACGCGCTCATTGCATAAGTTCGAGGCAACGCCGCTGGTCGTCGATGGCGTGTTTTACACGGTCCAACCCCCAAACGACATCGTCGCGCTGGACGCCACAACCGGCCGCGTGTTCTGGACGTTCTCCTACAATAACGGACCGGTGCGGGTCTGTTGTGGGACCGTGAACCGGGGCCTCGCGATTCTCGGTGACACCCTTTTCATGGGAACGGTGGATGCTCACCTGTTCGCCATCGACGCGAAGAACGGCCGTCCGATTTGGAAGACGAAAGTGGGACGCGCCGAGTCCGGATACTCCCTCACTCATGCGCCCCTGGTGGTGAAGGATAAGGTGATCGTCGGGACAGGTGGCGGGGAGTTCGGCATCCGGGGCTTCATTGCCGGTTACGACGTTCGCACGGGGAAAGAGGTGTGGAAGTTTCACACCGTTCCGGGGCCTGGCGAACCTGGCAACGAAACATGGGCCGGTGAGTCCTGGAAAACCGGAGGTGCCCCCGTGTGGGTCACCGGATCCTACGATCCCGAGCTAAATCTCACCTACTGGGGCACCGGAAACCCCAGCCCTGACTGGAACGGCGACTCGCGCGCAGGAGACAACCTCTACAGCGATTCCATCGTTGCCCTAGATCCCGACACGGGCGCACTGAAGTGGTTTTATCAGTTCACTCCCCACGACGAGTTTGACTACGATTCCGCCCAGGTTCCCGTGCTTGCCGACATCCTATGGAAGGGTCAACCTCGAAAGCTAATGTTGTGGGCAAACCGGAACGGAGTGTTTTATGTGCTGGACCGGCGCACGGGGGAGTTCCTGCTGGGAAAGCCATTCGTCAAAGTGACATGGATGAGTGGATTCGACGCGAAGGGACGCCCGCAGCGAGTTCCCGGGATGGCGCCCGCGCGAGAGGGCATCAGGATCTTTCCGGGCAATGCGGGGGGCACAAGCTGGTATTCCCCTTCGTTCAGCCCATCCACAAACCTTTTATATGTTTCCGCATGGATGGACTATTCGTCCATTTTTTCTAAGGGCTCCGCGGAATATCGCGAAGGCGCAGGATTCATGGGAGGCGCAGTGAAGTCGGTAATTCCGTATGACCGCTCGCCGATTCAGAACTATCGGCATCACGACGAGGGATATGGCGCCGTAATCGCCCTGGACCCGCACACGGGGGAGCAAAAGTGGAAGTTCAGGATGGCGGATGTCACAGACGCCGGCATTCTGACCACGGCGGCGGATGTTCTATTCAGTGGAGGCCGGGAGGGGCATTTCTATGCGTTGGATGCCCGCAGCGGAAAACTGCTTTGGAAAACATCTCTTGGCGGCGCCGTTACATCCGGCCCCGTCAGCTTTGAGGTGGATGGCAAGCAGTATGTGTCCGTCAACGCGGGAAACTCGGTTTTCGTCTTTGGACTTAGATAGACACCTATCGCCCCCCCAAAGACGCCAGCCCGAGAGTATTCGGGGCGGCACGGTCTCTCGCATCGTATCGAGAGTCGATTCCCGCATGACGGGACGAGGTTAGCTATGGCGAGAATCGTTGTGGCCGGATACATGGTCCGTAACCCGCGGGCAGGCAACGTGCTGGCATTCTTTCACTACCTCCTCGGCCTTTCCCGACTTGGGCACGAAGTTACCTACATCGAGGAAAGCGGGGATTGGGGTCCATCGTGCTATGACCCAGAGACCGGCGCGTTATCTGATGATCCGGCAGCCGGCATTGCAGTCGCCAAACGGCTTTTCACGCAATTCGATCTCCATCTGCCGCTGATCTACTTGAATCGCGAAACTGGCGTCATGTCCGGGGATGCTTCCGAACCGATAACCAGCATCATTGAGTCGGCAGACCTGTTGCTGAATATCGGTGGCGTGTGCTGGCTTCCGGAATTCGAGAAGGCGCGCCGGAAGGCCCTTATCGACATGGATCCCATGTTTACGCAGGCGGGGCGGTTCGGGCACGCATTGATCGAGAGGCACGACGTTTGTTTCAGCTACGGAGCGAACATCGGTCACCCACGCTGCAGAATTCCGTCAGACGGTGCTCAATGGCATCCAACCGGACCCCCTGTGGTGATCGACATGTGGTCTGACTTCGGAAGGCGGGTGCCGGCAAGCTCAACTCCGTATCGGTACACGACCATTGCGAGCCTACATGTGCATCCTGGAGAAATTACACATAGCGGATTCCAATATGGGCAAAAGGACCGGGAGCTCGCCCGCTTCCTGAAGCTTCCTGCAATGACGAGTGCCAAACTGGAGATCGCGCTAGCGACCACAGACACTAGTGCCGTGCTCAATTTCCGCAATGCGGGATGGGTGGTGCGGGACGCAGGCGAGGTTAGCGCCACGATGGAATCGTACAGGAGCTACATCGCTGCTTCCAAAGGAGAGTTCAGCGTGGCCAAGCACGCATATGTGGCCTCTTTCAGCGGGTGGTTCAGCGACCGCTCAGTGTGCTACATGGCGTCAGGACGGCCCGTAATACTCCAGGACACCGGCTTCAGTGAGTGGCTTCCCATCGGTAAAGGTGTGGTGGCATTTTCGTCACCCGACGAGGCTGTCGCTTGCCTTGCCTCGGTAGAAGAGAACTACCGAGGGCATTGCGAGGCGGCCCTCGATATCGCGAAGACGCATTTCAGGCACGACGTCGTGCTGCCACGGCTTCTCGATATCGCCTGCGCGTAAAGTGAGCGCCCGGGGGCGGGGATGAGAGACCGGCGCCTTGCATTCTGGAGGGCACGCGAAGGGGGGAGGATCGTACGGCCGGTGCCGCGTCCGGCGCCAATTTCGAGGTGCTGCGCCGTGTTGTTGTATATTCTACGCGGAGACCATCACGGGCCGCCGGCGGTACCAGATTCCGACGATTGACAAGGCCAAAGGGAGTGGGGTGATGACCAACAAGAACAGTCCGATAATTCGTGCGTGCGGGTTATTGCTCGGGTGGCTGATCCATGTAGGGATCGCGCAAGATGCAGGAGCCCAGGACCGCCCTCCTCCCGGCAGCACCCGCGCCCTCCAGGTCCCCAGGCTCACTGCGATGGGTCTGCCGGCGGGCGTAACGCACGATCCGCTCGCTGGCCTCGCCCAGAGACCGGTCGCCCAGCCGCCTGCCATTGACGGCCGGCTGGATGACCCCGCCTGGGCGCAGGCTTCCGTCGCCCGAGACTTCTGGATATCGGACCAGCAACGTGCCCCGTCTGAGCAGACCGAGGTGCTGATCCTCGCGGACGACCGAAACCTTTACTTCGGCTTCAAGGTTTATGACTCGCAGCCGAACGCGATCGAGGCCATCCAAACCCGCCGGGACGCGGGGTTCGGGTTCGACGACCAGGTGGCCGTGGAACTGGACGCCTATTTCAACCGGCGGGACATCTCGCGCTTCTCCGTGAGCGCAAAAGGCGTCCAGGACGACGAAATTGCGGGCGGCCGCTCGGCCAAGATCGAATGGAAGGGAGACTGGACGGGGGCGGCGGCGCGCACCGACTACGGGTGGTCGGCGGAGATTGCCATTCCCTTCGCGATCCTCAATTACCAGGAAGGAAACACCATTTTCGGCATAAATTTCACCCGCTACCACAATCGCACTCAGGAGCGCAGCCTGTGGGCCGATGTCACGCCCCAGAACCTGCCCGAGGAGATGGGCCAGCTGACGGGGCTTGCCCTGCCCCCGGCGGCCGCCAAGCAGCCGTGGACGATAATGCCCTATGCCCTCATCGGCTGGAACATTCCCGACAAGGACGGCGACATCAAGAACCGCCTGGGAACCGCCGGCGTTGACATGCGATATCAGCCGCGCCCTGACCTGACGGGCTTGCTTTCCCTGAATCCGGATTTCAGCCAGGTAGAGCGCCAGGTCACTGACATCAACTTCTCCTACGTCGAGAAGTTCCGGGCCGACGTTCGACCGTTCTTCGAGGAAGGCAACAAGTATTTTGGGCCCGAACAATTCTTCTATTCGAACCGGGTGCCGGACTTTGACTATGGCGGAAAGACCTTTGGGCGCTTCGGGCAGACACAGTTCGGGGCGTTCGCCAGCTATGCGCCCAACGACCGTACCGACTTCGCCGCGCGCGGCCTGTACGAGATAGACTCCCGAAACTCCCTCATCGGTACCGTGGTCGGCTCCGACCGGGATGCCTTCACCAACACCCTCGCCGTCGGCCAGTTCAAGGGCCGGCAGGTTTCGGGCCTGAACTACGGGTTGGACGGCGCCATCAGCGAAACCAGCGGCCCGGTGGGTCAGGGGAGCCATGCTCAAGGTTCCGTAGGTTGGAACGCCGACTATTGGTCCATCGGCGTCAACGCCAACAGGTACAGCTCAAGTTATTTCCCAGCCAATGCATTGCTCCGTGCCGATCTTCCCGGTACTCAAGGCACAGGTGCGTTTGCCTACTATAACCGCGAGCAGTCCGGGGGTGCATGGCGCGCTCTGCGCGGAGACCTCGCCTTCAATTACCGCGAAACTAACAGCAACGAATTGCAGGCGCGGAACTGGTACGCTGCCGGCAGCGTCGAATTCCACAACCAGATCCGCCCCGGTCTGACCTACTACGAGGGTCCCTATCGCCCGGTGACCGCGATTCCGGGGATTTTCTCGCCCCGAATCAACAACGACCGCTACACGACGGCATCTCTCGATTTCAACACCCGCAGCAGCCGTTTCGCCTACGGCACCGCCTATTCCTGGGGGGATCTAGGGGGTGGCGATTATGATTACCTTTATGGTTACGCCTGGTGGCGCCCCCTGGACACCCTATACCTCAGCGCGACCGCGGAGAACCTGAAAAACTTCGGCGAGACCGAGCAGTACATTCTGGTTGCCCAGTGGGACGTGACGCCCCTGGACAGCCTGTCCACCCGCTACATCGCCAGCGACGGTTTCGACTCTTTCCGCCTCGCCTACGGCCGCCGGGTGCGCAAGGGCATGGACATCTTCGCCGTGTACAACAAGGAGCCTTTCCTCGAGACCCAGTTCTCGGTGAAACTCCTCCTCACCTATCCTTAATCATCAGGGTCGGCGACCGGCTCTCAAAGTCAGATCGGGAAGCCGCGACACCATGCGCCCTGTCCATGCGTGGGAACCTGGGAACACTGCCGGAAGGCGTCCAACAAGCTAGGCACCCTCCACTGGCTGGCGGCGGGGGCCGTGCTGCTTGCGCTCGCACCCGGCGTGGGATTCTCCGAGGAGCGCACCCGGTCGGAGCCGGTGGAGTTTCTTTCCGCGGAACCGCCGCCCGCCTGGAAAATGTCTTACAGCTATGCAGTCCGGGGGCTCGAGGTCCTGGAATTTATCCCCCAGAGGCAAACGCTGGAGGACTGGCGGGACATGATCACTGTCCAGACCATGGCCGGCGATAACTCCAATGCCGCCGATCTGCTCCGGGATATTTCCGCGCGCGCCAAGGCGATCTGCCTGAAGGTGCTTTCGTCGCCGGTCATCGAGCACAAGGAAAGCGGGCACCCCGCGGCGACCATGACCCAGTTCTGCCTGCGGGACGCCGAAAGCCTCACGGGAGACGTGACGCTCTACCGGGTGGTACGCGGGATGCAGGCGCTATACGTTCTGACCCGAACCCGGCGCGGGGAAGCGTACGACGGGACGTCAATTCCCCTGTCCGAAACAACGCACGCGCAATGGCGGACGGAGCTGCGCAGTTTCCTCATCTGCCGGCGGGGAGCCGCCGGCATCGAGTGCGGCGCGAACTACTGACGGGGCCGAGAGCCAGCGACGCTCCGCCATTATGGCCGCACCTGGGAGCGCCGGCCCGCGAGCAGGCTAGTCCGTGGTTACCAGGTTGAGATCGAGCTGGCTGCTGGGCGCCCCTGACCCGGCAAGGCGGGCTCCGTCGCAGCGCAGGGTCTCGAGGAAGCTGAGATACTCCGGCGTCACGTCGCCGGTGACGTACTGGCCGTCGAAGCAGGAGGTCTCGAACACTGTGATGGCCGGGTTTACCGTGCGCACGTCCTGCTCCAGCGCCGCCAGATCCTGGTAGATCAGGGCGTCGGCGCCGATCTCCCGGGCGATTTCCTCGTCACTGCGCCCGTTGGCGATCAGCTCCTGGCGCGTCGGCATGTCGATGCCGTAGACGTTGGGATAGCGCACCGGCGGCGCGGCGGAGGCGAAATAGACCTGGCGCGCGCCGGACTCCCGCGCCATCTGCACGATTTCCCGGCTGGTGGTGCCGCGCACGATGGAATCGTCCACCAGCATCACGTTCTTGCCGCGGAACTCCATCCCTATGGTGTTAAGCTTCTGGCGCACCGATTTCCTGCGCACGCCCTGCCCCGGCATGATGAAGGTGCGTCCGATGTAGCGGTTCTTGACGAAGCCCTCACGGTACGGGACGTTGAGGTGATAGGAAAGCTCCAGGGCCGAGGGCCGGCTCGAGTCCGGGATGGGAATCACCACGTCGATGTCGAGCTCCGGCATGTCGCGCTGGATCTTCGCCGCCAGGCTGCGGCCCATGTTGAGCCGCGCCTCGTAGACCAGGATGCCGTCGATCACCGAATCAGGCCGGGCCAGGTAGACGTACTCGAAAATGCAGGGGTAGCGCGACGGGTTCTCGGCGCACTGCTTGCTGTAGAAATTTCCGTCGTAGTCGATGAATATGGCCTCGCCCGGGGCCACGTCCCGCAGCAGCTGGAAGCCCAGGGCGTCCAGGGCCACGCTCTCGGAAGCCACCAGGTACTCGACGCCCTCCTCCGCCAGGTGGCGCCCGAACACCAGGGGCCGGATGCCGTAGGGATCGCGAAAGGCAAGCAGACCGTAACCCGCGATCATCGCCACCACGGCGTAGGCGCCGCGGCAGCGCCGGTGCACGCCGGAAACGGCGGCGAAGATGGTGGCCGGATCCAGGCGGTGGTTGGCGGCCCGGTCCTGCAGTTCGTGGGCCAGCACGTTGAGCAGCACCTCGGAGTCGGAGCTGGTGTTGACGTGCCGCAGGTCCTGCCGGAACAGCTCCTGCTTGAGCTGCTCGGAATTGGTGAGGTTGCCGTTGTGGCCGAGCACGATGCCGAAGGGCGAGTTCACGTAGAACGGCTGGGACTCGGCGGAGGATTCGGCGGAGCCGGCGGTGGGATAGCGCACGTGGCCAACGCCCAGGTTGCCCGCCAGGGCCCGCATGTTCCTGGTGCGGAAGACGTCCCGCACCAGCCCCGGCCCCTTGTGCATGTGGAAGGTGTTGCCTTCCGCAGTGACGATGCCAGCGGCATCCTGGCCCCGGTGCTGCAGCACCAGGAGCCCGTCATAGAGCAGCTGATTGACCGGCGTCTTAGCGACTACGCCCAGAATACCGCACATCGCTTGGCCTCCAGAGACAACGCGGCGCGTCTGATGCAGGCGGGAATTTTACACCGAAACGCCATCGGCCGCCCCGTCATCAGTCGTAACTCAACTTTCGGGAAAGGTCCTCCGGCAGATACGGGCGCAGCCGGAGCGCGATCACTTCCAGGGGATCGCTGAGGCGCGCCTCGCGCCAGAACGGCTCCCTGGGCACGGAGGTGAGCCCGGCCACCAGCACGACGGCGACCACAATGAGCAGCCCCCGCGCCAGGCCGAAGATCGCCCCCAGCATGCGGTCCGCGAATCCGAGTCCCGCGCTGCGGGCGGCCTTGGACACCAGGAGACCGAACAGGGCCGCCAGGATCAACGTGCCGAGGAACAGAAGGACGAAGGAAATGGCCATGCGCAGCCCGGGGTGCTCGATGACCGCGGGAAGCGCCAGGGAAAGCGCGCCGGCATAGGCGCTGGAAACCAGGAAGGCGACGATCCAGCCGCCGAGGTGGAACGCTTCCCGCACCGCTCCGCGCACGGCGGCGAGCAGGATCGAAAGCCCGATCACGGTGAGGACGGCAACGTCGAATCCGCTCATGGGCGGCGCGGCCCCCGGCGCCGGGCGCGGGACCCCGGTGTGTTCATGGGCCGGGGGAAGGCTGCGGTCGCCACCTCGCTACTGGGGCGCCACCACGCCCTTGACGCCGAGCTGGGCCAGCCGCGCCTGCTCCTTCTCGGCGGCTTCCCGGGAGGGGAACGGCCCGACACGGACCCGGGTCAGCTGCCCCTTCTGGGTCTTGACGGTATCGGTGTAGGTCTTGATCCCCTCGCTGGCCAGCTTGAGCTGCTTCTGCTGGGCGTTGGCGGGATCGGAAAACGCGGCGAGCTGCACCACGAAGCCTCCCCTTGTCCCGGCGCCTTCGGGGGAAGTCTTGGGAGCCGCGGTCTCGGGGGCCTTGGCCACCGCGTCCGGCTTCTCTACCGCCTTGGCGGGCGCTTCCGTCGCCGCCGGGGCGGCGGGCGGCTCGGGCGGCGGCGCTTCGGTCTTGGCAGGGGCAGGCTCGCCATCGGCCTTGCCCGAAATTGGCTTGCTCACTTCCGTGCCGCCCGGCTTGGGAGGCGGAGGCAGCGGAGTGACCTGGTCCCGGGACGGGATGTGGATGGCGATGTCCTCGCTGACCGGCCGCGGCTCCTCGTCGAGCACCATGGGCAGCACGACCACCGCGATGGTGACCAGCACGATGGCGCCCAGCAGCCGGCGGCGCGCCCGCCCCCGGAGTCGTATTTCCTCTTCGCTAACGGCTTTCGGCATCAATCTTCCCGCTTCCGGGGCTCCCGGGCCGTCAGCCCGCCGCGCTCCCGCATCCGGCCCGCTTCTCCCGCATGACCTCCGCCACGGTGTAGAACGACCCGAACACGCAGATTCTATCATCCGGTCCCGCGCTCTCACAGGCGCGGGTGAACGCCTGGGACGGCGTTTCCGAGGCGTGAACCTGCGCCTTCGCATCCACGGCCGCGATCGCCTCCCGGACCTCCGTCGCCGACGCGCCCCGCAGCACGGCGATGCCGCCCACGAACCAGGCGTCAACGCGGCCGTTCATGGCGCGCACCACCCCGGCGATGTCCTTGTCCCGAAGCATGGCGAATACGGCAATGGTCCTCCGGTACGGTCCCATCTGCTCCAGATTGGCCGCCAGCGCCTCCGCCGCCTGGGGGTTGTGGGCCACGTCCAGGATCACCGCCGGCTGCCCGGGGATCACCTGGAAACGCCCCGGCAGGGCAATCTCCACCAGCCCCTGCTTCAGCTCGCGCACGGCGACCGGCAGCTTGTCCCTCAATTCGTCGAGAACGGCGAGAGCCGCGGCCGCGTTGCGCAGCTGATGCTCCCCGCGCAGCGCCGGCAGCGGCAGCCCGCTGGGCCGCCCGCCAGGGCCCCAGTAGCTCCACTGGAAGCGGTCGCCGGCGCAGCCGAAGTCGCTTCCGAACCGGAGCAGCCGGGCGCCGACGCGCCGGGCCTCGGCGTCGATGGTGGCAGGCGGGTCCGGCTCGGCGCACACCGCCGGCTGCCCGGCGCGGAAGATTCCGGCTTTCTCGCGGCCGATGGATTTCCGGCTGTCGCCCAGGTAATCCACGTGGTCGATGCCGATGGAGGTGACCACGGCGCAGTCGCTGTCGAAGATATTCACCGCGTCGAGCCGTCCACCGAGGCCCACCTCCAGAATCGCGACATCCACCCCGGCATCCACGAAAGTCTTCACCGCCGCCAGGGTCCCGAACTCGAAATAGGTCAGGGCCACCTCCTGCCGCGCCGCCTCGACAGCCGCCAGGGCCCGGCAAACCGTCGCGTCGTCCGCCTCCGTCCGTCCGATGCGAACGCGCTCGTTGTAGCGCAGCAGGTGGGGAGACGAGTAGCAGCCCACCCGGTACCCCGCCACCGACAGGATTGCTTCCAGCATGGCGCACACGGAGCCCTTGCCGTTGGTGCCGCCGACGGTGATCACCGGGAACCCCGGCCGGAGCCCCATCTGGTCCCGCACCCGGCTCACTCGATCGAGGCCCATCTCGATGGGCTTCGAGTGGATCCGCTCCATGTGGGTCAGCCAGTCCCCGAGGGTTCGCGGGGCCAGTCCGGTCGCAAGATCGTTCATGGGGTGCGGCGCGGGCACGCGCCGGGGCAGGGTGTCAGGCCGCAGGCTGCCGGGAAAGCAGCGTGATCAGGGACGCCAGCCGGTCGCGCATGTGGCGGCGGTCCACGATCATGTCGATGGCGCCATGCTCCAGCAGGAACTCCGCGCGCTGGAAGCCCTGTGGCAGGGTCTCTCGCACGGTCTGCTCGATGACGCGGGGGCCGGCGAAACCGATGAGGGCGCCGGGCTCGGCGATGACCACGTCGCCGATCATGGCGAAGCTCGCGGACACACCGCCCATGGTGGGATCGGTGAGGACCGAGATGAACGGCAGGCGGTCCTCGGAAAGCTGGGTAAGGGCCGCGCAGGTCTTGGCCATCTGCATCAGCGACAGCAGCCCCTCCTGCATGCGGGCGCCGCCGCTGGAGGTGATGCAGACGAAGGGCAGCCGCTGGTCCACGCAGATCTGGACACCGCGCACGAAGCGCTCGCCCACCACGGATCCCATGGAGCCTCCCATGAACCGGAACTCGAAGACCGCGGCCACCAGGGCCACGTTCTTGACGCTCCCCTGCATCACCACCAGGGCGTCGTCCTCGCCCGTCTCGCGCCGCCCGTCCTCCAGGCGCTCGGTGTAGCGCTGGCTGTCGCGGAACTTAAGGCTGTCCATGGGCAGCACCTCGGCGCCGATTTCGAACCGCGCCTCCGGGTCCAGCAGGAAATCCAGGCGCTCCCGCGCGGAAATGCGATGGTGGAAGCCGCACTTGGGGCAGACGGCAAAGTTCTTCTCCAGGTCGGTGTGGTAGAGCACGGCCTCGCAGGCCTCGCACTTCTGCCACAACCCCTCGGGCATGGCCTTGCGGGCGCCCTCTTCCTTGCGCTTGATCTTGGGCGGCAGCAGCTTCTGGAACCAGCTCACGCCCCGACCTCCAGCGCGTCCATGGCCGCCCGCAGCTCGCGCACCAGGCAGCCCACGTTGGCAAGCAGCGCTTCGCGCGGCGATTTCTCGATTTCCTCCACGATCCGGCTTCCCACCACCACGGCGTCCGCCAGCTCGGCAACAGCCTTGGCCGACGCCGCGTCGCGGATGCCGAAGCCGACGCCGATGGGGACCCGCAGGTGATGACGCAGGACCGGAAGGCGCCGCGCCACGTCCGTGAGGTCCAGGTGCGCGGCGCCGGTCACGCCCTTGAGGGAAACGTAATAGACATATCCGCGCGCCACCGCCGCCACCTGCTTGACGCGGGCCTCCGGGGTGGTGGGCGAGAGCAGGAAAATGGGGTCAATGCCGTAGCGGTTCAGGCGCTCGGCGAATTCCGCGCTCTCCTCGGGCGGGTAATCCACGATCAGCACGCCGTCCACGCCGCAGGCCTTGGCCAGCTCGCAGAAATGGGGATGGCCCATGGCCTCCACCGGGTTGGCGTAACCCATGAGCACCACCGGCGTGGAGCCGTCCTTCTCCCGGAACGCCTCCACCATTCCCAGCACGCCGCGCAGGCTGGTGCCCTGGGCAAGGGCCCGCTCGGAGGCGCGCTGGATGGTGGGGCCGTCCGCCATGGGATCCGAAAACGGCACACCGAGCTCAATGATGTCCGCCCCGGCTTCCACCAGGGTGTGCATGATGGGAACGGTGAACGCCGGCTCCGGATCGCCCGCGGTGAAGAACGGAATGAGCGCCTTGCGCCCCTGCTCCCGCAAATGCTCGAACTTGAGGGCTATGCGCGACATGGGTTCTGGAGTGCCCGGGCCCGCGCCTAGAAGCGTATGCCGGACGCGGCGGCCACGGTGTTCATGTCCTTGTCGCCGCGCCCCGAGAGGTTCACCAGCAGCAGCTGGTCGCTGGCCATCTGGGGCGCCAGCTTGGCGGCATATGCCAGGGCATGGCTGGACTCCAGGGCCGGGATGATGCCCTCGAGCCGGCACAGGGCGTGGAAAGCCTCCAGGGCCTCGTCGTCGGTGACGGACACGTAATCGGCGCGCCGGCTGTCCTTGAGCCAGGCGTGCTCGGGCCCCACCCCGGGATAATCCAGGCCGGCGGATATGGAATGGGTTTCGATGATCTGCCCGTCGGCGTCCTGCATCAGGTAGCTGCGGTTCCCGTGCAGCACCCCGGGGGTGCCCGCGCACAGGGTGGCGGCGTGCTTGCCGGAGTCGATGCCGAAGCCGCCGGCCTCGACCCCGATGAGCTTGACGTCGGCGTCCTCGATGTAGGGATGAAACAGGCCGATGGCGTTGGAGCCGCCGCCGACGCACGCGATGAGCGCGTCCGGCTGGCGCCCGAACATCTCCCACATCTGGACCTTGGCTTCGCGCCCGATGACCGTCTGGAAGTCCCGCACCATCATGGGATAGGGATGGGGGCCCGCCACCGTGCCGATGATGTAGAAGGTGCTCTCGACGTTGGTGACCCAGTCGCGCATGGCCTCGTTGAGGGCGTCCTTGAGGGTCTTGGACCCGCTCTCCACGGGCACCACCTTGGCGCCCAGCAGCTTCATGCGGAAGACGTTGGGCTCCTGGCGCTTGATGTCCTCGGAGCCCATGTAAACCACGCACTCCATGCCGTAGCGCGCGGCCACCGTCGCGGTGGCGACGCCATGCTGGCCGGCGCCGGTCTCGGCGATCACCCGCCGCTTGTTCATTCGCCGGGCGAGCAGCGCCTGGCCCACGGTGTTGTTGATCTTGTGGGCGCCGGTATGGTTGAGGTCCTCGCGCTTGAGCAGGATCTGGGCGCCGCCCACGTGCTCCGACCAGCGCCGGGCGTGATAGATGGGACTGGGCCGCCCCACGTAGTGGCGCAACTCGTAGTCAAACTCGGCCTGGAAATCGGGATCGTCCCGGGTCTGCTCGTAGCGGGCGCGAAGCTCGTCCAGGGCGGAAATCAGGGTCTCCGCGACAAACACTCCGCCGTAGGGCCCGAAATGCCCGCGCCGGTCGGGAAGGTCATACACCTGCACTGCGCACTCCTTGCATGAATGCTGCGATTCTCTTCGGGTCCTTGATTCCCTTGGCGGCCTCGACACCGCTGGAGACATCCACCGCCCAGGGCCGGACGCGCCGGATCGCGTCGGCGACGTTCTCAGGATGCAATCCCCCGGACAGAACCAGCGGCAGTTCAAGGCCCCGGGGGACCAGCGACCAGTCGAACGACTGGCCGGTACCGCCGTGGGCACCTTGCACGAATGCGTCAAGGAGCAAGGCTTTGGCCTTCGAAAAGCGGGAGGTGTATTGTACCAGATCGAGCCCCGGCCGGACCCGCACCGCCTTCATGTGGGGAAGGGCAAAACCCTCGCAGAATTGCGGGGACTCATCGCCATGGAACTGAAGCAGCTGCAGGGGAACCGCTTCCATGGCGGCCCGCACCTCGCCCGGGTCGGGATCCACGAACACGCCGACGATGGTCACAAAGGGCGGCAGGGCGTCGGCGATGCGGCGCGCCCGGTCCAGGGACACGCAGCGCGGGCTTCCCGCGTAGAACATGAGCCCGATGGCGTCAGCCCCGGCGCGGGCGGCGGCCAGCCCGTCCTCCTGGCGCGTGATGCCGCAGATCTTGACCCGGGTCACGCGACCACCTCTTCCAGTCCGGCAAGCAGCAAACCCCGCGGCGCGGGATCCGGCACTCCCCAGCGGGGGTCATAGCGCGGCCCCGCGAAATAGAGCCCGTCGGGCGCGAAGGTGGGTGCCGCGAGCCGGCGATCCCCCGCTTCCAGGAGTTCCCGCGTCCAGGCCGGGGGATGGGCGCCCTTGCCCACGTAAACCAGGCAGCCTACGATGTTGCGGATCATGTGGTGCAGGAAAGCGTTCGCGGCAAAGTCGAAGAGCAGGAAAGGCCCCCGCCGCTCCACGCGCGCCCGGAGCAGTTCCTTGACCGGGGACTTCGCCTGGCATTCGGCCGCGCGGAAAGCGCTGAAGTCGTGCTTGCCCACCAGCAGCCGCGCCGCCTCGGCCATGGCTTCCGCATCCAGGGGCAAATGAAACCACCCCGCCTTGCCCGCCAGCAGCGCGGGCCTCACGGCGTCGTTGAGCAGGACATAGCGGTAGCCGCGCTCGAACGCGCTGAAACGCGCGTGAAAACCCGGTGACACTTCCCGCGCCCACAGCGCCGCGACCCCGGCCGGCAGTTCGCTGTTGACGCCGCGCACCCAGGCGCTGAGGGGGCGTGCCGCCGTGGTGTCGAAATGGACCACCTGCCCCAGCGCATGCACCCCGGCGTCGGTGCGCCCGGCGGTCACGCTGCGCACCGGCTCCGAGGCGATTTTCGCCAAGGCCGCCTCCAGCGCGTCCTGGACGCCGCAGCCGTCCGCCTGGCTCTGCCAGCCGCAGAAACGGCTGCCGTCGTACTCCACCCCGAGGGCAATCCTCACCATGCCACGAGCAGGGCTGCCGCGCCGGCGACGAGCGCCAGGGAGTCGCGCCAAGTGAAGGAAGGGCGCTCCATGACGACACGGGAAGGAGGCTCGTCGTCGGGCTCCAGGGCGGCCAACAGGGCATCGCGCCAGGACTCCCCCTTGGGCCGGCCCAGGGACCGCGCGTACTCCAGTGTCAGGGAAAGCCTCAACGCCGTTCTCTCGGGATCGACCCCGAAGATGCGCAGGGGCGAAATGATGGCATGGATACCCGCGATGAGCTGCGGCACCGGCGTCAGCGCCAGCAGCAGCGCCAACCCGGCGATCATCGCCACCAGCCGGCAAGCCTGCAGCAGTCCGGCCTCGAGCCCCCCCCGGGAAACCGGTAGCGACACTTCTCCGATGACAAGCTCCGGCCCCGGAGTGGCAAGGCCGTATACCAGCAGCAAGGAAATCAGCAGCCAGCGCGCCCGTCGCAGCATGGTCAGGCAGGCACGGTCACGCAGTCCCGCGAGGGCTACCGCGAGCAGCAGGCTCGCCGCCGAGAGGCTTCTCCAGCCCATCATCGCCACGGCCGCGGCAAAGAGAACCCAGAGAAGAATGCGGGTCGCGGGATGGAGCAGATTGGCGGAGAGGGCGTTCGCGGTCATGGTGCGTCATCGCGGCCGGAGCACACCGGCCCATGGCCGGCAGGGTAACCGAAAAAAGGAACGCCCGCGAACATCGCGGGCGTTTCCTGGAAAATGCGGCGGCTGCGTCAGAGCGAGGCCAGGAGCGCCTTCGCGTCTTCCTTCTGCCTGTCGTCGCCGTCCCGGATCACTTCCTGAAGAATCTCCTTGGCGCCGTCCTTGTCGCCCATTTCCTTGTAGACCTTTGCCAGGTCAAACTTGGTGGCGACCTCCTGCCACTGGGCATCGTGGGAAACCGAGGGGGTCGCAGTGGAAACGGCGCCCAGTTCCAGGTCGATGTTGGGCAGGCCGGTGTCCGGCTTCGACGGCCAGGTCTGCTGCTGCGCCGGCACGGGCCTTTCTTCCGAGGGCGGTGCCGTCACGTCGAACACCGAGGTTTCCTCGGGGGGGACCACCTTCTCCACCGCAGCTGTCGTGGCAGGAAACTCTCCGCTGAGGGCGCCCAGGTCGAAATCGATCCCGGCGTCCGCGGCGGCGGCCTTCGCCATGGAAACCTCTCCCGGCCTCGGCGCCGCTTCCTCGCCGGCGGTCAGGTCGAAGTCCACCGATTTCGCGACCTCGTCCGCTTCCGCCAGGGGCTGCGAAGCCGGCTCGCCGCCATAAAGCGGGTTTTCCGGATCGATGCCCAAGCCCATGGCCTGGACCGTCTCCCAGGCGGCCGCACCCACTCCCAGCCCCTGCAGAGTGCGGGCGGTCTGCTCAAACGCCTTCCTGTCCTTGCGCTTGGAATAGATTTCCAGAAGCTTGAGATGGACATCCTGGCGGTTCCGGTCGCGGCCGAGGGCCTCTTTAAGGATCTCTTCCGCCTGGGTGTCGCGCCCGTAGGCGAGATACACCTCGGCCTCGGCCAGGGGATCTACCTCCTCGGATGGGGGCGCTTCGGGCTGTGCCTCGCGGCGGGCGGTCGGCGCTTCCGCCGGCGCGGCCTCGGCGGCGAACAACTCCTCAACCTTGACTTCCGCCCCTTGGGAGCGGCGGCGATAGGCCAGGTAGCCGCCCGCGCCCAGCAGCACCACCGCCAGCCCACCGGCGGCGAGGAAAATCGGGTTGTCCATCAGTTCATCGAAGAACGACGGGGCCGGCGGGGGGGGCGGCGCCGGCTTGGGCTTGGGTGGCGCAGGCTTGGGGGGCTCGGGCTTGGCCACCTCCACGGCAGGCTTGG
>Ga0210362_1129138_pt1 | contig 24987 bp, 20 predicted proteins | sample S625metaT_FD_159713 | JGI IMG/M metagenome (GOLD analysis project Ga0210362, IMG submission 159713) | Metatranscriptome of estuarine sediment microbial communities from the Columbia River estuary, Oregon, United States - S.625 (Metagenome... | ecosystem: Environmental > Aquatic > Marine >... | reverse complement strand
GCCACACGATCCTGTGCGGCTGTGGTTGTCGGACCACGAGATCGACGGTTCGCGCATCGAAGAGCCGGAACAGGCCTCAGAGTTGTCGAGTGAAGGCGCGGCCGTTGTGGCTTCGTGGCGTGTCGCAATGCGGCGCTGGTGCCGGCTCCAAGCCAACCTGGGGTTGGCGAATGTCGTCCGACGTCCAGGCTGGGTATCGTGGAATAAGACATATGTGGAGGTGTGGATGCCCTTGAGCGGCGTCGATCTGCGCATCCGCCGAGCGGGCCTTGATCTCGATCCGGGATGGGTACCCTGGCTCGGGCGGGTGATTCGCTTCTACTTTGACGCTGAAAGGAGACCGCATGGGACCGGTTGAATCGCTGGGCGTTGAGGAGCAACGCGCGAACGAGAAGTCCTCGTCTCAGCATGCGGCTCATGAGCCGCATGCTGAACGGCGAGCCGATTCAGCGCCGCGGCCGACGCTGCGCACCCTGGCCTTGTCGGCAGTCGCTTCGTTGGCGCAGGAGAATCCGGCTCTGAATCGAGAGAGTCTGGAATGGCGGTACTTGACGGAACTGCTCAAGCATGTGCCATCCGAAAAGATCCGGTGGAGGCAATCGGTGTTGGCAGCGCTCAAGGAGCCGGCACGTGAGGACCGCCCTCTGGTCCAGCTCGCCGGAGCCTTGTCCTGTACCGTCGCAGAAGTTATGGCGGTGGAGTTGGCCGCTGCGGTAGATGAAGAGCTGATCGTAGGACGCGTGTTGGCATTTCTCCAAGCTCCCATCGGTGGGGCTCGTCCGACCCTGAGCTTGCTCGCGAGCGCGTTCGCCGATCTCGTGGAGCCGGGCCGGCGCACGCTCGATGTGCTGCTCACCGGAGCTGCGATTAGGGGCGGGCTGCTGGTGTTGGGGGGGGACGACAGCCCTGTGCCGGAGCGGGCTGTGTCGGTTCCTCAGGCGATTGGCTTGGCGTTGCGTGGCTATGACGGAATGTGGCCCGGAGCTTCTATCGGCATACCCGCCGAATCCGAGGTGGCGTTGCCTCCGTCCATCCATGAAGCAGCCATGCGATATGCCCAGAGTGTGACTGCCGCACCGCATCAGAGCCTGCTGATCCGGAGCGGATTCCTAGCTGAGGCGAAATCAGCAGCGGGGGCGATGGCGGCGGCCCTGTCTTGCCGCCCGCTGTTTATTGAGACGGAGAAAATCTCCAGTCTTGGGCCCTGGCTCCTGCTCCGCGGGCTGATTCCGGTGTTTGTCATAGAGTTGGTCCCGGGAGAGAGGAAGGGACTGCCTGACATTCCAGGATATGCAGGGCCAGTGTTGGCGGTGACGACATCGGAGGGAAGCGTCGAGCGAGGAGGGCGCGCCATGCCCTGTTGGGTGGTGCCGGTTCCCATCGCGGAAGAACGCCAAGGCTTATGGCATCGGTCGATCGGCGCGAGTGAGACCACTAGGGTCCTGGCGGAATCGCATCGCCATAGCAGCGCGCGAATTCAGATGCTTGGTGTGATGGCGCGACGTGAGGCGGCATTGCAGGGGCGGACCACGCCGGACATGGCTGATGTGGTGGCCGTCTCGGTCACCGGAGCCGGGACGGGGTTGGAAGTACTGGCACAGCCCCTGCGTGATCCCGTCCCTGACGAAGCCCTGGTGGTGCCGCCCCTGCTGCGGCGTGAGCTGGACGTGCTGGCACGTCGCTGCCGACTGCGCGAGGGGCTTGCCTTGCCGCTCGGAGTGGCGGTCACCACACGGTATCGACCCGGCGTGCGGGGCCTGTTCGTCGGTCCGTCCGGTACCGGGAAGACTCTGGCCGCCGGATGGTTGGCGACCAAATTGGGCTTGCCCCTGTACCGCATCGATCTGGCCTCAGTGACGAGCAAATATATCGGTGAGACCGAGAAGAATCTCGCCCAACTCTTTGCTCAAGCCGAGCGGTCCGATGTGGTCTTGCTGTTCGATGAAGCCGATTCGATTTTCGGCAAGCGCACCGAGATCAAGGACTCCAACGATCGCTTTGCCAACGCTCAAACCAATTATGTCTTGCAGCGAATCGAATCTTACGACGGGATTGTTCTGCTGACGAGCAACAGCCGCAGCCGTTTCGACAGCGCCTTCTCACGTCGACTCGACATGATCATCGAATTTCCCGCGCCGGGGCCGGAAGAGCGGCGGGGGCTGTGGGTGGCGCACTTGGGGACCGAGCATCGGGTGACCCCGTTAGAGTTGAATCGGCTGGCCGCCACGGTCGATCTGGCCGGCGGGCATATCCGCAATGTGGTGCTGACGGCCGCAGTTGTTGCGCAGCACGACGGTCGTTCCATCGGCTTTGCCGATCTTGTGGTGGGGCTCGCCGCCGAATATCGTAAGCTGGGGCGGCAAGTGCCGAGTGACCTAATGCCGTCGATGTGAGGGTGAGGCATGCAGGCTGCTCTAACTAAGAAGGCGGAAGAACAGAAATCCAGTCAGGCGACTCATGCCACTCCTGAGACTTCGGTGAGCGCCGAGCATGGACTCGGAGCATCTTCGGGCATCCCGCTCTTTCTCCAGGCTCAACTCGCCATCAGCCAGCCGGGCGATCCGTACGAGCAGGAAGCAGATCGAGTTGCTGAGCAGATCACGGTGTCACGAAAGGCGGAGGGTGGCACAGTAGGCGGGGCTCCATCGTCAGTCCACTCGGTTCTCCGTTCGTCGGGGCAGCCGCTGACTGCTTCCGCACGCGCCTTCTTCGAACCGCGCTTCGGGCAGGATTTCAGTCAGGTCCGTGTCCACACGGATCGGGAGGCGCAGCAATCGGCGCGAGACGTGAACTCGCTGGCGTATACAGTGGGTTCCCATGTCGTGTTCGGCGTGGGACACTATGCCCCCGGGACTTCTGACGGTCAGCGGTTGCTGGCGCATGAGCTGACGCATGTGGTGCAAGGTGCTGGAAGGAGTTCGGACCGATCGGTGAGGCGTACAGTCGCGGCCAATTCGGTCTGCACGCCGAACGTTCATAACGCGCCGGCGAATCCGTTGGATGAGCTACGGCTGGTGGATGCATTGGCTCAGGATATGGCCCTTGGGGCCAGCAATGTGCTGTTCCTGGAGGCATTGACGTTCAGGGATCCAGTCTTTGGTCGATCAGAGGTGTTCGATGCGTACCGGGACTGGTTCGGGTTGCCTCAGCAGACCGCCTCGGGCGCCTGGCGCAGCCGGTTTCGCACGGCGACCTTTGCAACCGAGGACGAGGCCGTGCAGCATGAATTAATGACCTTGAGCGATAGATTTAAACGGATTCATGGCTGGTTAGCACAGGATATTCGTTATCGTTGTCCTGGCACGGGCAGCTACACAATCCCCGGATGTAGCGCAGGGCCATGCGGCTCGAAGGCCGCGCAGACCTGTCCAACCGGCAGTCGTACGGTAGGAATATGCCCGAATTTCTGGGTGGAGCCCGCGCCGCAGGATAGAGCGCAAGCGGCGCTTTTGATTCATGAGGCGATTCACCCCCTGTTTCATTTTCGGCATCATGTAACGGCAAGTGTGTCAGGGAGGGGCCGTAATCCGGGGTGTTACCAGGGTTTTATTCACGCAATTTTTCACACCGGATTGTTGCCAGCCGATTGCACCATTGCGCCGTGATGGAGAGCCTCCATCACACTGATGTGACGTATGGATCACTAGTATGAGGATGCTCACGGCTCTAGCCACTCATCGCTCGAAGGGCGTTATGCCAACTCGGAAGAGCGCGTCGTCGACGTCTGTGCTCTCCGGGAGTGTGACGACGGGAGCGCTAACATCGGGTCTGCCGCTCTTTCTCCAGCCCAAGCTGGTCATCAGCCGGCCGGGTGATCCCTACGAGCAGGAAGCCGACCGCGTGGCGGATCAGATCATGCGGATGCCTGGTCCAACCGTTCAGCGGCAGTGTGCGCCCTGTGTGGCAGGGGGACCGCTCTGTCCGGCCTGTGAGAAAGAGGGCGCGCCGATGGTCTCGCGAAAGGCGGAGGGTACTGGTATTTCAGCCGGCGATGTTCCGTCGTCCGTTGATTCGACGTTGTCCTCGCCGGGTGAGCCGCTCTCACCGTTGACCCGTGCCTTCTTCGAGCCGAGATTTGGGCAGGCTCTCGGTCATGTGCGCGTGCATACGGATGGAGAGGCGCAACAGTCAGCACGGGAGATCAACGCGTTGGCCTATACAGTGGGATCGCACGTGGTGTTCAGCAGCGATCAATATGCGCCACACAGCGACAGCGGCAAACGTTTGCTGGCGCATGAGTTGGCTCATGTATCTCAGCAGAGCGCAATTATCCTGCCGTATAGGGATCCTAAATCATCCCAAACATTTAATTTTGGAGCCGCCGACACCGCCAGCCTGATAGAAGATTCTTTCAACCTCAAGAAGGATAAAGAAACTAAACCCTGGATAGAATTGATCACAGTTACGTTTACTGCGAAATCAACGGATTCTGAGGGTGAAGAGTTTTGGGTAGGGACAGGCACGGCAAAATACTATGGTAATTCCACGAAACTGCCCGATATTAGTCTAGGCCTTTCCGGTGGGCCGGTGGGTGGGGGGAAGACAAAAAGTGGAACGTTTACGGTTAAGCGAATTGAGGGGGTTGGTTATATGAGTAGCAAATATTCGGGTGAATACGAACCTGCCGCTACAAAAGGAAAGGGCCGGAGATATTCAAAGGATAAACTGGGCAATATGAATTTTGCGGTCTTTTTCTATGGCGGCCAAGCTCTGCATTCTGGCCCGGTGGATTTAAGCTCTCATGGCTGCGTTCATGTCGATTGGACCGATGAGACGAACATGCAGCAGTTGAACTATCACAGCGTGGTTGGCCTGACGAAAGTGAAAGTGAAATATTCCTGATACTACCCAAGCTAACTTGGCAATTATCATCGTCTGTCTAGACGTTGTGTGCAGCATGCCGGGCGACCTGTCGTGTTTGTTGATCGAACGGCAGGGGTTCGCCACCGAATGTCGAAAGATGGGACGCCAAGTGCCGGCGGAATTGACGCTGTCGCCATACGCATGACCCTATGCAGACTCTTCTAACCAAGAAGCCGCAAGAAACACACTCCAGTCAGACGAAGTCTGCCGGCTCCGAATCTTCGACGAGTGCCGGGGGTGGACTCCAGGAGTCTCCAGGCCTTCCACTCTTTCTGCGACCCAAGCTGGCCATCAGCCAGCCAGGCGATCCCTCTGAGCAGGAAGCTGATCGCGTTGCGGATCAGGTCATGCGGATGCCGGAGCCGGCCGTTCAACGACAATGTGCAGCATGCGCAGCCGGTGGCCCGATGTGTCCGGCCTGCGAGAAAGAAGAAATATCGGTGTCGCGGAAGGCTGATGATGTAACAGGGGGTGCTGCTCCCACATCAGTGCATTCGGTCATTCGCTCCCCGGGGGAACCGTTGTCGGCTTCCGCACGCGCCTTCTTCGAGCCGCGTTTTGGACAGAACCTCAGTCAAGTTCGTGTGCATGTCGATCCAGAGGCCCAGCAGTCCGCGCGAGACGTCAACGCTCTGGCCTATACGGTTGGGTCGCATGTTGTCTTCGGCACCGGGCGCTATGCGCCCGGGACGTCGGATGGTCAGCGTCTGCTCGCGCATGAACTGACCCATGTGGTGCAGCAGGATGGCAAGGCGGGACCAGAGTCAGCGGATACCACTCCCGCTGCGGAACACGCATCGGCTGGACGGACAGAGTCGGCCGGTCTTTCCGGAGTGGAGTACTATCCCGCGTTTCTGGGCATACAGCGGACAGCAGATCCCGACCACACTGGTCCTTGTGATCAGCCCCATGCCGATGACTTGATTGATCCGGCATTTGCGGAGGCGCGCCGGTGGCGCCGTGAAGCTTCTGCATGGCTGGAGGCACACCTGGATCATATTCGAGCCAGAGGTCGCGTAGCCAGGGGCGATTTCGTGACGGTAGGGCGGAGGGTTTATGACGAGCTGATGTTTCTTGAGCGGCACTTTAGGATCAGTTCGGTGCTCAGAATTTCGTTGCCCTACTCGGCCGACGACTCGGTGAGCATCGCTGACCTGGAACGCTTCGGGAACGCGAGTTACTGGGTGCGCCGGCGCTTCAGGGATGTCGAACTTTCTCTGTCCTATTTGTGTCAGGTGAACTGCCCACGAGGCAGGACGGGCAGCGACACGCTCGGCAGCGCCGTAGCTGGTTCCCGCGAAGTGATTTTCTACACGAATTGTTTTGACCGGCAACACGAGACCACGCGAGCCGGCGTGGCATTGCACGAAGCGTTTCACGCAACATTTAGTGAGTTTGACCATGACACCTACTCGTTTGAGGGCGGTTATCCGGGAGGCGACGCGTTGACCAATGCTGAATCATTTGCCGCCTTTGCCGCAATTGTGGCGACTGGCAGCAACTACCGGATCATTGTTCTCCCGGATATCACTATCCGTGGAGGTTTATAGACATTTCAGATGGTCGATGGGTTCAGAACAACGGGAGCGCCCATGCCGATAGCAGCCTTAGTGCAAACGCGAGCGATGGAAACTCGACCCAGGCAGAAGGTTCTGCCGTCTCCCTTGCCTAGGACAACCACCCGTGGATCTAGTTCTGTTGCCGCCAGACTCCCGCTTTTTCTCCAACCCAAGTTTGCCATCAGTAAGCCGGGCGATTTATACGAGCAGGAAGCCGATCGGGTGGCTGAGCAAGTCATGCGAATGCCGGAACCGAGAGTGCAGCGACAGGGTGCGGGGAGGGGGCTGTTGCCCTCCCCTGGCGCTTCTCCAGTGGCCCAGGGAGTTATTCAGCGCCAATCACATGAGGAAGAGCCGGATCCGCTGGCGGATGGTCTAGGCACCGTCGCTGAAAATTTAGGAGAAAATAACCCGGCCTTTTCCGCGCTCACATCACGTCTGGCCGATGATTTTTTGAGCCAGCCGGCGGAACTCAGTATCGGGGTTCCCTTGTTTATCGGGACCAACTACGCGTTTCTGTGGGGGATGGCTCTGGCCAATCCGGCGATGAGGCGTCATTTTGATGACTTCAACTTGGCCATGCTGCCGGGGATTATTCCCCAGTTTCCCGTGAAGACTTTTACGTATCGAATCATGGACGAAGAACAAACCCGCTTTGAATTCGATTTGGGCCTTGATGCATCGGCGCTGATGGAGTTGTTCAATGAAGGAGTATTTGACACGCGCGTCTCTACCTTGTCCTTCGATACGTCAGGCGACCTTGATACGACGGCAACTTCTCATATTGGTTTGTCGTCGCTCCAGGTGAATCTGGGGCTGTTCGACGATGGCTTGATGCTGTCGGGCGGGTTTCGTCAGGGAATTTCTCCCTATCCCCTGTTTGAGCGGAATGCAGCTACCGGTGAAAGCATGCGGATAGGGGCTCAGAGCCCGCCGCTACCGGATTTGTTTCCTGAACGCCAGGATGTGCGCTTTATGCTCCAGCTTGACGCGATTCGCTTATGGAACTACTTCAATCCAGGGAGTCCACCGATCCGATCACTGCCGCGTGAGATCGAAGGAGACCGGCTGGAATGAATTCTGAAGCCGGCCAAGCCATGCTGACAAGCGGGAAACGGTTGTGCGAGATGCAGGGAGTCAGATTCGCATGTATGTAGGCAGCATTCATAAAGGACGGCTTCAATCAGGTCTCTCATCTGATCGTTCTCTTTCCCAGGCGAAGCGGCAGGCGAAAGGTTCGAGCCTTCCGCTTTTTCTCCAACCCAAGCTGGCAGTCAGCCGGCCGGGTGATCCGGCTGAAGTAGAGGCGGATCGGGTAGCCAATCAGGTGATGCGGATGCCGGAGCCAGTTGTCCAGCGGCAATGTGCGGCCTGTGAAGAAGAGGCAGTGACGGTGTCGCGGAAAACGCAGGGTGCAATCGGCAGTGATGCGCCGGCATCGGTCGGCTCAGTGATCCGCTCGCCGGGACAGCCGCTGGCGGCATCGACTCGCGCCTTCTTTGAGCCGCGTTTGGGACAGGACTTGAGTCATGTCTGCGTGCATACGGATGGGGAGGCGCAGCAATCCGCGCGGGATGTAAATGCCTTGGCCTATACGGTCGGTTCGCACGTCGTCTTCGATGCCGGGCGGTATGCTCCTGGGACTCCGGATGGTCAACGTCTCTTGGGGCATGAACTGACGCACGTGGCACAGCAGACGCCCTCGCCCATCCCATTCGGTCCTCATGACAAACATGACTCCAACGGCTTGTTCGCAAGAACGTCACCTATCGCCACGCAGTCTCAGGCTGGTGGTATCTGGTTGCAACGCCAATGTAATCCCGCCTGGACGGGGCTCCCTTGGGCGCAGCGTGTTGCCAATGCCAAGGCCGCTGCTGCGAATGCAACCAGCAACCAGTGCCTGGCCGACATGATTGACGAGGCGTTGACTCCCAACGTCACGGTGGAGCAGTCAACCAATTCATCCGGGACGCTGGTTGCGGCGATCGCCGCAGGCCGCTATACCGAATGGGGAACGCTGAGTGATCTGCACATCAATTTTGACCGCAACCTGAACGCCAAGACCGGCGATCCTAACCAGTACGGCGAAACCCGGTTTGTAACACCGCCGGACAATTCGACCATCAACATCTATATCGTGCTGGGCCCGAAGGCCCTCGACCCGATCGGCCCCCAGTACACGCAGATGGCCGCTCATCACGAAGGTGAACACGCGTGGGACTTCCTGTCGCAATGGGCCATGATCGGCAGCACGCCGCACGGGGCGACGGCGGGTGAAGAACTGGCGATCCACACCGAAGGCTTCAGCCGCTACTTCTTGGACATGTGGACCATCGACAACAGCACCGGCGCGTACTCCATTGCAAATACGTTCTCGCCGCTCTTCGGGTACTACGCCGGCGCGACACAAGCCGAACGTGACAGCGCCTTCGATAGTATCCAAATGTTCTTCGACGTGCGCATCACCGGCATTCCGTGCAACCTGATGAAGTTCAAGATCTGGCTGCAGATGGTGCAGAACGCACGCCCGGCGTCCGATGCGCTGATCGTCCGCATCAATGCGCTGCCAGGCCTGGGGCTGGTCCGAGGCACTGCGCCCAGCACACACTTTAACACTGCGTTGGCGTGCAGTTAGCTCGTGAGAGGTTAGAGTGAGACGGTCGGGAAAACGATGCCCGCAGCACCCGTAGCTACAACGCGCGCCAGTGAAGCCACCCCTATCCGGAAGGTCATGCTGTCACCGGCCTGTTCCAGCAAAGTCTCTGCGTCTAGTCTCACCGCCGATTTCCCGCTCTACCTTCAACCCAAGTTGTCCATCAGCTGGCGGGGCGATCCGTGTGAGCAAGAGGCCGATCGCACGGCGCAGCAGATCATGCACATGCCGGAGCCGACCGTGCGGCGGCAGTGTGTGGCCTATGCGGCGGGTGGGCCGCTGAGTCCAGCGTGTGAGCGAAAGGAGTCGGTGCCCCTGTCGCTGAAGGCAGAGGGTGATGCGAGTGGTGAGGCCTCAGTCTTAGTGCGCTCGGTGCTCCGTTCGCCGTGGTCTATCTGCGAAATGAATATGCTGCTGCAAGGGATTCCTGACGCCGATATTCGCCTGCAGGACATGATCCATCATCACCAGCACAAGGATGACAGCATCGAACTCAAGCGCAACGATTCCGTCCTCGTCAATCCGAGGTTTAGTGAAAACTAATGCCTTGACACGAAATTTATGGTGGGGCAGTATGTTTCGCCTTGACCAGGCTCGTGTCAATCCATTTCATCCAGTAATAGAGATTGGAATCTGCTTAAGGCGTTGCACCTTATGATACACATTGCCATTGCCCATATTGCCAATCACCTAAATCAATACTTGAAAAGGACGTTCGATCTGAACGAAGACATAGTCGTTACTTCCAACATCGTGGAGCAGGACGGCACGGTCGTTTCGCATATCAACAATAAGTTGGTGATGTGCCTGATCAACGTTGAAAAAGACACCGTGGCGCTCCGCCAGCAGATGAACGGCAACTCCGGAGGCCAGCGAATCGTTACGGGTCCCCCCCCTCTCTACTTCAATTTGTATCTGATGGTCATCGGCCATTTCAGCAGCAATAACTATTCGGAGGCGCTGAAGTTTCTTTCGAATTCCATCAGTTTCTTCCAGCGGTCCCCGGTGTTTGACCACGCTAGTACGCCGGATCTCGACAAGCGGATCGACCGGCTGGTTCTGGATATAGAAAATTTGAATTTCCAGGATTTGAGCAATGTCTGGGGAGTCCTCGGTGGCAGATATTTGCCCTCCGTCCTTTATAAAGTCAGGATGGTTGTCTTTGACGCGGGAGATGTCAGGGGCCAGACCGCGACGGTTCAGGAGCCTCAATACTCGATACACGCCTAATCGTGAAGGTGAATATTGCGCGCGTATAAGACATTGTTCTGCCTGGACGTGGAGCACACTTTTTTTGCCAGTGGTACCTTGGCGGACGTTCATTTTGTCCCTATCTCCGCAACCTCGGTTATTCTGAACAAGGCCGGTCTGCTCAGCAAGGAGACAGGCAACGGCCTCTCCGTGTTTTATGACCACCACGGGGCCGAGGTCTTGCGGCTCTTCGCGGCGGATCTCGATGAGCCGTTACGTTTCTCGTTCAAGGCTTTCTCGCAAGACCGGGCGTTTGATCTCTGTACGGAGACGCCGTCCAAGCCTGAGGCGATTCTCCACTTCGATACCGCAAAAGCCAAGCTCGAGGGGAGCGGACGGCTGAGGCTGCATGAGCAGGATTATGTGTCAGACGGGGATTTCGTCCCGTTCACCTCTCCGCTCCTCGACGATCTGCTCAGCCCGAAGGACAGGCTCCTCAAGCCTACGTTCACGATCACCGTTCACATCGCAAAGGAAGACGTTTCGGGGTTTGATGAGCCCGGCACGATTCATCCTCGGCGTTACTACATCAGGTTCCATGCCCGCGAGATGGTCTGGAAGTATTACGTTCTGGGCAATCTCGCCAAGAGGAATGCCTACATTGCAGATGCGAATAACGGGACTGAATTCGAAGCACTGGGTGAAACGGCGTTGACCGATCACCGTCGGGCGCTGCTTTTCCGGTCGAAACGTCCCATTCCTTTGCGGGAGAAGACCGAGTATCGATTTCAATTGCGGGAACGGGGATCAGGAGTGGGGAAGGTCCTGATTCAGCGGTTGCCGGTCGCGACCGCAGACAACTTCTACAAAGAAACCATCGATGGGCAAGAGGTTATGGTGTCGGAGGTCTACGTTAATTTCTAACCTTTTAGAAGGAGAGCGCGATGGGAGCCATGAAAACACCGGGTGTGTACATCGTCGAGAAGAGTGCCTTTCCAAATTCCGTGGTAGAAGTGGCAACGGCCGTACCGGCCTTTATCGGCTATACGGAAAAGGCCGACAACAAAGGCAAGTCGCTGGCCAATAAGCCCTGGCGAATTACCTCCATGTCCGAGTTTCATAACTACTTCGGGTTTGGGCCGTCGCCAGGCTTCAGCATTGCTGAAAAAGCGGCGGGCTCGAACGAGGAGGCGGCATTTTCCACAGGCGGGAAAGAGTATCTGCTGAAGCAGGATCAAGGCAAATATCTCCTGTACTACAGCATGCTGCTCTTTTATCAAAACGGCGGCGGCCCCTGCTACGTTGTGTCCGTAGGCACCTACGCGAATCCGGTCGAGCCTGACAAGCTGACGCAAGGCATCAATCAATTGATCAAGGAGCAGGAGCCGACCATGGTGGTCATTCCCGATGCCATGCTGTTGAAGACCGCCGATGCGATCAGCGTGCAGCAGGCCACGCTGGCGCATTGCGGGGGGAAGATGAAAAACCGGGTCGCCGTTCTGGACGTGTCCGACGGCAATCGAAGTCGGCAGGATCCCGCCGGTGACCCGATCGAATCCTTCCGGAGCGCGCTGGGTATCAACTACCTTGATTTTGGCATGGCCTACTATCCCTGGTTGAACACGACCATCGTGCAAGATCGGGACTTGAGCTATGAAAACATCGTCAATAAGGACCTGTTGCAGGCCATGCTCAAGGCGGAGCTGAAACTGCCGGATCAGGTTGATAACAGCACCCCCACGAAGATCATGCAACAGAAGAAAGCCCTGGATGATATTGCGACGGAAACGGATCCGGCCAATAAGATTTTGCTGAACAAAACGCTGGTGGCAATGAGCCCGCTGTTCAACGGCGTATTGACCGAGATCAAGAACCGGCTCAACGTGCTGCCTCCCGCAGCCGCCATGGCCGGGGTCTATACTATGGTCGATAACTCCCGGGGCGTCTGGAAGGCGCCAGCGAACGTGAGCCTCAACTCCGTCGTGTCGCCGGCGGTCAGTATTACCCACGACGACCAGGAAGACCTGAATGTTACCACACAGGGGAAATCGATCAACGCGGTCCGGGCGTTCATCGGCGAGGGAACCCTGGTGTGGGGGGCACGAACCTTGGATGGCAACAGCTTGGACTGGCGTTACGTCAATGTGCGCCGGACCATGATTATGCTTGAAGAATCCGTCAAGTTGGCGTCCAAGGCCTATGTCTTCGAGAAGAACGATGCCAATACCTGGGTTACCATGAAGAGCATGATCTCGAATTTCCTGACCGGCATCTGGAAGCGCGGCGGCCTGGCCGGCGCCAGTCCGGAGGATGCGTTCGGCGTGCACGTCGGTCTCGGCGAAACGATGACGCCAGAGGACATTCTGGAAGGCATCCTCCGCGTCACGGTCCTGGTGGCGATCAGCCGTCCGGCCGAGTTCATCGAGATCACGTTCCAGCAGCAGATGCAGAAATCCTAAAGCCTGTCACAGGAATGCGTGTATTCGAACCAATCACTTGATGACCGTATGCTGACAAGGGAGGTGTCCGATGGCCGATGATGGATCCGCTCAATCTACAACCGTATGGCCTTTGCCGAAATTTTATTTCCAGGTCAAATGGGATGCCAATGTAATGTCGTTTCAAGAGGTGACCGGCCTGAGCACGGAAACCCAGCAGATCGAATACCGGCATGGCGATAATCCTGTGTTTTCGACGATCAAGATGCCCGGCATCAAGAAGTTCGGAAATATCACGATGAAAAAGGGTGTGTTCAAGTCCGACAATAAATTCTGGGATTGGTACAACCAGATCAAGATGAATACCATCAAGCGCATTCCGGTGACGATCAGTCTTCTGGACGAAGCCGGCAAACCCACCATGGTCTGGACGCTGACGAATGCGTGGCCGACGAAAATTACCGGCACTGATCTCAAAGCGGAAGGGAATGAGGTTGCCGTTGAGTCTATTGAAATCGCGCATGAAGGATTGACGATCGCCAATTCGTAATGACGTGCGCGCGGAAGCTGGCTGGAGACGGATAACCTCTCCTAGTGGGAACGTTTCCGTGAAGAGAGGGACCGATGCCGGATCCAGCAAACATCTGGGAAGAAGGTGGCTATCCGCCCTCTTCCTTTTACTTTCGTGTGCGCTTTGCGGGGGGTGCGGGTATCTCGGACGTCTCCTTTCAGGAGGTGAGCGGCATCAGCTCCGAGATCGACGTCGAATCGGTGGTTGAGGGAGGGGAGAATCGCTTTGTCCATCAGTTACCCAAGGGGGTGAAGCATCCCAAGCTGGTGCTCAAGCGGGGAATTGCCAAGAAAGACTCCGGCCTGGTGAAGTGGTGTATATCGGTGCTTGAACAATTTGAAATGCCGATTAAACCGAAAGCACTGCACGTTCAATTGTTGGACGGGAAAGGATACCCTATTCGTGTGTGGTCGATCACCGGCGCTTATCCGGTTAAGTGGGAAGTCGAAAACTTTAATTCCACGAAAAGCGAAGTGGCGATTGAAAAAATTGAGCTCAGTTACACGACTGTATCGCGTACGGAAACAGCATGACCATTGAAGTTCGGCAGATGGTGATCAAATCCTCGGTGCTTCAACGGATCGGTGAGGAAGGCGCGGACGAAGAGAACGGACTGAATGTGGAGGCGTTGAAAGAGGACATTCGTGCAGAATGCCGGCGGCTGTTTCAAGAATGGGTGCGCGAGCAGCAGGAACGATAAACGATAGATGGCGGACCCAAAACTCACGATCTCGCGCTGCACCCTGGAAGGCGGAAGCCCGAAGACCACCCAGGATGAATTCGTGGTCATGTTGAACCCCTCCGGGTTCACGCACGACCGGTCCATTTCTTATAATACGACCGCCTCCAAGAGGCGTGCCAGGAAAGAGCCGCTGGGATTGTCGGCTACCGAGACGAAATTCGGCTCGACCGAACCCGAACGAGTCAAGTTCAGCATTGTGCTCGATGGGACCGGCGTGGTGTCGTCGCCGCCGGAAGACGTCAAAACCAAATTTACGGCGCTCAAGGCCATTGTCTACGACTACAATGGCACGACCCACGAAACCAACATCGTCCGAATAAAATGGGGCAACTTCTTATTTTACGGCCGCCTCACCTCGATGTCCGTCGAATATACCCTCTTTAAGCCCAGCGGAGAGCCGCTGCGCGCCAAGGTCAGCCTAGCCTTCGTGAGCTACATGAGCAAGCCAGAAGAGGCGGCGAGGGCTCAGCGGAATTCCCCCGATCTGTCCCATCTCGTGGTGGTCAAGGCCGGTGATACGCTGCCGCTGTTGTGCTACCGGATTTACAAGGATACCTCGTATTATGGCGAGGTCGCGCGCATCAACAATCTGACCGATTTCAGGAATCTTCGACCCGGCACCGAGCTCCGGTTTCCGCCATTGAGGTAAAGCATGCCAGAGTCGCCCATGGGAGTTGGCAGCGGCGTCGTCAAGTTGACCGTGCTCAGCGACGGCACGAAGATCGCTGACACCATTCAGGTTGTGTCAGCCACGATTCGGAAAGCGCTTAATAAGATACCCACTGCCGAGATCGTCATGCTGGACGGCGACATGCCGGAGAAGGATTTTCCCGTCAGCAACGCCGACACATTCAAGCCGGGAGCGGAAATCACCATCAATGCCGGGTACGATCAGGAAGAGACCGCGATTTTTAAAGGCGTGGTGGTCAAGCACGGCATCAAGATCACGGGCGATAATTACTCGCGGCTGGTGGTCGAGTGTCGCGACAAAGCGGTGGGGATGACGATCGGCCTTAAGAACGCCAACTATGTGGACTCCAAGGATAGCGATGTCATCGCCACGCTGATCGGCAACTATGGGGGACTTACGTCCGATGTGGGTGCGACGCAGACGTCATACAAGGAACTGGTCCAGTACTATTGCACCGACTGGGATTTCATGCTGTCCCGCGCGGAAGTGAACGGCGCGCTGGTCATTGTGGACGATGCCAAAGTTACGGTGAAGCCTCCGCAAACATCGACGGCCCCGCAGCTGAAAGTCACCTACGGCGAGGATCTGATCGAGTTCCACGGGGAGATTGACGCCAGAACGCAGTTGACCAAGGTCAAGGGCGCGACGTGGGATCTGAAAAACCAGGCGGTGCTGGAGCAGCAAGCGAGCCCTCAGACGCTGAATGCGCAAGGCGATCTCGATTCGGCGACCTTGGCGAAGGTTGTCGGCTTGTCCGAGTTTCGTTTGCAGACTACGGCGCCGCTTGAGCAAACGGCGTTGAAGGCTTGGGCCGATGGGCGGCAAGTGAAGGCCGGGCTGGCCCGGATTCGCGGCCGCATGAAGTTTCAAGGAAGCGCCAAGGCGAAAATCGGGGAGCTGATCGAACTGGACGGGGTGGGTAACCGCTTTAAGGGCAACGTGTTTGTCAGTGCGGTCCAGCATGTCATTGAGGAGGGCAATTGGATCACGGAGGCCGAGTTTGGCCTGCCCCCCGAATGGTTCGCGGACCGGCGGGATCTCGTTGCGCCGCCGGCGGCTGGGTTTTTGCCCGGTGTCGAGGGGTTGCAGATCGGGGTGGTGAAAAAACTGGACGGAGACCCTGAGGGGGAACATAAAGTGCAAGTCTCGGTGCCGGTGATGCAGGCGGACACGGATGAGATATGGGCCCGACTGGCCAGCTTTTATGGCTCTGATAGCATCGGCGCCTTCTTTATTCCTGAGATCGGAGACGAAGTGGTGCTGGGGTACATGAATAACGATCCCTGCCATCCGGTCATTCTGGGCAGTTTCTACAGCAGCAAGCGCAAACCGCCCTACGATTTGACGGCCGATAATTTCACCAAGGCGATCGTGACCAAGAGCAAAATCAAGCTGGAGTTCGACGATGAGAATAAGGTTGTCACCCTTGTCACGCCGGGCAACAACACGATTGTGATTAGTGATAAAGGAAAGTCCATCCTTATCCAGGATCAGAACAACAATAAGGTTGAGCTGAGTTCCAGCGGCATCCTCCTGGACAGTCCCAAGGACATTTCCATCAACGCACAGGGCAAGACCACGATCAGCGCCGTGGGACAAATCACGCTCAGTTCCAAAGCGGACGTCACGGTCGAGGGGATGAACATCAAGCAAACCGCCAATGCCGGCTTCACGGCTCAGGGGAACGCTTCCGCCGAGCTGTCCGCCTCAGGACAGACTACGGTCAAAGGTGCCATGGTGATGATCAATTAGATCCGAGTTGTCCTCCTTCGCCAGGCCTCGCTCGTACAATACGGTGACGCCGGAGGTGGAAGAGAGAGTCCTATTTATGCCAGGAGAACCAATATGCCGCCAGCAGCGCGATTAACCGACATGCATACGTGTCCCATGCAAACCCCCGCATTCCCATCTCCGATCCCCCACGTCGGGGGACCAATCGTCGGACCGGGCGTTCCCACCGTCTTGATCGGGAAACTGCCTGCAGCGGTGGTGACTGACAGTTGTGTGTGCGTGGGGCCGCCCGATTCGATCGTGAAGGGTTCGGCGACCGTGATGATCGGAAACAAACCGGCTGCCAGAATCGGGGACACGACGGCCCATGGCGGAAGCATTGTTATGGGCTGTCCGACGGTGCTAATTGGAGGCTAGGGGCGAGAAGGTAGCGGGAGATCATGATGGATCACGATAGAGCGTTTCTGGGAACAGGCTGGAGTTTTCCGCCGGAGTTCGACCGTGCAGCGAAGGCCGTCAAGATGGTCTCTGGGGAGGAGGATATCCAGGAGAGCCTGGGGATCCTTCTGGAGACGGTACCGGGCGAGCGGGTTCTACAGCCCTCGTATGGCTGCAGCTTGAAACGCCTGGTCTTCGAGCAGGTCAGCGAGAGCACCATCACGGAAATTAAAGATCTGATCGAGCGGGCGGTGCTCTTTTTCGAGCCGCGGATTTCCCTTACCCACATTGAGGTGGATGCTGGCCAAGTGTACGAGGGGCTTATCACGATCCGTCTCGACTACACGGTCCGCTTGACCAACACCCGAAGCAATATGGTGTACCCCTTCTACTTCCTTGAAGGAACGAATCTCAGGGCATGACTCCGCTGGACGAAGAGTTTTGCCGGGAAAGCATCGAATGAAGAATTGGCCTGGCTTGATAATCAGCGACGGCATCAGCCAAGACGGTCGATTTTTGCCCGCCTTGCAAGAGGGCTATTTCAACCCGGACGAACTCACTTTCGAAGCATTGCTGGCGATGAGTGCCGACTTGGCGTCCGGCCTTCATTTTATCAATCTCCGTAACGAGCCCGATGGATCCTGGTCAGAACTGTTAACCACCGACCCCGCCACGGTTATGGCCCAAATCCTGAGCCTTGATCTGGCCGGCCTGGAACTGGAGTTTCTCCATAGCACTGGTTCTGGCGTGGGGGCGTCTGCCCGGTGCATTGTGGGGATCGCCAAGCGCCTCGATGCCTGGTTCAACACACTCAATAGAGCGGATGAGGAGGTGGGAAGAGCACTGAGTCGGCACATTGCCGAGGTGATTGTGGCGCGACTGGCCACGCACCTCGCACGAATCGGTCCGCTGCTTGATGGGGTCGAAGAGCGGCAGGCAAGACTCGCTGCGCAGGAGATGTCGGGGCTCACTGCGCTCTGGGGTCTGAAGCAGTCGAGTGCCGGGGAGGCGGGCCCCGCATCGGCACCCTCATCGGAACGCCAGTTGCTTTCAGCAACCGAGACCCTGCGAACCGCTTTTTATACGGTCTCACATGCCATCGCGTATTTAAAGGAAGTGGTCCCTCCCTACCTCCAGGCTTCCTTGAGCACGCCCACCCACAATCCAGCCATGGGGCTGTTTCTCACGTTCTTGAAACTCTACCCCCACGCACAAAGAGCCCTTAACCGCTTTACTCAGAGGCATCTCCATTTCTATTACGATCAGGTATTGAGGCTGACACCGCGGCCGGCCGCGGCCGGACGCATCCATCTTCTCCTCTCCATGGTGCCGGGCAAGAGCGAGGTCTTCATCCCTCAAGGCACCGCGTTTTCACCGGAGAAAGACCAGGGAGCTGGCCGGAGTATTTATCGGGCCGATAACGACCTGCTGATTACGGATACGCGGGTACAGTCCCTCTGTACCTTCTATACGGCCCGGGATCCCAAGATTTCACCGGAGAGTGAACTCGGCTATATCACCGGCATTCACAGCCACAGTCAGACGCTTGCTCCTGTATCGGACGGGGATGATGAGCGTACTCCCTTCCCGCTCTTTGGCGCCCATCGGGTTGAGGCGGTGCGAGATGGTGGTGGTGCCCAGGCGGCGATCGGGTTTGCCGTGGCCTCTCCCATTTTGCTGCTCAAGGAGGGCCTGCGGAAAGTCACAATCGTCATGGAGTTCGAAGACCCCTTTACCCTCGAAAAGGCAAGTGGTCTTCCTCTTGTTCAACGGCTGATACGAGCAGAAACAAAGACGTCCTTCTCACAACTCCTGGGGATGCTTTTCAACCGGTATTTGCTCACGGCCTATGATTGGCTGACCGGAGAGGACAAGCGCCGCATTGCCGAAAAGGCTGGCACGTTCAGGGATGCAGCCCTGTCGACGGAGGTGATCGCCCGATTATTCGACCAGGATCGGGAGACATGGTTTTACCAATATTTTAGGAATATCTTCATCATCAGTCTCACAACTGCACAGGGGTGGCGGGACGTGCCCGACTATCTGCTCACGCTGCCCAGTTGCCGCGAGACGGAGACCAGACACGGACTGATCTGCCAGTTTACCTTGAGGCCGGAAGTCGAACCTATTGTTCCGTATGTGCCTGAAGTTCACGGCGGTCGATGGCCGGCCCGCATGCCGGTGGCCCGCTTTGTGATGAACGCGCGCAATAGTATCTCCCCCTATTCCCTCTTTGATGGCCTGTCCCTGCGAGCCATCTCCGTCGAAACCACCGTGGAAGGGGTACGAGATCTCCTGGTTTATAACCAGGATGGACAACTTGATCCGTCGAAACCCTTCATTCCGTTCGGTCCTGTTCCCAGATCTCAATCGTATTGGGTTGTCGGCAACTACGAAGCGGCGCGTAAGAACCTCGTCGATGTCGCTCTGCACATCGAATGGGGGGAATTGCCACGGAACGAAGACGGCTTTCGCGCGTACTATAAGGGCTATGACACACCGTTCGAGAACGAGATCTTCATGGCCGAGGAGGCGATTCTTTCTCATGGACAATGGAAGCCCGAGCAACGGGAGCAACGTCCCACTGCCGCTCTCTTCGAAACGGAGCCGAAACAGAACCGTGTCTCCGAGAACCGGACTCTACGTGTGTCGAACCTCAACTATTTCAAGCCGGTGGATCCGGCGATTCGAGAGGAAGAATTTCGATTCGATCAGTGGGCCCGAGACGGCTTTTTCAAATGGACTCTCGCTTCCCCTGAATATGCATTCGGCCACGGGGACTATCCCGCCCTCCTGAGCCGCACATTATCGGAGAATGCACGTGTGAAGCTGCCGTGGGTGAAGCCGATCCCCAATCCTCCGTATACGCCTCGCATTAACCGCATCGCCTTGCAGTACACGGCTCGGAGCGTCATGACGTTTGGAGTGGCCACGGCCGAGAACGACGTGCTCTTCAAGGACACAGTCTTCTATCTCCACCCATTCGGGATCGAAACCATCTATCCGACCAACACGATATCCCTTCCATCCCTGCTCCCTCAGTATTCATACGATGGGAATCTATTTATCGGGCTTGACGCCGGATCGCTTAAAGGACTGCTAACGCTGTTGTTTGTTCTACGCGAAGATTCAAGCCGGGAGGCCATGGCCAGGAGTACCGATGTCGCCTGGTATTATCTGGCCGGGAACCGCTGGAACCGGCTGGAGACCTCGCGCATTCTCTCTAACACCACAGACGGCTTTCTCTCCTCGGGAATCGTGACTCTGGACTTGCCCGACGATATCGATCGAAACAACAGCGTGATGCCGGAAGATCTCTTCTGGGTGCGGATCTCTGCGAATGAGCACCTCTCTTCATTCTGCAGCCTGTATTCCGTACGCGCCCACGCTCTGTCGGCCAGCCGCGCGCGCGCGGAGACCACGCCTGCCGGCTCGGACGACGAGACCCAGGCGGCGAGGGTTTGGCGTCCTATCGTGTCTGTCCCGGGACTTGGGCGGATTAGCCGGATTGGCGCCCCGTTTGGCGAAAGGCCGGCTGAAAGCGCTCCCCAATTGCAGGCCAGGGCAAGCGAGCGGCTTCGCCATAAATACCGTGCCACGATGCCGTGGGATTATGAGCAGCTCATCCTCGAAGAGTTTCCAAATGTCGTGAAAGCCAAATGTTTTTCCAACATGAGGATTGGAGTGGACGGGCCCTGTCCGGGTCATGTGCTGATCGTGGTGGTTCCGCTGTTGAAAGAGATGAGGCCGGCACAAGACTTTACGCCTCGGATGAACGCGTCCGACTTGAATCGGATCCTGGAGTTTATTCGGGAGGTGGCTACGCCGTTCGTGGAACTCGACGTCAGGAATCCCGTGTATGAATGGATCCAGATCCGCTGCACGGTCAAACTATCCCGAGGCGCGCAATCCGGGCTCTGTATCAACCGGCTGAATCAGGCGCTGAATGACTATCTGTCCCCGTGGACCAATGTCGGTGGGAAAGGGCGGTTCGGTTGGAGTATTCGGCGCGAAGAAGTTGAAGCCCACATCCGCAGCTTTGACTTCGTTGACTTCGTAACTGGTTTTTCCATGCTCCACGTTACGGATGACGAGCAGGGCTCCTTCGCGTTAGGGGATACGGCTCGCGCGTTCCGGGAAGATCGCCCTGGCCGTCCAGATCGGCCCGGAAACAGCGAGACATCCGGAGAAATCCGCCCGAAATATCCGTGGAGCCTCCCCATGCCGCTCACGAAACACGTCATCAAGACCACCGATGAGCCGGAGTCCGTCGCGGCAAGAGCGACCGGCATCAATGACCTGGGCATCGGACACACCTTCATTATCGGGCCCAAGGAGCACCATGGCTAAAAGGAATCGGGCGACTCTGAAGAAGTTCTTTAAACAGGGGGCCCTGCCGTCGGAAGATTATTTCCATGACTTGATCGATTCGACGCTGAATCTTACCGACGACGGCTTAGAGAAGTCCCCCGCAAAGGGGCTGGAGCTGTCCACGTTAGGGAGTTCGGACAGCCTCATCAGCTTTTGCCGAAACGACCAGCGCATGTGGCTGGTCGGCTATGACGGGGATCAGAACAAATTGCTCTTTCGAGGCGAAGGGAACGAGGTGGCGGCCTTGTCACTCCTGCCAGACGGCAAGCTGGGGATCAATACAAAAGATCCAGAGTGGCCGCTTGACGTCGGCGGGGTGATCCGGGCAGAAGGACGAATCGGCATCACTCCGACCAAACACCAATCGATTCCTGCCGATGGGCAGTGGCACAACATTACCGGTGTGTTGACCGGCTGTCAGGCGTTCGAAGTCATGGCCGGCGTCGGCAAACGCCGGACGGGCCGCTATGCGCTCCTGCGCGCCATTGCCTTGAACACATTCAATCCCTCAGGGGCCTGGTTCAATTTTCTGAACTTCAAGAAGAGGATTCGCTGCCACCAGGCACACTATCGGTCATTCAAGGACCGGCTGAAACTGCGCTGGTACGGGGACAATCGTCGGTACGTCCTTCAGCTTCGCTCCAACAGCGACTACGAGGGTGATACGCAGATTCGGTACCATATTACGAAGCTCTGGTTTGATGAGGACATGAGCGGGTCGGTGCCGAATCCGACGGGTGAGGGTAAGCCATAGCACCAGGCCCGCGCGTCCGGGATCGCCTCCCCTCCCGCGGAGCCGCGCGAGAGCCTGTTTCTCCGAATCGCAAACAACCCAGCAGATACGAGCCGTGATGCGTGACAACCAGTTCATCCCCCGCAAGACTGAGACGACCGGAGAACCCACGTTTGAGAGTCTTCGGCGGGAGGGTCTTGCCTTCCTACAAGATCTGTCCGGCTCCATCTGGACGGACTATAACCTGCACGACCCCGGCGTTACTATTCTTGAACAACTCTGCTATGCACTCACCGAGTTAATCTACCGGGCGGGCTTTCCCGTCGAAGATTATCTGACTGATGAAGACGGGAAGATAGATTTCGAGCGCTTGGCCCTGCATCCTCCGGAGTACATCCTTCCCTGTCGCCCGACGACGGCTGGCGACTACCGAAAGGCCATTTGCGACGCGACGCACGGTATTGGGAACGTCTGGCTGGTGAAGACGCAGGATGCGGCCCATCGTGGCCTCTACCGGATTTTGGTCAGGTTGCGTGAGGACATCGGCCTCGAGGCTGGCGCCGATACTCTGGAGGGTGCGCGGTCGATCTACGACAGTCATCGGAATCTCTGCGAGGACCTCGACGGCATTACGATCCTGCCCGACGTCGAGTGTGACTTGCACGCGGAGATTGACATCGCCTCCGGTCACGCTCCGGCGGATATTTTAGCCCGCGTCTATTTCGAATGTTCACAACGCATCGCCGCCGACTTCCATTGGACGTCATTCGAGGACGCGTTGAAGCGCAAAGCCACACCAGAGGAACTCTTCAGGGGGCCCTTGACGACCCGTGGACTTATCAAGGATGAGGAGACGCCGTCCCATCTCCATGAGATCCAGATCACCGATCTGTTTTCCATCGTCAAGGCCATCGAGGGAGTTGAGAACGTCAGAACCATCTTTCTTAAGACCCCGCACGATCAAGGGACGACTCCGTCTCCGAACGAGAGGCCCAGTTTGGGGTATCGCCTCCGCCTTCCTCAAGACGGCGAGGAGTGCTTGGTCAAACTGATTAAGGATGGAAGGAGGGTCCCCGTACGCAGCGAGGAGGTCAGGGCTCGGTACAAGAAATTGAATTTCAAACGGATGGGGTTACACCGAACCGCACAGGATGTTTCCGCCTTGTTTCCTCGACCGGAAGGGCAATACCGCCACTTGCGGGACTACTACTCCATCCAGAACCAACTGCCCGCCGTCTACGGCGTCAACCAATACGGCTTGCCGGTTTCTGCGCCTCCAGAGGTTAAGGCAAAAGCGGGTCAATTGAAAGCCTACCTCTTGCTCTTCGACCAGGTCATGGCCAATTATATGGCCAATCTTCAGCATCTCCGGACCTTGTTCTCAAACGACCACCAGCCGCCCTGTTCGTATGCCTTTCAGGTTCTAGGAAACGATGCGGTGCCAAATATCGAAGGCTTGTACGCCAGACCGCCGGCGAACGTGCTGGCCAGGATCTTCAAGGACCACGACCGGCATACGGACCGCAAAGGCCGCCTCCTTGACTATTTGCTGGCCCTGCACGGGGAAAAGTTCGCGCAACGGTCCCTGTGGCAGTTCAATTATTACTACACGTCGCAGGAAGTGGAGGAGGTGATCGTCACGAACAAGATCACCTTCCTCAAGAACATCATCGAAGTCACGCGGGATCGGGGTGGGGCCTTCAACTATCGTAAGCCGTCCTGGAATACCAATAATGTATCCGGCTTGCTGCGAAGGGTGAGCCTGTTATTGGGGTTTTCGCACCAGATGTGCCGTTCCATGACCATGCCGATTTTGGAGCAAGGGCTCAAACTGATCTCTCACGAAACCTATGTGAGCATGAAGGCCGGAACCATTGAACTCAAGTTAGTGGATATCGGAGATCTCTCCGCCGCTGGGCAAACATTCCAGGCGATTCCCGCGACCGGAGAAGGCGATACAGTCAGGCTTCGAAAGATCCGCCAGGACATCAGACCCATTGTGCCCATGCGGCATAACCTATTGAGTGAAGAGTTACTGCGGGGCGGCCTTGAGCTGGCACGGTATCGCCTGGGCAGCCTTACGGCGGAGGACAATTATCAGCTTGTGTTTCAGCCTCAAGGGGAAGCGCAATGGTGGTACCTGGGAGCTTTTCCTGACCGGGTGTCCGGGGTGCAATCGGCACACTCGCTCCATCGGTTTTTGAAACAGTTGAACATCGAAAGCGAAGGAATGCATGTCGTCGAACATCTTCTCTTGAGGCCCGCCGGCAAGCCGCAGCACGAGCAGCTTCATTTCCCGAAAGGACAGGACTTCTACTCGTTTCGGCTCAGCGTAATCTTTCCTGATTGGACGGCCCGCTGTCATAACCCCGATTTCAAGATTTTGGCGGAAGAAACCGTTCGGCTGAATTGCCCTGCCCATCTCTATCCAGAATGCTACTGGTTAGGCTTTGAACAGATGTATGCTTTCGAACTGCTCTACAAACAGTGGCTGGAGGTACGATGCAGCGGCGAGGGAGACACCGAGGCCCTCAACAATGCTGCGAGCGCATTGATCCGCTTTCTTCTCGAACTGCATCACGCGCACAAGGGCGCCCGAATGGCTTAGGTATGACTCGTTCGCATGTCATCGAACATACGTTGATCGAAGTGAAGTTCGAATCAGAAGAGGAGGCCTTTGCGCATCAGGCTGTCTTGACCTCGTCCGTGAAGAACCGGTTGCTGCCGGTGATGGACGACGTGTTCACCGAATTGTCGCCCGCCGATCACATCCTGAGAATCGACCGCCTCGAAGTCGATCTGGGCGTCATCGCGGCCGACGGGTTTGCGGAAGAGATGGCTAGGAGACTCAAGGAGCGGTTGGGCGACGCGTTGCGTGAACATTTGCAACGGATCGGACCGTTACACACAGCAGAGCTGATCAGCCCGTCTCTCGAAGAATTCGAATGCGTCAAGCACTTCTTGCAGACCGGGAGTCTCCCCTGGCAGGCGACACCGGGTCTCGGT
>Ga0210362_1256590_pt1 | contig 27085 bp, 28 predicted proteins | sample S625metaT_FD_159713 | JGI IMG/M metagenome (GOLD analysis project Ga0210362, IMG submission 159713) | Metatranscriptome of estuarine sediment microbial communities from the Columbia River estuary, Oregon, United States - S.625 (Metagenome... | ecosystem: Environmental > Aquatic > Marine >... | reverse complement strand
GACCCGTCCTGGCATCAGGGCGTGGTGGGTCTCCTCGCGTCCCGCATCAAGGACCGCTTTCACCGGCCGGTGGTCGCCTTCGCCCCCGGCGGCGACGGCGAGCTGAAGGGCTCCGGACGATCCATTCAGGCGCTCCACCTCCGGGACGCGCTGGACTTGGTCGCCAAGCGCCATCCGGGGCTGGTGCACAAGTTCGGAGGGCACGCCGCGGCGGCGGGTATCACCATCGCCGAAGTCGACTTCGAGCGCTTCCGGGTTGCGTTCGACGACGTTGCCCGGGAACGGCTCACCCCGGAAGACCTGGAGCAATGGATAGCCACCGACGGCGCCCTTGAGGAGACGGATTTGTCCCTGGAACTCGCCCGGCTGCTGGGGGGACAGGTCTGGGGCCAGGGGTTTCCTCCTCCGCTATTCAGCGACCGCTTCCAAGTGGAATCCCAGCGGGTGGTGGGCGAAAAGCATTTGCGGCTGCGGCTGCGGCGGTCGAGCCGGAGCTACGACGGAATGCTATTCTTCCGGCAGGAATCCCTGCCCAGCGAGATCCACGCCGTGTACCGGCTCGACACCAACGAATTCGGCGGAACCCAGTCCCTGCGCCTCACGCTGGAGCACTGGGAGCCGGCCTGAGCCATGGGCGAGCAGATACTTCGCAGCGAGGGGCTGGAATACCTGCCGGCCTTTCTCACCAGCCTTGCCATCGGCCTACTGATCGGCATGGAGCGCGAACGCAACCCGGCGGCCCGGGCCGGGCTGCGCACCTTCGCCTTGGTGGCCCTGTTCGGAACCCTGGCGGGCCTGCTCAGCAAGGAGACCGACTCCCCCTGGATCCTGCTGGGCGGCCTGCTGGTGGTGGGCCTGATGACCATCGCAGCCTACCTGCGGGAGCGGGAAGCCCTGGCCGATCCCGGAACCACTACCGTGATCGCCATCGTCCTGTGCTATGCCCTGGGCGCCATCGTCTGGTACGGCTATGCCACCCTGGCGGTGATGCTCGGCATCACCACCACCATCCTGCTTTACTTCAAGACCGAACTGCACGGCTGGACCCAGAACCTGACCCGTCGCGACCTGGTTTCGGTGCTGCAGTTCGCCGTGCTCACCTTCATCGTGCTGCCCATCCTGCCCAACCGGAATTACGGGCCCTATGACGCCCTCAACCCTCACCAGATCTGGCTCATGGTGGTGCTGATCTCGGGGGTGAGCCTGGCCGGGTACGTGGCCCTGCGGGTGGTGGGCCAGCGCTATGGCGCGCCGCTGCTGGGCGTGCTGGGGGGCCTGGTGTCGAGCACGGCCACCACCCTGATGTACGCGCGCCACGGCCGCAGCAACCCCACCTTGGTGGCCCTCGCCGCGGTGGTGATCCTGCTTGCCAACCTGGTCGTGCTGGTGCGGCTCGCGTTCGTGAGCGGCGTGGTGGCCCCCTCGATACTACCCAGCCTGCTGCCGATGCTGGCGGCTGGGCTTGTCCCGGGACTCCTGGTCACGGCACTCATCTGGCGCCGCTTCGGTAGCGGCGCGGACGCGCCCATCCCCGAAATCAGCAACCCCACGGAAATACGGGCCTCCTTGGGCTTTGGCGTGCTCTACGCGGTGATCCTGTTCCTGTCGGCTTGGCTTTCCGATTTGATGGGCAGCCGCGGCATCTACGCCGTGGCGCTGGCCTCGGGCCTCACCGACGTGGACGCCATCACCCTCTCCAGCCTGCGGCTCTACGATCTCGGCAAGCTGGAAGGGCCCGAGGCCGTCACCGCCATCGGACTCGCGATCATCTCCAATATCGCGTTCAAGTTCGGGCTGATCGTCGCCATTGGCGGCAATGCCCTGGTGCGGCGCTGCGCGGCGGGCCTCGTGGCCTGCGCCGCCGGGCTCGGCATCGCGCTGGCCGTGCTCTGATCCGCCCTGCCGATGGGGCCGGGCCCTGGGTTATAATTCTCGCCTTTTCACGGACCGCCCATGGACGCTGAACGCATCAATGCCGTCTCCGGCATGCTCGAGGACCTGACCGCCCGGGTCGCCGAACTGCGGAGGTTTCTTTGACTTCGAGGCCAAGGAACAGCGCCTCGCCGAAGTCACCCGCCTGCTGGAAGATCCTGCCGTCTGGAACGACGCCAAGCGCGCCCAGGACCTGGGGCGGGAGCGCAAGTCGCTGGCTGCTGTCGTTGACACGCTGAAGGAACTGGACCAGGGGCTGAGCGACAGCAGCGAGCTGTTCGCCATGGCCAGGGCCGAAAACGATGAAGGGACCCTGGCGGGAGTGGCGCAGGACGCCGAGGGGCTCCGCAAGACCGTGGAGGAGCTGGAGTTCCGGCGCATGTTCTCCAACCCCATGGACCCGAGCAACTGCTTCGTGGACATCCAGGCGGGGAGCGGCGGCACCGAGGCCCAGGACTGGGCCTCCATGCTGGAGCGCATGTACGTCCGCTACTGCGAGCACAAGGATTTCGCCGTGGAGGTGCTGGAGGAGTCTCCGGGGGAGGTGGCCGGCATCAAGAGCGCGACCCTCAAGGTGAGCGGGGACCACGCGTTCGGGCACCTGCGCACCGAGACCGGCGTGCACCGCCTGGTGCGCAAGTCACCGTTCGATGCCAATGCCCGCCGCCACACCTCCTTTGCCAGCGTCTTCGTCTATCCCGAGGTGGATGAATCCATCGCGATCGACATCAATCCGGCGGACCTGCGGGTGGACACTTTCCGGGCGTCCGGGGCCGGGGGGCAGCACGTGAACCGCACGGACTCGGCGGTGCGCATCACCCACCTCCCCTCGGGCATCGTGGTCCAGTGCCAGAACGACCGCTCCCAGCACCGGAACCGGGCGGAGGCCATGGCCATGCTCAAGTCCCGCCTGTTCGAGCTGGAAATGCGCAAGCGCAACGAGCAGAAGCAGGCCCTGGAGGACTCCAAGACCGACATCGCCTGGGGCCACCAGATCCGCTCCTACGTGCTGGACCAGTCGCGGATCAAGGATCTGCGCACCGGCGTCGAGATCGGCAACACCCAGGCGGTGCTGGACGGCGACCTGGACGACTTCATCACCGCCAGCCTGAAGCAGGGCGTGTAAGTTTCACCGCTGAGCCAAAGAGACCCAGGGAAACTGAAAGTCAATCAACGCAAAGTGCGCAGAGCGGGTGTTTCAAATATGCCTCCATCGAAGCTCTCGGAGTCGCCTGCGTTTGATTGCCTTATCCGTTGCGCCTGTGCATTGCGGTCCACCACTACCAGGGATTGAAGCATGAGCGAGCAGAATCAGGACCCGCAGCAGGACACCAACCAGATTGTCGAGGAGCGGCGCGGGAAGCTGCGCGCCCTGCGGGAACGGGGCCCTGCGTTTCCCAACGATTTCCGCCGCGACAGCCTGGCGGGGGACCTGCACGCCGTTCACGGCGCCAAGGCCCATGAGGCGCTGGAGGGCGACCCGGCGCCGGTGGCGGTGGCCGGCCGCATGATGCTCAAGCGGGTCATGGGAAAAGCCAGCTTCGCCACGCTCCAGGACATGAGCGGGCGCATCCAGCTCTACGTGGCCCGGGACGCCGTGGGGGAAGAGTCCTACGAGTCCTTCAAGCACTTCGACCTGGGAGACTTGCTGGGAGCCCGGGGCACCCTGTTCAAGACCAAGACCGGCGAGCTGTCGGTGAAGGTAAGCGAGGTGCGCCTCCTGGCCAAATCCCTGCGCCCTCTTCCCGAGAAGTTCCACGGCCTGAGCGACACCGAGCAGAAGTACCGCCAGCGCTACCTGGACCTGATCACCAGCGAGGAGGCGCGGCGCACCTTCGCCGTCCGCTCCCGCATCATCCAGACCATCCGGGAGTTCTTCGTGCAGCGCGGCTACCTGGAGGTGGAAACGCCCATGATGCACCCGATTCCGGGCGGGGCCGCGGCGCGGCCCTTCGTGACCCACCACAACGCACTGGACATGGAACTGTTCCTGCGCATCGCCCCCGAGCTTTACCTCAAGCGCCTGGTGGTGGGCGGGCTGGAGAAGGTGTTCGAGATCAACCGCAACTTCCGCAACGAGGGCATCTCCACCCGCCACAATCCCGAGTTCACCATGCTGGAGTTCTACGAGGCCTACCAGGACTACCGCTACCTCATGGACCTCACCGAAAACCTGCTGCGAGAGTTGGCCCGGACGGTTCTGGGAACCACCCGCGTCACCTACCAGGGACGCGACATGGACCTGGGAAAACCCTTCGCCCGCCTTACCGTGAGCGAGGCGCTGCGGCGCCACCACCCTGAATACACCGATGCCCGGCTCGGCGACCGCGAATTCCTGGTTTCCGAGTTCGAGCGCCTCAAGGTGAAGTACCGGCCCCAGGACGGCATCGGCGGTCTCCAGCTCACGCTGTTCGAGGAAACCACGGAGGACAAGCTGTTCGAGCCCACCTTCATCGTGGACTATCCGGCGGAGGTGTCTCCCCTGGCCCGGCGCAGCGACATCAACCCGGACATCACCGAGCGCTTCGAGCTCTACATCGCGGGCCGGGAAATCGCCAACGGCTTCTCCGAGCTCAACGACCCCGAAGACCAGGCCGAGCGCTTCCTGGCCCAGGCCCGGCAGAAGGAGGCCGGGGACCAGGAAGCCATGTATTACGACGGCGATTACATTCGTGCCCTGGAGCACGGGCTGCCGCCCGCTGCCGGCGAGGGTGTGGGCATCGACCGCCTGGTAATGCTGCTCACCGACAGTCCCAGCATCCGCGACGTGATCCTGTTTCCCCAGCTGCGCCGGGAGGATTGAGGGTGGCGGCGGGTCCCCTGTGGCGCCCGTCCCCTGCCCGCGCCGCGGATGCGAACCTGACCCACTTCATGGCGGAGGCGCGCCGGCGCTGGGGGATCCCGGCACCGGACTATCCGGCCCTCTACCAATGGTCGATTACGAAGCCGGAGCAGTTTTGGTCCTCCGTCTGGGATTTTTGCGGCGTCATCGGCGAGCGGGGCGGGGAAACCGTGCTCGAGGATGGCAACCGCATGCCGGGAGCGAAATGGTTTCCCCGTGCCCGCCTCAACTTCGCCGAAAACCTGCTGCGGCGGCGGGATGCTGCTCCGGCCCTGGTATTCCGGGGCGAAAACCGGGTGACGAGAACCTTGTCCCACGCCGAACTCAACGACGAGGTGTCCCGGTTCGCCCAGGCCCTGCGCGGGGCCGGCGTGGGCGCGGGAGACCGGGTGGCCGGCTATCTTCCCAACATGCCCGAGGCGGTGATCGCCATGCTGGGCGCCACCAGCCTGGGCGCCGTCTGGTCCTCCTGTTCGCCGGATTTCGGCGTCCAGGGCGTGCTCGACCGATTCGGGCAAATCGAGCCCCGCGTGCTCATCGCGGCGGACGGCTACTGGTACAACGGAAAGCCCATCGACTGCCTGGACAAGCTTGCCCGGATCGCCGACGAACTGCCCAGCGCGGAGCGGGTGGTGGTGGTGCCCTACCTCAACTCCGCTCCCGACCTCGGCGCCATCCCCCGCGCCGAACACCTGAGCGGTTTTCTGGCGCCCTTCCCGCCCGCTCCGATTCAATTCGAGCCCCTGCCCTTCGACCATCCCCTCTACATCCTGTACTCGTCAGGCACCACCGGTGTCCCCAAGTGCATCGTGCACGGGGCGGGGGGCACCCTGCTCCAGCACCTGAAGGAGCACCGGCTCCACGCCGACGTGAAGCCCGGGGATCGCCTGTTCTACTTCACCACCTGCGGCTGGATGATGTGGAACTGGCTGGCGTCGGGGCTCGCTTCCGGGGCGACCCTGATGCTGTATGACGGATCGCCCTTCTTCCCCGGGGGATCCGTCCTGTTCGACTATATCGACGCGGAAGGCATCAATATCTTCGGCACCTCGGCCAAGTATCTGGACTCAGCGCGCAAGCTCGGGCTGGCCCCGGCGCAAACCCACAAGCTGGCATCCCTGCGGACGATCCTGTCCACCGGCAGCCCCCTGGTCGCCGAGGGCTTCGACTACGTGTACGAAAGCATCAAGGGCGACGTCTGCCTATCGTCCATTTCGGGAGGCACCGACATCATTTCCTGCTTCGTGCTGGGAAATCCGCTGCTCCCCGTCTGGCGCGGGGAAATTCAGTGCCGGGGCCTCGGAATGAAGGTGGAAGTGTTCGACGAGGCGGGCCGCGCCGTGCGGGAAGAAAAAGGCGAGCTGGTGTGTACCGCGCCCTTCCCGTCCATGCCCATCGGCTTCTGGAACGACCCGGACGGGTCCAAGTACCGGGCGGCCTACTTCGAGCGCTTTCCCGGCGTGTGGTGCCACGGAGACTACGTGGAGCTGACCGGGCATGACGGCGTGATCATCTATGGCCGTTCGGACGCGGTGCTCAACCCGGGCGGGGTCCGCATCGGCACCGCCGAAATCTACCGCCAGGTGGAAAAGCTGAACGAGGTGGTGGAAAGCCTGGTCATCGGGCAGGACTGGCAGAACGACGTGCGGGTGGTGCTGTTCGTGCGGCTGAGGGAAGGGATCACGCTCGACCAGGGGCTGGCGGCGCGGATCAAGGAAACCATCCGTACCAACGCCACCCCGCGCCACGTCCCGGCGAAGATCATCCAGGTGGCCGACATCCCGCGCACCAAGAGCGGGAAAATCGTGGAACTGGCCGTGCGCAACCTGGTGCACGGGCGGCCGGTCAAGAACCTGGATGCCCTGGCCAACCCCGAGGCGATGGAACAATACAGGGACCTGCCCGACCTGAAGAATCCCTAGCCGGCGTCAGGCGGGGATGTCCGGAACCAGGGACATCTCCAGCTTGGTGATCATGTCCTTGAGCAGGAGCTTGCGCTTCTTGAGGCGCCGCAATTGCAGCTGATCGGGATAGGGAGCTTCCGAGAGCCGGTCAATCACCTGGTCCAGGTCCCGGTGCTCCAGCTGCAATTCCTGGATCCTGGCCTTGATTTCGGCGACGTCCTGGGACAGGCTCAAACGGAAAACTCCTCGGAAGAATCAAGCGGCTCCAATATAGCAAAATTTCGATTCCGGCGCGGTTTCGCAGGGGTTCCACTTGTAACCCGGCACCCCGATGGTTAGCATTGGGATTTCAGGCACTTGAGTCAGGCGGAGGGGGACGGATGAGAAGGCGGGCGGAGCCCGGCGGGCGCGCGATGCCGCGGTGGCTGCCCGTGGCGAGAGCCATGGCGGCCGGCGCCGCTCTTTTCTGCTCCCTGGTCCTGGCCCAGACTCCGGAGGGCGCTCCCGACCGCGCCGTCATCGAGCAGAAGCTCAAGCTCCTGGAAGTGGTGCTCAATTCGCCCAAGCTCGCCCAGGCGGCGGCCAGCGGCAATTCCGAGGCGGCCGCCCTCGCCGCCAAGGCGCGGCAGGGCCTGGAGGAGGCGCGGGCCGCCCTGGACGCCAACGACACGCTCAAGTCAGCCGCCCTGCTGGACCAGGCGCTGCGGGCATCTTCCGCGGCTTCCCTCAAGGCCAGCCGCGGATCCGCTCCGCCGCCGGAGGTGGCCCAGGTCAACCGCAACCGCGAACTGATGCAGGAGGTAGCCTCGTACCGGACTTCCATCGCGGAAACGCTGAAGGGCAAGAGCAACGCCAAAGGCGCCGCAGCCCTTCAGCGCATCGACGGCCTGGTCGCGGAAGCCGACAGCCTGACCGCCGGCAACCGCCACGCCGACGCCCACAAGGCCATTACCCAGGCCTACGGCATTTCAGTGGCCACCATCTCCGAGCTGCGGGCGGGAGAGACCGTGACCCACGAACTCAAGTTCGAGACGCCCGCCGACGAGTACGCCTACGAGCAGAAGCGCCATCATAGCAACGAGATGCTGGTGGACATGATGATCAAGGAGGGCAAGGTGGACCCCGGTCGCAAGCAGCTGCTCGACCGCCACATGGAGGAGAGCTTCCGTCTCCGCTCGGAGGCGGAGAAGCTCGCTCAGGCCGGGGACTACCCAGGAGCCATCAAGCACATGGAAAGAGCCAACGACCAGCTCATGGGCGCGCTGCGCGCCACGGGTCTGGCAGGATTCTGAAGGGGGGACATGCAATGAACTTCAAGCGCGTTGCGGGCCTGGGGGCGGCCATCTGGCTGGGGCTTGCGTTGGTCTTGCCCGACGCAAGCGCGGCCGATCTCACCGCGGCCGAAGCCATCAACAAGGCGGGACGGCAGCGGATGCTCAGCCAGCGCATCGTGAAGGCTTATTGCCAGAAGGGGCTGGGAGTGATGCCTTCGTCCTCCGAGAAGCAGCTGGCGGACGCCATGGCCCAGTTCGAAAGCCAGCTCGCCGAACTCCGGCAGTACACGCCCACCCCCGCCATCCGGGAGTCGGTGGCCCAGTTGGAGTCGGCCTGGAAGCCGTTCCGGCAAAGCGCCACGGGCGCGGCCAGCCGGGAGGGTTGTGAAACGCTTTCCCGGAAAGGAGAAGATCTGCTTGCCGCCGCCCACCGCCTGACCCTGGAGCTGCAAGCCCAGTCCGGCAGTCCCGTCGGGCGCCTGGTCAACATTTCCGGCCGCCAGCGCATGCTTTCCCAGAGGCTCGCCAAGCTTTACATGCTCATGGCCTGGGGATACGACACTCCGGTGGTGCAGGACCAGATGGACTCGGCGAGAAACGAGTTTTCCGGCGCCCTGGCGACCCTGCGCTCCGCGCCCGAAAGCACGGGGCAGGTGCAGGACGAACTGGAAGCCGTGGCGCTGCAATGGGAATGGTTCCAGAATGCCCTGGCGCAGGACAGCAGTTACGCCTCCTACCGGCTGGTGGTCGCCGATTCCAGTGAGTCCATCCTGCAAAGCATGGAAAACGTGACCCAACTGTATGAGCAGTTGGGCTCCCGCTGAGGAATTCACCCATGACAAGAACAGATCGAGGCCGCCATGACCGAGGAAGACACGCTCAAGTTGTTCACGAACCTTAGCCGGCCCGCCGTGGACTCGATGCTGCGGGACCTCATGACTCGCGCCAGGGAGCAAGGCCTCCCGGCCGTGGCGGGATTGCTGGACGCTGCGGAGGAACGCAGCACCGAGGACGTGGCGGACATTGTGAACCGCTGCCTGCAGATCGTCCGAGAGGGTGGAGCGCAAAGACGCCTGGTGGCGGAATTGGAGATGATCCAAATGAATCTAGACAAACTCAGGGGAGATCCCTCATGTGGAAACGATCCGCACTAGCGGCGGTTTGCCTGGCGCTGGCGCTTTCCGGCGCGGAGGCGGCGGATCCCGAGCGCGGAAAGCTGCTCCACGGCACTTTCTGCCAGGGCTGCCACGACGAGAGCGTAGCCAGAAGGGAGTCCCGCCTGGCCAAGTCCTACGACGAGGTCCGGGCCCAGGTGGCACGCTGGCAGGCAAACACGAACCTCAAATGGCAGCCCGAGGACATCAGCGACGTCACGGCCTACCTGAACGCGGCCTATTACGGCTTCAAGTGCGAGGGACGGGACTGCTGACCGCCGCGCCCTTGTCTTGCTCCGCTATCCTGTTAGCCCTACGCTCACGACCATGACTGCAAACTTCGACCGGCAATCCATGACGCCCCTCCAGATCGGCCTGGTGAAGCAGAGCTTCGCGCGCATCGCCAGTGATTCCCGGCAGATCGGCTTCCGCTTTTACGAGCGACTGTTCGAGCTCGAGCCGCGCCTGGAAGGGCTGTTTCAAACCGCCCCGCGGGACCAGGGCGGCGCCCTGTTTTCCATGATCGACCTCATCGTGCGCACGCTGGATTATCAGGAGCAGCTGGTGCCCATCATTTACGACCTGGGCCGCCGTCATGCCGCCTATGGGGTAAACGAGCAGGATTACGCGACTTTTCGCAGGGCGCTCCTGGACACGCTGGAAAAAGCCCTGGGACCCGGGTTCACGCCGGAGGTGCAGGATGCCTGGGGAGCTGCCTACGACTTCATGGCCCGGGTCATGGAGGAGGCCCAGGACCACGTCAAGGCGGGCAGGACTCTTCCCTACCGCAAGGCAGGTCCCCGCGTGGAGGAGGAAGCCGACCAGTAGGGGCCGCTCTCAGGCCAGGTCGAACACCTCGGCCTTGCCCCGGTGGCGCTCCAGCCAGCGGTTCAGGATCCTGTAGGTATCGAGGTCGAACACCGGCCGGCTTCCCAGTTCCGCCGCGTCAAACAGCTCGTTGTCGGAGCGGACGGTGCCCAGGTAGCACCAGCGATCCAGCATGTGCACCTCGCTGCGGCCGGTCCACGGATCCGTTTCCTTCACGCCGACCTTGCCCCGGAACGGCCAGCTCCTGATGCGCAGCGCGGTGAGCGCCGCCAGAAGCCGCAGATCGTGCCGCTCCTCGCTTTCCTTGCCGGCGCATACGCCCCGGCATTTCCTGAGCTGGTGGGAAAAGCACGGTCCCTTGCCGGACTCGAGCCCGAGGCGCCGGGGGCAGAGGCCGTGGCCCTCGGCGATCCCCCGCAGGGTATTGACGGCGTCGCGCTTGCTGCGGAAAACCCCGAAAACATCCTCCAGCTCCCCGAGGTCCATTTCCCGCACGCTCACCAGCACCGGCCGGGTATCCCCCCCCCGGCGGAAACGGTAGGCGCAGAGATCCGTGTTGCGGCGGAGGCGCTGGTTGTGGGCCGGGGCGAGTTTCTTGATCATCCGGGCCTCCTGGATCAGGGCGCCCAGTTCCCCCACGGTCTCGATCCACTCCAGCCGCCGCACCTGCTGGGAAAGCCGCATGTCCTTCCCGAGCCGGGCGTCACCGGTGAAGTGGGATAGCACCCGGGAGCGCAGGTTCACGCTCTTTCCCACGTAGAGCGGCAGGTCGTTTTCCCCGTAGAACACGTAGACGCCGGGAGACTCGGGCAAATCGTCCACGGCCTCAGCCGGAAGCCCCGGTGGCACCGCCTGCGCCTTGAGCAACTCGGCCACCGCATTGTCCACTTCCGCCCCGTCCCGCTCGGCATAGATCTTTTGCACGAAATCCCAGAGCACTCGCGCGTCACCCAGGGCCCGATGGCGTCCGCTGCAGGCCAGGCCGTGACGCTGGATGATGGAGTCCAGATTGTGCCGGTGCTGATCCGGATAGAGGCGGCGCGAGAGCCGCACGGTGCACAGCACCCGCGACTGGTAGCGCTCTCCCACGCGGCGGAATTCGTTGCGCAGGAAGCCGTAATCAAAGCGCGCATTGTGGGCCACCAGCAGCTTGCCCTCGAGCCGCTCCAGGAGTTCCCGGCTGAGGCGCTCGAAGGTGGGCGCATCCCGCACCATCTCGTTGGTGATGCCCGTGAGCGACTCGATGGCGGGGGGAATGCGGGTCTGGGGATTGACCAGGGAACTCCACTCGCGGACCTGCCGCCCTCGCGCCACTTCCACCAGCCCGATTTCCGTGATGCGATCGTGGCTTGCGCTGGCGCCGGTGGTTTCCAGATCAAGAAATACTACGTTGTGTTCGAACATCCCTCGGGAACCTCGCTGTCGGGCCGTATCTTAGCCGCACCCGTCACCACTGGGAAAGCCAGCCCTGCGCCGTGGCCGCAAGCCCGCGATTTGTTTAGCATTCGGTCCATGGGACCCGAACCTCAGCCGGAGGAGGTCATTCTCCCCGCGTACGCGGGCGGCAGCATCGTCAATCTCATGGCATCCATCCGGGAGGCCTTGGGAGGGCCGCCCGGAATCTATCCCGGGCTGTCTGTGCTGCCATCCGGGGCGCTGCGCGGCAGCCGCAGCATTGTCCTGCTGGTGATTGACGGCATGGGCGAGAGCTTCCTGCGTCGCGCCGCGAGCCGCAGCGTCCTTGCGGCCCATCTGTGCGGCAGCATGACCTCCGTCTTCCCCTCCACCACCGCCACCGCTATAACCGCGTTCCTCACGGGGGTCGCGCCCCAGCAGCACGGCCTGGTGGGCTGGTTCACCTACCTCAAGGAGGCGGGCGGCCTGGTGGCGGTGCTGCCGTTCCGCACCCGCGCCGGCGGGAGCCTGAGACAGTGCGGCATCGATCCGGCACGGATCTTTTCCGCTCCGTCTTTTTTCGAGAGCCTGCCGGTTCCGGGTTTCGCGGTCTCTCCCAGAGAGATCGCCAATTCGGATTTCAATGTGCTGCACTCGGGGAAGGCGGTGCGCCGGGGTTACGGGAATTTCGAGCAGATGTTCGACGAAATTCGTGGCATCGTGACGGCCGGGCGGAAACCGCAATATGTCTATGCCTATTATTCGGAACTGGACGCTCTCGCCCACGTTTTCGGCATCGACAGCCCCCAGGTGACCGGGCTGATGATGATGCTCGACCAGGCTTTCGGCCAGTTTCTGAAATCCATCGCCGGCAGCGACACCACGGTCATCGTCACTGCCGACCACGGGTTCATCGACGTGTATCCGGAAAACAACATCGACCTGGACCACCATCCACGCCTGGCGGAAAACCTGGTGCTTCCCCTATCGGGCGAGCGCCGGGTGGCTTTCTGCTATGTGCACCCGGACCGAATCCGGGCGTTCGAGGATTACGTCCACGGGCCCCTGGGGCACTGCGCCCGGGCCTATCCCAGCCGGCAACTGCTGGACGAGGGCTGGTTCGGGCTGGGGCCGGCTCATCCCCGGCTCGCCGACCGGATTGGGCACTACACCCTGGTGATGAATCACGGTTACGCCATCAAGGACTGGATACTGGGGGAACGGCGCCACCTGCACATCGGCCACCATGGGGGCCTTAGCCGGGAGGAAATGCGCGTGCCCCTCGTGGTGGTCCGGGCCTAGGTCCCCCAACCACGTTCGCCGAAGAACGCGGAGTCCACCAATGCCGGCGAGCCAAACACCGTGCAGCCCTGTTGGCCCCGGCAAGAGGGCCCGAAGAGCAGGCATAAAAACTTTTTAATGCTCCAGAAATCGGCCGCTAGCACTTTGATAGCTATAATTTATGTGGAAATGGCTTCGGATCCTCGCGCTTCATTGCACGGGGGTATGAGCAACGAAGATGAAGGAGGAAGCCATGAAACGAGAAGCCAGAAAAACCGCGGCGATCCCCATCCGGAAGGAACCCGAGAAGAAGCCGCCCATCCGGCATCCGGGTCCTTTCGAAGAAATGGATCGCATGTTCGAGCAGATCCTGCCCCGCGGCTGGCTGATGCCGTTCCGGTGGGAAAGCCCTTGGCTGGCGGAACTCGGCCTGCCGTTCGAAGGCAAGCTGCCCAAGATTGACGTAATCGACCGCGACGCGGAAGTGCTGGTGCGCGCCCAGGTTCCCGGGGTGAAAAAGGAAGACCTGGAAGTGTCCATCAGCGGGGACACGGTGACCATCAAGGGCCAGACGGCGCGGGAAGAGAAGGAAGAAAAAGGCGAGTATTTCCGCTGCGAAATCTCCCGGGGCGCGTTCACCCGCACCATCCGCCTGCCGGCAGCGGTCAAGTCCGAGGGCGCCCTGACAGAGTTCAAGGAAGGCGTCCTCGAGATCAAGCTGCCGAAGGCCGAGCAGGCCCAGCGCAGGTTGTTGAAGGTCGCGTAACGGCCCTCAGGGAACAGGACCCGGTGGGAACCGGGTCTTTTTTTACCGCTCAAACCTCTTGAAACCGGATCGTTCCGGGCCGATATTGAAATAAGAAGGGAAGCATTTGGCTTCCCCGTCAAAGGATTCGCGATGACCGCTCAGGGCATGAACATCGTCTACAACAGCGACCATTTTTACGTGGTGGACTACCCCGTCGAGGAAGGCGTGGAGCTCGTGGACAAGGAAACGGGGCTCGGTACGTTCCTGAGGGGAGAGACCGCCAGGCATTTCCGGGACTCCATGCAGTCCGTGATCGCTGACAGCCCGACAGTGGAGTCGGTGGACGAGTTCCTGAGCGGGTTCGAGTCACTGCTCACCCAGCGAATCGTCTATCACTGAAGCTCTCACCGTGTCGCGCCGGGGCAAAAACGGAAATTGGGAAGCTTCCGCAGTACGCGCGCAACCGTGGCGGCAATGGCTCAACTTGCGCGAAACAGCGCAGTAATGAGGGGCTTTTTTGCCGCTCTTCTGGCGGGCGCGGTGGCCATGGTGTCCCTGGCGCCGGCGGCAGCCCTGGCCCAGGCCCCGGCGGGCCGCAACGGCCTGCCAAGCCTGGCGCCCGTGCTCAAGGATGTGACGCCGGCGGTGGTCAACATCGCCGTCATTTCCCCCTCGCCCCTGGAAAGCAATCCTCTGTACCAGGATCCTTTCTTCCGGCGCTTCTTCAACCTGCCGGATAAGCCCAAGCCCCAGGTCAGCGCCGGCTCCGGCGTGATCGTGGATGCCGAGAAGGGCCAAGTGCTCACCAACCATCACGTGGTCAAGGACGCCACCAAGATCATCGTCACCCTCAAGGACCGGCGCCAGTTCGAAGCCAAGCTGGTGGGGAGCGATCCCGGTACCGATATCGCCGTACTCGAGATCGAGGCGAAGAAGCTCAAGGCGATCCGCCTCGGGGATTCGGATGCCCTGGAGGTGGGGGATCACGTGCTGGCCATCGGGAATCCCTTCGGCCTCGGGCAAACGGTCACTTCCGGCATCGTGAGCGCCCTGGGCCGCAGCGGCCTGGATATCGAGGGCTACGAGGACTTCATCCAGACCGACGCCTCGATCAATCCCGGAAATTCCGGCGGAGCGCTGGTCACTCACGGCGGTGAACTGGTGGGCATCAATACCGCAATCATCGGCCCCGCGGGCGGGAACGTGGGCATCGGCTTTGCCGTGCCCATCAACATGGCCAGGGCGGTCATGCAGCAGATCCTGCGCTTCGGCGAGGTGCGCCGGGGCCTGCTCGGGGTCGAGAGCCAGGATCTCACTCCGGAACTGGCGGAATCCCTAGGCCTGTCCCAGACCGAGGGCGCGGTGATCGTGGGGATCGAGCCCAAGTCTCCCGCGGAAAAAGCGGGCCTCAGAGCAAGGGACGTGGTGATCGGCGCCAACGGGCGCAGCGTTCGCAGCTCAGGGGATCTGCGCAACAAGGTGGGCCTGGTTCCCATAGGCGAAACCGTGGAATTCCAGATCCTCCGCGGCGGGAAGCCCATAAAAATAAGGGCGGTGGTCGGAGAGCCGCCGACGGTTTCCGGCGCTGTAGGCCAGCAGGTTCCGGTTCTGGCCGGCGCGACCTTCGCCAACATAGAGCCCGGCATGCCGGCCCACGGACGCGTGGACGGCGTGGTGGTGGCAAGGGTGGAACGGGGCAGCCCGGCTTATCGGGCAGGCTTGCGCCCCGGCGATGTGGTTTACGCCGTCAACCGGCAAAGGATCCGGTCGGTGCAGGCATTCGTTCAGGCGCTCTCGGCCGCCCAGGGCCGGATTGCCTTGTCCCTGCTGCGGGGAGACGCGCGACTCACGCTGCTCATCGGCTAGGGCGCCGCTGTCCGCGGGTGAACCGGCGGGCTAGGGTTTGTCGTAATACTGATAGGAAGGCTGGGGAAGCTGTGCGTCGTCCCACTGCCTGCGTTCATCGGCGTCCAGTTTCTTGTCCCACCAGGTCGCGCGGGCAGCCTTCTGCTTCTCCGCCACTTCGGGGTGTTTCTCCAGGAAATCGCGCATGAACTTGGTGAGATCGGATTCGTACATGGTTCTGGCCTCGCTTTTCTGGGCCCGGGGGCAGGGCCGGCGCGTATCTTACCACCGCGGGCGACCCCGCGGGCCCCAAGGGACCGCTCGCCTCTGCGTCCTCAGCCGGCACCCACCGAGGGCGCCCATAACCGTCCCCGCCGCGGCCAGGGCATCACGCCGCGCCGGCGGAAACCGCCAGGGGCAATTGGACGGTGAAGTGGAACCTGCTGCCGCGCCCGGGAGAGCTTTCCACCCAGATGCGCCCGCCCATGCGTTTCACCAGATGGGCGCAGATGGTGAGCCCCAGGCCGGTGCCTCCGTGTTTGCGGGTGGACGATCCGTCCGCCTGGACGAAGGCCTCGAATACCAGGCCCTGCTGGGCCTCGGATATGCCGGGACCGGTGTCCGCCACCGTGAAATGGAGTTCCGTTACGCCCGGTAACGCCGGCAGGGCGCTGGCCGAGACGGTCACGCTTCCGGAGTCCGTGAATTTAATCGCGTTGTCGAGCAGGTTGCGCAGTACCTGCCGCAGGCGCCCTCCATCGCCGATGACCGCCTCCGGAACCTCCGCAGTCACCGATTGGCTGAGTGAAATTCCCTTCTCGCCCGCCCGCGCCGCCGCCGCGCTTACCTCCGCCTCCAGCGCTTCGTGGGGGGAGAAAGGCGCCGCCGCCAGCGCCAGGCTCCCCGACTCGATTTCGGAGAAATCCAGCACGCCGCTGATGATGGCAAGCAAGTCGTTGGCCGCCGCGCGCACGGTTTCCAGGTTATCCCGGGCCTCACGGGGCAGCGACTGCTCCATCAGCGTCAGGTCGGTCATGCCCAGAATCGCGTTGAGCGGCGTGCGCAACTCGTGGCCCATGTTGGCGAGAAACTGCGCCTTGGCGCGACTGGCCGCCTCGGCGGCATCCCGGGCGGCGATCATTTCGGATTCCGCGCGCCGACGGTCACTGATGTCCCGGGCGAACGCGCACGCGAATTCCTCGCCGCCGTAGGCCACGTGCTTGATGTTGACCTCCGCCGGAAATACCTCCCCGCCCTTCGCGAACTGCAGGGTTTCGATACGAATCTGACCCTCCTGCCGCAAACGCTGCCACACGGCCGGCCAGGATTCCCGCGGGTAGTTTCTGTCGATATCCCAAACGCTCATGCCGAGCATTTCTCCACGCGAGTAACCCAGCCGACGGCAGCTGCTCTCGTTGGCGTAGATGAATCCGCCCCGGTCGTCGGTCCAGAACACCATGTCCGCGGCGTTGTCCACCGCGAACTGGGTGCGGGCCAAGGCCGCCTGGCTCTCCCGCAGTTTGTCCTCGTTCTGGTGCCGTTCGTCTTCCTGCCGGCGGAGGATACCGTCCGCCCGGCGCACGATGAGAAACAAGACCCCGTAGAGCAGGGAGAACACCACCAGCAGCCCAGCGATGACCACGCCCTGGGTCTGCCGGATGCGCTCCACCTGGGGCGTGACGTTGTCATAGAGCTCGAACACCGCCTCGATTCGCTCGGAGCCCGGCGCCCGGATCGGCATGTAGGTGGAAATCAGGTTGGTGCGCTCGATGGTCTGCTCGAAGGCGCTGAACGTGTCCCGGTAAACCAGCTCGCTGGCGATGCCTCCCTTGAGCGCACGCCGGACGCCCTCGTTACGGCTCGCGTCCTCGCCGATCTGCCGCTCCTCGCTGGAATACGCGGTTATCCCGCTCAGGTTGTAGACCTTGATCTTGGCCACGGAGAGACCGCGCGCCTCGGCGTAAACGGCATCATGCAGCCGGCGGATATCGGGCAAGGCGCGCATTTCCTCACCCGAAAGCCTGGACGAGGCCTGCACCACCGGATCCAGCATGGGCCAAAGAGTGTTGGCGAACGCCCGCGTCATGTCCACGTTGTGGTCCTCGCCCATTTCCACGAGGTTGCGGATGGCGAGCTCGCGATAGAGCACCCCGAGCAGAACCGAAGCGACGACGATCGAGATCAGACTGGCGATGGAGAAATAGCGCAGCAGCTTGAACATGGGGTTCCTTGCGGGTTGCCCGAACCGGCGTCCTCGGCGCCAAGTCTAGGGACAATACGGTTCTGAATCAATTCACAATCGTTGAATGCCGGCGACAGACGGCGTGGTCAAGGCGTTCAAACTGGAGCCGCCGGGGAAATACCACGCGAGCAGCGCCGATAGGATGCTCAAACTGCTGGGCCGCTACCAGTAGGTTTCGACGGATATCTGGCCCGGGTCCTTGCGCTTGTTGCGCTTCAGGCCGCGTTCCTCAAGCACCTTCAGGGTGTCCTCCACCATGTCCGGGTTGCCGCAGACCATCACCTGGGACCGCTGGGCGCTGATGGTCATGCCGGTCCTCGCCTCCAGGCGGCCGTCCCGGATCGCCGCCGGGACGCGCCCGCGGAGCGCGAAATCCGTGTCCTCCCGGCTCACGAAGGGCACGTAGATGAATTGCCCGCCCTGCCTTGCGCGCACCTGCGCGATCACATCCCCGTAGCTCAGCTCCTCCGCATGGCGCACCGCATGCACCAGGATCACCCGCGAAAAACGGTGCCAGGGCTCCTGGGTCCTGATGATGGAGAGGAATGGCCCGACTGCGGTACCCGTGGACAGCAGCCAGAGGTGTTCCGACTCGGGAATTTCGGAGAGCGTCAGCATGCCCGAGGCCTTGGGCGATACCAGTATCGGATCGCCGGGATTCAGCACCACCAGCCGGCTGGTGAGGGGGCCTTCCGGAACAGTGATGAAATAAAACTCCAGGGGCCGCTGGTCGGGCGCGTTCACGTACGAGTAGGGCCTCGCCACTTCCTCGCCGTCAATTTCCAGCGCGAGGCGCGCGAACTGACCGGCCCTGAAGGAGTCCACCGGCGCGTCCACCATGAGCGAATACAGAAGTTCGGTCCAGCGTTTCCGGCCCACGACGCGGCCGTTTACCCATTTGCCTGGCATCGGTTTGAAGCGTTTGTACGGGACCGATAGTCTAGCAGCGGCGCCGCGGGCCGCCTTGACATATACCCCTATGGGGTATATCTTGAGGCCTCCCTAAAGACTTGACGTGGACTTTTCCGATGTCGGCACGGCACATTGAACTTCCCATCGAAGGCATGACCTGCGCCGCCTGCGCCTCCCGCATCGAGAAATCCCTGAACCGCCTGCCGGGCGTCAAGGCGGTGGTCAATTTTGCCAGCGAGCGGGCCAGCGTGGACCTGGAAGGCGCGGACGTCGGCGCCGAGCAGCTGGTTCAATCCATCCGGAAGGCGGGTTACCAGGTTCCCCCTGAAACGGTGGCGCTCCAGCTCAGGGGAATGACCTGCGCCGCCTGCGCGACGCGCATCGAGAACGCCCTCAACCGCCTCTCCGGCGTCAAGGCGACGGTGAATTTCGCCACCGAGCAGGCCCATGTCACCTTTTCCCCCGGCACCCACACGGTGGAGGATCTCATCGCCGCCGTGCGCAAGGTGGGCTACGACGCGGATGAGCTCACGGCGGCCTCTCACGCCGAGGAAAAGGCGCGCCGGGAAGCCGCCTACCGGCGGGAGCTGCGAGCATTCTGGGTGGCGGCCGCCCTTACCTTTCCCCTGGTGGCGCAGATGCTCCTGGTGTTCGGCGGTGGCCCCATGGAGGCCATCCCGCGCTGGCTGCAACTGGTGCTCGCCACGCCGGTGCAGTTCTGGGCCGGCGCAAGGTTCTATGTGGGAGCCTGGCACGCCCTGCGCGGGGGCGGAGCCAACATGGACGTGCTGGTCGCCTTGGGAACCAGCATGGCCTATCTGTTCAGCGCCGTGGTCACGGTATTCGGGCTGGAGCAGCACGTCTACTTCGAGGCGGGCGCCGCCGTGATCACCCTGGTTCTGCTGGGCAAGCTGCTGGAGGCGCGGGCCAAGAGCCGGACCTCCGCCGCCATCGAAGAGCTGATCAAGCTCGCGCCAAGGACGGCCCGGGTGGAGCGGGACGGCGAGGTCGTGGAGGTGGAAGCTGCGACGCTCCGCGTCGGCGAAATATTCATCGTGCGGCCGGGAGACGGGGTCCCCGTGGACGGTGACGTCCTGGAGGGGTGCTCCAGCGTCAACGAGGCCCTGCTTACCGGAGAGAGCCTGCCGGTGACCAAGGAACCGGGCGCCCGGTTGTTTGCCGGCACCATCAACCAGGAAGGCATGCTCCGCTGCCGCGCCACCGGGGTCGGAGCCAACACCCAACTGGCGGCCATTGTGCGCCTGGTGGAGCAGGCGCAGGGGTCCAAGGCGCCTATCCAGCGCCTGGCGGATCGCGTTTCCGGTGTATTCGTACCCGTCGTGGTCGTGATCGCCGCCGGCACCCTGGGAGCGTGGTGGCTGCTCGGCGACTTCACCACGGCCCTCATCAACGCGGTGGCCGTCCTGGTCATCGCCTGCCCCTGCGCGCTGGGCTTGGCCACGCCCACAGCCATCATGGTTGGCACCGGCCGCGGGGCCCGGGCCGGGATCCTCGTCAGGAACGCCGAGGCGCTGGAACAGGCGGAACGCATCCGCACGCTGCTGGTGGACAAGACCGGAACCCTCACCCACGGCAAGCCCGAGGTCACCGACCTTGTTCCCGCCGCCGGCGTCGACCCGGCGGAGTTGCTTCGCGTTGCGGCCGCCGCCGAGCAGGGCTCGGAGCACCCCCTGGCCCGGGCGATACTGGAGCGGGCGCGGCGGGAGGGCATTCCGACCGAGGCGGTCAGCGGATTTTCCTCCGTCGCCGGCGGCGGCGTGAGCGCCCAACAGGACGGGTCCTCGCTTGTAGTTGGTTCACCGCGGTTCCTGGCAGGCCAGGGAATCCCAGCGGAGGAAGCGGCTGCGCGTTCCCTGGAGGAGCAAGGAAAGACGGTGGTGGGTGTGGCCCGGGACGGGAAAATCCTGGGCTTTGTGGGAATCGCCGACCGCCTGCGGGACACCTCTGCCAAAGCGGTGCAGCGACTGCACCGCATGGGAGTCCGGCTGGTCATGCTGACCGGCGACAACCGGGTCACCGCCGCCGCCATCGCGCGGGAGGCCGGCATCGCCCATTTTCGCGCCGAGGTGCTGCCCGGGGACAAGGCGGCGGAAGTCCAATCGCTGCGGTCCAGGGAAGGAATGGTGGGCATGGTGGGAGACGGGGTCAACGACGCGCCGGCCCTGGCCGCCGCGGACGTGGGTTTCGCCGTGGGCGCGGGTTCCGACGTGGCCATCGAGGCGGCGGATGTCACTCTCATGCGCGACGATCTTTCCGGCGTTGCCGACGCCATCGACCTGTCGCGGGCAACCCTGCGGAAGATCCGCCAGAACCTGTTCTTCGCATTCATCTACAACATCCTGGGCATTCCGCTGGCGGCCCTCGGCATGCTCAATCCGGTGATCGCAGGGGCCGCCATGGCCATGAGTTCGGTGTCCGTGGTCACGAACTCCCTGCTGTTGCGGCGCTGGCGGCAAGGGGAATAAGAGGGGAACGGGACCCGCGCCAACGTTTTTTTGGTCATCCACTGAAGGAGCATGCAATGGAAACGGTAACACTGGGTGTCAAGGGCATGAGCTGCATGGGTTGCGTCAAGAGCGTGAAAAACGTGCTCGAGCCCATGGCGGGTGTCGAAGGCGTGGAGGTGTCCCTGGACAAGGGCCAGGCCACCATCCGCTACCAGCCTGGCAAGGCCAGCCCCGAGCAGTTCAAGGCAGCCATCCGCGACGCCGGCTATGAAGTCGCCTGAATCCCCCTGCCATCCCCCGCGACGGGTGGTGCAACCCCACAAGGAGGCCCTGCTCAAGCGGCTCAACCGGGTGGAGGGGCAAGTCAGGGGTGTGGCGAAAATGATCCAGGAGGATCGCTACTGTATCGACATCCTTACCCAGATTTCCGCGATGAAATCCGCCCTCGACGCCTTGGCCATGCGGCTCCTGGAGGACCACACCCGGGGCTGCGTGCAGGGCGCGATCCGGTCGGGGAAAGGAGACCAGGCCATCGGCGAGGTGATGGAGCTGATGCGCAAGCTCGCCCGCTGACGGGGCCGGCTCACTCCCCGGCCAGCTTCCTCGCCGTCAGGAAATAGGTGGTCATCTCCCCGATGCCGCGGATCTGCAGGGGGCCCCGCGGCTCGAACAGGAACTCGTCCTGGAGCCGCTGATAAACGATCTCGCTGACCTGGATGCGCCCCGGAATCCCCTGGGACTCCATGCGGCTCGCGATATTCACCGTGTCGCCCCACAGGTCGTAGCTGAAGCGGTTGGTTCCGATGACCCCGGCGATCACCGGACCGGCATGAATGCCGATGCGCAACTCGATGTGACGGGCCTCGCGGGTGGCGATGGTGCCGGCCACGGCCATCAGGTCCAGGGCAAGGGAGGCCATGGCGCTCATATGGTCCGGGCGCGGCGAAGGCAGGCCGCCCGCCACCATGATGGCGTCGCCGATGGTCTTGATCTTCTCCACTCCGTAGCTCTCGCACATCCGGTCAAACGAGGAGAAAATCCGGTTGAGCACGGTCACCAGCGCGTGGGGCGTCATGCGGGCGGAAATCTGGGTGAAGCCGGCGATGTCGGCGAACATCACCGTGGCCTCGGGAAATATGTCGGCGATGGTCTTCTCGCCCCCGCGCAGGCGCCGGGCAATGGACGCGGGCAGAACGTTCAGCAGCAGCTTTTCCGAGCGCTCCTGGGCGTCCAGCAGCTGCTGGTAGAGAATCCCCTTCTCCAGGAGGCTCGCGAGCTCCCCGGCGACGCCGCGAAACATGTCCACATGGTGCTGCTGGTAACTGTCCCGCTCGACGCAGGAGAAAAAAATGAATCCGACCGGCCTGCCCATGGCAACCAGCGGGCAGGTCATACCGGAACGCATGCCCTCCCCCACGATGCGCTGGGTGGCGTCCGATTCCGGTTTCCCCGCGAGGTGACTCTCCAGGTCGTTGATGACCCGCGGCTCCTCCGTCCGCAGGAGTCCCGCCAGGGTGCTTCCTTCCAGGGGCGCCTCGTAACCCGGTTCCAGCTGCAGGGGGCCCGCGTCCAAATGGGCCCAGCGCTCGCGCAAAAGCCGTCCACCGTCTTCAAGCAGCGCGAAACCGACCCGGTTGTAGGGGATGAAATCGCGAAAATTCTCGAACAGCCGCGACAGTACGTCATCCAGCAGGATGGCGGGATCGACGCTTTGGGAGGCCTGAAGGGCCGCGCCAAGTTCGCGGAATCGCGCGTCCAGCAGGCGCGCGAGTTCGTTGACGGCCGAGTCCAGCCCTTGTACCCGAGGGACCTGAGGGTCGGAGGCGCGGGCGGATTTCTTGATTGCGGTTGCGCCCCGGCGGGCCGCGGCAGCGGGCGCTTTGTCCGTCCTGCGGGTTCGGCCCTTCATGGTTCTCCGTTAGGGAACTACCGAGGAAGGTCTTGGGAAGGGGAAAGCGCTACCAGAATTTCCACCAGGACTCGCTCTTGGCCCGTCCCGTGATGAAAGGGCTTTCCGGGAAGTTTTTCTCCATCACCCGCTGCGCATCATCCCTCAGTCCGGGCATCCCCAGTTCGTCATAGGCGCGCACCATGATCCCCAGGGCCTCCTCGGTCGCCGGCGCCCCGGGATAATGCTCGATGACGTATTTGGCACGGCCGGCGGCCGCAACATAGGCCCTGCGCTTCATGTAATAGCGCGCGACGTGCACCTCGTGGGACGCCAGGGCATTGACCAGATAATTCATGCGCAAGATGGAATCGGCGGCGTACTTGCTGTCCGGGAAGCGGGTGACCAGTTCCCGGAAAGCCTCGAAGGACTCCCGGGCGGCCTTGGGATCCCGGTCGCTAATGTCCCAGGGCACGAAATAGCTGGTCACGGTCTCCAGCGGCCCAAGGTCCTCGTTGAAGCTCACCAGCCCCTTGAGATAGTAGACGTAGTCCACGTTGGGATGGTTGGGGTGGAGCTTGATGAAGCGGTCCGCCGCTGCCACCGCCTGGGCCCGCTCATCGGACTTGTAGTAAGCGTAGGCGATCTCGATCTGCGCCTGCTGCGCGTAGCGACCGTAGGGATAGCGGGCCTCCAGCTGCTCGAAATACTTGATAGCCTTCTCGTAGTTCCCGTCGCTCAATTCCGACTTGGCTTCCGCGTACAGCTTGCCGGCGGACCAGTCCCGGGTCTCGTCAATTTTTTCCGGGAAAAGCCCGCACGCGGCTAACGCGAGCAGGGCCAGCACGGCTAGACTATGTCTCATGAAGGCCAACATGGAGAATGGCACGGATTATAGCGCAACGGCGGCCTCTCCCGCCGCCGTCCGGGTGACCGTTCCCGCCGACTGCGCCGGCCTGCGGCTGGACCAATGCGTCGCCCGGATCCTGCCCCAATACTCCCGCAGCCGCATCCAGTCCTGGATCCGGGACGGGCATGTGTCCCTGGACGGCGCCCCGGCAAGCCAGCGCAGCCGGGTCTGGGGCGGCGAGCATGTCGAGGTGATCCCCGTTCTCCACCCGTCGGAAATTCCCCAGCGGCCCGAGGCCATGAACCTCTCCATCATCCACGAGGACGAGAGCCTGCTGGTGATCGACAAGCCCCCGGGGCTGGTGGTGCACCCGGGAAGCGGCAATTGGCAGGGGACGCTGCTCAATGCCCTGCTGCACCATGTGCCGGCTCTGGCCCGGTTGCCGCGGGCGGGGATCGTGCACCGGCTCGACAAGGACACCAGCGGGCTGCTGGTGGTGGCCAAGACGCTGGAAGCCCATGCCAGCCTGGTGCGGCAACTCCAGGACCGAACCGTGCGCCGCGAATATCTGGCGCTGGTGCAGGGGCTGGTGCAGCGAGGGGGCCGCGTCGAAGCCCCCGTGGGCCGCCACCCGTCGAAGCGCACCCAGATGGCCGTCACGGCGTCCGGGAAGACGGCGATCACCCACTACGAAGTGGTGGAGCGCTTTGCCGCGTGCACCCTGCTGCGTTGCCGCCTGGAAACGGGCCGCACCCACCAGATCCGCGTGCATATGCAGTCCATCGGCCATCCCCTGGTTGGAGACCGGGTGTACGGCCGCGCCCCCGCGGCGGCGCCGTCTCTGCGAAAGCTCATGGCCACGTTTCCACGCCAGGCCCTGCATGCCGCCCGGCTCGAACTGCTGCACCCAGCCTCAGGCCTGCGGGCAAGCTGGGAAGCGCCGCTCCCCGCGGACATGCGGGAGCTCCTTGCGATGCTTCGGGAAATGGGGGACCGGTGAAAGCGGAATGGTTTCGACCTGTCTGGCCCGCCCCGTCCCGGGTCCATGCCCTGATCACCACGCGGCAAGGCGGCGTGAGCCGGGGGCCCTACGCCAGCCTCAATCTCGGTGATCATGTGGGCGACGATCCGGAGGCCGTTCGCGCCAACCGCGCGTTGCTGCGCGAGGACCTTCCATCCGAACCCAAGTGGCTGAAGCAGGTCCACGGTGTCCGGGTCGCCGCCGTGGACGGCGCTCTCTATCCCAAGGAGGGGGACGCGGCCGTGGCGCGCCGCCCGGGCACCGTGTGCGCGGTGCTTACGGCGGACTGCCTCCCCGTCCTGCTCTGCAACGAAGCCGCCACCGTGGTGGGAGTCGCCCACGCGGGGTGGCGGGGCCTTTCCGCGGGCATACTGGAGCACGCCGTTGTCGGGATGGGGGTGCCTCCTGCGTCCCTGATCGCCTACTTGGGCCCGGCCATCGGCCCCGCTTCCTTCGAGGTGGGAGACGAGGTGCGCGAAGTGTTCCTGCACCACGCGGCGGCGGCAGCCGCCGCCTTCCTGCCTCATGGGCCGGGCAAGTGGCTATGCGATCTCTATGAACTCGCCCGCCAGCGCCTGCGCGCATGCGGCGTTTCAGGGATCCATGGCGGAGGGATGTGTACCTATTTCGACGCCGACCGCTTTTTTTCCTACCGGCGTGACGGTGTCACGGGCCGCATGGCCGCCCTCATCTGGCTCGGCTGATCCGGTATAATTCGCTCCCTCCCGGTGCCCTGTCACCGGCAACCCCCAACCCTCCAGTCCCCGTCGAGTGTCCCCGTGACAGACCTTGCATGGATCATTGGCGCCAGCCTGGCGGGAGGCATCCTGAGCCTGGCCGGAGCGGGCGCCATAGCCTTCAGTGCCCGCGCCAGCTGGGTTCCCATGCTCATCAGCTACGCGATCGGAGCCCTGCTGGGCGCGGTGTTTCTGGAGATTCTCCCCGAGGCCATGGAGCTGGCCGGCGATCCGGCGCGCCTCACCGGCACAATTCTCTTCGGGATACTCCTTTTCTTCGTGCTGGAGAAGCTGGTGCTCTGGCGCCATTGCCACGACGAGAGTTGCGAGGCCCATGATCCGCACCAGCATCGCGGCAACGATCACGGCCGCAGCGGCCTGATGATCATGGTGGGCGACACGTTCCACAACTTCGTGGATGGCGTGATCATCGCCGCCGCGTTCATGACCAACACCCAGCTCGGGATCGTGACGGCCCTCGCCATCATCGCCCACGAGATTCCCCAGGAAGTAGGCGATTTCGTGATCCTGCTCCACTCGGGCTACAGCCGCCGCCAGGCGATTCTGTTCAACGCCCTCACCAGCGCCGCCACCCTGCTGGGGGGCGTGCTCGGCTACCTCGCGCTGCAGACCATGCAGGGCCTGGTGCCGCTGCTGCTCGGACTGGCCGCCGCGAGCATGATCTACGTGGCGGTCGCCGACCTCATTCCCGGACTGCATCGCCGTCCGGAACTGCAGGCCACAGCGCAGCAGGTGCTACTCATCGCGCTGGGAATCGGGTCCATCTGGCTGGTCGGAGAGCTGGTGCACGGGGCCTGATGCCCGTTTTTTCGGCCAGCCCACGATCCAGACCAGCACCGCCAGCGGCAGCAGGCCGTACCCGAACAGGGTCAGCAAGGCCATGGGCAGCGAGCTCTCGGCGAGCGCCATGAGCACCACCACATAGAGCCAGGCAATGATGACGATGTACATGCGCGTGACACCCTGGTCCTTTCGCGGCGCCGCTTGACAGGGCCAGGGGGCGTTGCAACAATCGCGCCCATGGTCGCCCTCGGCTCCGCGCGGCCACTTTAAATCGGACGCGACCTCCATGTCATCCGGCCCCGATCCCGGGGATAATCCCTTTCAGCAGTTCGGCCAGCTCGCCCAGCAGGTCGCGGACCAGTTGCGCAAGTCATGGCTCGACGCACCCCACCCTGAGCTCGGCGAGGTTTACGAGGCCCTGACCGCGGGCCTGCAGCATGAGGCGTCACGCTGGAGCGAAGTGCAGCAGCGCTATGTTCAGACCCAGATGCAGCTCTGGCAGAGCCTGCTGGGAGCCCAGCCCGGCCAGCCGCGGGAACCGCTCGTTGCGACTGAAAAGGGTGACCGGCGCTTTCACGGCACGGAATGGCGGGACTTGCCCTTCTTCGATTACCTGCGCCAGAACTACCTGCTTAACGCCAGGTTCATCGATGAGGCCATCCAGTCCTCGAAGCTCGAGCCCGAAACCAAGCGCAAGGCGGCGTTTTTCGCGCGCCAGTATCTGGACGCGCTGTCTCCGAGCAATTATCCGGGCACCAATCCCGAAGTGCTGAAGCTCGCCCTCGAAACCGAGGGCAGGAGCCTTGCCGACGGACTGAAAAACCTCGTGACGGACATGGAGAAAGGCTATATCTCCATGACCGACGAAACCGCGTTCGAGGTTGGGCGGAACCTCGCCCTGACGGGTGGTGTCGTGGTCTACGAAAACGAGCTCATGCAGCTCATCCGGTACCGCCCCCT
>Ga0210362_1152069_pt1 | contig 27126 bp, 29 predicted proteins | sample S625metaT_FD_159713 | JGI IMG/M metagenome (GOLD analysis project Ga0210362, IMG submission 159713) | Metatranscriptome of estuarine sediment microbial communities from the Columbia River estuary, Oregon, United States - S.625 (Metagenome... | ecosystem: Environmental > Aquatic > Marine >... | reverse complement strand
CCTGGACACTCTGCGGCCGGCCCTGAGCTGGCGTCTCGAGCGGCCGGAAGCGGCGCCGGCCGCGGCCATGGGAGCCCCGGAAGATGCGGCGCCGGCCGGGGCCCGCTACGAGTTGCGGGTGTTCGCCGCGGAACGGGTTCCGGTGTCGCCGTTCCTGACGGCGCTGCTGGCGGGCCGCACGGTCTATGCCCGCGCCGACCTGACCACGACCACCCATGTCCTGGAGGAAGAGCTGCCGCCCTGCGCCCGCTACCTGTGGACGGTGCGGGCGATGCTGGAGGAAGCGGCCGGCGGCGGCATCACCGAGTGGGCCGGGGCTTACGAGCCATCCAGCGCGCCGGCGCAGCTCCGGTCAACGGGACTGTTCAATCCCTTCGACTACGCCTACCCGTTCGAGACGCCCTGTCCGGTGAAGACTGAGTGAAGGCGGCGAGCGGCGAGGGGCATCCTCTATAATTCCGGGACCTGCACCGCGCCCGCATGTCCTCGATACACGAGTCCGGCTTTTCCACAGCGGCGGTGAGCCGCTTTTCTTCGCCCGGGAGATTCACGCCGGGGCGGGAGCGCCGGCGGGTGAGATCCCGGCTCGCGAGCCTCGCGTTGCTGGTCGTCGCAATCGTGGCGCTCGCCGGCTGCGGCGCGTCGGAACGCGACGGCGCGGCGCGCCCGGACTTGGTGTTCAAGCACAGCAAGCTGTTCGGCGATCCGGCCGCCTTCGACGCCTTGATGGCGGAGTTCACCCAAGAAACGGGCATCCGCGTGCGGCGCGAGACGCTGCCTTCGTCCAGCGACGAGCAGCACCAGTTCTACGCCATCAACCTCAATGCGGGAGCGGCGGACTTCGACGTCTTCGCCATCGACGTGGTGTGGGTCGCGGAATTCGCCCGGGCCGGCTGGCTGCGGGACCTGACGCGCCTGCTGCCGCCGGAGACGCGGGCCGAATTTTTCCCCGGGCCCATGGCGGCGGTGACCCACGAGGGGCGCGCGTTCGCGGTGCCCTGGTTCGTGGACGCCGGGCTGCTCTACTACCGGCGGGACCTGCTGGAGAAGCACGGCTTCCCGCCGCCCCGGACCTGGCAGGAACTGGCGGAGACCGCGCGCGCCATCACCGCTCGCGAGCCGGGCCTCTACGGGTTCGTGTGGCAGGGCAAGCAGTACGAGGGGTTGGTGTGCAACGCGCTGGAGCACCTGTGGAGCGCGGGCGGCGAGGTGCTGCGCGGCGATGAGGTCGCCATCGATTCCCCGGAGAACGCGGCGGCGCTGGCCTTCATGCGCGAGCTGGTGGACCCGGGCGGCGTCACGCCGGACTTCGTGACCACCCTCACCGAGGAGCCTTCCCGCACCATCTTCGGCCGCGGCCGGGCGCTGTTCCATCGCAACTGGCCCTATGCCTGGGGGCTGTTCCAGCGGGAGGGTTCCGCGGTGAAGGACAAGGTGGCGGTCACGGTGCTGCCCCATCACCCCGGCCACGACAGCGCCGCCACCCTCGGCGGATGGCAGCTGGCGGTGAACGCCCGCTCCCGCGATCCCGAGGCGGCGGAGAAGCTGGTGGCGTTCCTCACCAGCGCCCGGGTGCAGAAGGCGGTGGCGGCGGCCTACGGCCTGAGCCCGCCGCGGCGGGCCCTCTACGCGGACCCGGAACTGCTGGCGGCGCAGCCGTTTCTCGCCGAGCTCGCGGCGGTGATGGAGAGCGCGCGGCCGCGGCCGGTGACGCCCCTCTACATCGCCATCTCCCAGGTGCTGCAGGCGGAATTCAGCGCCATCGTTTCCGGCGCGCGGCCGGCCGGCGACGCCCTGCCCGCGGCCCAGGCGCAGATGGAGGAGATCCTGGCGCGATGAGCCTCGAGGCCCGCCGCCGCCGCGTCGCCGCCGCCTTCCTCGCGCCCGCGGGGCTGGTGCTGGCGGGCGTCACCCTGTTCCCCGCGCTGGGAGTGGTGTGGATGAGCCTGGAGCAGCGGGCGCTGATCCGCGGCGCGCCGGAGTTCATCGGGCTCGACAACTATCTCCGGCTGGTTTCCGACCCGCGGTTCTGGAACGCCTTCGGCAACACCGCCTATTTCACGGCGGTGTCGGTGGCGCTGGAGCTTGCCCTCGGGCTCGCCGTCGCGCTGCTGCTCTCCCGCGCCGGGCGCGCCCGGCCCGCGCTCTACGCCGTGGTGCTGGTGCCCTGGGCGGTGCCCACCATCGTCTCCGCGCGAATGTGGGAGTGGATGTACAACGCCGACTTCGGCGTCCTCAACTACCTGCTGGGCGGCGAGTTCAACTGGCTCGGCAGCCCGCTGCTGGCCCTGCACGCGGCGATCCTGATGGACGTGTGGAAGGCGACGCCCTTCGTGGCCCTGCTGCTGCTGGCGGGCCTGCAGGCGATTCCCCGGGACCTCTACCAGGCGGCGGCCGTGGACGGCGCGCGCCCGATCAGGATTTTCCTGGGGCTTACCCTGCCGCTGCTGGCGCCGGTGATCGCGGTGGTGCTCATCTTCCGCACCATCGACGCGTTCCGGGTGTTCGACGCCATCTACGTGCTCACCGGGGGCGGGCCCGCCAACTCCACCGAGACGCTCTCCATCTATGCCTACAAGGTGCTGTTCCAGACCCTGGAATTCGGCTATGGCTCGGCCCTGGCGGTGGTGGTGATGCTCGCGGTGGGATTGGCGGCGGTGCTCTACACGCGGATGCTGCGGGGCGTGTCATGAGGGGCGGCGCGGCAAGGGTGCTGGCGGGAGCACTGGTGGTGGCCTGGTCCCTGGCGCCATTCCTGTGGCAGATGATCACTTCCCTCAAGCCGGTGGCGGAGATCGGCGTGCTGCCGCCGCTGCTGCCCTCGCGCCCGACCCTCGAGCACTATGGCGCCATCTTCGCCGGCTACCCCCTGCTGCGCATCATCTTCAACAGCACGGTGGTGGCGGCGCTGACCACGGCGGGTGCCACCGGGCTCGGAGCCCTGGCCGGCTTCGCCCTGGCCAAGCTCGGGGTTCGTTACCGGGGACCGATCCTGGGGGGCGTGGTGGCGGTGTCCATGCTGCCCCCCATCGCCCTGGTGAGCCCGCTGTTCCTGGCCATCAACGCCGCCGGGCTGCGGGACACCCTGGCGGCCCTGGTCATCACCTACGTGAGCTTCTCGCTGCCCCTGGCGGTGTGGCTGATGACCAATTTCTTCCGCAGCCTGCCGGACGAGATCTACATCGCGGCGCGGGTGGACGGCTGCTCGGCCCTCGCCGCCTTCTGGAAAGTGATGCTGCCCCTGGCGGCGCCGGGGCTGGCGGCCACGGCGCTGCTGGTGTTCATCTTCGCCTGGAACGAGTTCCTGTTCGCCCTCTCGTTCACTTCCACGGCGGCGGCGCGCACCATCCCGGTGGCCATCGCCCTGTTCCCGGGGCTGCACGAAATTCCCTGGGGCGAGATCGCGGCGGCGTCGGTGGTGGCCACGCTGCCCCTGGTGCTGCTGGCGGTGGTGTTCCAGCGGCGCATCGCCGAGGGCCTCACGGCGGGCGCCGTGAAAGGATAGGGATGGCGACGATCAAGTTCACCGGTCTCGGGAAACGCTTCGGGGACACCGTGGTGGCGGAGGACCTGGACCTCGCCGTCGCGGACGGCGAGTTCTTCACCTTCCTCGGGCCCAGCGGCTGCGGCAAGTCCACGCTGCTGCACCTGGTGGCGGGCATCGAGGCGCCGAGCGCGGGCCGCATCGAGTTCGACGGGCGGGCCGTGGACCATCTGGATCCCCAGGACCGGGACGTGGCCATGGTGTTCCAGAGCTACGCCCTTTATCCCCACCTCACGGTGCGGGAGAACCTGGCGTTTCCCCTGAAGAACCGCCGGGTCGCGGCCCGCGACATCGGGCCCCGGGTGGAGGAGGTGGCGCGCAGCCTGGGGCTGGAGGCGCTGCTGGAGCGCCGGCCGGGGCAGCTCTCGGGGGGCCAGCGCCAGCGGGTCGCCCTGGGCCGCGCCCTGGTAAGGCGTCCGGCGGCCTTTCTCATGGACGAGCCCCTCTCCAACCTGGACGCGCGGCTGCGGGTGGAGATGCGGGAGGAACTGAAGCGGCTGCACGCGCTGCACCGGGTCACCACCCTGTTCGTGACCCACGACCAGGAGGAGGCCATGGTGCTCTCCCAGCGCATCGCGGTGCTCAAGGACGGCCGGGTGCAGCAGTGCGGCACGCCCTCCGAGATCTACCACGCCCCCGCCAACCTGTTCGTGGCCAAATTCGTCGGCAGCCCCGAGATGAACATCCTGCCGGGAGAGCGGCTCGCCGGCGAGCCGGCGCTGGCGCGCCTCGCGGCTCGCGCAGAGGCACCGGTGGTGCTCGGCGTGCGTCCCGCCGATGTCCGGGTTGCCGCCACGCCATCCGCGGGCGCCATCGCGGCGGAAGTCTCGGTGGTGGAACCCACCGGCCCCGAGACCTGGGTGGTGGGCGAGTGGCGGGGCACCCGCATCAAGGGCCGGGCGGAGCCGGGCGCGCAACTGGCGCCGGGCGCCACGGCCTGGTTCGGGATGCCGGAAGAGCGGATCTTCGGGTTCGACGCCGAAACCGGCGCGCGGCGGCCGCTGCCGAGACCGTGAATTCGGGAAGCCCGCCGCGGCCTGTCCCGGGTGTCACCCGGCCTGGGGCTTTTTGCGGCGCCGCCCCGGCACCTGGAGCAGGGGCTGCACCGCGGATTCCTGGGAAAAGCGGATGCAGGCCCCGGTGATGGCGACGGCGCTGAAGAGCATGAGCACGCTGATGTCCACGATGGCGGGGAAATCGGCGGCAAACGCGTGCCCGGCGGGAAGCGCCGCGTGTTTGAGCAGGTCCACGCCGTAGGTGAAGGGGTTCACGGTGGCGATCCAGGAGAGGGCCGGCGGCAGCTGCGACACCGGATAGAGGGCGCCGGAGAAGAAGAAGGACGGAAAGATGACCACGTTCATGATGACCGCGTAGTTGTCCAGGCTGCGGGTGATGGCGGCGATGACCATGCCGATGGCGCCGCAGGCGACGGCGGTGCCGAATATGCCCAGGGCCAGCAGGGGCCAGGACACGATGGCGCCGAGGTAGCCGAGGACGCCGAGCAGCGCCAGCAGGAGCAGGGCCTGGATCACGGCGGAGAGGGTCGCGCCCAGGAGCTTGGCGATGACGATCCAGTAATGGGGGAAGGGCGCGATCACCAGCATGCGCATCACGCCCGATTCCTTGTCGTAGACCGTGGACAGCGCCGCCAGCATGGCGCCGAACAGCATGGTCATGCCCAGGATGCCGGGCACCAGGAACTGGCGGTAGCTGCCGCCGCCCTCGCCGCCGATCAGCGACTCGACGCCGGCCCCGATCACCAGCAGCCAGATGAGGGGGCGGATCATGGAAGCCAGCAACCGTCCCCGTTGCCGGAACAGCTTGAGCACTTCCCGCTGCAGCACGGCGAGGAAGGGGCGCGCCGTCATCGGATCGCCGTCTCCGGTTGCGGCAGCGCTTCCCAGAGGCCCTTCTCGTTGATCCACAGGAACACGTCGTTGAGATTGGGGCGGCGCCAGCTCAGGCCGGTGATGCGCGCGCCCAGCTCCCGCTGCAGGGAAAGGACCGGCGCCAGGTCGTCGTCCTCGTGCCGGAAGGAAAGGCGCTCGCCGTCCACGATGCAGTGGCCCAGGCGCGGCGCCAGCAGTTGCTCCAGGGCCGCCGCATCGCTGCCCTCCACCTCGATGATCCAGTGGCCCAGCTGACGGATGAGGGCGCCGGGATCTCCGCTGCGCACGATGCGCCCCTGGCGCATGAACGCCACCTGCTCGCAATCCGCCGCCTCTTCGAGGTAATGGGTGGTGAGGAGCACGGTGATGCGCTCCTCGGCCCGCAGGCGCTCGATGTGGCGCCAGATGCGGCGGCGGTTGGGCACGTCGAGGCCGATGGTGGGCTCGTCGAGAAACAGCACCTCGGGGCGGTGGATGAGGCCGCGCGCGATATCCAGGGCCCGGCGCTGCCCCCCGGAAAGGGCGCCCACCGGGTGGTCGCGCCGCTCCTCCAGGCCGAACAGCGCGAGCAGCTCCCTGCCGCGGGATTCGATGTCCGCGGGGGCCAGGTGATTCAGCAGCCCGGCGAAGCGCAGGTTTTCCGCCACGGACAGGGTGTTGTCCAGGGCCAGCTCCTGGAACACCACGCCGATGCGGGCCCGCACCGCCACGGGGTTGCGGCAGACGTCGTGGCCGGCGACCGACGCGCTGCCCCGGGTAGGGCGCACCAGGGTGGACAGCATGTGCACGGTGCTGGTCTTGCCCGAGCCGTTGGGGCCCAGCAGGCCGAAGAACTGGCCTCGCGGGACGGCGAGGTCAATGCCGTCCACGGCGAGGACGTCGCCGTAGGATTTGGCCAGGCCGCGGGTTTCGATGGCGAGGGTCATGGTGGGTGCCGGGGATTATGGCAAACAAACCCCGCTCGCGGCAGCGCCCCGCCGCAGCCATTCCGATTCAGGTCGGCTCAGGGCAGCCCGCGGACGCCGGGGGGCACCAGGTCCCTGGCCCCTTCCGCCAGCTTGCGGGAATTGGCGTCGTTGCGGAAAACGATGGGTCTCACCTGGGCCGGCGGGTTCTTCGCCTCCTCGATGGCCTCGTCCACCACCTGCCGGTGGGGTGAGAGTGTGCAAACCGGATCGGCATTTTCCGCGGCGCCGGTGAGCAGGAAGGCCTGGCAGCGGCAGCCCCCGAAATCCTTGGTCTTCTCGGGGCAGGTGCGGCAGGGCTCCTTCATCCAGCCGTCGCCCCGGTACTTGTTGAAGGCCGGCGACTCGTTCCAGATCCATTCCAGGGACTGGTCGCGGACGTTGGGAAACTCGAGCCCGGGAAGCACCCGCGCCGAATGGCAGGGGAGCACCGTGCCGTCGGCGGTGACGATCATGAACACCGAACCCCACCCGTTCATGCAGGCCTTTGGGCGCTCGGCATAGTAGTCGGGCACCACGAAGTAGATCTTCATGCGGTTGCCGGCCTTGGCGCGGAAGCGGTTGGTGGCCTCCTCGGCCTTCTCCAGCTGCTCCCGGGTGGGCATGAGCTGGGCGCGGTTGATCAGGGCCCAGCCGTAGTACTGGGTGTTGGCCAGCTCCACGTAGTCGGCGCCGATGGCCTCCGCCATCTCCAGGATCTCCGCCACGTGCTCGATGTTGTAGCGGTGGATCACCACGTTCAGCACCATGGGGTAGTCGTGGCCCTTGATCATCGCCGCCACCTTCTTCTTCAGCGCGAAGGTGTTGGTGTCGGTGATGAAATTGTTGATCTCCTTGGTGATGTCGTGCATCGAGAGCTGGATGTGGTCCAGCCCGCCCCGCTTGAACTCGGCGATGCGCTTCTCGGTGAGCCCGACGCCCGAAGTGATCAGGTTGGTGTAGTAGCCGAGGCTGCGCGCCTCCGCCACCAGTTCCTCGATGTCGTCCCGCAGCAGGGGTTCGCCGCCGGAGATGCCGAGCTGCAGCGCGCCCATGGCCCGGGCCTGGCGCAGGGCGCTGATCCACTCCCCGGTCCCCAGCTCGTTTTTCGTGTGGCGGACGTAATCCGTGGGGTTGTAGCAGAACGCGCAGTGCAGCGGGCAGCGGTAGGTGACCTCCGCCAGCAGCCACAATGGCTTGGGATTCGCGTCAGCCATTCTTGCGCTCGATCCAGCCGCGCTCGATGGCCGCCTCCAGCATGGCGATCACGTCGGCGTCCAGGTCCGGGGCCTCGGGAAACGCCCGCTTGAGGTCGCTCAGGATGTCGTCCACGCTCTGCTTCCCGTCCACCCGGTGCAGGATTTCGCCGGCGCTGCCGTTGAGCTTCACCATGCCCTCGGGGTAGAGCAGCACGTAGCAATCCTGGGCCTTCTCCCACTGCAGGCGCAGCAGCTTGGAGAGCCCGAAGACGTCAGCGCGGGATACGGGAGTAGGGGACGTCATTCTCAATCTTCACGTCGCAGCAGGCGAGCATGATGGAATCGGCGAGGCTCCACAGCACATCCAGCTTGAACTGCAGGATGTCCAGGGCGCGCTCCTGCATCTCCCGGCTGTGGCCGAAGTGGTCGAGGGTGATCTGCAGCCCCTGCACCACGTCGCGCCGGGCCTCGGTGAGGCGCTTGCGGAAGTAGTGAAGGCCTTCCGGCTTGATCCAGGGATATTTCTCCGGCCAGGAGGTGATGCGCTGCTGGTGGATGTGGGGCGCGAACAGCTCGGTGAGGGAAGAGCACACCGCCTCCTGCCAGGGCCGCTGGCGCGCGAAGTTGACGTAGGCGTCCACCGCGAAGCGCACGCCGGGCACCACCAGCCTGAGGGAGGTGACATCGTCCCGGGTGAGGCCCACCGCTTCCCCGAGGCGGATCCAGGCCTCGATGCCGCCCTCGTCGCCGCCCGCGCCATCGTGGTCCAGGATGCGCTGGATCCAGCCCCGGCGCACTTCCCGGTCCGGGCAGTTGGACATCACCGCCGCGTCCTTGATGGGAATGCTGATCTGGTAGTAGAAGCGGTTGGCGACCCAGCACTGGAGCTGGGCCTGGGTGAGCCGGCCCTCGTACATCATCACGTGGAACGGGTGATAGATGTGGTAGGACTTGCCCTTCTCGCGCAGCCTTTGCTCGAATTCCTCCTGGGTCCAGGGCAGTTTTTCTGCGGCTCCCATGTCGTCTCCTAGAGTTGGACTTCCATTCCGTCGTAGGCGACTTCGATGCCGTGGGCGCTGAGTTGCGCGCGCTCCGCCGAGTCTTCCACCAGGATGGGGTTGGTGTTGTTGATGTGAATGAGGATCTTCCTGGGCTTCGCGAGCCCGTCCATGACGCTGATCATGCCGCCCGGGCCCGACTGGGGCAGGTGCCCGATCTCCCGGGCCCGCTTCTTGGAGATGCCGAGCCTCACCATTTCATCGTCGGTCCAGAAGGTGCCGTCCACCATGATGCAGTCCGCGTCTTCCAGCAGGGGCTTGAGGTGGGGCTCGATCTCTCCCAGACCCGGCGCGTAGAAGACGTTGCGGCCGCTGGCCGTGTCCTCGATGCGCACCCCGATGTTGTCCCCTTCGTGGGGATCCTCCCGGTGGGGAGAATAGGGGGGCGCCTTGCTGCGCAGGGGCACCGCCGTGAAGCGCAGGCCGGGCACCGCGGGAACGGCGAAGCCCGAGCCCGGCGCGGTGCCGATCCGGTGCCAGTTCACGCCGCAGAAATGGCCCAGGATGTTGAACAGCGGGTTCCCGGTGGTAAGGTCCTCCCGGACCATGTCGGTGCAGTAAATCTCGAGAGGTTTTCCCTCCCGCAGCATGAGTAGTCCGGTGGTGTGGTCGATCTGGGCGTCGATCAGCACCACGCCCGCGATGCCGGTATCCCGCAGCGCCCGGGCCGGCTGCAGTTCCGGGAACGCCTTGATCTGGGTGAGAAGGTCCGGCGACGCGTTGAACAGCACCCAGTCCTTGCCGTCAACGGTGACGGCAATGGACGACTGGGTTCGCGGCTGGGCGCGGACGGTGCCCCGGCGGACACCGTCGCAATTGGGACAGTTACAGTTCCACTGCGGAAAGCCCCCGCCCGCAGCGGAACCGAGAACCCGGATCCGCATGATGGAGTGCAGGGATCACGGCAGACAACCCGAGGCAAAAAGAGCCCGGGAACGGGCTCTTTTCTTGGTGCCTCAGCGGTTGCAGACGTACATCGTGACTTCGAAGCCGAAGCGGATGTCAGAGAAGCTGGGTTTGGTCCACATAGTCGTCTCCAGTAGGTGAAGGGTTAAAAAACCAGAGGCGAGATCATTTCTCACCTCGTGGCCAAGTGTAGGCGCTCGGGTTGATATTTCTCAACCGCGCGACTCTTTAATTTGGTCTAATGAAAATCATGAGAAAGCCCGAGTGATTTTGTCTGTTTTTGTTGTCTCGCCGCTTTTCCCATTGATTCTAAGCAAAAAAATGTGCAGGCTTGAAACATGGTCAAATTCCCTGGTCCCGCCCAGGTCTCCGCCGAGTCCTCGCTTTGTCCTCCTCTTGAGCCTTACCGGGAGGACTGGCTGGACGCGGGTCAGGGGCACCGCGTCCGCTTCGAGGAGTCGGGCAACCCCCGCGGCATCCCGGTGGTGTTCCTGCACGGGGGGCCGGGCAGCGGAACCAATCCGAACCAGCGCCGCTTCTTCGACCCCGCCCGCTACCGGATCGTTCTCCTGGATCAGCGCGGCGCCGGCCGCAGCGCGCCCGCGGGGGAGACCCGCGCCAACACGACTCCCCATCTGGTTCAGGACCTGGAGCGGCTGCGCGCCGCCCTGGGCCTTTCGCGCTGGCTGCTTTTCGGCGGTTCCTGGGGTGCGACCCTCGCCCTTGCCTACGCCATAGCGCATCCCCATCGGGTGTCGGGCGTGATCCTGCGCGGCGTGTTCCTCGGCAGCCGAAGCGAGGTGGCCTGGTACACGGGCGGCCTGCGCGCCTTCGTGCCGGAGGCCTGGGCGCGGTTTCTTGACGCCTCCGGCGCCCGGCTGCCCTCCGGCATCGTGGAAGGCTACCGCCGGCGGTTGCGCTCCTCCCGGCGGGCCACGCGGCTGGCGGCGGCCGCCGCCTGGAGCGAGTACGAGAGCACGCTCATGGCGGTCCATGAGGACGCTGTGCCCCGTCCCGCGCCTGCGGACGATGCCCTGGTGGCGAGGGTGCGGGTGCAGCTTCACTACCTGGCCCACGACTGCTTTCTGGCGCCGGGTGCGCTGCTGCGCGGCGTGCGCAGGCTGCGCGGCGTTCCGGCGCTCATCGTCCAGGGGCGGCTGGATCTGATCTGCCCGCCGTTGACCGCCCGGCGCCTGCAGGCGGCCTGGCCCGGCTGCGAGCTCAACATGGTGGAGCGCGCCGGGCACGGCGCCTTTGATCCGCGCATCGCGCCCGCGCTGGTGGCGGCCACCCGGCGGTTCAGCGATCTTCCGGACGCCGCGGGCGTCCAACGGCCATGAATCCCGGCGCCATATCGGTGATGCTGGTGGATGACCATGCGGTGGTGCGCATGGGCTTCCGCCTGCTGCTGGAAGGAACCGACGACCTGCGGGTGGTGGCGGAGGCCCAGAGCGGGGAGGAGGCAGTGCGCCTCTGCCCGGAAGCCCGTCCCGACGTGGTGGTGATGGATCTTTCCATGCCCGGGATCGGGGGCCTCGAGGCCATCAACCGCATTCTTTCCAAGGCGCCCGACGCGAAGATCCTGGTCCTTTCCGCCCACGAGGACACTGCCCATCCCCGGCGCGCCCTGGCCGCCGGCGCCAAGGGCTACCTCACCAAGCGCAGCGCGGCCGAGGAACTCATCAATGCCATCCGCACCGTGGCCAGGGGGAAGAACTATATCGAGCCGTCCATGGCCCAGGTGCTCGCGGTGGGGCAGGTGACCGGGAAGAAGAGCCCCATTGATATCCTGAGCGGCCGCGAGTTCGAGGTGTTCATGCTGCTCGCCAAGGGAAAATCCGTGGCCGACATCGCGGACGCCCTGTCCCTCAGCCCGCGCACCGTCGGCACCCACATGTATCACGTCAAGCAGAAACTCAACGCCGGAAACGCGGCCGAGCTTGCCATCATCGCCATGCAGCACGGCCTCCTGGAGCCCTGACCTCCGCGGCAGTCATTCCGTTCAGTCTCCGTTAAGCGGACCACGCGCACCATGCGCTCAGGCCGGAAGAATTGCCCCGGCCATTGCGACGAGGAGGCACCCATGAACGGACATTTCGGCAACACATCCGCAACGCTCGCGCTGGTCCTGGCACTCGGAATTTCCGGGGCCGCGGCCGCCCGGGAGCCGGTCCCCGAGCGCGTGCCCGAGGTCCACCAACCCCGCGCGGAGCACCGCCACGCCGGTCCCGGTAGCCATGGCCGCTGGCAGCATCATCCCCGCGTCAATGTGATCCCTTACGCATTCTCGACGGCGCCGGTCTACGTCTACTCCTATCCCTATGTGAGCGTGTACTCGGCGCCGTTTTCGCCGGGAACTCTGCATTTCGTGGAGCCCGGCCAGGTGACCGTGATTCAGCCCATGGCCTGGGAGTAAAGACGGCTGAAACCGTTCAGGAAGCGTTAAGGGTACGGCGAGTACGATGAACTCAACGATGGGGAGTACCCATCGGTCAACTGAGAAGGAGGTATCAAATGAGCACCAAGCGAATCTTTACTGCGATAGTGGCCGCGGCGGTTGCCGCGGGAGCCTTTGCCTTGCCGACCGCGGCTTCCGCGGGCGACAGGCATGATCACCGCGACCGTTGGGAGCATCGTTATGACCGCGGGCACGGGAATCACGGTTACTGGAAGCACAAGCACCACAAGCACCACAAGCACCAGCGGCACTATTATCGCCCGGGCTACGTGGTCGCTCCCTACGCGCCGCCAGTAGTGGTGTATCCGGCCGCGCCCGCTTACCCCGCCTATCCGGCCTATCCCGCCGGCAACGGCTCGTTCTCCATCACCTACCAGGGCTGGTTCTAAGTCAGCCTGACAAGGGAGATCATCATGAGAGCCAGGATCGCGATGCTCACGGCGCTGGCCATGGCGGCCACCGCCGCCCAGGCCCAGGAGTATGAAGACTGGGCGCGGGTGACGAGCGCGACGCCCGAGTACCAGCGGGTGAGTGTTCCCGAGCAGCGCTGCCGCACCGAGTATGTGCCGGTATCGGCGGCGCCGGCCCACCCCTACGCCGGCCCGGTGATCGGCGGCGTGGCGGGCGGGCTGATCGGGTCCACCATTGGCAAAGGCAACGGCAAAGTCGCCGCGGCCGCCGCCGGCGCCGTGATCGGCTCCATCGTCGGCGCCAACGTGGCCAACAACCGGGCCCGCGCCCCGAGCGGCACCCAGCCGGTGCAGCGCTGCGAGACGGTGGAGCGCTGGGAAGACCAGTTCACCGGGTACCGGGTGGTGTACGAGTACGCGGGCCGCAGCTACGAGACGTTCATGAGCGAGAAACCAGGCTCCCGGCTCCGGGTGCGGGTGGCCGTGGACGTGGCGGACGCCGGGACCCCGGTGCAGTACCGCTACTGAGGCGTCCTGCGGCGGGCCGGCGCCTGTGCTAAATTTCCAAGCGGGTGCCCGCTCCGAACCGGCCCAAGACCATGAAATTGCCCGCAACCCTTCTTGCCATCGCCCTCGCGCTCAGCGCTGCGGTGCCCGCTGCCCAGGCCCAGGGTTTCGCGCCCGACCGCGGGCGCTACAAGGAGGATCGCGAGCAGGCCGCCCGCATCTCCGCGGCCCAGGCCGCTGAGATCGCCCGCCAGCGCACCGGCGGCCGCGTCCTGTCGGTCAAGTCCGAGCGCGACGGATACCAGGTAAAGGTTCTCACCCCCCGCGGCGACGTGCGCTACGTCTTCGTCTCCGCCTCGGGGCGCTGACGTCTTGCGGCTCCCATGCGGATCCTGGTCATAGAGGACGAGGCGCAGTTGCGCCGGCAGGTCACGGATCGCCTGCAGAAAGAGGGTTACCAGGTCGAGGGCAGCGGCGACGGGGCGGAAGGGCTCTACCTCGCGGGTGAGTACGCGTTCGACGCGGCGGTGGTGGACTTGGGGCTGCCGAACCTGTCCGGGCTCGAGATCATCCGCCAGATCCGGAAGAAGGGCAGCCTGCTTCCGGTCCTGGTGCTCACCGCCCGCGGCCGCTGGCAGGACAAGGTCGAGGGCCTGGAAGCCGGCGCCGACGACTACCTCACCAAGCCATTCCAGATGGAGGAGTTGCTGGCGCGGCTCAAGGCGCTGCTGCGCCGGGCCGCGGGCGCCGCGTCCCAGGAGGTGGTGTGCGGGCCGCTGCGCCTGGACGTGGCGGCCCAGAAGGTGTGGATGAAGGACAAGGACGTGGACCTCACCGCCTTCGAGTACCGGATGCTGGAGCACCTGGTCACCCATCGCAACCGGGTGGTGTCCAAGCAGGAGCTGTCCGACCATCTCTATCCCCACGATGAGGACCGGGACAGCAACGTCCTGGAGGTGCTCCTGGGCAGGCTGCGCCGCAAGCTGGATCCCGACGGCGCGCTGGCGCCCATCGAGACCGTCCGCGGGCGGGGCTACCGCTTCGTGCTCGCCGAAGGGGCTGAATGAGGTCCCTGCGGGCCCGGGTCGCGCTGGCAGCCGCGGCTGTCCTCGCGGTATTCATTGTTCTGACCAGCCTCGCCCTGGAGCGCGCCTTCCGGGACACCGCCCGCTCCGCCCGGGAGGAGCGGCTGCTGGGCCAGCTCTACCTGCTCATGGCGTCGGCGGAAGCCGAGAACGGTGAGCTGGTGTTTCCCCAGGATCCCGCCGAGCCGCGCTTCAAGCTTCCCAACTCCGGCCTCTATGCCCGGGTCTCCGACGCTGACGGGTCTTCCGTCTGGCAATCGGCCTCGGCGCTGGGAGTGAGCGCCCCGTTTCATGAGCGTCTCGCGCCGGGCGAGCGGCGCTTCGAGCTGCGCGCCGACGGCCAAGGACGTGATTTCTTCGTCGAAAGCTTCGGCGTCAACTGGGCGACGGGGGAGACGCCACACGCCTACACCTTCAGCGTCGCCGAGGATCTCGCGGAGTTCGAGCGCCAGGTGGCGGGTTTCCGCGCGAGCCTTGCCGGGTGGCTGGGAGCCATGGCGCTGCTCATGCTGGGCGCGCTGTGGGTATCCATGCGCTGGGGCCTGGCGCCCCTGCGCCGGGTGGCGGAAGGGGTCGCGGCGGTGGAGGCCGGGCGGGAAGAGCGCATTTCCGGCCATTTCCCCACGGAGCTTCAGGCCCTGACCGAGAACCTCAACGCGCTGCTGGCCCATGAGCGGGCCCAGCAGACGCGGCTCCAGAACGCCCTCGGGGACCTGGCCCACAGCCTGAAGACGCCGCTGGCCGTGCTGCGGGGCGCGCTGTCCGAGGGGCGGCTGGACCGGGAAACCTCGGAACTGGTGGGCGAGCAGCTTCAGCGCATGGAGCGCATCGTGGAATACCAGCTGCAGCGGGCCCGGGCCGGTGCCGCCGCGACCTTGGCGCCCCCCGTGCCGGTGCGCCAGGTGGCCGAGAGGATCGTCGCCACCCTGGCCAAGGTGTACCGGGACAAGGGCGTCGCCGCGGAAGTGAGCATCCCGGCCGACATTACGCTGCGGGCCGTGGAGGGCGACCTCATGGAGTTGCTCGGCAACCTGCTGGACAATGCCTTCAAGTGGTGCGGGAAAAGGGTGCGGATCAGCGCCCGCCGGACACCGGAGCGCACCGAGATCGCGGTGGAGGATGACGGTCCCGGCATTGACCCGGCCCACGGCCAGCGCCTGCTGGAACGCGGCGTGCGGGCCGACGAGAGTACCCCCGGCCATGGCATCGGCCTCGCGGTGGTGCGGGATCTGTGCGAGGCCTACGGGGCGGAACTGGGCATCGGGCAGAGCGCTCTCGGAGGCGCGGCCATCACGATCCGGCTGGCAGGGTGAGCGCCCTGCTGTTGCTCCCCGTCGTTGTCCGGCGACGTTGTTTAATCATTAAAAAACAGTACTGTGGAGCGTTTTTTTGGGCGCCTCTGTCGCGGTTGCCCGACAGAATTACTGCCCTGCAACAAGCGGGCGCAGCCACTTTGGCCGCGTAACTCGTTGAAGATCAGGGGCTCCTTCGCGTTGGCATGGGGATTGCGCGGAAATGCACAGGGCCTGAAATTCTGAGCCCCGGCGTCCCGCGGGGTTTCATACGGAACCCCCCTTTTTCCGCTGAAGTTCCGGGGTCGCCTCCCAGAACCTGGTCACAAGAAGGAGCTTTTTGGTGAGGACCCTGGCGGCTGTGGCGGCGATATCCATGCTCACGGCGAGTCCACCGGCGGCGGTGGAAATGGCTGCCGTGGGCCATGCCGAGCTGGCGGTGGGCGTGCCGGACGAGCCGCTCCCGATCCTGGCCCAGCGTGTGGCGAAGGCCTATTGCGAAGCCAGTCTCGGAGTCCTGCCGGAAGCTACCGGGGAACAGGTCGCGGAATCCCTTGCACGGTTCGAGGACGGCCTGGCACGGCTGCGCGGGCAATGCGCGACGTCGGGGCGCTCCCGGCAACTGGCAGCGCTGGACGCCGCCTGGGTTTCTTTCCGGACTGTTGCTTCGGAGCCTCCCGCGCGGCCCGGATGCGCGTTGCTCGTGGTGCAGGCGGAAGAGATCACGCGGATGTCGGGCGCGCTCGCTTCAGGCGCGGGACCGCGCGGGGAGGATGCCTGGCTCGCCGGCGCCGCCAGCCGGCAGGCGGAACTCGCCCAGAGGCTCGCTGCCCTTTACCTGGCCCGAGCTTCAGGCATCGAATCGGCCAGTCTGCGGGACGAGATGGCCCGCGGCAGCGAGGAGTTTTCCAGGACGCTCACCGCCCTCCAGCTGGCCGGCGAAAACACGCCCGAAGTGACTCGCCAGCTGGACGCGGTTGCGCTCCAGTGGGATTGGTTTCGGAGCGCGTTGAATCAGGAGCTTGAGCCCGCGGCATTTCCCTTGGTGGTCGCAGAAGCCAGCGATGCCATCGTGAAGGCGATGAAGGCGGTGCGGAGCGAGTACCGGGCATTGCCCTAGCGCGGCCTCCGGTCCTGCGACCGCGAGCGTCAGAGCGCCTGCCGCTGTGGCAGGTTCCGGCACCGCGTTTTCCTGCCGCTCCACCGGCCAAGGCAGAAGAAACTACCGCCCCCCCAAAAACTTACCTGAAAACAACCGTATTGCGGAACCGGGCGGTTCCTCGGGGACCCGTTGGCGCCCGGGGGCGATCGCCGGCCCGGGAGAGATCAAAGGATGGCCCGTAAGCCCTTGTCGTTTATAATCATTGCCGCCCGGCTTCCCAGGTCATTTAACCCCATCGCGGATGCATCTTTTCGCTTTCGGCATCAACCACCAGACGGCGCCCCTCGACGTGCGCGAGCAGGTGGCGTTCCCCTCCGAGAACATGGAGGGCGCATTGCGCGACCTGGTGGACCATCGCCCGGTGAAGGAGGCCGCCATCCTCTCCACCTGCAACCGCACCGAGATCTACTGCAACACCGATGAGCCGGACGCGGCGGTGGACTGGCTCGCGGGCTACCACCGCATGCAGGCGGCCAACATAGGGCCCTACATCTATCGCCTGCCCAACGACCAGGCGGTGAAGCACGCCTTCCGGGTGGCGAGCGGACTGGATTCCATGGTGCTGGGCGAGCCCCAGATCCTGGGCCAGATGAAGGACGCGGTGAAATCCGCCGCGGAGGCCGGCACCCTGGGCCTCCTGCTGCACAAGCTGTTCCAGCGCACGTTCTCGGTGGCGAAGGAGGTGCGCACCCACACCGAGATCGGCGCCAACTCGGTTTCCATGGCGGCTGCCTCGGTGCGGCTGGCGGCGCGCATTTTCGAGAACCTTGGCGACCAGAGCGTCCTGTTCATCGGCGCCGGGGAAATGATCGAGCTCTGCGCCACTCACTTCTGCGCCCAGCGGCCCAGGCGGGTCACCGTGGCGAACCGCACCCTGGAGCGGGCCCGGGTGCTGGCCAACCGCTTCAACGGCCATGCCATCACCCTCAACGAGCTGCCGGACCAGCTCGCGCTGCACGACGTGGTGATCAGCTGCACCGCCAGCCCGCTGCCGATCCTGGGCAAGGGGATGCTGGAGCGGGCGGTCAAGGCCCGCAAGCACCGTCCCATCTTCATGGTGGACCTGGCGGTACCCCGGGACGTGGAGCCCGAGGTGGCGGAGATGGACGACGTCTTCCTCTACACCGTGGACGACTTGGCGGAGATCGTGCGCGACGGGGTGGAGGCGCGGCAGGGCGCCGTGGCCCAGGCCGAGGCCATCATCGACACCAGCGTGGCGAGCTTCATGCACTGGATGGAGACCCGCGAGATGGTGCCCACCATCCGCGCCCTGCGCGATCACGCCGAGCGCTTCCGGCGCCACGAGGTGGAGCGGGCGCTGCGCCTGCTCAACAAGGGGGAGGATCCCCAGAAGGTGCTGGAGTCCCTGTCCCGGGGCCTCACCAACAAGTTCCTGCACATGCCCTCCCACGCGCTCAACCACGCCCAGCTCGACGAGCGCGACGCGCTGGTGGAATTCATCAGCCGGCTCTACAACATCCACCCCCAGGAATGAACCCCAAGGTCGCCGACCGGCTCGCGCAATTGAGCGCGCGCCTGGATGAGATCAACCGTTATCTCGCCGCGGAGGACGTGACCCGCGACCTGGACCGGTTCCGCGCCCTGTCCCGGGAGCGGGCGGAGATCCTGCCGGTGGTGGAACTTTTCGACGAATACCGGCGGCAGCTGCAGGACCTGGAGACGGCGCGGGAAATGGCCTCGGACCCGTCCATGCGCCAATTTGCGGAGGACGAGATCCGCGAAGGCAGGGCGCGGCTGGAAGACCTCGAGGGCGACCTGCAGAAGCAGCTGCTGCCCAAGGACCCCAGCGACGAGCGCAACGTCTACCTGGAAATCCGGGCCGGCACCGGCGGGGAGGAATCGGCGCTGTTCGCCGGCGACCTGTTCCGCATGTATTCGCGCTACGCCGAGCGCCAGGGCTGGCGCATGGAGGTGATCTCCCAGAGCCCCAGCGACAAGGGCGGCCACAAGGAGATCATCGCCAAGGTGATCGGGCGCGGCGCGTATTCCAAGCTGAAATTCGAGTCCGGGGGACACCGGGTGCAGCGGGTGCCGGAAACCGAGGCCCAGGGCCGCATCCACACCTCCGCCTGCACCGTGGCGGTGATGCCGGAGGCCGACGAGATCAGCGACGTGGCGATCAACCCCACGGAGATCCGCATCGACACCTTCCGCGCCTCGGGGGCCGGCGGCCAGCACGTGAACCGCACCGATTCCGCGGTGCGCATCACCCATCTGCCCACCGGCATCGTGGTGGAGTGCCAGGAGGACCGCTCCCAGCACCGCAACAAGGCCCAGGCCATGTCGGTGCTGGCGGCGCGCATCAAGGATGCCCAGGTGCGGGAACAGCAGGCCAAGCAGGCGGCCACCCGCAAGTCCCTGGTGGGCAGCGGCGACCGCTCCGAGCGCATCCGCACCTACAATTTTCCCCAGGGCCGGGTCACCGACCACCGCATCAACCTCACCCTCTATAAGATCCAGTCCATCATGGACGGTGATCTGGACGAGATCGGCGGCGCTCTCATGGCCCAGCACCAGGCGGACCTGCTGGCGGCCATGGCCGACGAGACGCAAGCCGCGTGACCACCATCGGCGAGGCCCTGGCCGGGGCCGCGTCCCGGATTGCCGCCGAGCTGGACCTGGATTCCGCCAGTGCCCGGGTCGAGGCCCGCAGCCTGCTGCGCCATGCGCTGGCGGTGGATTCTTCGTGGCTCGCGGCCCACGGCCGCGACGAGCTGGGGGAGGCGGCAGTTGCGTTCGAAACCCTGATCCTGCGACGCCTGCAGGGCGAACCCGTCTCCTACCTGACAGGCCGGCGGGAATTCTTCGGCCTCGAATTCCGGGTGTCTCCGGCGGTCCTGATTCCGAGGCCGGAGACCGAGACCCTGGTGGAAGCTGCCATCGCGCGCATCGCCTCCGGCGAACCCTCCCGCGTCCTGGACCTGGGCACCGGCAGCGGCTGCGTCGCCATTGCCATCGCCCGCCATTGTCCCCGGGCGGAAGTGACCGCGGTGGAAGCGTCGGAGGCATCCCTGGCGGTGGCACGGGAGAATGCCAACCGGATTCTCGGCCCGGGACGCCTGCGCCTGCTGGGAGGCGACTGGTTCGCGCCGGTGGCGGGAGAGCGTTTCGGCCTCATCGTCGCCAATCCGCCCTATGTGGCGGAGGGCGATCCCCATCTCTCCCGAGGCGACCTGCGCTTCGAGCCGCGCACCGCCCTGGTGTCGGGCCGCGACGGCCTGGATTGCATCCGGCGCATCGTCGGCGAGGCCCCCGCGCACCTGGCGCCCGGCGGATGGCTGCTGTTCGAGCATGGTTACGATCAGGCCGAAACTTGCCGAAACTTGTTGCGGGAATCGGGACTCCAAGAGGTCATCAGCATCCGGGACCTGTCGGGCATCGAGCGCGTGAGCGGCGCCCGGCGGTTGACCCCCTGATGGGACGCGACTAGGATTTAGCGCATTTTTTCGACAGACCAAGGAGCAGCAGACGACATGAGCGTTCAGGACAAGATTCGCCAGCAGGTCACCGGCCACCGGGTGGTGCTGTACATGAAGGGCACTCCGGACTTTCCCCAGTGCGGGTTTTCCGCCAACGCGGTGCGCATCCTGCAGATGTGCGGCGCGGATGACATCTACGCGGTGAACGTGCTGGAAGAGCCGGAGATCCGCCAGGGCATCAAGGAATACGCCAACTGGCCCACCATCCCCCAGCTTTACGTCAACGGCGAGTTCGTGGGCGGCTCGGACATCATGACCGAGATGTACCAGAGCGGCGAGCTGCAGAAAGTCTTGAAGAAGGCTGCCTGAGGGCGTTCCGATTCCGGCAAAGGCCGGCTTCGTGCCGGCCTTTCGCTTTCTACGGATCGCCAAGAGCCTCGTGCCCTTGGTCAATATGCGGCAACGACGCGCCCGGGTGAGCCGAGCGAGGACTCGGCGCGTGATCCTTCGCGGCTTGCCATCAGTGTGATGGCGGCGCGGAGACACCAGTCACAGGCTCTCGGGTTATCCTGAAGGATAAATGCGGCGACAGCGCCTGCGGCGGCTCCTGCCGGACCGCGAAAAAATCCTGGCCAACCGTTTCGTCCGTTGGCTGGGGCCCCACCTGCACCATCCGCGACTGTGGCATTGGTCCCGTCGCGGGGTGGCCTTGGGCGTTGCGCTGGGGGTGTTCTTCGGGCTCCTTATCCCGGTCGCACAGATTCCCGTTTCCGCGGCCGCCGCCATCGCCCTCCGAGCCAATCTTCCGGCGGCCGCCGCAAGCACCCTGGTCACCAATCCCGTCACCTTCGCGCCCCTCTACTACGCGGCTTACCGCCTGGGCGCACTGCTCACGGGCGAGGATCCGCAACCCGCCGCCGCGGAGATTGCGGCGGGCGAACTTCCCCCGGACGCGGGCCCGTTGGCGCGGATCAGGGCCTTAGGCCGGCCCCTGCTCGCGGGGCTTGCCGTTACGGCGGTGTTGTGCGGGCTGCTGGCCTACCTTCTCGTGAGCCTGGGCTGGCGGCTGTTGGTGTGGCGCAGGCGCCGCGGGAGACCCGGGACGAGGTAGGCCTGCGGCGCGACGATCGGGGGCGCGTGGCTCTGTTACCATTCCCGCAACGAGGCGCCTCGGGAGGAATACATGGCCTGCTGCCACTACTACGCTTTCAGCGATGGCGGAGACACCGCCTTCACGGTGGACATGTCCGCCATCACCTTCGGCGCCGGGTGCCTGGCCGAGGCGGGCGACCAGGCCCGGGCTCTGGGCATGAAGCGGGTCGCCCTGTTCACGGACAAGGGCGTGGTGCGTTTTTCTCACGCCGAAACGGTGGCGAAATCCCTGCGCGCCGCGGGCTGCGACGTGGCGGTGTACGACGAGGTGAAGGTGGAGCCCACCGACGCCTCGTTCCAGGCCGCGGCGCGCTTCGCCGCCGAGGGCAATTTCGACGGCTACGTGTCGGTGGGCGGCGGCTCGGTCATAGACACCTGCAAGGCGGCGAACCTGTACGCCACCTACCCGGCGGATTTTCTTGCCTACGTGAACCTGCCCCTGGGCGAGGCACGGCCGGTACCGGGTCCCCTCAAGCCCCACATCGCCTGCCCCACCACCTGCGGCACCGGCAGCGAGTGCACGGGCATCGCGGTGTTCGATTACCTGGCGCTCAAGGTGAAGACCGGCATCGCCCACCGGCGCATCCGCCCGAACCTTGCGCTAATAGATCCAGCCACCAGCTACACGCTGCCGAAGAACGTGGTGGCGGCCAGCGGCTTCGACGTGCTGTCCCATGCCCTGGAGTCCTACACCGCCATTCCCTACACCCTGCGCGGCCGGCCCGAGCGGCCCAGCCTGCGCCCCATGAGCCAGGGCGCCAATCCCTGGAGCGACATGGGCTGCCGCAAGGCCCTGGAGCTGACCGGGCAGTACATAGAGCGCGCAGTCAGCGACGCGCAAGACCACGAGGCCCGGGACAACATGATGTACGCCGCGGCGCTGGCCGGAATCGCCTTCGGCAACGCCGGGGTGCATGTGCCCCACGGCATGTCCTACGCCGTGGCGGGGCTGGTGAAGAGCTTCAATCCCGAGGGGTATCCGAAGGCCGAGCCCCTCATTCCCCACGGCATGTCGGTGATCGTGAATTCGCCGGCGGTTTTCCGCCATCTGGCCGACGCCTGTCCCGAGCGCCACCTGGAGGGGGCGCGCTGGCTGGGCGCCGACGTGCGCGGCGCGGTGGAGGCAGACGCGGGCGAAGTCCTGGCCAAACGCCTGATCAGGCTGATGCAGGCCACGGGCATGCCCAACGGCGTGGGCGGCGTGGGGTACGGCGACTCGGACCTGGACGCCCTGGCGGAAGGCACCTTCGCCCAGCAACGGCTGATCAGGAATTCCCCCAAGCCCATGACCATGGAATCCCTGAAGCAACTCTTCGCCGGGGCCATGGGTTACTGGTGATCCCTGGCGCCACTAGCGGGCGGGGAGCGGCGGCAGGGTTCCGGGTTCAGGGATAGGCGGACGCGGCATCCGCGGCATGCCTTCGGTGCCGGGCTGGGGTTCGCCCATGGGGTCGGGCACCGGCGGCCCGCCATCGGGACCCTTCGGCGTCAGCTTTGTCACCCGCAGCAGCGAAAACTTCGTGGTCCCCGACGAAAACAACTCCGACCCGTCGGCGCCCACCACCGCCGCCCGCAGGGTATGTGTGCCGGGCCCCACGCCTTCCAGAGTGAACCGGGGGCCGCTGAAACGGGTGGGCCAGACGCTTCCGTCCACGTAAACCGCCACCCGGTGGCCCAGGTCCGCACGCAGGGCGGGGGCGATGGACAACGCCACCGGCACGGTTCCCTGGCCAGAGTTGTCCCGGACCGCTTCGTCCTTGCCCGGTTCCTGGACGGCAAGGCCGGTGTAGCCGGCGAATGCCGGAGCAGGGGCGCCGGCCTCTTTCGGGCCGGCCTCGCCGGCATCGGGTTTTTGCGGCACTCCGGGGGTGGGCACGACGATTTCCGTGGGGATTTCCATGCGCACCCCGCCGGGGCAGGGCACGTTCGTGTATTCCACCCGGCCTTCCTTGTCGATGCACTTGTAAACCGTGGCGGACAGGGCGGGCGTTGCGCAGCCCAGCCCCGTCAGCGCGAGCAGGAATGTCCGGGTTGCGTTTCTCCAGCGGCGGACTGCCGGATGCATGGAAGACCTCTCGAATGGCATCTTGCAAGTATAGGGGAGTTGGCAGCTGCCTCAGCGTACCTCCGCCAGCAGCCGGTCCATCATGGACTCAGCCTGGGATGCGTAGCCGCCGCCAAAAAGGTTGGCGTGGTTGAGCACATGGTAGAGGTTGTAGAGCTGCTTGCGAACCCGGTAGCCGGCATCCAGGGGCCACTCGGACACGTAGGCGGCGTAAAACGCCGAGGGAAAGCCGCCGAAGAGTTCCGTCATGGCCAGGTCGGCTTCCCGGTCGCCGTAATAGACCGCGGGATCGAACAGCACCGGTTCTCCCGAGCGCGCGTAGCCGTAATTCCCGCCCCACAGGTCGCCGTGGAGCAGGGAGGGCGGCGGCGCGTAATCCCCGAAAAAACGCGGCAGCACTTCCAGCAGCCGCTCGCCCTTGGCCTGCAGCCTTCCCCGGAAGCCGTTGCCTGCCGCCAGCGCCAGCTGGAAACGCAGGCGGTGCTCACGGTAGAAGGCGATCCAGTCTGCGCCGGGCGCGTTGGGCTGGGGCGTGGAGCCGATGGTGTTGTCCCGTGTCCAGCCGAACCGGGACGACGTGACCCGGTGCAGGGCCGCGAGGCGCCGGCCCAGCTCGGCGCCGTCGCCACGGCCTCCCAGCTCCATATGCTCAAGGGCCAGCCACGCGGTGCCTTTCGCCACGCCGTGGCACACGGGGTGGGGGACGCGGATGGTCCCGGTGGCGAGGATCTCCGCCAGGCCCTCCGCCTCGGCGGAGAACATGTCGGCGCGCTCGGCGCGGTTCACCTTCACGAAGTAACGCCGCCCGCCGCCTTCCAGCACATGGGCGTCGTTGATGCACCCGCCGCCGACGGCGGACACCCGGTCCAGGGGAAATGGCGAGGCGGTGGCGTCGGCGATGCGCGCCGCGACAGCCGGCCAGATTCCGCCGGCGGTCATTACTCCAGGGAAGCCCTGGCGCGGGCGATGGCGGTGCGCACCTGGGCCGGCGCGGTGCCGCCCACGTGGTTGCGGCTCGCCAGGGATCCTTCAAGCGTAAGAAAAGGGAACACGTCCTCGCCGATGCGAGCGGAGAACTGCTTCAGTTCGTCCAGGCTCAGAGCGGAAAGATCGCGGCCGCTGGCTTCGGCCGCGCGCACCGCCTTCGCCACCGCCTCGTGGGCGTCGCGGAAGGGCACGCCCTTCCGCACCAGGTAATCGGCGAGGTCGGTGGCGGTCGCGAAGCCGCGCAGGGCCGCCGCGCGCAGGGCCGCCTTGTTCACCGTGATGCCCGGAACCATGTCGGCGAAGATGCGCAGGGTGTCGGTCACCGTGTCCACGGCGTCGAACAGGGGCTCCTTGTCCTCCTGGTTGTCCTTGTTGTAGGCCAGGGGCTGCCCTTTCATCAGGGTCAGCAGCGCCACCAGGTCGCCGTTCACCCGCCCGGTCTTGCCCCGCACCAGTTCCGGCACGTCGGGGTTTTTCTTCTGGGGCATGATGGAGGAGCCGGTGCAGAAGCGGTCCGCCAGGTCGATGAAACCGAAGGACGGGCTCATCCACAGGATCAGTTCCTCGGAGAAGCGGGACAGGTGCGTCATGAGCAGGGCCGCGGAGGCGCAGAACTCGATGGCGAAGTCCCTATCGGATACCGCGTCCAGGGAGTTGCCGCACACGCCGTCGAATTCCAGTTCCCGCGCCACCATTTCCCGGTCTATGGGAAAGCTGGTGCCGGCCAGGGCGGCGGCACCCAGGGGCAGGCGGTTCATGCGCTTGCGGCCGTCGGCGAAGCGGCCGGCATCCCGCGCCAGCATCTCGAAGTAGGCCATCAGGTGATGGCCGAACGTGATTGGCTGCGCCACCTGCAGGTGGGTGAAGCCCGGCATCACGGTCTCGGCGTGCTGTTCGGCCAGGTCGAGCAGGGCGCGCTGCAGGTCCCGGATCAGGTCGAGAATGGCATCCACGGACGCCCGCAGGTAGAGGCGGACATCAGTGGCCACCTGGTCGTTGCGGGAGCGGCCGGTGTGCAGCCGCTTGCCCGCGTCGCCCACCAGCGCCGTGAGCCGGCGCTCGATGTTGAGGTGCACGTCTTCCGCGTCCAGGGACCACTCGAAGCGCCCGCCGCGGATCTCCTCAAGAATCTGCGCCATGCCGCGCTGGATGGCCGCCAGGTCCTCGGCGGAGAGCACGCCCGCCTTGTGCAGCATGCGGGCATGGGCCAGCGATCCCTGGATGTCGAACTCGGCGAGCCGCTTGTCGAAGAAGACCGAAGCCGTGTAGCGCTTGGTCAGATCGGAGACCGGTTCGGCGAAACGCCCGGACCAGGCCCCGGCCTGCGGCGGGTTGTCTTGCATGACGCGCGGGTGTTGACCAGAATGGTGTAATGGCTTCAAGTATAAATCAAAATATCCCGGCCCACGCCTTGCCGAACTTCCGCAACCTGGGCGTCGTGCTGCGCATTCTTCTGATCGTGAACGGTGCATGCCTGCTGCTGGCGGTGGTGCGCACGACCACCTGGGAAGCGGTTCCCGACGACTTCATGGCGCAGGCGGTGCTGGTGCAGCCGGTGCTGCTGCTGGCGGTGGTGGCCCTTTACGGCGCGAGCCCGGCCCTCGCCCGGCTGCCCTCCGGGAGAGGTGTCCTGGCGGTGCTGGCCATCGCCGCCGCTGCCGGCGCCCTGGGTTACCTGCTGGCCTCCCGCATGGGCGGGACCGGCGCGTTTCCGGACCTGCTGCGGTTCCTGGTGATGAGCGTGGTTTCCGCCGCCGTGCTCCTTGGCTACTTCGATCTCCGGGGGCGGGCGCTTTCTCCGGCCCTCACCGAAGCGCGCCTGCAAGCCCTGCAGGCGCGCATCCGCCCCCATTTCCTGTTCAACAGCATCAATGCCGTGCTCTCCCTGATCCGCTCGGACCCCAAGCGCGCCGAAGCCGCCCTGGAGGACATGGCGGAGCTGTTCCGGGTGGCCATGTCGGACACCAGGAAGCTGTCGCCCCTGGCGCGGGAGGTGGGGTTGTGCCGCCAGTATCTGGAGCTGGAGGCGCTGCGCCTGGGCGACAGGCTGCGGGTGGAATGGCACACCGAAAAAATGCCCGGCGACGCCCTGGTGCCTCCCATGATCCTGCAGCCCCTGGTGGAAAACGCGGTGTATCACGGCATCGAGCCGGGGTCGGCGCCGGGGCTGGTGACCATCAACATCTTCAAGAACCGCGACGAGGTTCACCTGGCCATCAAAAACCCCTACCACGCAGGCGGCCGCGAGCAGTCGGGAAACAAGATCGCCCTGGCCAATATTCGCGAGCGCCTTTCACTTCACTTTGACGCCGAGGCGCGGCTAGACACCCGGATCAGCGGCGGCGCCTACCAAGTGCACATCACCCTTCCTTACCTGACGGAAGCCGCGGCATGAGCGGCAAACTCCCGCTGCGCGCGCTGATCGTGGATGACGAGGCGCCGGCGCGGAGCCGCCTGCGGGATCTGCTGGCGGACTGCGCCGATACTCAACCGGTGGATGTGGTGGGGGAGGCCGGCAACGGCAAGGACGCTCTCGCCATACTCAACGAAACGCCGGCGGACCTGGTGCTGCTGGACATCCGCATGCCGGAGATGGACGGCATCGAGCTGGCGCGGCACCTGCAGAATCTGCCGGCGCCCCCGGCGGTGATCTTCACCACCGCTTACGACGCCTACGCCATCAAGGCATTTGAATTGCACGCGGTGGACTATCTGCTCAAGCCCATCCGCGGCGCGCGCCTGGAGGAAGCCCTGTCCCGGGTGCCGCCCCCGCCCCGGGCGCCGGGCGGGGATGCCCTCGCGCAGCTGGCGTCGGGGCCGCGCAGGCACCTTTCGGTGCAGGAGCGGGACAAGGTCCTGCTCATCCCCATCGGCGACGTGATCTACCTCAAGGCCGAGCTCAAGTACGTGACGGTGCGCACCCGCGAGCGGGAGTACCTGGTGGACGAGTCCCTGACCAAGCTGGAGGAGGAATTCGGCGCGATGTTCGTCCGCATCCACCGCAACTGCCTGGTGGCGCGGGGGCATG
>Ga0210362_1330108_pt1 | contig 27392 bp, 26 predicted proteins | sample S625metaT_FD_159713 | JGI IMG/M metagenome (GOLD analysis project Ga0210362, IMG submission 159713) | Metatranscriptome of estuarine sediment microbial communities from the Columbia River estuary, Oregon, United States - S.625 (Metagenome... | ecosystem: Environmental > Aquatic > Marine >... | reverse complement strand
CGGTGGCCATGGCGGGCATGGGGGCCACGGGGGTCGCCATGTTTCCGGCGGCATCGTGACCGCCGGCGGCGGCTCCGCAATGGCGATCCACAGCGGTTCCGGCCATGGTGGCGGCCACGGCCACGGCCGCGGCCACGGTGGCGGGCATGGGCGTGGCCACGGCGGTGGCCACCACTGATCCGGGCATTCTCGATTTGGGGCGGGGCCCGGCTCCGCCTCCCAGTTAGAACTTCGGGTTGGGAAAAGGTGACAAGATGGACTGCAGAATATTAATCGGCAAATTGGCATGGGCCGCGGCCCTGGCGGGATTGGTCGCGGTCTCCGGCGGGTGCGCGCCCCTGGCCCTGACCGCCGCCGGGATCGGCGGCTCCACGGCGGTGTCCCATGTGCTGGGGGGCGTGACCTACCGGACGTTCAGCGAACCCCTGCCCAAGGTGAAAGGCGCCACCATGAAGGCGTTGAGCCGGATGCAGATCAAGGTTGACGGCGCTGAGAAGAACGGCGCCGGCGAAATCATCAAGGCCGAGGCCAGCGGGCGCGAAATCGAGATCGAGCTGGAATCCCTCACCCCGAATACAACCCGCATGCGGGCGGTGGCCAAGAACGGCCTGATCTACGACAGCGCCACGGCGACCGAGATCATCATCCAGACCGAAACCGTCCTGGTCCGGTCCTGAGCGTACGGGTAGCAGGCCCTGCCTCCTTCCCCTTCAGGGGCGGGGGCGGCTGGCCTTCGCTGGCCGGCCGGGAGCTTGTCCCGGCGATGCCGACGCATCTTTCCGGCATGGGGCGGTAAAATCCGGGGGGTGAAGACCGTCCGCCGGCAAATCGCGCCTTACGTCACCCGGGACGGATCCGTGATTCGGGAACTCCTGCACCCATCCGTTCACGGCAACCGCGCCCAGAGCCTGGCGGAGGCCGAGATCCCGCCGGGTTTCACCACAACCCTGCACCGGCATACCCGCACCGAGGAGCTTTACCACGTCATCGACGGCGCCGGCCAGATGACTCTGGGCGAGGAGAGTTTCGAGGTGCGGACGGGGGATACGGTATGCATCGCGCCGGGGATGCCGCACCGGATTTCGAACCCCGGCCCCGGGGTATTGCGCATCCTGTGCTGTTGCGCGCCAGCCTATTCCCACGATGACACCGAACTGCTCGAATAGCCCGCGGCCTGTTACCGAGGTGCTGCTCATCCGTCATGGCGAAACCGAGTGGAATCGCGAGGGCCGGATGCAGGGACACCTGGACATTCCTCTTTCCCGGGAAGGTGTTGCCCAGGCGGCGCGCGTCGCCGAGCGCCTTTCGGGGGAGCCATTCGATGTCCTGGTGTCCAGCGATCTGCGCCGGGCGTTTCAGACCGCCCAGCGCATCGCGGATCGGACCGGGCGGCCGGTGCGGGTCGACGCCCGCCTAAGGGAGCGCAACCTCGGCGTGCTCCAGGCCCTGACGCGCGCCGAATCGGCGCGCCGGCTTCCGGAGGTGTTCCGGCGATACGAGAGCGGCGAGGCGGATTTCGAGATACCCGGAGGGGAGAGTCAGCGCGCCTTCTTCGAGCGCGTGATAGGCGCGCTGACGGAAATCGCCCGGGAGCACCCGGGGCGGCGCGTGGTGGTGGTGAGCCACGGCGGTGTGCTGGACGCCTTGTACCGGCACGCGTCGGGGGAGGGCCCGGAGGGTCCCCGGGCGGTGCGCCTGCTCAATGCCAGCGTCAATGAGTTTCAGTATACCTCGTCGGGATGGATCCTCGGCCGGTGGGGGGATGTCGCGCACCTGACCGAACCGTCCCTCGACGATGTGTGATGGGTCATCCGCTGTCAGTCGGGTACGGTTGGCCATGCCCGGTGATCTGGCCTCGGTTTTGAACTCGGGATGACCGGAATTGCGCTCTTCGCCCTTTGCCCGGGAAAAGGGTTCTGATCCCCATTTGCCCGTCCTTGTTGTTCATAGGGTTGCTGGATCGAGGCCGCCGGGTTTGCGCAACCTTCGTCGAAGCGCTGCTCCGGGCTAGAATAGCGCCCTTTTAAATCGGCCATTGCCGAGCGCCCGATGCCTGGAAAAGATCTTAGCGAGCGAGGGGTGCCGCCTATTTCGGACCAGCGGGGTCCGAGGGCGCCAATTCTTCGTCTTCGCGGCCGCATGGGCAGGGTCTGAACCCGATGCACATTCACATACTCGGCATCTGCGGCACGTTCATGGGGGGGATCGCGGTGATCGCCCGGGCTGCCGGCCATACCGTCACCGGCTGCGACGCCAACGTCTATCCGCCCATGAGCACCCAGTTGCAGGCCCAGGGCATAAGCCTGCTGGAAGGCTATGACCCCGGGCAGGCCGACCTGAAGCCCGACATTTTTGTCATCGGCAACGTGGTAAGCAGGGGCAACCCGCTGATGGAGGAGATCCTGAACCGCGGATTGCCCTACACATCCGGCCCCCAGTGGCTTGCTGAGAACACATTGCGCCACAAGTGGGTGCTGGCGGTGGCGGGAACCCACGGCAAGACCACGACCTCGGGCATGCTGGCCTGGATCCTCGAGCACGCCGGGCTCGAGCCCGGCTTTCTGGTGGGGGGGGTGCCCCGTAATTTCGGCGTCTCGGCGCGGCTCTCCCGGGGCGCATTCTTCGTTATCGAAGCCGACGAGTACGACACGGCTTTTTTCGACAAGCGCTCCAAATTCGTCCACTACCATCCCCGCACGGCGATCCTCAACAACCTGGAATTCGATCACGCCGACATCTTTCCGGACCTGGAAGCCATCGAGACCCAGTTTCACCATTTCGTGCGCACGGTCCCCGGCCAGGGGCTGATCATCGCCAACGGAAGGGACCAGGCCCTGGCCCGGGTGCTGGCCCGGGGCTGCTGGACCCCCCATGAAACGTTCGGGGGACGAGGCGGCTGGGAGGCGGTACCCCGGGGCGACGGGATCGAAGTCCGCTTCCTGGGCGCGCCCCAGGGGGTCCTGCGCTGGGATCTGCTCGGCGACCACAACACCATGAACGCCCTGGCGGCCATCGCGGCCGCGCGTCACGCCAGGGTGCCGCCCAAGACCGCCATCGAGGCCCTGGGGCGTTTCCAGAACGTCAAGCGGCGCATGGAGGTGCGGGGATCCGTCAACCGGATCACTGTGTACGATGATTTTGCCCACCATCCAACGGCGATCCGGACCACGATCTCCGGCCTGCGGGGCCAAGTGAACGGCGAGCGCATCCTGGCCGTGCTCGAGCCGCGCTCCAACACCATGAAGCTCGGGGTGTGGAAAGACGAACTGGCCGCCAGCCTGGCCGGCGCCGACCTGGTGTTCTGCTTCACCGGAAATCTTGGATGGGACGCCGCATCGGCCCTGGGGCCGCTGGGCGACAAAGCCTTCCTCGCCGACGATCTGAACCGGCTGGTGGGTGCGATCGTCCGTGCTTCGCGCCCCGGAGATCATGTGCTGGTGATGAGCAACGGCGGTTTCGGGGGCCTTCACGACAAGCTGATCCTCGCCCTGGGTGGCGAGGCCGCCTGATCGGGGGTCCGCGCCGGTGTGAGGGACCAGATTCCGCAAGGTCTCCGTGGGAGGTTTTGCCGGGATGCGCGGGAGCGTGATTTCGCGCAATCCCATTCATTCAACTCAAGATTTTGGAATAAAAATTTGCCTTCGACCCTATAAGGCAATATTATGTTTGCGGAAATTCATTTTCCGCAAAAACATTCCCGAGCGCAGCGCAAGGTCTTGGGCACCGTCTGCCTTGCTTCGGCTCGACCGGAAACGCCCTGGCATAAACCACTATTCAGGAGGGAAGTCCGATGTCTGATCGCGGCAGCAATGGCGACGCTTACTGGCGCGCCACGTTGAGATTGCTCACCGTTACCCTGGTGATCTGGTTCGTTGTGTCCTATGGAGCGGGCATCCTGTTCGCCGATGCCCTCAACGCCATCACGATCGGAGGCTATCAGCTGGGCTTCTGGTTCGCGCAGCAGGGCTCCATCTTTGTCTTCGTGGGCCTGATTTTCTGGTACGCGTCGCGCATGGACAAGATCGATCGCGACCACGATGTGCACGAGGACTGAGGGGGATAAGCGATGGATCTGAAAACTCTCACCTACATCGTCGTCGGGCTTTCATTCGCCCTCTACATTGGTGTCGCCATCTGGGCCCGCGCCGGCAGCACCAAGGAGTTCTACGTGGCGGGCGGCGGCGTCCACCCCGTGGTCAACGGCATGGCAACCGCGGCCGACTGGATGTCTGCGGCGTCCTTCATCTCCATGGCGGGCCTCATCGCCTTCCTGGGTTACGGCGGCTCCGTCTACCTCATGGGCTGGACCGGCGGCTACGTGCTGCTGGCCACGCTGCTGGCTCCCTACCTGCGCAAGTTCGGCAAGTACACCGTCCCGGAATTCATCGGCGACCGCTATTACTCCCATGCCGCGCGAATCACGGCCGTGATCTGCCTAATCTTCATCTCCTTCACCTACGTCGCCGGACAGATGCGCGGCGTCGGCATCGTGTTCTCCCGGTTCCTGGAGGTGGACATCGTCACCGGCCTGCTGGTCGGGATGGGGCTGGTGTTCTTCTACGCGGTGCTGGGCGGCATGAAGGGCATCACCTACACCCAGGTGGCCCAGTACTGCGTGCTGATCTTCGCCTACACGATCCCCGCGGCGTTCATCGCCCTGCAGATCTCCGGCAATCCCATTCCCCAGCTTGGCCTGGGGGGGTCGGTGGCGGACGGCACGCCGTTCCTGACCAAGCTCGATCAGGTGGTGACCGAGCTGGGCTTCCTGGAGTACACCAAGGGCAACAAGAGCCTGATCGACGTGCTGGCCATCACCTTCGCGCTCATGGCCGGCACCGCGGGCCTGCCCCACGTCATCGTCCGCTTCTTCACGGTGCCCAAGGTGCACGACGCCAGGATTTCCGCGGGATGGGCTCTGGTCTTCATCGCCATCCTTTACACGACGGCCCCCGCCGTCGGCGCCATGGCCCGCTACAACCTGCATGCGACGGTATCGCCCGGCGCCATCTCCGGGCAGACCTTCGCGCCCGAAGGCAGCCTCAGCGCGGAGGCTCGTCCGGAATGGATGAAGCGCTGGGAAAAAACCGGCCTGATCAAGTTCGAGGACAAGAACGGCGACGGCCGCATCCAGTACTACAACGACAAGTCCAAGAACCCGGACTTCGTGCAGAAGGCCGAGGCCGCCGGCTGGAAGGGCAACGAGCTTACCGTGGACCGCGACATCATGGTGCTGGCCAATCCGGAGATCGCCAAGCTGCCCAACTGGGTGATCGCACTGGTGGCCGCCGGGGGTATCGCGGCGGCGCTGTCCACGGCCGCGGGACTGCTTCTGGTGATTTCGGCAGCGGTGTCCCATGACTTGCTCAAGGGGGTGTTCATGCCGGGCATTTCGGAAAAGGGCGAGCTGATGGCCGGGCGGGTCTCCGCCGCGGTGGCGGTCGGCATCGCAGGTTATCTCGGCTATAACCCACCAGGCTTCGTGGCGCAGGTGGTCGCCTTCGCCTTCGGACTGGCCTGCGCGTCGCTGTTCCCGACCATCCTGCTGGGCATCTTCAGCAAGACCATGAACCGGGAAGGTGCCATCGCGGGCATGCTGACTGGCCTGGTGTTCACCATGGGCTACATCCTTTACTTCAAGGGTGTCTTTATCACGCCCCTGGCTGAGAACATCCCGGCCAACTGGCTGTTCGGCATCTCGCCGGAAGGAATCGGAGTGGTGGGCGCGATTCTGAACATCATCGTGGCGCTGGTGGTGTCCAAGGTGACGGCTCCGTGCCCGGACCACATCCAGCACCTGGTGGAGGACATCCGCACGCCTCGCGGCGCCGGAGTTGCCCAGGCCCATTAGCAGCGACCGGCTCCGTAGTCGAGAAACTCCCGCCGCGGTGGGAGTTTCTTTTTTTGCTAGACTCGATTCATGCACGGTGACCAGGACAAGCTGCTGCAGGCGGAGGTGGCCGGGCTGCGCCAGCGGGCGCCGTTCCGTGAACTTGCGCCGGAAATTCTTTCGCCGCTCCTGGCGAGGGCTTCGCTGGGATTTTTTCCGCGAGGCTCGGACATCCTTCACCCCGACACGGCTGGCCCTGGCGGAAGCCTTTTCATATTGAAGCGCGGCACGGCGGTCCTCAAGCAGCCCATCCCGGGAGGCGGCGCGGAGGAGCTTGTGGCCCTGGAGGCCGGGGCCGTTTTTCCCCTGCAGTCGGTGCTCAGGGACCGGAAGCCGCGCCGAATCGTGAGCGCCGTCGAGGATTGCCATTGCTGGATCCTGGACGAGGGCGACGCTCCGCTGCTGGTCGCAGAGCCGGCAGTGCTTCAGTACATGCTCGCCATGGAGTGGAGCGCGCAGGAGCGGATTCTCATGCGCTTCGCGGACGATACCCGGGCGAGACGCGTGGCCGAGCAGGTGCTTTGTCTGTCCCTGGGCAGCGCGATCAAGTCCAAGCCCGTCACCATGTCCCGCGAAGGCAGCGTCAGCGAGGCGCTACGGCTGATGCTGGGAGAGGGCGTGGGATCGGTGGTGATCGTGGAAGGCGATGCGCCGGTTGGCATCGTGACCGGAACCGACCTCCTCCGCCGCGTGTTCGGCGCCGGCCTCAATGGCGACTGCGCCATCGCCGCCGCCATGTCTGCCCCCGCTTTCATCATGCCCGACTCCACCACGGTGGCAGAAGCCGCCCTGGAAATGGGAACGCGCTCGATCCGCCATGTCGTCGTCGTCAACGGCGAACAGCGGACCCTGGGCGTGGTTTCGGAGCGTGACCTGTTCGAGCTGCAGCGCCTGGGACTGCACCAAGTCACCGAGCCCATCGAGTCCGCAGACTCGGTGGAGGAAATCATTTCGGCCGCGGAACGGATCCGGCAGCTGGGGCGCACCATGCTTCACCAGGGCATGGGAGCGGCGCAGCTCACGCGGCTGGTCTCTTCGTTCAACGACCGCATTGCCCATCGCCTCATCGAGCTGCTGAAGACGGAAGCGGTTTCCCGGGTGGATTTCTGCTGGCTGGCGTTCGGATCGGAAGGAAGGCAGGAGCAGACCTTTTCCACCGACCAGGACAACGGCGTGATTTTTCAGCCGGGAGCGGGGAATGATGCCGAAACCATCCGCGCCGAGCTGGTCGAGTTCGCGGGGCGGGTCAACGCCGCCCTCGATCAATGCGGCTTCCCCCTCTGCGACGGCGGCATCATGGCCATGAATCCCAAGTGGTGCCTGACCCGGGGGGAATGGCAAAAGCGCTTTACGGACTGGATTCGCACCCCGTCCCCGGAGGCCCTTCTGAACGCCTCGATCTTTTTCGACTTCCGGGCCCTTTACGGGAACGCGTTGCTGGCGGAGGCCCTGAGGGATCATCTGTTCTCCCTGAGCCGGGAGAACACAATCTTCCTGCGCATGATGGCCCAGAACGCCCTGGAGGTGACCCCGCCCGTGGGCATGTTCTCGCGCTTTGCCACCGACGGCGGCGAGTTCTCGGGGACCATAGACGTCAAGAAGCAGGGGGCGCGGCTGTTCGTTGACGGGGCCCGCATACTGGCACTGGCCAATGGTGTACGGGCGACCAGCACGGAACTGCGGCTGCGCCTGGGCGGGCAGCGCGTGAAACGAAGCAGCCGGGCCGTGGAGGCGGAGATATCGGCGTTCCACTTCCTCCAGGGTTTGCGCCTTCGACTGCCGGCGGATCAGCCGCAGCGGGCTCACGCCCACGCCAATCGCCTTGATCCTTATTCCCTCCACGAGTTTGATCAGCGCATGCTGCGGGAGGCGTTCCGGCAGGCCCAGCACCTGCAGGAACGCATCAAGCTGGACTTCGGCCCATGAGCCTCGAAGGACGGCTGTTCGGGCGGGAGCGGCGGCCGCCGCCGCAGCTCAAGGAGAGGATAGAGCGCTGGCGGGCCCTGCCGGCCGCACCGCTGCGGGTTTCCCTGCGGAACGCGCGCCTCGTCGCCATCGATGTGGAGGTCTCCGGTCTGGATGCGCGCCGCGACAGGCTGCTGGGCGTGGGCGCGGTGGCGCTCCACGAAGGCAAGATCGAGATGGCCGGCATGTTTCATCAGCGATTGCCCGGCCATCCGGGGGTGAGCGGGGTGGAAAGTGACGACCAGGCTGGGGCGGAGCTGGCGGGCGGGTTGCTGGATTTCGTCGGCAGGTCCGTGCTGGTGACGTACAATGCGCCCTTCGTGAGCCTGATGCTCCAGAGGTTCCTCCGCAGCGCGGGGGCACCGGCGCTTGATCAGCCATGGATCGACATTGCCTGGCTGCTGCCCGATCTCATGGGAAGGGAGTTCAACGAGCGCACTCCGTTCGAGGAGTGGCAGCGGGTCCTGGCCATACATAGTTTTGAGCGGCACAACGGCCTGGCGGATGCCTTCGCCATTGCCCAGATCATGCTGGTCGCGCTGGTCCGCGCCGAGGATGCCGGATTCCAGTCGGTCGAGGGACTGGTGAGCGCGGAGACCTACAAGCGCAAGATCAGAGGAGAATGAGGCGGTGGACGCGGACTGGATGGTTTGGATCGCGCGCCTGATGTTCGTGGGCATTTTTCCCATCGCCGGCCTGCTGCTGCGGCGGGCCTGGCGGGTCGGGGTGCGCGGCGACCTCCGCTTCGTGACGGATTGGCACGGGGCGACGCTGCCCGATCCGGCCCGTTGGGCGCGGGCGTCGCTGCTTATACATCTGCTCACCGGTCTATTCCTGCTGGCTGTCGCCGTCGGGGTGATGGCCGTGGGACTCCCGTTCGAAACCTGGGCCAGCCTGATTGCCCTCGCCGTCTGGACCTACTACCTGCTGCAGCACCTGCTGGCGCGGCGCGCCCGGCATGCCGGGTGACGGTGGCTGGCAGGGCCATGCTTCAGGCCATGGGCGATAACCTGACAACCTCATTCTCGGCCTTCCTTGCCGGAAGGCATTGCTGAGCCGCCGTGGCGCGATGCTTTGTTTATGTCCATGGCCTCAACAGTTCCCCCGCGTCGGTCAAGGCGAGCATCCTGCGCGAAAGGCTCGACGAACTGGATCGGGGATTCGAATTCCGCTGTCCGCAACTGTCCCATTTGCCCCTGGAGGCGGTGGCCGCCCTCGAGCGTTCCGCGGGAGATTACGCGCCGGAGGAGGTGATTCTTGTCGGCAGCTCTCTCGGGGGATATTACGCGACCTGGCTGGCCGAGCGGGGACCGTACCGGGTGGTGCTGATCAATCCCGCGGTGAGGCCCTACGAGCTTTTCGCGCAGTATCTCGGCCCCCAGAAGAACCTTTACACGGGCGAGGAATACGATCTGACCGATCGCCACTTGAGGGAATTGAAGTCACTGGAGGTGGAGCAGATCACCCATCCCGAGCGCTATCTGCTCCTGGTAACCACCGGGGACGAGGTGCTGGATTACCGGCGGGGGGTGAAGAAATATCGCGGCGCATGCCAGATCGTGATCCAGGGCGGAGACCACGGGTTCAGCGTATTCGCGGACTACCTGGAGACCATCCTCGGTTTTGCCCAAGCGCCGCGCAAAAAATGACCAGCCGCGCGGGCTGGTCATGGGGGCAGTCGTGCGGCGCTCCGGGGCCCATTCCACTTTGTCCCGCCGGTACCACCTGGAAGGTGGCGGCAGGGCCCGTGAACCGGGCGGATGAATGGTTGAAGCCTCCGAGACGGAGTCCCTCCGGGAACCTTGTTCCGCGTGATTGGAGGTCCGTCGCCAGGGAGCGATTCCCGTCGCTCCACGACCCAGTCAGTCGGCCGGTAAACGGCCCCGGGGCGCCTTAATTTGAAAACTAGAATGGGATCGTCGATTTGTAAAGGGGCGGCGCATCATGGGCCCCGGGAATGCCCGCGAACTATTTTATAATTCACCGACTTGATCCTTAGCGCCGGCGCGCCCGGCTGCGCAGTATTCTCCCCATGAATGTCCTTTACGAGGAAGAGGGTACGTTCAAGGTAGCCAGCGTGCTCGCCGACAACGTGACCTCCCTGCAGGTGGAAGCGCCCCATGGCAAGCGATCCAAGATCAAGGCCGCGTCGGTGGTATTCAGGTTCCAGGACGGGGCATTGCAGGATTTCCTCGAGCGCGCCCACCGCGTCGCGGAGGACCTGGACCCGGACTTCCTCTGGGAATGCTCCAGCGGCCGCGACGAGTTCGCTTACGACGATCTGGCGCGGGAATATTTCGGGCGCCCGCCCGATGCCGCGGAGGCGGCGGGCGTCCTGATCCGCCTGCATGACGCGCCCATGCACTTCTACAAGAAGGGCAAGGGCCGCTACCGGCCGGCTCCGCCGGAATCCCTAAAGGCGGCCCTGGCCAGCGCTGAGCGCAAGCGGGCGCAGGCGGAATTGCAGGACCGCTACGCCCGAGAATTGTGCGCGTTCCGGCTGCCGCCGGAGTTCGACGATAAGCTGCCGACGCTGCTCTACTCGCCGGACAAGGCGAGCACCGAATGGAAGGCCCTCGAAGGGGCATGCGCGGAGACCCGCCTGGGCGTGCCCCATCTGTTGCAGCGCTGCGGTGCGCTGCCCTCGAGCCACGACTACCATTTCCACCGCTTTCTGCTGGAGCAGTTTCCCCGGGGCACGGAATTTCCGCCCTGGGGCGAGATCCAGGTTCCCGACGATCTGGCGGAATCCGCGACGCCCGCCTTCTCTATCGACGACGCCGCCACCACCGAGATCGACGACGCGTTCTCGGTCACGCCGCTGCCGGGCGGCGGATGGCGCATCGGCGTCCACATCGCGGCGCCGACCCTGGGCTTTGCCCAGGATTCGGCCCTGGACAGGATCGCCGCCAGCCGCCTTTCGACGGTGTACATGCCCGGCAACAAGATCACCATGCTGCCGGAAGAGGTGATCCACGCATTCACGTTGGGCGAGGCCCGGCTGTGCCCCGCGGTTTCCATGTACCTGGATCTTGCGGGCGAGGACTTTTCGATGGTTGCCGGGGAGAGCCGGATCGAGGGGGTGCGGATCGCGGCCAACCTCCGCCACGACACCCTGGAGGAGCATTTCAACGAGTACACCCTGGAGCGGGACACGCTGAATCATCCTTTCGGGGCGGAGCTGCGCGTGCTGTGGGACCTGGCCAATGTCCTGGAGGCGCGCCGGGGCAAGGCGGGGGAGGGCCTGCCCCCCGTGGATTACAACTTCCGGGTGGAGAACGACCGGGTCACCATTACCGAGCGGCGCCGCGGGTCTCCCATCGACAAAGTGGTGTCGGAACTGATGATCCTGGTGAACAGCGAATGGGGGCGCCAGCTGTCCGAGGCGGGAATCGCGGCCATGTACCGGACCCAGTCCAACGGCAAGGTCCGCATGTCCACGGTTCCGGCACCCCATCAGGGTCTCGGCGTGCGCCAGTATGTCTGGGCCAGTTCTCCCTTGCGCCGCTACGTGGACTTGGTGAACCAGCGCCAGTTGGTGGCCATGATCCGGGGCGAGACCCCTCCCTACCAACGAACGGACGAGGCGTTGTTGACCGCCATGCGCGATTTCGAGTTGGCTTACGACGCCTACAACCAATTTCAGCGGCAGATGGAGCGCTACTGGTCCCTGCGCTGGCTGGTTCAGGAAGGCATGGAGCTGGTGGCGGGAACCGTGCTCCGGGAGAACCTGGTGAAGCTCCACGGCGTGCCCCTGGTGCAGCGGGTGCCGTCGCTGCCGGAGCTTGTTCAGCCCGGGGCCACAGTGCAGCTCGCGGTCGCGGATGTGGACCTTCTGAGCCTTACCTTCAGCGCGCGGTTCGTGGCCACGGTGGACGGTTGAGCGGGCCCGCTCTGGTGTGACAACCCCCTGATTTGCGCATAGAATGTGGCGCACCTTCAAGTTGAGCAGGGAGCCGTAGCGCCGTTGGCGAGTGTTTTGAAGCGAGACTGGTCGAATCTTCTCAGGATGTCCATGCCCGGAGCGTTCCGAGTCTCGCCGCCCCCGTTCGGAGTTTCCCTTTTCGCTTCCGTCGGTTTCCATGTCTTCGTCATTCTCGGCGTGGGATTCGCACTGCCCCAGCCCAACCTGCTCAGGAATTTTTCCCAGCCCCTGGAAGTGATCCTCGTCAACGCCAGGACGGTCACGGCGCCCCCGAAGGCGGACGCCCTGGCCCAGGCCAACCTGGACGGCGGCGGCAACACCGAGGCCCCCAGGCGCGCCAAGAGCCCGTTTCCAGTGCTGCCCAAGGAGACCCAGAATCTCCAGCTGCAGAAGGCGGAATCCCGGGTGCAGAAGCTGGAACAGGAATCGAAGAAACTGCTGACGTCCATCAAGTCGGAGACCACGGTCAATCCGCCGGAGCCCAAGGCCGACCCCGAGCCGCGGGAGGGTGATGCGCCCAAGGCTGATGAGATCATGGCCCGGAGCCTGGAGATCGCGCGGCTGCAGGCCCAGATCGACAAGGAGTGGCAGGCCTACCAGAAGCGTCCGCGGCGCACCTTCGTCGGCGCCCGCGCCCAGAGCTTCGTGCTGGCCCAGTACGTGGAGGACTGGCGCCTCAAGATCGAGCGTGTCGGCACCCTGAACTATCCCCATGCCGCCCGCCAGCAGAGGCTCTACGGCAGTCTTCAACTCACTGTCGCCATCAAGGCCGACGGATCGGTGGAGCGGGTCGAGATCGAGCGCTCGTCGGGCAAGAAGATCCTGGACCAGGCCGCCCTGCGCATCGTGGAGCTCGCCGGACCTTTCGCGCCGCTGCCGCCGGATGTCCGCAAGACCACGGATGTTCTTCACATCACCCGCACCTGGACCTTTACCCGGTCCGACCAGCTGGTCACGGAATGAGTGATTTGTACGCGGTGATCGGGAATCCGGTCGCCCACAGCAAGTCGCCGCGCATTCACCGGGAGTTCGCCCGCCAGACGGGACAGGACTTGGCCTACGAGGCGATTCTGGCACCCGTGGACGGATTTGCGGCGGCCGTGGACGCTTTCCGCGCCCGTGGAGGGAAGGGCTCCAACGTCACGGTGCCTTTCAAGCTGGACGCGTTCCGCTACGCCTCGTCCCACACCTCCCGGGCCGCCCGGGCCGGCGCCGTGAACACCCTTGATTTCGCGGAGACGGAAGTTCTGGGAGACAACACCGATGGCGTGGGACTGGTGACGGATCTGGAACGAAACCTGGGCCGTCCCCTGGCCGGACAGCGCGTGCTGCTCATGGGCGCTGGAGGCGCAGCCCGGGGCGTCATGCTCCCGATTCTGGAGCGGGGGCCCGCCACCGTGGTCGTCGTCAACCGCACCTCCGCGCGGGCCGTGGAGCTGTGCCGGCTGTTTCCCGAGTTTCCGGCCCTTTCTGGCTGCGGCTACGAAGCGCTGGCGGGGCGCTGCTTCGACATCGTCGTCAATGCCACCTCCGCCAGCCTTGGTGACGAGCTTCCTCCCTTGCCCGCAGGCGTGTTCGCGCCGGGGGCCCTGGCTTACGACATGATGTACGGCAAGGGCTTGACCCCTTTCCTGCGGCTGGCCCGGTCCGAGGGCGCCGGGCAGGTGGCGGACGGCCTGGGGATGCTGGTGGAGCAGGCGGCCGAATCTTTCCGACTCTGGCGGGGCGTCCGCCCGGACACGAGGCCGGTGCTGGAGGCGCTCCGGCGCGAGGGTTGACAGGGCCAAGGGATTTCGCGGTGGCAAGGCGCGGAACACGGCAGGCATCGCTGGCCTCACGGCTTTGGGCTTGGGGCTGGCGCACGCTGGCCATAGCGGCGAGCATCCTGTTTCTCTACCAGCTTTGGTTCTTCGGCCATGTGCTGTGGTGGCGATGGAACGACCCGGCAACCAGCGCCTTCATGGAGGACCGCCTGGATGTCCTGCAGGACAAGAATCCCAGGGCCCAGCTCAGGCACCAGTGGGTGCCCTATGAGCGGATTTCCAACCACCTGAAACGGGCGATCGTGTCCGCGGAAGACGCGAAGTTCCTGGACCACGAGGGATTCGACTGGGACGCCATTCAGGAGGCCTACGAAAAGAATCTGCGCAAGGGAAAGGTGGTGCGCGGCGGCTCCACCATCAGCCAGCAGCTGGCGAAGAACCTTTTCCTGTCCAGCAGGCGCACGCCCTGGCGCAAGGCCCAGGAGGCGGTGATCACCCTCATGCTGGAAACCGCCTGGAGCAAGCGCCGCATCCTGGAGGTCTACCTCAACATCATCGAGTGGGGCAACGGCGTGTTCGGCGCCGAGGCCGCGGCCCGCCATTACTTCGGGACCGGCGCGGCGGGCCTTTCGGCGGAGCAGTCCGCGCGCCTGGCGGCCATGGTTCCCAATCCCCGCTACTTCGACCGCCGCCGGGAGTCCCCGTACCTCTACCGGCGCACCGAGATCATTCTCGGGCGCATGAACGCCGCCCAGATTCCCTGACGGCCCCGGGAGCCGGCCGGGCCTGCCTCTGTAACCTAGGTTACATACCGGGCGCCATCCCGGCTGGTCTAATGGGCGCCATCTTCAACCAACTGTTGCAAGGAGATCTGCAATGAAGTCAAACGTGGGTGGCATCGACAAGATTCTTCGCATCGCGGCGGGCCTCGGGCTCATCGGACTGGCGATAGCCGGCGTTGGCACGCCCTGGACCTGGATTGGCGTGGTGCCCCTGGCGACCGGGGTGGTGGGCTTCTGCCCGGTTTATCCCCTGCTGGGCCTCAACACCTGCCCGGCCCGCTGACCGGCGGAAGCGCTTTTCAGGCATAACGGAAGGCCGGCCCCCGGGCTGGCCTTTCTCTTTTCGGAGCGGTGCTCCGCTCGCGCTGCCAGTCCCCGCCCTCCGGCGTCCCCTCCCGGGAAAGGGTTTATAATTTCCGCCTTCCAAAATAAGTCAGGCGGAGGAGGTTTCCATGGCGGATTCGGTGAAGTATTTGCTCGATGAGACCCGCATTCCCAAGCATTGGTACAACGTCGTGGCGGACCTCCCGTCGCCGCTGCCCCCGGTGCTGCATCCCGGCACCCTCAAGCCGGTAGGACCCGACGACCTGGCGCCGCTGTTCCCCATGTCCCTCATCATGCAGGAGGTCACTGCCGAGCGGGAGGTGGAGATCCCGGAGCCGGTTCGGGAGATTTATCGCCAGTGGCGGCCCAGCCCACTATACCGTGCCCGCCGCCTGGAGCAGGTGCTGCAGACTCCGGCGCGCATCTACTACAAGTACGAAGGCGTAAGCCCGGCCGGCAGCCACAAGCCCAACACGGCGGTCGCCCAGGCTTTCTACAACAAGGAGGCCGGCATCACCCGCATAACCACCGAGACCGGGGCTGGCCAGTGGGGCTCCTCCCTTGCCTTCGCGGGCGCGCTGTTCGGCATCGATGTTCAGGTGTTCATGGTGCGGGTTTCGTACCAGCAGAAGCCCTACCGCCGGGCTCTGATGGAAACCTACGGCGCCCGCTGCACGGCGTCTCCCTCCAGCGAGACCCAGTCGGGCAAGGCGATCCTGGCCAGGAACCCGGATCATCCGGGAAGCCTCGGCATTGCCATTTCCGAGGCCGTGGAAGTGGCGGCCATGCGGGATGACACCAAGTACGCCCTGGGCTCGGTCCTGAACCACGTTCTGCTCCATCAGACCGTGGTCGGCCAGGAAGCCATGGCCCAGATGGAAATGGCCAACGACTATCCCGACGTGATCGTGGGTTGCACCGGCGGCGGCTCCAATTTCGCGGGTATCGTGTTTCCGTTCCTGGGAGCCCAGTTGCGCGGTGGCCGGAAGGTGCGCATCGTCGCCGTGGAGCCTGCGGCCTGCCCCTCACTCACGCGGGGCAAGTACGCCTACGACTTCGGCGACACCGCCCATCTCACTCCCCTGGCCAAGATGCACACCCTGGGCTCCACATTCACGCCGCCGGGCTTCCATGCCGGCGGACTGCGCTACCACGGCATGGCCCCCCTGGTGTCCCACGTGAAGGAGCTTGGCCTGATCGAAGCCACGGCGTATCACCAGAAGACCTGCTTCGAAGCTGGCGTCCAATTCGCCCGGGCGGAGGGCATTCTCCCTGCTCCGGAGGCGAACCACGCGGTGCGCGGCGCCATCGACGAGGCGCTCAAGTGCAAGCAGGAGGGCGTTTCCCGGGCCATCCTGTTCAACCTCTGCGGCCACGGTCACTTCGACATGCAGGCGTACATGGATTACTTCGCGGGCAAACTGACGGACCAGAGCTACGACGAGGCCGAGCTGGCCATGGCCCTCTCGGGTCTTCCCTCCGTGCCCGCCGCGGCCTGACAAGACGCCGTTTCGGAAACAGTGCCGGCCGCCCTCGGGCGGCCGGCTTTTTTTTTGAGGACGCGCGCGCGAGCCTCGCCCACGTTTCTTGTCTACAATGCGCGTAGTCCGGGAATTACCAGAATGCAGGAAAGCGAGCGCATTTCGGACTCCGAAGAATTGCAGCGGAGCCTTCAGCAGATCGTCCAGCTTCTCGACAAGCAGCGGTTGGTGGAGGAGCTCGTCCATCGCCAGGACATGCCGCGGCACGGGCTGGTGGAAACCCTGGTGCACAAGCAGCATGTCGCCGAGCTGCAGAAGCTGCTGGACGAGCTGGATCCCGCGGACATCGCCCACCTGCTGGAAGCGCTTCCCCTCGAGGACCGGATCCGGGTGTGGGACCTGGTAAAGGCGGACCGGGACGGGGAGATCCTGCTCGAGGTGTCGGACGCGGTCCGGGAATCCCTCATCGCGGCGATGGACACCGGCGAACTGGCCAACGCCGTCGGGCAGCTGGACACCGACGAGATTGCCGACCTGGCGCCGGACCTGCCCCACGAGGTCATCCAGGACGTGTTTACCCGCCTCTCCCCGGAGGAGCGGGACCAGCTGCGGGCGGCGCTTGCCTATCCCGAGGACACGGTCGGAGCCCTCATGGACTTCGACATGGTCACCATCCGGGAGGACGTCACCCTGGAGGTGGTCCTGCGTTACCTGCGGCGGATGGATGAGCTTCCCGACCACACCGACAAGCTCTTCGTGGTGGACCGCCTGGGCGTGATTCAGGGAGAACTGCCGCTCAACCGCCTGCTGCTGCACGATCCGGAAGCCATGGTGGCCGCCGTGATGGACGACGATGTGGTGAGCTTCCGTCCGGATGACGACGGGCGGGAGGCGGCCCGCGCCTTCGAGCGCTACGACCTGATTTCCGCTCCGGTGACCGATGCCAATGGCAAGCTGGTGGGCCGGCTCACCATCGATGCCGTGGTTGATTTCATCCGCGAGGAATCCAGCGCGGAAGTGCTGAGCCTGGGCGGCCTGCGGGAGGAGGAGGACATCTTCGCTCCCGTGTGGAAGAGCCTCAAGAACCGCTGGACCTGGCTTGGGGTCAACCTGATCACGGCGTTTATCGCTTCCCGGGTCATCGGCGTGTTCGAGGGGTCCATCGAGAAGCTGGCGGCCCTCGCGGCGCTGATGCCCATCGTGGCCGGGATCGGCGGCAATTCCGGCAACCAGACCATCACCCTGATCGTGCGCGCCCTGGCCCTGGGACAGATCAGTCTCGCCAACGCCAAGCAGCTTTTTGCGAAGGAAATCGGCATCAGCGTCCTGAACGGCGTGGTGTGGGGCAGCTTGGTGGGGCTGTTCGCCTATTTCTTCTATCAGAACCTGTCGCTGGGCCTAGTGATGACCTTGGCCATGATCCTCAACCTGATGCTGGCGGCGTTGGCGGGGGTGTTTATCCCCCTCGCCATGTACAAGCTGGGGCGGGATCCCGCCGCCGGCGCCAGCGTCCTCATTACCGCGATTACCGACAGCGGCGGTTTCTTCATTTTCCTCGGGCTTGCCACCCTGCTGCTGATCAGGGGTTGAAGAGCCCTTGTCCTGGGAGCCCGCGCCCCTTCGGCGCTTCCTGTTCATGGGCAGGAAAAAAAGAGGCCGCGGTGTTACCGCGGCCCGCTAGTGCGCCGAACGGAGAGGTTATTTGGCGCGGAAATCTTCGGTGCCTGGTTGGGGGTGCGCTCCCGCCCCGGGCCACGGCTTCCCGGCACCGGCAACGGGAAATTCTGGCCTACCCATCCATCCCAAACGTTCCCGGTGCGAGGAACTGGTCACAATCACGTCCTTGTCCCACCGGGTCTTTTCCTGGTTTCCATGGGCAACAGGCCCAAAATTGAGCGCCACCGCGTGCAGTATGGAATGCCGGATGCGACGCGTGTCATCGGGACTCAGCCGGGCCAGCGTCACCGAGCTGACCCCTGTTGCGATTCCGAGGCCCAGCGCCAGGATCTTGATTCTGCGATTCATTCAGCAGTACCCCGAGTTGACGATCTGCCCATGCCGATCCAGACTCGCGGGGGCGCCCGATCAAAACTGCGCACCCCATGCCGAAGCCAACATGCGTCAACAAAACTTTATTCCCCGGGTGACCCTGGTTTGCGGCGGCGTGCCGGACCTCGGGAATAAAGGCTTGGCGTTGCCTGTTTCTGGTATGAGGGATCGGCATGGCGGGGCCGGCGTTTCGCGGATTTGGGTGTGCTCTCGCGGAGGCGGGCGCTGATGGCGGATTTCGCGGCCCAGGCGGCGCAATATGTTCCCAGGCTGCGGCGCTATGCCCTGGCGCTGACCGGCGATCGCCACCGGGCGGATGACCTGGTCCAGGACACCTTGGAGCGGGGTTGGAGCAAGTTCCACCTTTGGCGCCAGGGCAGCGACCTGCGGGCATGGCTGTTCACGATCATGCACAACACCTTCGTGAACCAGTTGCGGCACGGGGTACTACGGGATTCCGGGGTGCCGCTGGACGATCAGGCGCTGGAGGTTCCGGTGCGCGCTTCCCAGGAGGACGCCCTGGAGATCCGGGATCTTGAGGCGGCGCTGGCGAAATTGCCCGCCGATTTCCGGGAAGTGGTGCTGCTGGTCGGGCTGGAAAACCTGCGCTACGACGAGGCGGCGCAGGTTCTGGGGGTCCCCTTGGGCACGGTCATGTCACGGTTGTCCCGGGGGCGGGAGCAGTTGAGGAGGCTCATGGCCGAGGCGGCATCGCCGGGCCTGAAGATCGTGAAATGACGGCAATCAGCGAGATCGATCTCCATAAATTCGTGGATGGGCAGTTGGATCCTGCGCGGGTGGCGGAGGTGGAGGAACATCTTGCGGCCAACCCGGAAGCCGCGGAGCGGGTAGCCGCTTACCGGCGTCAGAACGAGGTGCTCCATGCCCGGTTCGACCCGGTGCTGGACGAGCCCGTGCCTTCCGGCCTGCTGGCGAAGCGTGAGTCGCGCTGGTCCCTGGCGCGCTACGCGGCGATAGTGGCCTGGATGGCGGTGGGAGGCGTCGCGGGCTGGGCCCTCCGCAGTGCGCTTGATATGGGCGCTCCCCAATCCGCCACCCTGGCGCGCCAGGCGGCGGTTGCCCACGCGGTTTATGTGCCCGAGGTTCGTCACCCGGTGGAGGTCGGCGCCGAGCAGGAGCAGCACCTGGTGACCTGGCTGTCCAAGCGCTTGGGAGCCGACGTCAAGGCGCCCAGCCTCGCGGATATGGGTTACGCCCTGGTGGGCGGACGGTTGCTTCCCGCGGGGGACGGTCCCGCGGCCCAGTTCATGTATCAGGATCGGGAAGGGCGCCGCCTCACCCTCTACGTGCGCCGGGGGGCCGAGGTAAACCAGGAAACGGCATTCCGTTTTGCCCAGGAATCCGGTGTCGGTGTGTTCTACTGGGTTGACGGTCCCTTGGGCTATGCCTTGAGCGGCGACCTGGAGAAATCCGAACTGCTCCGCATCGCCAACGGCGTCTATCACCAGCTCAATCCCTGAAGCCCTGGCTGCGGAGCCGGCGCGGATTTCCCCTATGGTCAACGCCGCGCGGGGACCGGAAAAAAAGGAGGCGTCGCGGAGACGCCCCTCATCATTTGCGCAGCCTGGAACCTAGGCGGCCAGGTAGACCACCCCGGGCTCCATCAGCAACTCATTGGTACCCACCTCCCGGGGCAGGTCCCGGGGAATGATCCGGTGGAAGTCGTAGCGCATGCCCTTGAACACCACATAGCGGTAGATGTCGGCCCCGTCGAACTGGCCGATGACTTCCGCCACCCGGTCCAGGGCGCTGAGCTTGCGGACTACGACCCCCATTTCCCGCAGGTACTTGGGATCCTGAAGCCGGCGCCGCTCGGCGCTCCAGATCGCAACGGCGGGCAGCACGGTCGCGCCGACAACCAGTGCCACGTAAAAGAGGCTCAGCACACCTTCGAGAATCAGTTGACCGACATTCATCCTGCTGCCGGCGGCCGTCCGCGGCCGCTCTCTCCCCGATTTCTGTATAGCAGCTTCGGAAGGGGGTGTGAAAGGCGGGCGACAAGCGTGTGTTCCGGCTGATGAGCGGAGAGCAAGCCGTGACGATTGCCGCAATCGGGGTTCGGTATTGGGCGGGTAAGGACGGAAGGGAGGCGGTCCTGTCCGGCGGCTACGGGAAGCGCGGCCCCGTCAGCCTCGAAGCGCGTGGCTTCCTGGGCGTCGGGAGAGAGGACAGCGGGGGGCGGAGGGGAACTCGGGAAATGAAAAGGGCGGCGTTGGGAGTTACCTCAAACAGCCGCCCCGAGGCTCTATCCAGCCAGGCTTGTCGCTTCGGGTGGTCTGCGCGGCCCGGACGGGTGCGCGGTTGCCAGCGAGGCTTGGGCCTGTTGCGCTGGCCTAGAGTTACTTCTTCTTGGCAGTCTTCTTGGCAGTCTTCTTGGCTGCAGGTTTCTTGGCAGTCTTCTTGGCGGCGGGTTTCTTCGCCGCGGGTTTCTTTGCAGCTTTCTTGGCAGTGGCCATTAGTTACTCCTTTCTAAAGTTGCGACAGGTGTTTTCTCGCGCGGCTTTCACCGCACTCCCGGAACTCGGGCACTCGCGGGAATTTTCCTCTTCGAGTTTGCCGCGGTGAAGTTCACCGCGAGCAATGCCGTTCGCTCGGTGGGCTCATTCTATGCACTTTAAAAAAAATCCACAACATTTTTTGACAGAAAATCAACCACCCGGAACCGGTGTGGCGTCGATGCCACGCGCTGGATCCGGGTGGGCAGCAGGACGTGCTCAGGGAAGGGGGCGCTCGAGGGCGAAGAGGCTGGCCAAGGACTCGCGGTCGCGCACCGGATGGGCGTCGCCGCCGTCCACCACCACCTCCGCGGCGCGGGGCCGGGAGTTGTAGTTGGAACTCATGCTCATCCCGTACGCTCCCACGGAGAGCACCGCCAGCAGATCACCGGGGGCGATCCGCAGCTGGCGGCCGTGGCCGAGAAAATCCCCGGTCTCGCACACCGGGCCCACCACGTCGTAGACGCCCACGGGCCCATCACGGTCGGCCACGGGCAGGATCTCGTGCCAAGCATCGTAGAGGGCGGGGCGGATCAGGTCGTTCATGGCGGCGTCCACCACGGCGAAGTTCTTCTCCTCCCCGTGCTTCAGGTATTCGACCCGGGTCAGGAGCAGGCCCGCGTTCCCCACCAGGGCCCGGCCCGGTTCCACCAGCAGGCGCTGGCGCCGGCTGCCGAGGGCCGAGCAGATGGCACGGGCGTACTCAGCCGGGGAAGGAGGCGACTCGTCCCGGTACCGGATTCCCAGGCCGCCTCCCACGTCCACGTGGGAGATGGCAATGCCCTCGCGCTCCAACTGGTCCGCCAGTGCCAGGATCTTCTCCAGCGCCGCGACAAAAGGCTCCGTCTCCGTGAGCTGGGAGCCGATGTGGCAGTCCACTCCGGTGACCTCCAGGTGTGCCAGCCCCATGGCGCGGCGATAGAGGGCGAGGGCGTCGGAATACGGAACCCCGAACTTGTTCTGCCGGAGGCCGGTGGAAATGTAGGGATGGGTTTTGGCATCCACGTCGGGATTGACCCGGATGCTGACCGGGGCGCGGCGCCCCGCCGCCTCCGCCACTGCGTTCAGGCGCTCGAGTTCCCCCTCCGACTCCACATTGAAGCAGAGGATCCCGGCATCCAGCGCCGCGCGCATTTCAGCGGCATTCTTGCCGACGCCCGAGAAAACGACCTTGCGGGGATCACCCCCGGCGGCCAGCACCCGCGCCAGCTCCCCGCCGGAGACAATGTCGAAGCCGCTCCCGAGCCGCGCAAGCAGGTTCAGGATCGCGAGGGTGGAGTTGGCCTTTACCGCGTAGCAGATGAGGTGATCTCGTCGCGCGAAGGCCTGTTCGAACGAGCCATAAGCCCGCTCCAGCGCGGCACGGGAATAGACGTAGCAGGGCGTCCCAAATTCCGCGGCGACGCGCGCCAGCGGAACCCCCTCCATGCGGAGTTCGCCCTCCTGGCGCTGAACAAGACTCATGGCCTAACGCGCGTCGGGGGCGGGCTGCTTGCTGGCCGGCGCCTGTTCCTGGGCTGGCGCCGGCTCGGGCGGAGGGAGGTACAGCGGGCCCTTGAATCCGCATGCCTGGACGAGAAGCGCGCCGGCGAGGGCGACAAAGGCAGCGGAGAAGGCCGGGCGAAGCATGGGCGCAAATGGTAGCACAGGGCAGCGGCGCTTCCCGGCGTTCCCGTGCTCATCCCAACGCGCCCAGCTCCCGCCGGGCGGACGCGTAATTCGGGTAAAGGCGGGCGACCACGCTCCAGAACCGGGGCGAGTGATTCATCTCCAGCAGATGGGCCACCTCATGGGCGACGACGTAATCCACGAGCCGCGGCGGCAGCATGATCAGCCGCCAGCTGAGCCGGATGCCGGTGCTCCGGCTGCAACTGCCCCACTGGGTCCGCGCGTTGGAGAGCGCAACCTCAGGCACCGTCACGCCCAGCCTTCCGCTGAATTCTCCGACCCGCTCCCGGTACCACGCCAGGGCCTGGGCCCGGTACCAGCCGCCGACCCGCCGTTGCACCTCGGCGGGGGAAACGCCCGTGGACAGGGGAAGCCCGAATTGGCCCCCGCGAAGCTCGATCATTTCAAAATCCCCGTCCGCCCGGGGCGCGTACGCGAAACGGCGTCCGAGAAGGGGAAACGTCGCTCCTTCGTCCCAAGCCACCGGTCGCGGCCGCGCCGCCCACTGGTCCAGCTTGCCCAGGATCCACAGGGCGTGCTGCTCAAGCACGCCCTGGAGCCAGCGGCGCGACGCCCGCAGGGGCATGCGCACCGTGAGGCCCCGGTCGTCCACCTGGAGCCCGATGCTCCGCCGGCGGGAGCGCACCAGGGTGTATTGCACTTCTCGTCCCGCGAGACGGGCAGTGGCCCGCACGGGACCCTCCGCGCCAAGGTTCACGCGCGGGATTCCCTCGGCGAGCCGATGCGCGCCACCTCGGACTCGATCCAGGCCTCTGCCCTGGCCGTCAGCTCTGCCGGACTCATGCCGCGGGGATCGATGGGTTCGCCGATGCTGACGGTCACCGTTCCGGGGTACCTGAGAAAAGACTTGCGGGGCCACAACTCTCCGGCATTGTGTGCCACCGGGACCACGGGGGCCCCGGTATCCACCGCAAGCGTCGCGCCTCCGGCGCGGTACCTGCCCTTTTCCCCGGGCGCCACCCGCGTTCCCTCCGGAAAGATCACCACCCAGAAGCCGCGCCTCAGTCGGTCCCGCCCCTGATCCAGCAGCTGCTGCAAAGCCTCGCGGCCCGCACCGCGATCGATGGCGATGGGGCTCAGCATCGCCAGCCCCCATCCCAGGAAGGGGACGCGAAGCAGCTCCCGCTTCATCACCCAGACCTGGGGCGGGAAGATGTCCTGGAGCGCAAGGGTTTCCCAGGCAGACTGGTGCTTCGCCAGCACGACGCCCGGCTGCTTGGGGATCCGCTCCGCGCCCAGGACGCGGTAGCGGATGCCGCATACGGTTTCCACCAGGCGGAGCGCGATGATGGCCCAGAGGGAGATGATCCGGTAGCGGACGTGGGGAGGGAGGGGGAAGGTGAGCAGCGCCAGGATGGCGTAGGGCGGCGTGATGATCAGCAGCAGCAGCGCGTAGAGGGCCGAGCGCAGATGAACCATGGTCAGCACTGGGTGCCCGCAACCATCGACCCGCAGGTTTCTCCCATGGGAGTCCCTAGTCGAGAAGTTCCGAAACGGCTTCCGCCAGGTCTTCGAACACCTCGGTCGACTTGGGCAGGTTTCCGGATTCGTAGGTCTTGCGGCCCTTCCCGGTCAGCACCAGCATGGGCCGGGCGCCGGCCTCCACCGCCGCCTCCAGGTCCCGCCGCGAATCCCCGACGGCGGGCACCCGGTCCAGGTCCGCGTTGAAACGGCGCGAGATCTCCTCGAACATGCCGATGGCCGGCTTGCGGCAGCCGCACCCGGCGTCGGCCACATGGGGACAGAAAAAGAAGGCGTCGATGCGGCCTCCCAGCCGGGCCAGGCTGCGGTTCAGCTTGTCGTGGATGGCGTTGAGCGTGGTCATGTCCAGAAGCCCGCGGCCAATGCCGGACTGGTTGGTGGCCACCACGACGCGGTATCCGGCCTGGGTGAGACGCGCAATGGCTTCCAGGCTGCCCGGTATCGGCTTCCACTCGTCCGGGCTCTTGATGAACTGATCGCTGTCGAAGTTGATGACCCCGTCGCGATCAAGGATGACAAGCTTCATGGCGCATTTTTACCGCGAAGAGCGCCGCGGCGCAAAGGGTGCGCGGAAACGAAGGGGGTGCGGCCGCGGAATGGCGTAAACCGTTCCGCGGCCCTCATGCCGCCAGCCGGGATATGTCCGCGACCTGGTTCATCAGGTCGCCCAGCTGCTTGAGCAGCGCCAGGCGGTTGTTGCGAATAAGCGGCTCGTCGGTCATTACCATCACCTCCTCGAAGAAGGTGTCCACTTCCTCCCGCGCCTGGGCCAGGGCCCGCAGCGCATCGGTGTAGTCGCCACTGCCGAGGAAGGAGCCGACCACCGGGGATAGCCGGGCGGTGGCGCTGAAGAGGGCGCGCTCCGCCTCCTCCTGCATCAATGCCAGGTCCGGCCCCCCCTCCGGTGCCGCGGTCTTTCGCAGGATGTTCTGAATGCGCTTGTTGGCGACGGCGAGGGAGGCGGCCTCGGGCAGCTTCTTGAATTCCTGGACCGCGGCCAGGCGCGGCGGCACCAGGTCGATGCGGGTGGGGTTCTGGCTCACCACGGCGTCGATCTCGTCGGGCTGGAACCCCCGCTCGCGCAGATAATTGCGCAGCCGCTCCAGCATGAACTGGTGCACGTCCAGGGCCACGCTCTCCGCCACGGTCTCCGACGGAAACAGGGCGCGCGCGGCGTGCAGCAGCTGCAGCAGGTCCAGGGGAAGCGACTTCTCGGCCAGGATGCGCAGGATTCCCAGGGCGTGGCGCCGCAGCGCGAAAGGGTCCTTCTCGCCGGTGGGGGCGCCCCCGATTCCGTAGATGCCTATCAGGATGTCCAGCTTGTCGGCAAGGGCCACGGCGGCGCCGATGTTGTCCTCGGGGAGGCTGTCCCCCGCGAAGCGCGGATGATAGTGGGCCTCGATGGCCCGCGCGACCTCGGGAGCTTCGCCGTCGTTGAGGGCATAGTACTGGCCCATGATCCCCTGCAGCTCCGGAAACTCGCCCACCATGTCGGTGATCAGGTCGGACTTGCACAGCCAGGCGGCGCGCTCGGCGAGGGCGGTGTCGGCTCCCAGCTTGCCGGTGATGGTGATGGCAAGCTTCTGGATCCGTGTCACCCGCTCCAGGACGCTGCCGAGGCGATTGTGATAGACCACCTGGGACAGCCGCGGGGTGCGCTCCGCCAGCCGGGTCTTGCGGTCCACATCGAAGAAAAACTTGGCATCGGCGAGCCGCGCCCGCAGCACGCGTTCGTTGCCATGGACGATGTTCGCCGCGTCCCGGGTCTTGAGATTGGAGACGATGAGGAAACGCGGCAGCAGCTTTCCGGTCTTCGGGTCCAGCAGGGGAAAGTACTTCTGGTGCTGCTTCATGGACAGGACCAGGCATTCCTGGGGCACGGCCAGGAAATCCTCGCTGAAGCGTCCCTCGTAGACCGCCGGGTATTCAACCAGCGCCGTCACTTCCGAGAGCAGGTCGGCGGTCTCAGCCAGGGCTGCCCCTTGTGCCGCCCGGACCAGGGCCGATTGGATCGTTTCCTTGCGCCGGTCGAAGCTGGCGATGACGGCGCCCCGGGACTCCAGCAGCCCTTCGTAGTCAGACGCGTGGCCGATGACCAGTTCCCCGTCGCCCATGAAGCGGTGGCCGAGGGTGCGGTTGCCGCTTTCGAGGCCCAGAACCTGGCCCGGCACCACCCGGGAGCCGTGCATCATCACCAGCCCGTGCACGGGGCGCACGAACTCGGCGTCCCCGGAGCCCCAGCGCATGACCTTGGGGATGGGTAGTTTCTTCAGTGCGGCTTCTACCTTGATGTCGAGGCTGGCCTCCAGGCGCTCGCCCGCCAGGATCTGCCGGCAAAAGAAGGCGCGGCCCTTGGGCGAGTCCCGCTGCTCCAACTGTGACGGATCGATTCCGTACTTCCGGGCGAATCCGGTCAGGGCGGGCGTCGGGTTCCCGGCGGCGTCGAGCCCGGCCTTGACCGACGGGCCCTGCACCTCGACCCGCTTGTCGGGTGACTGGCCGAGCACTCCGGTGATGGATACCGCCAGCCGGCGCGGCGTGGCGAATGGCCGGACTTCGCTTCCCTCGCCCAGGAACCCGTCCTGCCGCAGATCCTCGGCGAGGGCGTCGGCGAAATGGGCGCCGAGGCGGGCCAGCGGCTTGGGCGGCAGCTCCTCGGTCAGGAGTTCGACGAGCAGGGTTTCTTGCATGGTGGTCGGTCTAGGCCGGCTGCAGCATGGGAAAGCCCAGCGCTTCCCGGGATTCGTAATAGGCCTGGGCCACGAGCCGGGCCAGGGCCCGGACGCGGGCGATGTAGGCGGCGCGCTCGGTCACGGAGATGGCGCCCCGCGCGTCCAGCAGGTTGAAGGTGTGGGAACAGCGCATGACCTGCTCGAAACCGGGCAGGGGCAGGCCCAGGTCCAGCAATCGCTTGGCTTCCCCCTCGTACATGTTGAACTGCTCGAACAGCCAGTTCACGTTGGAATGCTCGAAGTTGTACTTGGACTGCTCGACTTCGTTCTGGTGATATACGTCGCCGTACGTGATGCCCGGGGTCCACACCAGGTCGAACACGTTTTCCACGCCCTGCAGGTACATGGCCAGGCGCTCCAGGCCGTAGGTGATCTCGCCCAGGACGGGACGGCAGGCGATGGAGCCCACCTCCTGGAAATAGGTGAACTGCGTGACTTCCATGCCGTTCAGCCACACCTCCCAGCCCAGGCCCCAGGCACCCAGGGTGGGGGACTCCCAATCGTCCTCCACGAAGCGGATGTCATTCACCGTGGGATCGATGCCCAGCGCGCGCAGGGAATCCAGGTACAGGTCCTGGATGTTGTCGGGCGAGGGCTTCAGCACCACCTGGTACTGGTAGTAGTGCTGCAGCCGGTTCGGGTTTTCTCCATAGCGCCCGTCCTTGGGCCGGCGGGAAGGCTGCACATACGCCGCGTTCCACGGTTCCGGGCCCAGGGCCCTCAGGAAGGTGGCGGTGTGGAAAGTCCCTGCGCCCACCTCCATGTCGTAGGGCTGCAGCAGCACGCAGCCCCGCTGG
>Ga0210362_1626610_pt1 | contig 27485 bp, 26 predicted proteins | sample S625metaT_FD_159713 | JGI IMG/M metagenome (GOLD analysis project Ga0210362, IMG submission 159713) | Metatranscriptome of estuarine sediment microbial communities from the Columbia River estuary, Oregon, United States - S.625 (Metagenome... | ecosystem: Environmental > Aquatic > Marine >... | reverse complement strand
TTTGCCCTGGAACTCCTCGGGAAGAACCGGCTTGCAGTCGATAACCTGCGCAGCAAGAGCTGGGACGAATTCGCCCAGCCGGGCGCCCCGGAACTGGATTTCGTGTTTACCGTCTGCGACAGCGCTGCGGGAGAGCTCTGCCCCCTGTGGCCGGGGCAGCCCATGACCGCCCACTGGGGCGTCGAGGACCCGGCCGCGGTTGTGGGCAGCGACGACGTGAAGCGCAAGGCGTTTTTCAAGGCCTACAGCCAGCTCCTGATCCGGGTGTCCCTCTTTCTCGCCCTGCCCATGGACAAACTGGACCGGATCTCGCTGAAAAGGAAGCTGGACCAGATCGGAAAAGCCCAGGCCGAGGAAGAGGCTATGCCATGAGCGCCCAGTGCGAAGTGGTGGCAAAGAGCGCGGGAGGCGCATCCCTCGGGTTCTTCGAGCGCTGGCTGACGGTGTGGGTGTTCCTGTGCATCGTGATCGGCATCGGGCTGGGCCAGGTGCTTCCGGGCCTGTTCCACGCCATCGGGGACATGGAGGTGGCCAAGGTCAACATCCCCGTGGGCCTGCTGATCTGGGTGATGATCATCCCCATGCTGATGAAGATCGACTTCGGCGCCCTGCACGAGGTGCGCCGCCACTGGCGCGGCATCGGCGTGACCCTGTTCATCAACTGGGCGGTGAAGCCTTTCTCCATGGCCCTGCTGGGCTGGATCTTCATCCGCCACCTGTTTGCCCCCTACCTGCCGCCGGAGCAGATTGACAGCTATATCGCGGGGCTCATCCTGCTGGCGGCGGCCCCGTGCACGGCCATGGTGTTCGTGTGGAGCCACCTGACCCGGGGCGAGCCCCATTTCACCCTCACCCAGGTGGCGCTCAACGACAGCATCATGGTGTTCGCCTTCGCGCCCATCGTCGCCTTGTTGCTGGGACTCTCCTCGATTATCGTGCCCTGGGACACGCTGTTCATCTCGGTGGTGCTGTATATCGTGATCCCGGTGGCCATCGCCCAGGCCTGGCGCCGGGCGCTGCGGGCCCGGGGTGACGCGGCGTTCCAGTCGGCGCTCTCGCGCATCCAGCCCTGGTCCCTGGCCGCGCTGCTGGCGACCCTGGTGCTGCTGTTCGCGTTCCAGGGCGAGGCCATCATCGCCCAGCCCCTGGTGATTGCCCTGCTGGCGGTGCCCATCATCATCCAGGTGTTCTTCAATTCCGGCCTGGCGTACCTGCTGAACCGGCGGCTGGGCGTGGCCCATTGCGTGGCGGGCCCTTCCGCGCTGATCGGCGCCAGCAACTTCTTTGAACTGGCGGTGGCGGCCGCCATCAGCCTGTTCGGGTTCCAGTCGGGCGCGGCTCTGGCCACCGTGGTGGGCGTGCTGGTGGAGGTTCCCCTGATGCTGACCGTGGTGAAGATCGTCAATGGCTCCCGCGACTGGTACGAAAGGGGCGCATCAAGAGTCGCGGCGGTTTCGAGCTAGACCCGCGATCCCTGGAGAGGCATGGCGCGGGCCGGGCGCCTGCCGTATGCTTGCGCTGGTTCAACGGTACTCCATGCGCCGAACCCGCGATGCGTCGCCACCTGCTTGCATTCCTGACGGCACTGCTCATCCCCGGCGCGCCGCTATGGGCCGGGGCGGACAGCCCCCCAGCGGTGGCGGCGGCGGCAGACCTTGCGTTCGCCCTCCCGGAGATTGCGGAAGCATTCAGGGCGGGCACCGGGCGCGAGGTGAAGCTCTCCTTCGGCTCCTCGGGAAACTTCGCGCGCCAGATCGCGGGCGGTGCCCCGTTCCAGCTATTTCTTTCCGCCGATGAAATCTACGTCCAGCGCTTGGTGGACCGCGGCAAGACCCGAGATTCCGGCAGGCTTTACGCCCTGGGCAGCATCGTGCTGTTCGTGCCCCGGGGGAGCGCGATACGGGCGGATTCCGATCTTGCCGACCTGGCCGCCGCCGTGGATGACGGGCGCCTGAAAAAACTCGCCGTGGCCAATCCCGAGCATGCGCCTTACGGGCGCGCTGCGAGGGAAGCGCTGGAGGCGGCCGGCCTCTGGGAAAAGGTGCGGAACCGGCTCGTGCTGGGAGAGAACGCCTCCCAGGCGGCGCAGTTCGCGGCCTCGGGCTCTGCCCAGGCCGGCATCATTCCGCTTTCGCTGGCAGTGGCGCCGGCGATGTCAGAGAAAGGCAGCTACGCCCTGATTCCCCAGAGCCGGCACCGGCCCCTGCGCCAGCGCATGGTGCTGATGCGGGGGGCGGGCGAGACGGCAAGGGTGTTTTACGATTATTTGCAGACGCCCCAGGCGCAATCGATCCTCCGGCGCCACGGCTTCCAGACGCCGGCGGAGCCCTAGGGCCATGGATACGACAGCCCTTGGGCTTTCCCTGAAGCTTGCCTGGTGGACGGCGCTGGTGCTGCTTCCGTTCGCGATCCTAGTTTCCCGAGCCCTGGCTTTCCGGCGGTTTGCGGGTCGGGGATTCGTCGAGGCGCTGATCGCGTTGCCCCTGGTGCTTCCGCCGACGGTTCTGGGCTACTACCTGCTGGTGATGTTTGGCGCCGACTCCGCGCTGGGGGGCGCGTTCGAGGCGGTAGCGGGGCGCACCCTGGTGTTCACTTTCGAGGGCCTGCTGCTGGCCTCCATCCTGTTCAACCTGCCTTTTGCCATCCAGCCCATGCAGCGCGCCTTCGAGGGCATCGCGCCCGAGTTGCGGGAAGCGGCCTGGGTGAGCGGGCTCTCCCGCTGGCAGACTTTTCTGCGCATTGAATTGCCCCTGGCCTGGCCCGGAGTGCTATCCGCCCTGGTCCTCACCGTGGCGCACACCCTGGGCGAATTCGGCGTGGTCCTGATGGTGGGCGGCAACATTCCGGGAGAAACCCGCACCCTGGCCATCGCCATTTACGACCGGGTGCAGGCATTCGACGATGCCGCGGCGGCGACCATGTCGGCGCTGCTGCTGGCGTTTTCTTTCGTTGCCATCGGGCTGGTGCATTTGCTGACCCGGCGGGTGGGATCGCGCCATGAGTGATGCATCAACCGCAGGTTTGTCGGTCCGGATCCGGCAGGCTTCGCCGATTTCCCTGGACGCGGCTATCGACTGCCCTCCGGGAAAGACGCTGGCGCTGGTAGGGCCCTCGGGAAGCGGCAAGTCCACCATCCTGCGCATGATCGCCGGGCTCAACGTGCCCTCCCACGGGCGCGTCGCCTGCAATGGCGATCTCTGGCTGGACACCGCGGCGGGCGTGCGGCTGGCCCCCCAGGAGCGCTCCGTGGGGTTCGTGTTCCAGCATTACGCGCTGTTTCCTCACCTCACGGCCCGGGCCAACGTGGTGGTCGCCCTCGGCCACCTGGCCAAGGGGGAACGGAGCCGGCGGGCCGGGGAATTGCTGGCCCTGGTTCATCTCCAGGGCATGGAAGAGCGGCGGCCGGGAGCCCTCTCCGGCGGCCAGCAGCAGCGCGTGGCCCTGGCGCGGGCGCTGGCCCGGGATCCCAGGGTGCTGCTGCTGGACGAACCTTTTTCCGCGGTGGACCAGGTGACGCGGCGCAAGCTGCAATGGGAGGTGGCGCAATTGCGGGGCGCCCTCAACATTCCCATCGTGCTGGTGACCCATGACCTGGAAGAAGCGGCGGCGCTGGCCGACGTGATGTGCATCCTTCACCGGGGGCAGACCCTGCAGGCGGGTCCGCCCATGGAAATCCTGAACCGGCCCGCCAGCGCTCTGGTGGCGCGGCTGGCGGATCTGCGCAACGTGTACGAAGGCACCATCGAATCCCATGAGCCGGAGCGGAACGTCACCTGGCTGAGGTGGCGCGGATATCGCCTGGAGGTGAGGCTCGACGGGAAATTCGAGCCGGGTCAGCCCGTGAGCTGGGTGGTTCCTCCGGCCGGCGTCATCCTCCACCGGCGTGACCGTCCCTCCGCGGGGGAACGGGAGAACCCGGTGCGCGGCGTGATCGGGGAATGCGTGATGCTCGGGGAGACCGCCAGCGTCACGCTGCTGGTGGACGGCCAGCGGGAGTGCCGCCTCGGCTTCGCGGTTCCGGCCCATGTGGCCCGGCGCAACGGGCTGGCGCCGGGCGGTGCCGTGGGCGTGTCGCTGCTGGCGGACTCCGTTCATCTGATGGCATGGGAAGGGCCGGAGGCCCCGTGAGTTCGCGATCGGCGCGCGCCCGGGTTATCCTGGCCGGCGAGGACAGGAGATGGGATTTCAGGCATTGATGGCGGTGGGCGGGGGCGCGGCCATCGGCGCGTGGATGCGCTGGTGGCTGGGCGCCGCTTTCAACAGCGTGTTTCCGACGCTTCCCCTGGGAACCCTTGCCGCGAACCTCATCGGCGGCTACCTGATCGGGGTTGCCGTGGAGTTCTTTCTCCACCATGCCAGCCTTCCGGGCGAACTGCGCCTGTTCGTCATCACCGGCGTCCTGGGGGGGTTGACCACCTTTTCCACGTTTTCCGCCGAGGCGGTGCACCTGCTGTCACGGGCCCAGTATGGCTGGGCGCTGGCCCATGTGGCCGGGCACCTGGCGGGCTCCCTGGTCATGACCGTGCTCGGGATCTTGACCATGCGCTGGCTTCAGAGCTGACGGAGGCCTTATGAAGGGTGTCTACATCAACTTCTTCGTGACGGAACGGGCGGAGCACGAAGGCATCCTGCTTTACACGTGGCTGCTGCAGGAGGCAAGAAAGCTCGGCCTTCGCGGCGGGACCGCGTTGCGCGGCGTCGCGGGGTTCGGCCGTCACGGCAAAATGCACGAGGAAAGTTTTTTCGAGCTGGCCCCGGACCTGCCCCTGGAGGTGGGCTTTGTCGCCAGCGAGGCGGTAGTGGATAAACTTCTGGCGGCCATCGAATCCGCGAATCTCAAGCTCTTGTACACCCGCCAGGCGGTGGAGTTCGGCGTCACCGGTGAATCCCGGTGACGCGTTTCAGGCGTAGACGGCGGCGTTGAGGAGGTCGCGGGCCGCGTCGGCGACTTCACCGGCGGTGAGCCCCACCGGCCCGACGCCGCGCTCAGCGAGGGCGTCCGCGGCGGCGCCGTGCAGAAACACGCCCAGGTGCAGGGCGTCTCCGGCGTCGAGTCCCTGGGCCAGGAGGGCCGCGATCATTCCCGTCAGCACGTCACCCATGCCGGCGCTGGCCAGGCCGGGATTGCCGGTGGTGTTGAAGTGCAGGATGCCGTTGGGCGCTGCGCAGACCGTTCCCGCTCCCTTCAGCGCCACAAAGGCCCTGAAGCGGCGGGCGAGTTCTTCTGCCGCCGCGACCCGGTCTTCCTGCACCGCCTGGGTGTCGGACCCCAGGAGCCGGGCCGCCTCCGCCGGATGGGGCGTGAGCACGACCGGATCGTGGCGTCCCTGGAGCGCCCGCTGCAGACGGACCCGCCGCGCCAGCAGGTTGAGGGCGTCGGCGTCCAGCACGATGGGCAGGCGGGTTCTGATCCCCGCGTCAAGAACGCGCGCCGCCTCGGCGCTGGTCCCCATACCGGGGCCGAGAGCCAGGCAGGTGAGGTGCTCCAGGGAAAGCACGTCGTCGCACCGGCGCACCATGAGTTCCGGTTGCCCGGCATCCAGTGCCGGAGCCTGCCTCGCCATCATGCCTGCATAGACCCGGCCGGCGCCGAGCTTGAGCGCGGCCCGGCCGGCGAGGAATGCGGCGCCCGTCATTCCCGCGGCGCCGCCCAGGATGCCGACGCTCCCAAAGTCCCCCTTGTGGCTGTTGGCGGGGCGGGGCGGAAGCGGGGCGAAAGCCGATTCCTCGTCGATGACCCGCATGCGCGGGGACAGCAGAGCGGGGGCATCGACGCCAATATCGTTCACCAGAATCTCCCCGCAACACTCCGTTCCGAGATGCGTCAACAGACCCGGCTTGAGGGCGAGGAAGGTGATGGTGAGGGCCGCGTGCACCGCGGCGCCCCTGATGCGGCCGGTGTCACTGCACAGCCCCGACGGTATGTCGATGGCCAGCACCGGCAGCTCCAGGGCGTTTACCCGCTCCACGAGATCCAGGTAGAGGCCCTCCAGATCCCTCTGCAGGCCGATGCCGAAGAGGCCGTCGATGACGCCGTCCCAGCGGCCATCGGCGGGAATTTCGGAAAGCGGCTCGCCTCCCACTTCGCGCCACGCCTCCAGGGCCTCCAGGGCATCGGGGGAGAGGGCCGCGGGATTCCCCGTGAACACCACGTCCACCCGGAACCACCAGTCCTTGAGGTGGCGCGCGGCCCAGAGCGCGTCGCCGCCGTTGTTGCCGGGCCCGGCGAGCACCAGCACCGACGTCCGGTCTCCCGCCAGCAGGCGGTCGCGGGCCGTTTCCGCCGCGGCAAGGCCGGCTCGTCGCATCAGGGGCGCCGCGCCGGCGGCGACGGCGAGTCGCTCGATGTCGCGGATTTCCCGGGTGAAGTAAACAGGGAGCGCGCCGGAGAAGGGTCTCATGGAGGCGGATTCTCTCAGAAAAGCCCCGTGGGCAAAACGCCGATCAAGACTTGCCCTCGAGCATGGCGGAATCGAACACCGTGTAACCGGCGCGACCCCGGGCCTTCACGTGGTACATGGCGATGTCCGCGTGGCGCATGAGGGTGGCGACGTCTTCCCCGTGCCGGGGATGGAGGCTGACGCCAATGCTGGCGGTGAGCTGCAGCTCGCGCCCTGCGACTTGGAATGGCTTCTTCATGGCCGCCATGATCTTGGTGGCCACGATCTCCGCGCTGGAGGTGTCGGAAACCTCGGGCAGCAGCACGGTGAACTCGTCGCCCCCCATCCGGGCGACGGTGTCCACCCCCCGCACGCATCCCTTCAGCCGGTTCGCGGTTTCCTGGAGCACCTCGTCCCCCACCTGGTGCCCCAGCGTGTCGTTGATCTCCTTGAACCGGTCCAGGTCCAGGAACATCATGCCCACCAGCTGCCCCCGGTGGCGATGGGCCGCGGCGATGGCCTGGGCAAGCCGGTCCCGGAACAGGGTGCGGTTGGGCAGTCCGGTCAGGGCATCGTGAAAGGCCTGGTACTGGATCAGCTCTTCCTGGCGCTTGCGCTCCGTGATGTCGCTGAACAGCCCGATGAAGTACTCGATGTCGCCATTCTGGCGGCGTACCGCGCTGATCTTTAGCCACTCGGCGTAGATCTCGCCGTCCTTGCGCCGGTTCCAGATTTCCCCCTGCCACTCGCCGTCGCGGATGAGCGCGTCCCAGAAGGCCCGGTAGAATTCCGGGCCGTGACGGCCCGATTGCAGGATGCGGGGATTCCGGCCGACCACTTCCGCCTCCGTGTAGCCGGTGGTGCGGGTGAAAGCCTCGTTGACCCGGCGGATGGTCCCCTTCGCGTCGCAGATCACGATGGCTTCGATGGAGTGGCCGAAAACTTCCGCTGCCAGGCGCTCCGCAGTCAGCAGCTGGCCCACGCGCTCCATGACCCGGTTGAAGGCGGCGCTGGCGGCGGCGATCTCATCGGCGCCTTTTACTTCCAAACGCCGGCCAGGGTCGATTTCCCCCTGGGCGATGCGGTCGAGACCCTCGGTCATGCGCCGCAGAGGATTGGTGACCAGCCGGGAAACCGAGACATACACCAGCAGCAACAGGGGAATGCTGAACGCGAACGCGGCGAGGGAAATGCTACCGGCGAAATTGCGGATCTCGTGGCTGACCTTTTCCAGGGCGATGTCCATGGTGACCGCGCCGAGCACGGTCCCCTCGGGCACCAGGTGGCACTGCAGGCAGTTCTTACCCAGGTACTCGTTGCGGGCGATGATTGGCATGGCGATCTTCACGATTTCGTCCGGCCCCGTACCGCGGGTTTCGCGCACCGTTTCCCCGCCGCGGATGGCGCGAAGCTCCAGCGGATCGGATGCGGTCTCTCTGGCCTTGCCGGGGCCGAACTGGGCGGTGACCGCCTCGCTGCGCACGACGCGCAGGCCGGCGATGTTGCTGGACTGCCCGATCTGGTCCAGGAACACGGCGCGCTGGTCGATGGTGCCCGTGATCATCATGCCGGTGAGGCCGGCCAGGGTAAGCTGGTGAACGCTCTGGGCGAAATCCAGTGCCTGCTCGATGGCGGTCTCCCGCTGCACCCGGGAAGCCCAGACGACGGTGGCGCCCCAGGCGAGCAGGATGACGAGCCAGACGGAAACCACCACCCGCACCCAGATGGGGACGTGGGCAAGCCTGGCCAGAATGCCTCTCACGCTCGTCTCCTCCCTCGCTTCGGTCGCCTGCCGGATGGGGACGCGCTACCATATCCGGCGCAAAATCAATTCCTGGAGCGCTGTTTTTGGAATCATTGTCATTGATCGGATTGCCCAGGGCAACCGCCATCATTCGCAAGGGCACGGCTCCGTGCTTTTTTCTGCTGGCTGCGCTGGCGGCATGGGCTCCGGCGGCGGGATGCGCCGACAAGCCTGCCCAGCCGGCTGCCACGCAAGCGGCACCCCGGGCGGGGGCCGCGCCGGTCGCCAGGCAGGAGGAGCCCGCCCGGGTGCGGCCCGCGGAGAGCGCGCCGGGCCAGGATTTGTTCTATGACCCGGCGAACCCCGGTTTGCCCCTGCTGCAGAAAGCCAACGAGGCCCTTGCCGGATTTCCGGTGGACAGCTACGGCAAGGTGGACTGGGTGGCGGCCCTGCGCTCCGGCCTCATCGCGCCCCGGGCCGACCTCGAGGGAGAGGATCGTATGGAGGTGCTGGACATGGACATCGTGATGAAGAATACCCGCCAGATGCCCTATGTCCTGTTCCCCCACGGGGCCCACACCCAGTGGCTGGATTGCTCCAACTGCCATCCCGCCATCTTTGAGTCCAGGGCGGGCGCCCACCAGATCACCATGAACGATATCTTCCGGGGCGAGTATTGCGGCAAGTGCCACGACCGGATCGCCTTTGTCACTTATTTCTCCTGCGAGCGCTGTCACCGGGTTCCCCACGGGGAGATCAAGGCCTGGTGGGAGCAGTAATCCGCGCCCGCGGCTGAGGGCAGACGCCGCTCTCGTGTAAAATCCGCGTTTTTCCAGGGCTGTCGACACTCCCATGCTGCGTCTGCCGGGCGCGCCCGCGCTTTCCCCGTTCCGATCGGACAAGATCATGGCGGCCGTGGAGGACATGGTGCCGCGGGTGGCCCGGCTTCACGCCCACTACTGGCACTTCGTGGATGTGTCCCGGGACCTCTCGGACCGGGAGCTTGCAGTGCTGGAGCGCCTGTTGCGCTACGGCCCCGAGCGGGCGCCGGATACCCCCGCCGGGGAGCTGCTGCTGGTGGTCCCGCGGCCGGGAACCATTTCTCCGTGGTCTTCCAAGGCGACGGATATCGCCGCCCACTGCGGACTGGACGCGGTGCGCAGGATCGAACGCGGCGTGGCCTGGCATGTGGAGGCTCGCGGGCCCGGGAAGCTGAAGCCCGAGGAGCGGGCGGCGCTGCTGCCCCTGATCCACGACCGGATGACGGAAGCAGTGTTTCCGGCGCTGGACGACGCCGAGCGCCTGTTCCGGCATGTTCAACCGGCGCCGCTCGCCGGCGTGGACCTGCTGGCGGGAGGGCGGGGGGCGCTGGCACGGGCCAATGGGGAGATGGGCCTGGCCCTGTCGCCCGACGAGATCGACTACCTGCTGGAGAACTTTCGGCGGATGGGCCGCAATCCCACGGACGTGGAATTGATGATGTTCGCCCAGGCCAACTCCGAGCACTGCCGGCACAAGATCTTCAATGCCCAATGGGTGGTCGATGGCGACCCGCAACCCCGCTCCCTGTTCCAGATGATCCGTCATACCCATGCATCCCATCCGGTGGGAACGCTGGTGGCCTATGAGGACAACGCGGCCGTCATGGAGGGCGCGCGCATCGAGCGCTTCGGGCCGGACAGCGGCGGGAGCTACGGCTACGTCGAGGATGCGGTCCATATCCTGATGAAGGTGGAGACCCACAATCACCCCACGGCGATTTCGCCATTCCCAGGCGCCGCCACGGGTTCCGGCGGCGAGATTCGCGACGAGGGGGCGACCGGCCGGGGCGCGAAACCCAAGGCCGGACTGACCGGATTCTCGGTGTCGAACCTGAACATCCCGGAGCTGCCGGAGCCTTGGGAGACGCCGGCCTACGGCAGGCCGGGGCGGATCGCCTCCGCCCTGGACATCATGCTGGAGGGGCCCATCGGGGGCGCCGCCTTCAACAACGAGTTCGGGCGGCCCAATCTCGCCGGCTATTTCCGCAGCTACGAGCAGGAGACCGCGGGGGAGATGCGCGGCTATCACAAGCCCATCATGATCGCCGGCGGCGTGGGCAACATCGTGGAGGCCAACGTGGCCAAGCAGGAGTTTCCCGCGGGAGCGCTGCTGATCCAGCTGGGCGGCCCCGGGATGCTCATCGGTCTCGGGGGCGGTGCGGCGTCCAGCATGGACTCCGGCGCCAATGTCGAGGGGCTGGATTTCGATTCGGTGCAGCGGGCCAATGCCGAGATGCAGCGGCGCTGCCAGGAGGTCATCGATCGCTGCTGGCGCCTGGGGGCCGCGAATCCGATCCTGGCGCTTCACGACGTCGGCGCCGGCGGTCTGTCCAACGCCCTCCCGGAGCTGGCGCACGGGTCCGGGCGGGGTGGGCGCTTCGACCTGCGACGGGTTCCTTCCGAGGAGCCGGGCATGTCGCCCATGCAGATCTGGTGCAACGAGGCCCAGGAGCGCTACGTGCTCGCCATCCGGCGGGAGTCCCGGGACCTGTTCGCCGGAATCTGCGAGCGGGAGCGCTGCCCCCATGCGGTGGTGGGGGAAGCCACGGATGACGGAAAGCTGGTGGTGGAAGACCCGCTGTTCGAAAACCGGGCCGTGGATATGGATCTGAACGTGCTGCTGGGCAAGCCGCCGCGCATGGTCCGGGAAGTGACCCGCCCGCGGCGCGAGCTGGCACCTTTCGACCTGACGGGGCGGAACCTCCGGGAGGCCGCCTACAGGGTGCTGCGGCTGCCCGCCGTCGCCGACAAGACCTTTCTCATCGCCATCGGCGACCGTACCGTGGGCGGAATGACCGCCCGGGATCAGATGGTGGGTCCCTGGCAGGTCCCGGTGGCCGACGTAGCGGTCACTCTGATGGGTTACCGCGGCTACCGGGGGGAAGCCATGGCCATGGGCGAACGGACACCGGTGGCGGTCATCGACGCCGCGTCGTCGGGTCGCCTGGCGGTGGGCGAGGCCATCACCAACATTGCCGCCGCGGACATCTGCGACCTGGGACGGGTGAAACTGTCCGCCAACTGGATGGCGGCGGCGGGGCATCCCGGCGAAGACGCGGCGCTGTTCGACACGGTGCGCGCCGTGGCCATGGAGTTCTGCCCGGCCCTGGGCGTCAGCATACCGGTGGGCAAGGATTCCCTGTCCATGAAGACCATGTGGGAAGTAGAGGGGGCCCGCAAGCAGGTCACCGCCCCCCTCTCCCTCATCGTTTCCGCCTTCGCGCCCGTGGAGGACGCGCGCCGCACCCTCACGCCGCAACTGAGGACCGGCGCCGGAGAGACGGATCTCGTCCTCATCGACCTCGGGTGCGGTCGCAACAGGCTAGGGGGCTCGGCCCTCGCCCAGGTGTTCCGGGAAACAGGGAATGAAAGCCCGGACGCCGACCCGGCACTGCTCCGGTCATTTTTCGCCGCCGTGCAGGCACTCAACCGGGCGGGCCTGCTGCTGGCCTACCACGACCGGTCCGATGGCGGCCTGTTCGCGACCCTGTGCGAGATGGCGTTTGCCGGCCATTGCGGGATCTCGGTGAACCTGGACCAGGTGTGCTACGACCCCTGGCTCAACGACGTGGACGGCCAGGATCTGCGTCCCGACGTCCTGGGCGGGCGCTACCTGGACAAGCTGTTCGCCGTGCTGTTCAGCGAGGAACTGGGGGCGGTGATCCAGATTCGCCGGTGCGACAGGCGCACTGTCATGGAGATCCTCGCAGCCCACGGCCTGCGGGATACCAGCTTCATCCTCGGCGAGCCCGACGCCGGCGGCCAGATCCGGTTCTACCGCAACAACAAGCCGGTGCTGGCGGAGACGCGCGTGGATCTGCACAGGGCCTGGTCGGAGACGACCTTTCACCTGCAGCGCCTGAGGGACAACCCGGAATGCGCCCGCCAGGAATTCGAGCGGATTCTCGATGCCGACGACCCGGGACTGAGCGCGCAGCTGACGTTCGATGTGAGTGAGGACGTCGCGGGACCGTTAGTGCAACGAGGCGCGCGGCCGCGCATGGCGATCCTGCGGGAGCAGGGGGTCAACGGCCAGCTGGAAATGGCGGCGGCCTTCGACCGCGCTGGTTTCCAGGCGGTGGACGTGCACATGAGCGACATCATCGCCGGTCGCGTCACGCTATCCGGCTTCAAGGGCCTCGTCGCCTGCGGCGGTTTTTCCTATGGCGACGTGCTCGGGGCCGGCGAGGGCTGGGCCAAGTCCGTCCTGTTCAATCCCCGGGCCCGGGGGGAATTCGAGCGCTTTTTTGCCCGGGGCGATTCCTTCGCTCTCGGGGTGTGCAACGGTTGCCAGATGATGAGCAACCTGCACGAGATCATTCCCGGCGCCGCGGACTGGCCCCATTTCGTGCGCAACCGGTCGGAGCAGTTCGAGGCCCGCTTCGTGATGGTGCAGATCCCCGAGAACCCGTCCCTGTTCTTCGGCGGGATGGCGGGAAGCCGCATGCCCATCGCGGTGGCCCACGGGGAGGGTTACGCGGAGTTCGGCTCTCCCGAGCACCTGGAGCGGGCGCGACCGCTGGTGGTGTTGCGCTACGTGGACAACCGCGGCAGACCGACCGAGGTTTACCCCCTGAACCCCAACGGGTCCACCGGCGGCATCACGGGACTCACGACTCCGGACGGCCGGTTCACCATCATGATGCCCCACCCGGAGCGGGTTTTCCGCTCGGTGCAGCATTCCTGGCGGCCCGATGGCTGGAGCGAGGACGGGCCGTGGATGCGCATGTTCCGCAACGCTCGCAACTGGGTGAACTAAACGGCGCTTCACGGAGCGCTTGCGAGGGCTTGCCTGCCCGGCGGCGGCGGGTTCTAATTGACGCGAATCCTTGCCGCCTCCGCGCTGATGACACCCTCCTCATTGATTGCCTGCCACGAATGCGATCTCCTGCAGCGGCCGGCTCCGGTTCCCCCGAAGGGAGCTGCGAAATGTGTCCGGTGCAATGCGCTGCTTTACCGGGTACCCAGCGAACGGGGTATCGAGAACGCGTTTGCGGTGCTGGTCTCCGCCCTGATCCTTTTCGTCGTGGCGAACGTGCATCCTATCCTCAGCATGGAACTGCAGGGCCAGCGCGTGGATGCCACCGTCCTCGGCGGGGTTCGCGAGCTTCACCAGGGCGGGATGCCGGCCATCGCGGTCATCGTGTTCCTGACCGGGTTCCTGTTTCCTCTCGTGAATATCCTGGGCATGCTGGCGGTGCTGCTTCCCTTTGTCCGGCACCGCCGGCCCCGCTACCTGGCCACCCTGCTGCGGGGGGTGATGATGGTGCGGCCCTGGAGCATGGTGGAGGTGTTCATGCTCGGGGTATTCGTGTCCATGGTCAAGCTGGCCCATCTCGCCCACGTGGTCCCGGGGCTGTCCATGGCCGCGTTCATCCTGCTCATCGTGCTGCTGGCGTGGGGAGCGACGGTGATCGATCCCCATTATCTCTGGGCCCGCTGGGAGAAGCTGGAATGACCGCCGCCGCGCCCACTGCGGCCCGTCTCGGGCTGCTGTCCTGCCATATTTGCGGAATGGTGTCCCGTGGCGCTGGCGAACAAGCCCACGTCTGCTGCCCGCGCTGCGGCGCCCATCTCCACGCCCGCAAGCAGGCAAGCATCCAGCGCACCTGGGCGCTTCTGCTGGCCTCGGCGATCCTGTTCGTCCCCGCCAACCTGCTGCCCATCATGACCACCACGTCGTTTCTGGGCACGCAATCGGACACCATCATGAGTGGCGTGATTTACCTCTGGACCTCGGGGTCCTGGCCGCTTTCGATCATCGTGTTTGTGGCCAGCATCCTGGTGCCCCTGTTCAAGATCCTCGCGCTGGGTTTCCTGATGGTGACGGTGCAGCGGCGGAGCGCCTGGCGCCCCGACGAGCGCGCGCGGCTCTACCGGCTCATTGAACTGATCGGCCGCTGGTCCATGCTGGATGTGTTCGTGGTCACGCTGCTGGTGGCGCTGGTGCGTTTCTCGTCGCTCGCCATCATGGAGCCCCGGGGCGGGGCCCTGGCTTTCGCGGGAGTGGTGATCCTGACGATGTTCGCCGCGATGAGCTTCGATCCGCGCCTGATCTGGGACCCGGTGGCGAAGAAGCATGGCTGAATCGGACCCGGAACGCCCGGAAATCCCCACCGCGGTGGTGGCGCGCAAAGCCGGGTGGTCCGTTTCCGTCATCTGGCTGCTGCCGGTGGTGGCGGCCCTGATCGGCGGCTTTCTCGCCTGGAAAGCGTATTCGGAAAAGGGGCCGTCCATTCACGTGACTTTCATGACCGCCGAAGGGCTGGAGGCCGGCAAGACCAAGATCAAGTACAAGAGCGTGGACGTGGGCGTGGTGACCGCGATTCATCTGAGCCCGGACCGTTCGCGGGTGGAAGTGGACGCGGAGATGGTGAAGGAAGCGGCCGATTGGCTGGTGAAGGACACGCGGTTCTGGGTCGTGCGTCCCATCATTCGCGGCGGCTCCGTGGAGGGACTGGGCACGCTACTCTCCGGTTCCTACATAGGTATGGACGTCGGAAATTCGGACGAGCGGCAGAGGCGTTTCGAGGGGTTGGAAGTCCCGCCCGTGGTCACCGGTGACCTGCCGGGGCGCCATTTCCTCCTGAAAAGCGCAGACCTGGGTTCCGTTGGCATCGGCAGCCCCGTGTATTTCCGGCGTCTGCAGGTGGGCCAGGTGGTGGCCTACGAAATGGAGAAGGACGGGCGCGGCGTCGTCATTCGCATTTTCGTGCACGCTCCCTACGACCAGTATGTCAGCGAATTCACGCGTTTCTGGGAAGCGAGTGGCATCGACTTCCAACTCAGCGCCCAGGGCGTGCGCGTGGAGACGGAGTCCCTGGCGAGCCTGGTGATCGGCGGCATCGCCTTCCAGGCCCGGGGAGATGCCGGCCCCGCCAAGCCGGCCGCGGAAAACACCGAGTTCCGGATGTTCAAGAGCCGCGACAAGGCTCTTGCCTACGAGGATCTGGAAGTGCTGTCCTTCGCCATGCGCTTCGCCCAATCGGTTCGGGGATTGTCGGTGGGGGCGCCGGTGGACTTCCGGGGGGTCGTGATCGGGGAAGTCACGGATATTCTTGCGCAGTACGAAGATCAGGGCGAGAACATCGACATGATCGTGCTCATGGACATCTATCCGGAGCGGCTGCGACGGAAGAGATTCGGTGAGCTGCGCACGGAGGCGGCGGCCGCCCGGATAGACAAGCTGGTGGAGGGGGGCGTCCGGGGCCAACTGAGGACCGGGAACCTTCTCACCGGCCAGTTGTTCGTGGCTTTGGACTTCTTCAAGGAGGACCGCAAACAGAAGGTGGACTGGAAATCGGGTCCGCCGGAATTTCCCACGGTGCCGAGCACGCTGGTGGAACTGGAGTCGAACATCGCCGAGATTTCCAAGCGCCTGGGCAAGGTGCGCTTCGACGAGATTGGCGAAGACCTGCAGCGGGCCCTCAAGTCCCTGGACCAGACCCTGCAGAGCTTCGACAGGGTGGCCCAGCGGGTGGAAGGTGAAATCACCCCGGAAGTGACCCGGGCCATCGCGGAGCTCAAGAAGTCGTTGCAGGAAGTTCAGCACGCCGTCGCCGCGGATTCTCCGCTGCAGCAGGACATGCGCCAGGCTCTGCAGGAGGTATCCAAGGCAGCTCAGTCCCTGCGGCAGCTCACGGATTATCTCGAGCAGCACCCGGAGGCGCTGATAAGAGGCAAGGGAGACGATTCGCAATGATCCGCCCGGTTCCAGTCTTTGCGGCCCTGGCCGCCGTCCTGATCGCGGCCTGCGGCACTTCGGCCAATCCCGGCTTCTACCGCTTGTCTCCGACCGCGCCGGAGCCGGGCGCGGCCGGAAGCTCTTACACCGTGGCCCTGGAGCCGGTTACGGTGCCCGATGTCGTCGATCGTCCCCAGATGGTTCTTTACGTCACGGAGAATGCCGTGGACGTGCGGGAGTTCCAGCGCTGGGCCGAGCCCCTCAAGGCCAATCTGGCGCGAGTGGTGGCCGATAATCTGTCGCGGGAACTGGGGCAGAAGCTGATCGTGTCCTATCCGGCCAGTGGCAGCATGGAGCGGCCCGATTTCCGGGTGTCGATCGATGTCCAGCGTTTCGAATCCCGGCGCGGCGTGTCGGCCACCCTGGACGCCGTGTGGGCCGTCAAGGGGCCGGGGATCGACCGTCCGGTGACCGGGCGCACCACCGCCGTGGAAGCGGCGGGGGAGGGATTCGAGGGCCTGGTGGCCGCCCACAGCCGCGCTGCGGGGCGGCTTAGCGCGGACATCGCGGCGGCGATCCGCTCACTGCCCTCTGCCGGGCGCTGACGCCTGGCCGCGCCGGCGGGGCAAAAAAAAGGCGACCGCTGGTCGCCTTTTCTGGTCGCCGACTTGGGACACTACTCGATTTTGGCCTTGGCCCGCAGGTCCGACAGCATCTTGGAAACCTGCTGCTGCTGGGCCTGCTGCTGGAGTTGCGGCTTGGCCTGATCGAAGGTGGGGAAGTTCTGGATGGGGCGGATGTCTTCCAGCATGATGATGTGCCATCCGAACTGGGACTGCACCGGCGCGTCCGTCATCTGGCCCTTCTTGAGCTTCTTGAGGGCATCCGCGAACGGCGGTACATAGCGGCCCGCGGGGCTCCATCCCAGCTCGCCGCCCTGCTTGGCGGACCCGGTGTCCTTGGATTTCTCCGCCAGCTTGGCGAACTTCTTGGGGTCCTTTTTCAGCTCGGCCGTCATTTTCTTGGCCTCGTCCTCGCTTTCCAGGAGGATGTGGCGCGCCTTGTACTCGCTCTCTCCGGCCTCCGCCTTGATGCGGTCATACTCTTTCTTCATTTCCGCGTCGCCGGCGGGATTGTTCTTCAGGTAGTCCTGGATGTAGGCCCCCACCAGGACCGACTGCTGGGCGAATTCCACCTGCATCGCAGTCTCCGGGTTCTTGTCCAGTCCCTTCTTTTTCGCTTCCTGGGAGAGCAACTCCCGGTTGATCAGATCGTCGCGCACGGCGGCCTGAAGCTCGGGAGTGTTCTGCTGTCCGGCGGCAACCCGCTGCTGGAGGGCGAAGTCCATCTTGGCCTTCGAGATGACGACGCCATTGACCTTGGCGGTAAGGTCGCTTCCGGCGGCAGGTTTGGCCGCCTCCTGGGCCTGGCCTGCGGCGGCCGCCAGCATGCCGGCGGCAAGGGCGGCGGTCAGAAAGAGCTTCTTGCTGAATTGCATTTCATTCCTTTCGTTGAGTCAGATTGATAAATCAGATTTCGTCCGGGGTGAACGCCCGAATGGAAAGCGCGTGAATCTCCTTGCGCATAAGGCCGGCCAGCGCGTCGTAAACAAGCCGGTGCCGCGCCACGGTGTTCTTGCCCTTGAACGTCGGGGAAACGATGGTGATGGCGAAATGCCCGCCGCCTCCGCGCGCGCCCTCATGGCCGGCATGGGCGGCGCTCTCGTCCGCGATGTCCAGGCTCTCGGGGGCCAGGGCCGCCAGCAGCTCGCGCATGCGCCCCTCGGTGCTCATGCGGGCAGCACTTTGCGAAACGGCCTCACGGTCACCCTCACGAATACGCCATCGGTTGCGTAAGGATCGGCCGAAGCCCAGGCCTGGGCCGCTTCCAGGGATTCGAAATCAGCCACGATGAGGCTGCCGGAAAACCCCGCGGGCCCGGGATCGGGGCTGTCGATGGCGGGAAACGGCCCCGCCAGGATGAGGCGCCCCTGCTCCTGCAAGGTCTTCAGCCGCTCCAGGTGGGCGGGCCGCGCGCTCATCCGCTTGTCGAGGCTGCCGGGCGCGTCTTCACCGATGATGGCGTAGAGCATCAGGGCTTGATCCTGTCGGCGGGCTCCGGCGTGGGCGGGCGCTCGCCATCTTCCACGTACTTGGCCAGCATCAGCCCCTGGGCCAGAACGAACAGCAGCATGAGCCCGATGCCGCCGAACAACTTGAAGTTGACCCAGGTCTCGGTGGAAAAACTGTAGGCGACGTAGATGTTCGCCAGGCCCATGAAGCTGAGGAACGCGATCCAGCTCAGGTTGAGGCGCACCCAAACCTGGTGGGGCAGAGTCACTTGCCCGGACATCATGGCGTGGATCAGGTTCTTCCCGAACCCGGCCTGGGCGACGATGAGCACCACCGCGAACAGCCAGTAAAGAACCGTGGGCTTCCACTTGATGAAAGTCTCATCGTGAAGGGCCAGGGTCGCTCCGCCGAATACCACGATGACCGCGAGGCTGACCCAGAGCATGGTGTCCACCTTCCGGTGCCTGAACCAGGCCCAGGCAATCTGCAGGAACGTGGCCGCGATGGCCACAGCTGTGGCGACATAAATGTCGTACAGCTTGTAGGCCGCGAAGAACAGAAGTACCGGCAAAACGTCCAGAAAAAATTTCATAAGCGGCGGATTATCCTACGGTTAGCACCCCGTTGTCCATTTAGGGCAGCGCCCGGGGCGGATGGTTCCGCGGGCCCGCGCAATTCCACCAGTAGTGGCCGGTGTAGGGGAGGTTTCGACGTTCAGGCGGGGACGGCGGCGCGGGCGGAACGGATCAGTGCAGGTGGGTGGGGATCGATGCCGTGTTTTCCGGCATCTCGGCGTGAACGGCTTCGCCTTCCGGATTCGGGAACAGGGGGGCGCCGCAGTCGTCACAGTACTCCAGGGGGAAGGGGTGCTCCAGTTCCGTGATCTCGGCGATGCCGCAGTCCCGGAGTATGGACTCAATGCTCTTGAGGGCGTCCGACTCATCGTCCTCGGCGCCCAGGAGAGGCCACACGACGCCGTAGGCGACGTCGCTCCTGTCCTTGAGGGTGAACCCGATGCGGTACTCTTCCAGCTGCTGGTCGTGGAAAGGCGCCACCACCGCCCGCAGGCCCGCTGGAGGCACTTCGAGCGTAGTGCGGACATAGTCCGCGGCGGAGCGCAAGGAATACGGCCGCGACAGGCGATCAGCCTGGCGCCACGCGGAATAGTACGCGTCGGGCGCCACCAGCTCGAACACGCAGCCCCGGAGGGTGGACTGCAGATTGGGGGCGGCCTGGGCCTGCCATTGGCTGGACGCCTGGGCGCGGCCTCCGTCTTCCTCCTGCCAGCGGAAGACCGCTCCTCCCCTGGGAACCGCTACGCCTCCGAGGAGGTAACGGGTGTCGGCGAGAAAGCGCTGGGTGTCGGGCAGCTCCCGCGCCTCGATGGGCACGTCGCGGCCTTCCACCGCGGCCGCCCACAGCCGTCGCGCGAAGCGCAGGGTGTTGCCGTAGCCCCGGGGGAGCTGGTCCGGGCTGAAAAGGAAATCGGCCAGGCTGAGCCTGGCGGAGCGGGCCAGCACGTGGCCCTGGAGATGGACCCGAAGATTCTCCAGGTCCCCTGCCGGGAGGTGGCCGGCGGGAATGACGAACCGGGACCATGTCAGCACAGGGGCGGCAATCATCAGCACATCGTAGGCCGCGCCCCGGTGCTCGAGGGCGCCGCTTTCCGTGCGCGCTTCCACGATGTCGATGAGGCTGTCGTAGGCCGGGGGATTGGAACCCCAGAGCCTGTCCAGGGCACTTTCCAGGGCTGCCTCGTCACCGGCTTCGATCAGGCGCAGCAGCAGTTCCGCGATGCGGGCATCCCAAAAGCTGTCTTCCAGGCGGCTGCCGGCCTCGCTCAGGCTCACGGCGAGGCGGCCCAGCCGCTCGGCGTCGCGCGTCAGTTTGGGCCTTCCGGGAAAGCGGCTGCGCTTCATGGGATCATCCCGCTGGTCTTAAGTGCAAAAATTGAATTTTACCAGCCGTCGAGGGGCGGGGCGGATCCCGTTCTGGGCCGCCGAAACGGGACGCGGTACCATGGCGCCGCGACACGGGCACAGAGTGGGAGGCAAAGATGTTCGGGGAGGAACTGGGAAGGCCGGAAACCGGCTGGCGGCGGCGCCTGTACGTGATCATCTTCGAGGCGGACACCAGGGCCGGGAGGCTGTTCGACGTCCTCCTTATCATCGCCATCCTCGCCAGCGTGCTGGTGGTCATGATCGACAGCGTGGAATTGGTTCGCGCCCGGCACGGCCTGCTTCTGGGCATCCTGGAATGGACGTTCACCCTCCTGTTCACCGCGGAATATTTGACGCGGCTCCTGGTCGTGAAAAAACCGCTGCGCTATGCCACCAGCTTTTTCGGCATCATCGACCTGCTGGCGATTCTTCCCAGCTACCTCGGCCTGTTCCTGGCGGGAACCCATTACCTGGTAGACATCCGGGCTCTCAGGCTGGTGCGGATCTTCCGGGTGCTGAAGCTTTCTCCCTACATCAACGAGGCCAATATCATCGTCCAGGCCCTGGTGGCCAGCCGGCGCAAGATCGCGGTGTTCCTGACCACGGTCATGATCGCGGTGGTGATCCTGGCGACCCTCATGTACCTGGTGGAGGGGCCGGCCAACGGCTACACCAGCATCCCCATCTCGGTCTACTGGGCCATCGTCACTCTCACCACCGTGGGCTACGGCGACATTTCCCCCCACACCCCTTTCGGGAAGGTGATCGCGTCCGTGGTCATGATCCTGGGCTACGGCGTTCTCGCCGTTCCCACGGGGATCGTGACCGCGGAACTCACCACCCGCGCCATGCAGCGTCCCACCACCCGAACCTGCCAGAACTGCCTCACGGAAGGGCTGGATGCGGACTCGGTGTACTGCAAGCATTGCGGCCATGAGCTGGCCGCCTATTCCAAGGATTGAAAAAGAAACCCGGCTCGGAGCCGGGTTTCGCGACGCCGGCGTTCGTGCTTTCAGGCGGCGACCAGCTCCCGCAGCACGTAAGGAAGAATTCCGCCGTGGCGGAAATAATCCACCTCGATGGGCGTGTCGATGCGCAGCTGAAGCGGCACCTCCTGGCGCGCGCCGTCCTTGCGTCTGATCACCAGGGTGACATCCTGCTGGGGCCGGATCTCCCCCTCCATGCCCACGAGTTCGAATTCCTCGTCGCCCTGGATGCCGAGGGACTGCACCGAGTCGCTGCCCTTGAACTGGAGCGGAACCACGCCCATGCCCACCAGGTTGGAGCGGTGTATGCGCTCGAAGCTGCGGGCGATCACGGCCCTGACGCCCAGCAGCTGGGTGCCCTTGGCGGCCCAGTCCCGGGATGAGCCGGTGCCGTACTCCTCGCCGCCAAAGACGATGGTGGGAACCCCGTCCTTCACGTAGCGCATGGCCGCGTCGTAGATGGACATCTGCTCGCCCGAAGGCTGGTGAAGGGTCACGCCGCCTTCGACGCGGGATCCATCGGGCTTGAGGGGGATCATCAGGTTCTTGATGCGCACGTTGGCGAAGGTCCCGCGCATCATCACGTCGTGATTGCCGCGCCGGGAGCCGTAGCTGTTGAAGTCGGCCTTGGTCACGCCATTGGCGATGAGCCATTTTCCGGCCGGCGAGGTCTCCTTGATGGAGCCGGCGGGGGAGATGTGGTCCGTTGTCACCGAATCGCCGAATATTCCCAGGGCCCGGGCCCCGCGAATGGCGGTCACCGGCTTCGGTTGCATGCCGAATTCCTGGAAGAAGGGCGGTTCCGCGATGTAGGTGGAGCCGGGCCAGTCGTAGACCTGGCCATGGGCGGAGGGCACTGCCTGCCACAGGGGGTTGTCGTCCCCCAGATGGGAGTAGAGCTTGCGGAAGGTCTTGGGGTCCATGGCGTGCTTGAGGGAGGCCTGGATTTCCTCGCTCGTGGGCCAAACGTCGCCGATCCAGACATCCTTGCCGTCCTTGCCCTTGCCCAGGGGCTCGGTCATGAGGTCTCTCAGCACCGTGCCGGCGATGGCATAGGCCACCACCAGGGGCGGCGAGGCGAGGAAGTTGGCGCGGATGTTGGGATGGATGCGCGCCTCGAAATTCCTGTTCCCGGAAAGCACGGCCGCGCACACCAGGTCGTTCTGCACGATGGCCTCGTCAATGGGCTCGGCGAGGGGGCCGGCGTTGCCGATGCAGGTGGTGCAGCCGTAGCCGGCGGTGTAGAAGCCGAGCTTCTCCAGGTACGGCAGCAGCTTCGCCTTTTTCAGGTAGTCGGTTACCACCCGGGAGCCCGGCGCCAGGGAGGTCTTGATATGGGGTTTCACCGTGAGGCCCTTCTCCACCGCCTTCTTGGCCACCAGGCCCGCCGCCAGCAGCACGCCGGGGTTGGAGGTGTTGGTGCAGGACGTGATGGCCGCGATCAGCACATCGCCGGATCCTATGTCGATGCCGTCCCGGGTCTTGAAACGCTTGCCCAGGTCCTCGGCCTTCTTGGCGAAGCCGTTCTCGGCCACGGGCTTGGAAAACAGTTCCTTGAACTTGGACTTGACGCTGCCGATCTCGATGCGGTCCTGGGGCCGCTTGGGGCCGGCGAGGGAGGGCGCCACGGTGGCCAGGTCCAGTTCCAGCACCTGGCTGTATTGGATCTGGCCGGGCTTGGGAACCCCGAACAGGCCCTGGGCCTTGAAATAGGCTCGGAAGGCATCGATCTCCGCGTCGGTGCGGCCGCTGCCTGCGAAGTACTGCACGGTGGCCTCGTCCACCGGGAAGAATCCCATGGTGGCGCCATACTCTGGTGCCATGTTGGCGATGGTGGCCCGGTCGGGGACCGCGAGTTTCTCCACCCCCTCGCCGAAGAACTCCACGAACTTGCCCACCACCTTGGCCTTGCGCAGCATCTCAGTGATGGTGAGCACCAGGTCGGTTGCGGTGACGCCGCCGCGCAGCCGCCCCTTGAGCTGCACCCCCACCACGTCCGGCGTGAGAAAGTAAACCGGCTGGCCCAGCATGCCGGCCTCGGCCTCGATGCCGCCGACGCCCCATCCCACCACGCCGATGCCGTTGATCATGGTGGTATGGGAATCAGTGCCCACCAGGGTGTCGGGGTAATAGACGCCGTCCTTGCGGTGGACGCCCCGGGCCAGGTACTCCAGGTTCACCTGATGCACGATGCCGATGCCGGGCGGCACCACCTTGAAGGTGTCGAATGCCTGCATGCCCCACTTCATGAACTGGTAGCGCTCGGAATTGCGCTGGAACTCCAGCTCCATGTTTTGCCGGAGCGCGTCCGGCGAGCCGTAGTGGTCGATCTGCACCGAGTGGTCCACCACCAGGTCCACGGGCACCAGGGGCTCGATGACCTTGGGGTCCTTGCCGAGGGCGCTGGCGACGCCGCGCATGGCCGCCAGGTCCGCCAGCAGCGGCACGCCGGTGAAGTCCTGGAGGATGACCCGGGCCACCACGAAGGGGATCTCGTCCACCCGGACGGCCTTGGGCGCCCAGTTGGCGAGTTGCTTCACGTGCTCCACGGTGACCTTCTTGCCGTCGCAGTTGCGCAGCACCGACTCCAGCACGATGCGGATCGATACCGGTAGGCGCGACACCTTGCCGACGCCCGCCGTTTCCAGGGCCGGCAGGGAATAGAACTTCCCCGACTTGCCGGAAGCGAGCTTGAACTCCTGAAGGGTGTTGAACAGGTTATGGCTCATGAATGGCTCCAGTGAACTGGCTAGGACGTGGGTTGGAGAGGCGGCTGCCCGGCCTCTGGTGGCGCGGGCGGCCCATTGTATCCCCGGTGCCCGGGGACTGCAATATTCTTATATCTTATATAAGACATTCGGTTCAGGCGGGCGCGAAAAACGCCGCCTCCGCGGCGGGGGGCAAAGCGGCGCCGGTGATCCGGGCCCGTTGCAGCAGCTCCCAGTAGTAGCGGTAGCTGGCGCGGTCGTGGAGCTTTCCCTCATGGCTGATGGGGCCCCAAGCCGCGGCCCGGGCGGCGAGAAGGATCTCCGCGCCCCGCCGCACCTCGGCGAAATCCGGCTGCATGGCTTCGACGATGGGACGGATCTGGATCGGATGGATGCTCCACATGCGCAGGTAGCCGAATTCCCTGCGGGCGCGGCCGGCGTCCCGGCGCGCTGCCTCGGGATCCCGGATGTCCTGGGTGATGTTGTGGGACGGCACGCAGCCGTTGGCCAGGGCGGCGGCGGCGATCTCAGTCTTGGCGCGCACCACCAGCGGGTGCTCGAACTGGCCCGGCGTTTCTATGGCGGACGCGGGGATCGCGCCATGGTGCGCGCTCACGAAATCCATGAGGCCAAAATCCAGCACCTGCACCCAGGGCAGGCGGGCGATCTCGAAGGCGTCCCTGAGCGCGCCGTGGGTTTCGATCAGGACATGGACGGGGATCTCCCGGCCGCCGGCGTGGCGGCCGGCGGCTGCCTGCGCGTATTCGATGACCTCCGCCGCTTCCCGGGCGGATTTCACCTTGGGAATCGTGAGATAGGCCGCCACTCGGCCCGCGCCGCCCACCATGATGTCCACATCCTGGCGCCAATGGGGATGGGACGGGTCGTGGATGCGGAATCCGGCCCGGCCGTGGCGGTTTTCCGCGCCGTTGAGCAGCCTGACGGCCAGTTCCGCATGTTCCCGCTCGCGGCCCGCCGGGGCGCCATCCTCGCAGTCGAAGGTGGCGTCGAACACCGGCCCCATTTCCCCCTGTAGCGCCAGGGCCTTGAGCATCAACTTCTCGCTGCCGGCATAGTGCTCGCATGCCGGAATGACGGGGAACGGCTTCTCCCCGGCGAAAAGGACCGCGCTGGGATGAGCGGGTTGGCTCATGGGCGTGTCAGGGCCGGGGCCCGGACCCCCGCTTGGGCGGCAAGGGCCCCGAATCCGCCACGTCCTCAGGGAAGGAGATGCTTGACGCCATCCCGCTCTTCCATCAATTCCTTGAGCGTGGCGTCCATTTTTTCCCGCGAGAACGGGTCGATCTCCAGGCCTTTCACCATGGTGTATTGACCGTTGGCGCAGGTGACGGGGAAACCGTAGAGGATTTCCTCGGGTATGCCGTAGCTGCCGTCGGAGGGAATACCCATGGTCACCCATTGTCCGTTGGACCCTAGGGCCCAGTCCCGCATGTGGTCGATGGCGGCATTGGCCGCGCTGGCCGCCGAGGACGCGCCGCGGGCGTCGATGATGGCGGCGCCGCGCTTGCCCACGGTGGAAATGTAAGTCCCCTTGTACCAGGCGTCGTCGTTCACCAGCCCCTTTGCGCCCTTGCCCTCCACGGTGGCGAAACGGATGTCGGGGTACATGGTGGGGGAGTGGTTGCCCCAGACCACCATCTTCTCGATGGCGGAAACCGGCTTGCCGGTCCGCGTCGCGAGCTGGGACACGGCGCGATTGTGATCCAAGCGCATCATGGAGGTGAAGTTCTTCTTGGGCAGGTCGGGGGCCGATTTCATGGCGATGTAAGAGTTCGTGTTGGCCGGGTTCCCCACCACGATCACCCGCACGTCGCGGGAGGCCGCCTCGTTGAGGGCTTTCCCCTGCTCGGTGAAGATCTTCGCGTTCTCGGCCAGCAGGTCCTTGCGCTCCATTCCCGGTCCCCGGGGCTTGGCGCCCACCAGCAGCGCGTAGTCCGCGTCCTTGAACGCGATCTTCGGGTCGCCGGTGCCCACCATGCCCGCCAGGAGCGGAAAGGCGCAGTCCTCCAACTCCATCATTACCCCCTGGAGGGCCTTCTGGGGCTTTTCCATGGGCAACTCCAGCATCTGCAGGATCACCGGCTGGTCCTTGCCCAGCATCTCCCCCGAGGCGATCCGGAAGAGAAGGGCATAGCCGATCTGGCCGGCGGCACCGGTGACTGCAACGCGTACGGGTTTTTTCATGGCTTTGGCTCCTGGTCAGAAGATTGGGTGGGGCTGGCGTGGACGTGAAATTTTACCTGCTTCGTGGTCCTCGAATGCCTGCCGACGCGAAAATCCCGGGTGTCGGCAGGGGTGAAATGGTGCGATGCGATAATAGGAACGGTTCTTGACGGTGTCAACAAAATTCTTGTGTCTTATATAAGATATATCATTTCTAGACTCGTGGCATTATTTATGCCACAATAAGTGCCGCTATGGCCCAGGCCATTTCCCCTCCAACCTTTAAGCCGCTGTATCAGCAAATTAAAATGCTGATCACCCAGAGTCTGATCTCAGGGGAATGGGGCCCCGGGGAGGCCATCCCCAGCGAGTTTGAACTGGCCCAGCGCTTTCACGTGAGCCAGGGGACAGTGCGCAAGGCCATCTCCGAGCTGGCCCAGGAAAACCTCCTGGTCCGGCACCAGGGCAAGGGCACATTTGTTGCGTCGCACTCGGAGGAGCGCAGAAAATATCACTTTCTTCGGCTTCTGCCCGACGATGGTGGCAAAATCGGCTCCGAGGGGGATCTCATCTCCTGCGAGAAGGGGAAGGCGGACGCCGAGACGGCGAGGCTGCTGGAGGTGGGGCGGGGCGCCAACCTTTTCATCGTGACCCGTCTCATGCGGTTCGGCGAGCGGCCCGTGATGCACGAGGAGATCCGCCTGCCCGCGACGCTGTTCAAGGGGCTCGGCGCGGAGCGCATCAACGAGTATCACTGCCGTATGTACAGCATGTTCGAGTCCGCCTACGGCATCCAGATCCTGCAGGTGGTGGAGCAGATCAAGGCGGTGGCGGCCCAGGGCGAGGCGGCAAGACTGCTCGGCATTCCCGCGGGGGCGCCCCTGCTCTCGATCCACCGGGTCTCGTATACCTACGGGGACAAGCCGGTGGAGGTGCGCAGGACCTTGTGCAATACCCAGAGTCACTCCTACGTGAACAAGATCGTCTGAGACCATGCCTGACCAGGAGCTGAGCCGATGACCGTCAAGAAGAGACCCAAACACCTGGACCTCCCGAAGATACGGCTCCCCATGCCCGGCTTCGTGTCCATCCTGCACCGGATCAGCGGGGCGGGGCTGTTCGTCTCGCTGCCCTTTCTCCTGTACCTGCTCCAGCTCTCCCTCGGCTCTCCCGAATCCTTTGAGACACTCCGGGCCATCATGTCCCATCCCCTCAGCAAGCTGCTGCTGCTGGGCCTGCTGTGGGCGCTGCTGCACCACCTCTGCGCCGGCATCCGCTTCCTGGCCCTGGACCTGCACCTCGGGATCGCGCTGCCGCAGGCGCGGGCCTCCAGCGCAGCGGTGCTGGTGGTGAGCCTTGCCCTGACCCTGATCCTGGGAGTGAAGCTATGGTGAAAAAAATCGTCGTCGGCGCCCATTACGGGCTCCGGGACTGGCTGGCCCAGCGCGTTACCGCCGTGATCATCGCGATCTACATCATCCTGTTTGCCCTGGTGCTGCTGGCGCAGCCGGCCCAGGACTACGCATCCTGGAAGGCCCTTTTCGCCAGCCAGTGGATGCGGCTGGCGACGCTGCTGTTCCTGTTGTCCCTCTATTACCACGCCTGGATCGGCGTGCGGGACATTCTCATGGACTACGTTCACCCCACCGGCATCCGGCTCACCGCGCAGGTCCTCGTGATCCTGGCGCTGGTGGGCTGTTCCCTGTGGTCAGCCCAGATCCTGTGGAGCAACTAAATGTCGCTAGC
>Ga0210362_1071861_pt1 | contig 27657 bp, 31 predicted proteins | sample S625metaT_FD_159713 | JGI IMG/M metagenome (GOLD analysis project Ga0210362, IMG submission 159713) | Metatranscriptome of estuarine sediment microbial communities from the Columbia River estuary, Oregon, United States - S.625 (Metagenome... | ecosystem: Environmental > Aquatic > Marine >... | reverse complement strand
TGGCGATCCGCCGCCGCTTGGCTGAGGCCAATCCCCAGGCCTATCTGCCCGATGTCGCCGGGACGGCGATGAACCTCAGCATCCTCTCTCTACAATCGTTGTCGGATCGAGAACGGTCCCTGGACCACGCCCGTGAGGCGCTCGTTGCCGCCCTGCCATTTGCGGAGGTGTTACCTGCTGCAGAAAAGTATGCTCGCACTGCCTTGAAAGTCGTCGAGGCCTGGGGGTTGGATGCACAGACGTTCTTGGAAGAAACCATCCAATCGGCACAAGACAAAGCAGACTAGGCTCGATGTACGGAAGAGAGGGGGGCTACTCCTAAACCCACTCGATCACCGCAATCTCGGGCATACAGTTCAAGCGAAACGGGAGAAAGGACCAACCCAGCCCTCGGTTGATATACAGTGTGTGTCTGCCCGACTCGTGCCGGCCCGCCACCCGGCCGTTGCATCCGGGGGGCAGCCAAAAGGTCGGGATACCCGGCACCCGCCATTGTCCTCCATGGCTATGCCCACACAGAATCAAATCAATGGCATGATGCGCATCCACTTGATCGAGGATATTCGGCGCATGGGCCAATAACAGGGTAAACCGATGGTCGGCTTGGGGGGGCACACATCGAAGATCGGCACGGTGAAGCGACGGGTCGTCCACACCGACGACTGCCAACTCTCCCCTTCCCGTTTGGACAAAGACGCTTTGGTTCACCAGCAGTGTGATTTTGTGACGATCGGCGAGTTCGGCGTAGTCCGCCACTGGGACACCGCTGTAGTGATCGTGGTTGCCCAATGTGATAAAGACCGGCGCGGTTTCCCGCAGGCGCGCGAGAAATCGAAAAAGATGGGGCAGCCCTTCGGGCACGTTGAGCAAGTCGCCCGTGATGAAAATCCAATCAGGCCGGATCTCACTGACCCTGTCGACGATCCGGTCATGGCGTGGGTGATAGATGTCAAGATGCAAATCGGTCAAATGGACCGCGCGGTGACCGGCCAGGGGACCATGCACATGGGTGTGCCGAGTCACCTCATTGTCGGATAGGCCGAACTCCCACTCTGGAACGAGGCTGAATAATCGATACAGCGGCTCACTCAGGCACACCCCGACGAATGATCGCAAGCGGTCGGGCCATGATAGTCTCCGTCGCGTACTCATTCCATCATCCGTGGGTTCGCAGGCCCCTCCCGAATCAGACTGAAAAAGTATACCATGTAGACGCTTTCACCTATTATTGGTGGAACAGTTTCTCAACACAGAACAGTTTAGATGGAGCGACGCGTGGAACAACCGATCGACCCCTTCCTTACAAGCGATATCCCCGGCATCGGCGGACAGATCCGGGTAACACCGGAAGACTTTCAGGTGGATGAACGGCCGCTCTATCTGCCCTGCGGGGAAGGAGAGCATCTCTACGTAAAGATCACCAAGCGGGGGCTGTCGACGCCGGACCTCGTCCGCCTCCTTTCGTCGGCGCTCGGCGTGAAGGCCCAGGCCATCGGAGTTGCAGGATTGAAAGATGCCCGCGCCGTCACCACTCAGATGGTATCGCTGCAAGGGATTACGCCTCAGCAAGTGGCGCAGATGACCATCGATGGCCGGCTACTGAATGTTGAAATCCTGGCCCGCCATCGCAATCGGTTACGAACCGGCCACCACGCCGGAAACCGTTTTCGATTGGTCATCCGCGACGTCGCCGCCCATGCCGCCGAGACGGTGCCTGCCATCCTCAATCGACTCAGCGCGCGCGGCGTCCCCAACTATTTCGGGCCCCAACGGCAGGGCAGAGACGGCGATAACTATCAGATCGGCGCCGCCTTGCTGAACGATCCCCGACGGCGTGAGAAAATGGGCCGGGCCAAACGTATCTGGTATCTGAATACCTACCAATCGTTTCTCTTCAACCGCATGCTGGCCAAGCGCGTCGACCTCATCGATCGTATGCTGGCCGGAGACTGGGCGATAAAGTCGGATAACGGCGCCTGCTTTCTAGTCGAGGATCCCGATAAGGAACAGCCGCGCGCCGATCAGTTTGAAATCAGCCCGACTGGGATACTCTTCGGTTCGCGGGTATCCTGGGCCGATGGTGAGCCGGGCAAGATTGAAGAGGCCGTCATTGCAGAAGCTGGGACGACACGAGAGGCCCTGGTCGCAGCAGGAAAAGCCTGCGGGTTCCGTGGCGAACGCCGTGCGTTACGGGTCCCGCTGGCCGAACTTGACTGGTCGCTGGACGGGTCGGCCCTCAACCTAGTCTTTGCCCTCCCGCCCGGCGCCTACGCCACGAGCCTGCTCAGAGAATTGATGAAACCTGCCACAATTGGTTCGTAGCAGCCTTGTCGATGTTTGTGCCGTCTCCGGCCATTCGCTGGTAAAATCAGTGGGCGCTCCACGAAAGACACCATGAGCCTCCATCAGGAAACCGTCCTCATCAGCGGGCACATTATCGATTCGCTGATTCTTGCGAAGGTGCTGGACATTATCCTAATGATGGGCGGCACCTTCGACTTGGAGGACGTGCATATCGGAACAACACGGGAGGAACCCTCTCGCGCCCGTATCGTCATCCGGGCCGCATCGACAGCGCTCTTGGACGATATTCTCAAGGCGATCCAGCCGCATGGGGCTTCGGTCGAACGTGACGCAGACTGCCGAACCGTCGAGGCCCCCGCCGATGGCATCTTCCCCGATGACTTCTATGCAACAACCCATTTGCCCACCCAGATTCGACTCCACGAACAGTGGATCGATGTTGATAGGATCGAGATGGACCTCGGGGTTCTGGTGGATGCACGGAACTCCGCGGCGAGAGCCATCCCCATGGCAGAGGTTCGGCAGGGAGATCGAATCGTGGTCGGCCGTGAAGGGGTGCGCGTCATTCCCTTGCAGCGCCCGAGTGAGCGGGACGTGTTTGGATTCATGGAGTCGCAGGTCTCGTCGGAGCGGCCCCATCACCATATCATCACCGATGTCGCCGCCCGGATGCGTCAACTGCGAGAACGGCACAGACAAGGACATGCCGATTCCAAGGTGCTGCTGGCCGGAGGACCCGCAATCATTCATGCCGGTGGGCGGGATGCCTTGACCTGGCTGATCGAGGAAGGCTTTGTCCATCTGCTCTTTTGCGGCAATGCCCTGGCCGCACACGATATGGAAGCAGACCTGTACGGCACATCGCTGGGCTACGGACTGGCGGCCGGACGCGCGGTTCCGCATGGCCATGAACATCATTTGCGAACGATCAATAAGATTCGCGCGATCGGCAGCATCGAAGCGGCGGTCACTTCGGGAGTCGTACAGCAGGGCATCATGGCGGCCTGTGTTCGGCAGAACGTTCTGGTGATCATGGCCGGGACGATCCGCGATGACGGTCCTCTTCCCGGAGTAATCACCGATTCCGTTCGTGCGCAGAGCGCCATGCGCGCGGCAATCCCCGGCGTCGGACTGGCCCTGCTGGTCGCCTCCACGCTGCATGCCGTGGCCACCGGTAATCTTTTGCCGGCAACCGTGCCGACCGTGTGTGTGGACGTGAATCCCTCTGTGCCGACCAAACTGGCTGATCGCGGCAGCTTTCAAGCGGTCGGCCTCGTCATGGACGCAGCGTCGTTCCTTTCTGAGCTGGCCAGACTGTTGGGAAGATCGTCATGACCCGCCTGCTCGTGTGCCCTCCGGACTTTTTCGGAATCGAATACGAGATTAACCCCTGGATGCGGCTCAGCAATCGGGTAGACCATGAACGAGCCGTTCAGCAATGGCACGGCCTGATGCGTGTCCTTGAACAAGATGTGGGGGTGGAGATCGAACGGATGACGCCGATTGCGGGACTGCCCGACTTGGTGTTTACGGCCAATGCCGGCATCGTGGTCGGACGCACGGCCGTGGTGAGCCGCTTCCGCTATCCTGAACGTCAACGAGAGGAAGCGTACTTTGAAAACTGGTTCAGTGGACATGGGTACAACGTCGTGACATTGGAGAAAGAATTAATCTTTGAAGGGGCAGGGGACCTCCTGGGCTTTTCGGATTGTTGGTTCGGCGGGTATCGCCAGCGATCGGACATCCGCGCATTCCCCCATCTGAGCGATCTGTTCCATCGGGAAATCATTCCGCTCGAACTCGTCGATAGCCGTTTCTACCATCTCGATACATGCTTTTGCCCCTTGAGCGGCGGCGAACTGCTCTATTTTCCATCAGCCTTCGATCCCTATGGGCAAACCGCGATTGCCCAGCGAGTTCAGAAGGGCCGGCAACTGCTCGTCCCAGAGGATGACGCATTGAAGTTTGCATGCAACGCAGTCTGCGTTGGGAACCATGTCGTCTTGCCGTCCGGATGTCCGGCGACCGAGCGCCTTCTCCAAGCCAAAGGATACCGCACCCATTCGGTTCCTCTCGACGAATTCATGAAATCTGGCGGATCGGCGAAATGCCTGACACTGGCGCTCGACTGAGCAGAATCATCGGTCAAGGCAAAGACGAGCTGCCGTCCTTACCGTGACCAATGACCAGTGACTATTGACCAATCACTTCTTCCGCAAGAGAAACGCCCCGTAGAAGCCCGCGATCGCGATTGTGACCAGTTCGATGGTCAGGAGCATGCGGCTCACGATGGCCTCAGGGGACGGAGGCGAGAGGATGAAAGACAACCCAAGAAACTCCGGCTGCTGATCGGGTGGTGTTTCCCAAGGAGGAAACAATACAGCGAGGATCAGGGCTGCGACCATTCCATACAGCGCTGTGAGGTTCAACTGCTCCGGTGTTTCGGCATCTGGTCGAGCGGCTGAGGTTTCACCTCCGCTCCCATCGAGCCGCCGGCCACAGTGCGTGCAGAAGCGATTAATCTCAGGTTGTGAATGATGACAAGAGGGACAGGACTGCATCGGCCGTTCTCCGGCATGCCATATAGCCTGAAACGCCACGATACGCTACACGGACCGATGCTGATTTGCTAGATGTACGATCGAGAGCGCAACGTTAGAAATGAACGCTGAGGCCAAAGGAGCCGTGAATGGGAAAGTATGTGGCGTCGAAGCCGAAGAGATTGGGGTTTTCCTTGAAGCTGAAGCGAACGTAGTTGAACTTTCCCTCCGCGAACGCTGACACGTGTCTTGTCAAGTAGTACCTGATGCCAACGAGCGCGTTCAGGCCGAATTTCATGCTCGATTGAGTGTTGTCGCCTTCGGTAACGGAATGATCTTTGATTTGAGCGATGAATATGCCGGGGCCGGCGCCGATGTACGGTTGCAACCTCTTTCCTGGGTAGCGGAACATCACATTCAAAGGCGCAATCGTCAGCACCTGGAAATGGGCGCCCGGAATTTCGCCCGATACCTCATATCCAGCCGGAGTACTCGGTCCACCGCCGGATGGAGTCAACGTCATCGGAGTCTCTGCCCGGATCGTAAGATTTTGTTGCTTGATATGAGGGGTGCCATAAAAAATTTCCGCTTCAATGCCAAACCAGCGTGCCCTGCTAAAATAGTGGCCTATTTTTGCGCCGTACAGATATGAAGTTTTTAGCTCTTGGTCGCTGATGGTCGCCCCGCTTGGAGTATTGAGCGTCCCCGTTTGAACTGGCAAACTTGTCGTGGTCAGATTGCCATCTGACAACCCATTCCCCAGACTCGGAATTCCTAGACTTGGGAATGTGATTCCAAATTGTCCGGCGATGTAGGTCTCCGCATACGAATCGGAGACATTCGCGGCACCCGCAAATGTCAGAGCGGCCATCGATATTCCCAGGCTGCGGACGGCTGCGGGCATCCAGTTCATTACAAACCCTCTGTAGTTCGGCATGTTCCTGCTTCGATGCTAGACTTTACGGCCCTTCCGACAAAGCCATTTCTCAAATCCTGCTGGAAGGATTGAGCAAGCAATATGCCGCAATCAGCACTTTCGATTTCTATTCGCCAACCGCGCACTCCCCAATCACGCACTTGACAGAATTGGGAATCTCGTTCCATTCGTTGACAGACGCTCGATGCATTCCTATAATCCGCTCCGCCTAGTCGATCATCATCCATCGATGTCCCCCAACTCATGGGATTTTCCAGCATGCAGACCATACGCAATATGGGTGTGATTGGAGCCGGCGCCTGGGGCACAGCGTTGGCCAAACACCTGGCCGAGAAGGGATTGACCATTCGCCTCTGGGCTTACGAACGAGAGGTAGCGCAAGCAATCAATGCCACGCACGAAAACCCGATCTTTCTTCCCGGCGTGGCGCTGCCCCAAACACTCGTCGCGACGTCGTCAATCGCCGACGCGGTCGACGGCTGCGATGGTCTTCTGTTCGTCGTCCCCTCGCATGTGACCAGGCCGGTGCTCCAGACGCTCGCGCCTTGCCTATCAACGCCCATTCCCCTGATCAGTGCGACGAAAGGGATCGAGGAGGAGTCCGCTAAACTCATGACGCAAGTGATGGATGACGTGCTCCCGTCACCGATGAGGCCCATGATCATGGCCTTGTCTGGTCCAAGTTTCGCCGCGGAACTTAGCGCGGGAAAACCGACGGCGCTTTGTCTGGCCGGACGCGAACCGGCCCTTGTGCAACAGTTTCAGCACACACTCATGACTCCGGCCTGTCGCGTGTACGCCGATACCGATGTCATCGGCGTGCAGCTCGGCGGCGCGCTGAAGAATGTCATGGCGCTGGCGGCCGGTGTGGTCGATGGGTTGGAACTCGGACTGAATGCGCGCGCAGCCCTCATCACCAGAGGGTTGGCCGAGATCGTTCGATTGGGCACGGCAATGGGAGCCGACCAACGGACGTTCTACGGACTCTCCGGCATCGGCGATCTGGTGCTGACCTGCACGGGAACGCTGAGCCGGAACTACACGGTGGGAGTCCGGCTCGGCAAAGGCGAGCCGCTAGATACGATCGTACGCGGGATGCACGCAGTCGCGGAAGGCGTGCGGACGGCGCATGCGGCGTTAGAATTGGCGCGGCGGCATGCGGTGGACATGCCTATCACACAAGAGATCAATGCAGTGCTGTTCAACCAGAAGCCCTGCGGGAAAGCCGTCAGCGATTTGATGGCGCGCGATGCAAAACTAGAAAAAGGATCGGTGTGAGCCCCAAAACACTTGAGCAGTTATTACGGCAGGTCCGCCAAGGACAGGTCACCGTGGAGCAGGCGCTTCAGCGCCTGCGGTCCCTCCCCTTTGAGGACCTCGGCTTTGCCTCGCTTGATCATCATCGATCGTTACGCCAGGGGTTTCCGGAAGTCGTGCTCTGCGAAGGCAAGACCGCTGCACAGGTGGTCGCCATCGCTCGATCGTTCATCAAGAAAGGAGGCCCCTTTCTCGCAACTCGCGCAGAGCCGGCGATCGCTCGCGCCATCCGCCGTCTGGATCGGCGGGCGCGCTACCATGCAGACGCGCGCATCGTAGCCATCGCGCCTCCATCGCAGAAACGACAGGGTCATGTCCTGGTTGTGACGGCGGGCACCGCAGACGTGCCGGTGGCCGAAGAGGCCCGCGTCACGGCCGAAGTCATGGGCAGCCACGTTGAACGGCTCTACGATGTCGGAGTGGCGGGGCTCCATCGATTGTTGGTGCAAAAGGAGCGGCTGTTCGATGCACGGGTCATCATCGTTGCCGCAGGCATGGATGGCGTGTTGCCCAGCGTGGTGGGAGGCCTCGTGGGGTGCCCGGTTATCGCGGTGCCGACCAGCCGCGGGTACGGCGCCAGTTTTGGCGGACTGGCCGCGCTACTGACGATGCTGAATTCTTGCGCGGCGGGTGTCGGCGTGATGAATATCGACAATGGATTCGGAGCCGGCTGCCTGGCTCACCGAATCAATATGGGCAGCGCGAGGAGCGGGAAAGGCGAGACCGACGAGCACGGTGGGACGCCAAAGAAGTGACCGCTTTCCCACATCGCGCAAGTCGCGCCCATTTCAGCACGTCACGCTGAGTCTTATTCTACGTCCAACGTGCCCCGCTTTGGCCACGCGACCATCATCGTGCGAAGGCCCTTATCTCCCTCCTTCAGCAGCTTCGTCCGCACCTCGTAAGAATAGACGCCGGCGCCGGCGAGCTGCTTGCGGTGATCTTGTCCGTCCCAGGAGAGTTCGATGGAAACCTTGGGGCGTTCCGTGACACCGGCAACAGGATGCGCTTCCACCGGCTGCCGGTGAGTGAGAAAGCGAAGCGATGTCTTCGATGGAGAACTGATGAGCGATGTCACCTCCAGAATCGTGGCCCCGTTCAATGTCCTTGGCAATTGAACGGTAACAGAGAATTGAAGCGGTCCGTCCCCCGGTGTGTAGCGGATCGGCGCCACCTGCACGTCGAGGACCTTCAGCTCCGGCTCCGGTCGTGGAGCTCGACTCTGTTTTGCCTTGGCCCACCCGTCGCTTGGAAGCAACAGCGGGAGACAGAGACTGACAACAAGTCCTATGATGATAGGCGCGCTTCCTCGCAGAACAGTGCGAACTCGCGCTGAAACGGACGAGCAGGTACTCATAAAGAATGTCGAGGAAGCGATTATAGAGAGGCCGATACACCGGCTGAATTGCATTGACTAGGTGGATAACATAGCCATCACAGGCTGTCAATGAGCCCTCAGTAGCCATTTGCCGTGGAACGACGCCTTGGGTATGATAGTCGGCTATTTAACGGGGGACGGAGTGGGACGGCATCTGCATTTCGATTGTTTCTCTGGAATCAGCGGAGACATGGTGCTGGGAGCGCTGGTGAGCGCGGGCTTGCCATGGGCGCAGTTGGTAAATGGACTCAAGCGCCTCAAGCTGAAGGGTTACCGATTGCGCCGGCGCGAAGTCCAGCGCGGCGCCCTCCATGCGACGAAGGTGGATGTCGTCATCGAACGCGGGTTTCAGCGCCCCCTGAGCTTATCCCGCATTCGGCAAATTCTTGCCTCCAGCACCCTGCCCGATCCTGTGAAAACACAAAGCCGCGCCGTCTTCGATCGGCTGGCTGAGGCAGAAGGCCTGGCCCATCGGGTTGCGGCGCACGACGTGCATTTTCATGAAGTAGGCGTGATGGATTCCTTTATCGATGTAGTCGGCGGTATCCTGGGTTGCCATCTTTTGAACGTCACGCGAGTCACAGCCTCCGCCGTCAACGTAGGAGCCGGCACCATTCTGACCTCACACGGACTCTTGCCGGTGCCGGGACCTGCAGTGGCTGCGCTGGCGAAAGGAATTCCGGTATACTCCGACGGTCCCCGCTGTGAGCTGGCAACTCCGACGGGGATGGCCTTGCTTCGGACGCTGGCATCAGAGTTCGGTGCGGCCTCTATGATAGAGACGGCTGTGGTTGGATACGGCGCCGGCGACCGAGATCCGGAAGGCTGGCCGAACGCACTGCGCGTGTTTCTCTCGGAGGAGTCTCCCCAAGAGGAACGCCAGACCGATCGTGTGGTGCAGATTGAAACGAACCTCGACGACCTCAATCCGCAAGCGTACGAACATGTAATGGAACGTCTGTTTGCGGTGGGCGCGCTGGATGTCGCCCTGATTCCGGCCATTATGAAACGGAGCCGGCCCGGCGTGGTGCTGAGTTGTCTCGTCGCGCGAGATCAGGCCGATGCGGTGCTGGAGATCTTGTTCCAAGAAACGCCGGCCTTGGGCGCGCGCATCCAGGAACTGGCCAGGCGCATCCTTCCTCGGCGCTTCGTCTCAGTGAAGGTGCCTGGCGGACTCGTCCGCATGAAAGTCGCCGCCATGGGAGCCGGTTGGGAGAAGGCCGCCCCGGAATATCTCGACTGCAAGAACATCGCCGATCGAACCGGCCGTCCGCTCAAGGATGTCATGGAAACAGCCTCTCGCGCCTATGACGGCAGACAGAGCAGACGTCACCGGCCGGCATAAGAACAGATCACCCGTGGCTTCACTTTTTCATTTTTACTTTTTACGGTTCAGCTTGCGAGGCGATTCGTGACCACCATGCTTTATGTCCTCATGTTTGTTGCCTCCGTCGCCGTAACACTGGGTGGCTGTGCGCTGTTCACCAACGCCGTCGAATGGCTCGGGAAACGACTCGGTGTGTCGGAAGGCGCCGTAGGTAGCATCTTTGCGGCAATCGGCACGACCTTGCCGGAAACCTCCATTCCGATCATCGCCATTTTCTTCGGAGAGAGCCAGGAAGAAGCCGATGTTGGGTTAGGCGCGATTCTCGGGGCGCCGTTCATGCTCAGCACATTGGTGCTGCCGATCCTCGCACTTCTGCTGATGCTCTATGCACGGATGGGCAAACGGACTAATCGGTTCCACCTCAACTATCGCGAAGTCATCACAGATCTGGCGTTTTTTACCGTCGGGTACGTCGTCGCCTTGGCTTGTATCTACATTCCCTCCCAGCTCGTGCATATCATTGCGGCGGTCGGACTGATCCTCCTATACGGCTCATATATGAGGATGAAACTCCGCGCGCCCGAAGAGGAGGGGGGAGCAGGCAGCCAGTTGGAACCGCTCATCTTCGCCAAATCTATCGCCACGCCTTCGCATTTCATGATCGGGTTGCAATCGCTTACCGGTCTGGCCGGACTGATTTTGGGTGCGCATCTGTTCGTCGGCGCCGCTGAATCGATGGCCGGCATGTTTGCGGTTTCTCCGCTGATCCTCGCGTTGCTTATCGCGCCACTGGCGACCGAACTGCCGGAGATGTCCAATAGTTTCCTTTGGCTCTATCGTAAAAAAGACCGTCTCGCCGTCGCCAACGTGACGGGCGCAATGGTCTTTCAAGGAACCATCCCAGTCTCCGTGGGATTGCTGGGAACCGAGTGGGCGATCGCCTCGTCTGCGTCGGTGACGATGGTCTTGGCCGTGCAGGCGGTGATTTTCTATCTACTGCAACTCTTTATCGGCGGTTATTGGCGGGCATGGTTGCTGAGCAGCGGGGCGCTGCTTTATATAGGCTATACACTGTATTTGGCGTTCTGGTCGTGAGCTTGCGCGCATGATGAAACCGACAACAGCCAAGCAGGCATCAGCGCGGCTTCCCCTCCTCGGAATCACGATGGGAGATCCGGCCGGGATTGGACCGGAAGTGATTGCCAAGGCGGTCGTCGGCCGCGGCCTGCGGAATATCTGCCATCCGATCGTCATTGGATCATTTCCCGTGATGGAGCGGACGATCAAGGCGCTCAAACTGAAGCTCAAGGCCCTGCGCGTGGACGGTCATGAACGGGTGTCATGGCGCGAAGGAACAGTCGCAGTGCTCGACCCGCTTGAGCACCCACTGGGACGGTTCACACAGGGAGTGGCGGCGGCAGAAACCGGTGCTGCCTCGATTGCCTTTATCAGGAAAGGGGTCGAACTGGCTCAGCTCGGCTGTATCGACGGGATCGTAACCGCGCCGATCAACAAGGAAGCCATCAATATGGCCGGCTGCGGTTATCCGGGGCATACGGAGCTGTTGGCCGATCTGACGAACGCGAAAGAATCCGGCATGATGATCATAGGCGGGCCGCTGCGCATCATGTTTGTCACGACTCACGTCGCCATCAAAGACCTCCCCTCGCTTCTCACTCGGGCCAAAATCGAAAAGGCGATCAGGCTGGCGCAGCTGGCGCTGACTCAACTCTTTGGAATCAAAAAGCCCAGGATCGGCGTCGCGGCGCTGAACCCGCACGCAGGCGAGCATGGCCTCTTCGGCAACGAAGAAGCGCGCGTAATTCTACCGGCGGCGCGGGCGGCACAGGCACAAGGCATCCTCGCCAGCGATCCGATGCCGGCCGACACGTTGTTCGGCAAGGCGGCCAAGGGAGCCTATGACGGCGTGGTTGCCATGTATCACGATCAAGGCTTGATCCCTCTGAAGCTCACCGCCTTTGGGACCTGCGTAAACCTTACAGTTGGACTGCCGATTACTCGCACTTCTGTCGATCATGGAACTGCGTTCGATATTGTGGGTAAAGGCCTGGCCGATCCCGGCAGCTTGCTCGAAGCGATCAAATTGGCCGCCGTGATCACAAGGATTCGGCGATGAGCACTTCATCGGCCGCCGCGATTGAACAGCTGCAGCGGCAATTGCAGGAATTGGATGCGCTTGCCAAGCAAACCCTTAGCGACCTCAACACCGTTGCGGGAACCGAGCGCGTGGCAAAATGGAAAACGGCGACTGTCGCGCTCCTCACGGAGGCGGTGGGTTCCCAAGAAGGACAGAAGTTTGCCGGCATTCAGCCAGGACCCTGCTTCACCAACGATATGGTCGAAGAGTTTACCGATTTAATCGACTGCTACCGAACGCCATTGGCCACGCTGGTCAAACGACTTTCGCAGGCTGCTCGCCCTCCATCCGGAACATAGTCCGTGAGCCAATCCGACCCACCAGCCGCGATCAAACGCCTGGGGCAGAATTTCCTCATCGACCCGAACATTGTGCGCAAGATCGTCGCATCTGCCGCGCTGTGCTCGAACGATTCCGTGTTGGAGATCGGACCGGGCCGCGGCATTCTTACAGAAGCACTCTGTCAAACAGCCGGACGCGTGACCGCTATTGAAGTGGATCCACGTCTCCACGCCTATCTATCCGAACGCCAGACAAAGTTCCCGCACCTCACACTTATCCTTGATGATGCGATGACCTTCCCGCTCGAGACGCTTCCGTCCGGCACCGTCGTCGTGGCTAACCTCCCCTATTACATCTCGACTCCATTGCTCTTTCGGCTGCTGAAACACCGTGACCGCTTTCCACGGATGGTGCTCATGTTGCAAAACGAGGTGGCAGACCGGCTGGTGGCGAAGCCCGGCACGCCGGACTACGGCCTGTTATCGGTCATGGCGCAGTACGCGGCAGACATTACGAAGGTCTTCAAGGTCTCGGCCAATTGTTTTCGCCCTCGTCCGAATGTGGGTTCAGCCGTCGTGCTGTTGCAGGCCAAGCAGCGACGGGAGCTGAGCCCAAAGGAAGAACCGGCATTCACCGCGCTGGTCAAAGCGGCCTTCGCTCACCGGCGCAAAACACTCGTCAACTCGCTTAAAGACGAAGGCTACGACCAGACGCTATGGGCGGAAACTCTGGAATCATGCGGTCTGTCACCAACCGTAAGGGCCGAAGTCATCTCGATTTCACAGTTCATCGAGTTGAGTCGCCGAATTGCCCCCTGAGCTCTGGGGATCGCTCGAGTCTGTTTATCCTCATTATCTGCATCTATGCTGCGCTGGGACCCCCTGCATGGTAGCACGAAGTTCTCCCTGGTCCTTATGGGCGGGGTGCTCTGGCTGAAGTTGCAAACATCTCCCCCTCTTTCTTCACCTCCGGCATTATCGTATAGGGCGCTGACTGTCCTTGTACTTATACTTGGTTATCGCGATCGGCAGATCAACCCGATAGCCGTGGTAGAACCCGATGACCCTCTTCACATACGCCCTGGTTTCCTTGAAGGGCGGAATCTGGCGATAGCGGTCAACATGCCTTTCTCCCGCGTTGTACGCCGCCAGCGCGAGCCGAAGGTTGCCGTGAAAACGGTCGAGAAGATATCGAAGATGCCGAGCGCCTCCGGCTATATTATCCCTGGTGTCATACAGGTTTCGCACTCCATGCCGAATAGCTGTCTCCGGGATAAGCTGCATAAGCCCGACCGCGCCCGCCTTAGAAATCACCATGGGATTGAAATTTGACTCCGCCTTCATGACCGCCATCAGCAAGGCCGGAGACAGACTATATTCCTGGGCATAGCGGGCGACAGCTTCTTCGAGTTCTTGGTCAGACACAGCCGCATGATAGCGGTGCCTGTTCGTAACTGGCGTCAACGTCCGATCACGGGGAACGTTCGTCATATGTGCAGTGCCATTGGGACTGAGCTGCCGAAGCACGTCTCCGTCCGCATGCGCCGGATCGGCGGCTGTCAAGATGATAAGGAGTAGCACCACAAAGGCCTCTGCTCTTCGGCTCGACCATGTGTTGCGCGGTAAACAATCTGTCGGTTCAAATTGCGAATCCATCACCGGGCATGGCCCAAGAAAATTCGTCATCGGTGTGCTCCTCTCACATCCACGTTACTGATTGCCTGGCTCAACTGTGGGTGCTCCACAGGAGAGGCCCATTGTATGAGAAGGACATCCGCAGCTTTTATGCCATGCGCTGTAAGGGAACGGCGACCGATGATCTTCGAATTGCCAATGGGTTCGGCGTTTCATTCAGCCCAACTTTCGTAGGGGATGGATGATGCCTTGCATCGAGATTTCAGCTCTTATTGCCCCATTTTGCGGCTGTGTTGACCTCCACTTTCATTAACTGTCGAACGGTATCTGGCCTCTATGGTATGGTTGAAACATAATGTATGCGTAGGCTCATGACACGACCAACCGCGCTACCAGATGGTTCTATGAATAGACGGCCAGCTATACGATGGATCATCGGCCTGTGCCTGATACTGGGGCTCATGACCGGTTGTGCCGAGAAATTCGTTCTGCTTCATAGCGTATCGGGAAAACCCCTTCTTATCTCACGCCGAGCCTACACATTCGAAGGATGCATCGCAAAGGTGAAGGAGGAGGGGGTGCGCCTTGGCGTTACCTTCCGATACGTGCATGTCCGGGGCAACTTTGCGGGCCGTTCGTTGCTGTGGCCCCTCAACCCAGGCTATGCCTGCGAAGCCGCGATCGGCCCGGAACAACTGCCGATAGGCGCCTATCCAATGGGAAAAGACCTCCTCCTCAAAGGATCATGAATCTCATGGCCCAGTGATTATCCCCATGCTCCTCCACCGCTCCAGACAGGACTGCGCCTACCTGTTGTTCACACATTCGCTCTATCGATAGTGCTAACCCGCATTGTTTATGACGGTTCGTGGTGAAATCGCATTCCAAGGAGCATGGAGAATGGTTCGGGTTTCAAGTTCCGGGTTTCGAGTTTTCGAAGCGTTGTTCCGGACAACACGAAACGTACAACCAGAAACTCACCACTCCCCTCCCCAGAGCGGAGGATCGGCTGTGTCTCGACTCGCGGAGTCGGACGAGTGCAGCAGAAATGCTCATAAATGATGCGGCTAAACCTGGCAGCATGTTACTCTGCCGCTCCATCATGTAACGAGTTCGTACTATCGTGTCCCTCTTCCACGCCAAACTTCGTATGACCTCCGGGCAGGCTGTTCTCGGAGCGGCGCGAACCAATTCAGCATTTCTCTTGTTGAAACAGCGGCTTAAGCTATACTTGCTACATAGCGAGAAAATCGGAAGTGCGGATAGTCGTGTGATTACCCAGCTGGGGAACCATGCTCAAGATTTTGTTGGTCGAAGACAGTGACGCGGATGCCCGTTTGACGCAGGACATCCTGGCTGAATGGAGCGTCGAGCAATTTGATGTCACGCATGTCATGAGCCTAAACGAAGCCCTCAGCCATCTTGTCCGAACACGCTTCGATGCCGTCCTCTTGGATCTTTCACTCCCCGATGGGCATGGACTGTCGACACTCAAACAAATGCAGGCCGCCAGTCCGACCATCCCCATCATCGTGCTCAGCGGATTCAGCGATCAAACGCTTGCGGTGGAAGCCGTTCAAACCGGCGCCCAAGACTATCTCGTCAAGGGGCAGGGACAGCCGGAACTGCTGGCGCGCTCGATTCGTTACGCCATTGAGCGCAAGCGAGCTGAAGAACGGCTGACCTATCTGGCGCAGTACGACCAATTGACCGGCCTGGTGAATCGCACGCTCTTCCGCGACCGGCTCATCCATGCCATGGCGAGAAGCAAACGACTCCAACAGCCCATGGGGCTGATGCTGCTCGATCTCGATCGGTTTAAGGCTGTGAACGACACCTTGGGGCACGATGCGGGGGATCAGCTCTTGAAGGTCGTCGCAGATCGGCTTCACGAGTGCGTGCGCGAAGTCGATACGGTCGCGCGCATGGGTGGGGATGAATTTACAATCATCCTGGAAGGCCTCTCGCACGAAGAAGATCTCATTGCCGTCGCGCGGAGAATTACCCAGTCGTTGGGCGAACCATTTCGTATCCAAGACCAGCAAGCTTCAATCGGAGTCAGCATCGGGATTACCGTGTATCCGACCGACGATCATGAGATCGACGATCTGTTACGGCATGCGGATGCTGCCATGTACCGCGCCAAACAGCGAGGTGGAAATGCGTTTGAGTTCCATATTTCGAACGATTCCCCCTCATCCACCGCCTCTTCCAAGTCACCGTAAATACCGACGCACCAGGTCCGGCATGCCGGCAACGCAGGGTCGTGCCTCACCCTACCGGCCAATGTCGGCAAGAGGTTGATCCGTTATCGTATAGGCGCCGCGGGGATTCCCTTCGAGTCGATTCATCGTGGGAAGCTCCGTGGGTGACGGGTTGGGATGCGAGTCCGGCGTCACCAGCACTCCCCAATGTTGATTGTCTGTGCAAATATTGTCCAGGATCATTCCGCCCCCATGGTGAAACAAAAGCATCCCGCTGAGCATGTTGGCCTCACAGATGTTACGCACGATCTCCGGATAACTGCCTGAATCGCGAACCGCGATCCCAAAGTGGTGATTGTCCACACAGCGATTCCTGGCGATTCGTGGTTGTGCCCCGGCAAAGACAAAGATGCCGGACTCCCGATTGCGGCAGACTTCATTGTCGGAAAACGTCGCCCGGCATTCCGGCCCATACAACACCACGCCGGACAAAATCCCTTCCATCGCCCGGCACTGAGTAATGACGCAAGTGGAATCGAGCACGTTGATCGCCGAATGTTGATCGCTGCCGACATAGCGAAATGTGATACCGGAGATGTGTCCGCCTGAGACCCGCTGCAAATACAGCGGACCGCTTCGGCGGCTGAAGATTTGTACTGTATCGCGTCCTGCGCCCACCAACCGTACCGGCCCCTCGCTAACGAATATCTTGTCCTCATACACGCCTGGCCGAATGTAGATCTGATCCTGGTCGCCCGCATCCTTGAGGGCCTCACTCGGCAGAGAATAGCTACGCTGATCCGTTGCATCCACGATCAGCGTCTTACCGCCAAAGGGATTCGGTGGAATAGCGTCTTCACTCATCATGCTCAGCCTATGACCTGACATTGACCAGACAAAAATGCACCCTCGGCAGAAAAGTGGCACTGCTCGCACAAATCTGTCTCATGGGTACCGGTTATGAGTCTCGGCTCATTTCTGAACATGTAAGAGTTCTGGAACTTCCTGTTTTGTATCGGAGTTTCTGGTGTGATGCGCTGTATGCGTGGCATAGCGATTGCGTGAAGATCCTCTGGTTCATTGCCTACTCAGAACGGAGGCATGTGTATGGTACGGAAAAGTATGGGCATTCTCCTGGTTCTTATCGCCCTCTTCTCAACTGATGTATCCATTGCGGCTCCCAGCCAAATGCACGATACCTCCCGGCGCTTGTACGACCGAATCATGGATGAATTCAAACAACGGGATTACGAAGCCGCCTTGGCCGGGTTCCGGCTTTTCATCGAACTCCATGGGAAATCCGCGCTGGCGGCCAATGCCCAATATTGGATGGGAGAGTGCCAGTACCGCATGGGGCGTTACAAAGATGCCCTAAACTCCTTCTATAACGTCGTCTTGTCCTACCCGCTCAGCCCAAAGCTGGCCGCTTCCACGCTGAAGCTCGGCCAGACCTATGCCAAACTGGGCGATCAGGACAACGCACGCATCATGTTCGGTCGCGTCGCCACTCAATACCCCGACACATCTGAATCAGAAATCGCCCGGAGGGCCCTTGCGGCGGCACAAGACACATACAACGCGGACTCGGAACGATCGGAATAGTACACGACTGCTGCCCGCCGTCGGACATCAGCTTGCGTGTCTTACTCATCCGTTGCAAGACCCAGGAGGGCAGTAAGATCTGGAACCGTATAGGATTTCTTCGCCCGCACCGTTACCATCTTGATCCCCGCCGCATCCAGCACCGATTCGATCACCCGTTGGCGTTCCGTCGGATGAGGGCCCTGAGACGTGTCTTCAATCTGCACCACTTGCTCCACATGCCGTGAGCCAGGATGTACCAGCGCAAAATCGACTCGCTTGAGCGCCATGTGCTTCAAAAGCCTGAACTGGGCCTTCTCCATCGCTTCGACCGACACAAAGGACCAGAGAGGCACATGAGCGAAAATCAAATAGCGATCTTGGACGGCCATCTGCATGAGATTGTAGAGAGCACTCTCGGCTTCTGTGAGCAATGGCGCTGATGCCAGAGTGATACCGGATGGAAACGAGAAATCGGTGGATGGCCCGGCTGTCTTCTTGGATGGGGCAAAAATATTCCACATAGCTTCCATGATCTGCGCTTACTTCCGCCGTCGAGGGGGTCGCAGTCGGGCAAGCCAGCCCGGCCCGCTTGGCACAATGCAACCCAACAATGCCGGATGCGCCGCGCCGGTGACAGAGGGAACATTTCCGCACTGCTCCATCGCAGTTTGATAGGCCAGCACGGCAAACGCCACGGCTTCAAGCGCCTTGCTGTCCCACCCATGTGCTTCGTACGCGCTCACCGGGACGGGCGCAAAAACATCGGCCAGATGCTGCATGATGGCGTGGTTCTTGACCCCGCCTCCGCCGACAATGACTTCGTCGATCCCACCGCGGATCCATCGTCTGGCCGAACCGACCGCCTCGGCCGTCCACCGGCTGCATGTCGCCAAAAGATCTTCAATCGGCAACTGCTGTGCTTGCTGCATCACCAGCAGCTCATCGAGCATCTTTGCCCCAAAGGCCTCCCGCCCGGTGGATTTCGGCGGGGCCTGTGACAGATAAGGATGCGCGAGGAGTTTGGCCAATAATCTCCCGTCGACCTTCCCGCGAGCGGCCATGCGCCCCTCGCGATCCATCGACATGCGCCCCTTCGTAATCCGCGCCATCAGTCCATCGAGCACCATGTTGGCCGGGCCAGTGTCGAACGCGATCAGACCGTCAAACCCGGAACCCCGCGGCAGGTACGTCACATTGCTGATCCCGCCGAGGTTCACGATGAGCCGCGCGCGGCGCGGATGGCGAAAAAGCAGCGCATGCACTCCCGGTGTCAGCGGCGCCCCCTGCCCGCCGGCGGCCATATCGCGCGGACGAAAATTGGCGATCGTGGTGATCCCCGTCCGCTCCGCAATCACTGCAGGCTCGGCAATCTGGAACGTGGAACGAATGGAGCCGACTCCCGCATCCTTGATCCCATACGGGAGATGATGGACGGTCTGCCCGTGAGAACCGATGAGATCGATGTTTTTCGGATGCAGTTTCGCGGCGCGAATTGCGCCGAGCGCGGCATTGGCGAACCATTCGCCCAGGAGGGCATTGAGGTGACAGAGCTCCGATACGGTGCCGGACATGGACGCCGACAAAATGCGTTGTTGAAGCGACCGCGGATACGGCAACGGATGAAACGCGATCATCTCGATGCGAAGGCCGGCCTTCCGGGGACCGATCTCGACCAGCGCGGCATCGACGCCGTCGCCGGACGTGCCTGACATCAACCCGACAACTTTCATGATGGAGCCTTCCTTTCACAACCTTTCAATCGGGCATCGGCTTTCGATGTGCTACGCTAATGGAACTCTCGCCGCCGGTCAAGCGTGACGGCATTGGACGGGATCCCCTGTAGGAATATCTGCCCACCGTTGCGTTGACATGGCAGAACCTGGGTGTTACGGTCCTCCCCGCCCATGCTTCCAGTAGGCCGAGCAAAAACAACTCCGGTTTCGATCGCCCTTTCGATCCTGTTCGTCCTATTCGGCCTGGGCTGCTTGCCTTCAGCGACCTCCGCTCAAAACCCAATCAATATCGTCGCGACTATTCCTGTCCTCAAGGATCTCGCGGAGCAAATCGGGGGTTCCCATGTGCAGGTCAAGTCCTTGCTCAGCGGCTATGAGAACGAACATACCTACTCACCGAAACCGACTGATTTGGTCGCGGTGCGAAAAGCCCAATTGCTGCTCGAGATCGGCACCGGCCTGGAGGTATGGGTCGCCTCGCTGGTGAGGAATGCCGGAAGCCCGTCGCTACGCGTCGTGACCACCTCCCAAGGCATCGACCTGATTCGCGACGACTCCGATCTGCATCATGATGCGCACCGAGAACACGGGGACGGCACACCGGGCGGAAATCCCCATATCTGGTTGGACCCTGAAAACGTGGCCATCATGCTGCGCCATATCACCGAGGCCTTGATCAAAATCGACCCTGTCCACACAGAAACTTACCGCAACAATCAAGCGGCGTATCTTCAGCAATTGGATCGGCTCCAGAACGAATTGTCTGATCGAGTGAGGTCGTTGTCGGATCGTCGCTTTGTCGCACACCATCCTGCCTGGCCCTATATGGCCAGGCGCTTCGGCTTCGAGATCGCCGCGACCATTCAAATCCAAACAGGCACAGAACCATCGGCCCTTCAGTTGCAAATGCTGATCGACAAGATCAGGAAAGATCGGATCAAAGTCATTGTGTCGGAAGTCCAGCTCAGCCAAAAGCTCCCCGGCCTCTTGGCCAAGGATACCAAGGCGCGGGTCGTCGTCCTGACCACCTTGCCGGGAGGCCTGCCGGGAACCGAGCGCTACCTCGACATGCTCCGCTATAATGTGCTCCAATTGGCCGACGCATTGGAGCGCGCCTAACTGCGTTCCCCGTTCTACAGTGGCTTCCCGTGATGGAAGGAGTGCCGGATTCCGTGCCGACAGATTCCCATGAACCGATCATTCGGTTCGACCACGCCTCATTCGGCTTTCCAGGTGTCATTGCGCTCAAGGATATTTCGCTGTCCATCGACGACGGCGAATTCGTCGGGGTCATCGGCCCGAACGGATCAGGCAAGACCACCCTCTGCCGGGCGGTCTTGGGCCTCATGGCTCCGATGGAAGGGCACCTTCACATTTTCGACTGCGCCTGCGACAAACTACGATGCCATCACCGCGCAAAGATCGGCTATCTCCCGCAGAAAGGCGTCGTCGATCGGAATTTTCCCGTCACGGTGCTCGAAACCGTCATGATGGGCCGCTACGGAGCGCTCGGCTTGTTTCGCCGTCCGGGTGCCAACGACCGCGAGATCGCCATGGAGGCACTGACCCACGTCACCATGGAGGGACACAAGGACACCGCGCTTGGCCATCTGTCAGGCGGCCAGCAACAGCGTGTGTTCATCGCACGAGCATTGGCGCAGCAGCCGAAAGTGTTGTTGTTAGACGAGCCCACCACCGGACTGGACATGACGACGCAACACAACGTCATCGAACTCATTCAACACCTGCATAAAGAATTGAAATTGACTGTGCTTCTGATTACCCATGACATTAACATGATCCGTTCCCGCGTCGATCGGCTGGTGCTCCTCAAGACCAGGCTCTATGCCGCCGGCCCGCCGGCCGATGTCCTCAAGCCGGACATTCTCGGCGAAGTCTACGGCAAAGACCTTGTCATCACGGAAAAAGATCTTTTGATCGTCGAGGATTATCACCATCATCACTGAATGATGGACTGACTGCTATGCTGGACCTTCTGACTTATGATTTCATGCAGCGCGCCCTCCTTGCCGCGGCAATGGTGGGGGGACTCTGCTCGGTCATCGGCGTCTTCGTCGTGCTTAGAGGCCTGGCCTTTGTGGGCGCCGGCACCTCCCACGCGGCATTTGCCGGAGTCGCGCTGGGCTATTTGATGGGCTGGCCGCCGTTGTTATTGGCCATCCTGTTTGGGCTTGCGACCGTGTGGATCACCGGTTGGGTCGAGGAAAAGGGCCGGATGAAACTGGATGTCTCAATCGGCATTCTCTACACCGCCACCATGGCGCTGGCGATCCTGTTCATCGGCTTGATGAAAACCTACAACGCGGAAGTGTACGGCTATTTGTTCGGCAGCGTGTTGTCGGTCAGCACCGACGAACTGCAAGTCATTGGTGGACTCGCCATCCTCGTGCTCGGCCTCATACTGGCATTCTCGAAGGAGCTGTATTTTATCGCCTTCGATCAGGAGATGGCTGAAGCATCCGGCATTCCGGCCCGCGGCATCTTCTTTCTCCTGTTGACGCTTGTCGCCCTTACAGTCGTCGTGTCACTGAAAACAGTCGGCGCCATCCTCGTATTCGCTATGATCTTGATTCCGGCTTCGACCGCCTATCAACTCACGCACAGTCTCATGACCTTGACCTTATACTCTGTCATCATCGGCACCACCACATCGGTAGCCGGCGTGATGATCTCCGCATTCTGGGATGTGCCTTCAGGACCCGCGATCGTCCTTCTCGCCACAACGGTGTTTTTTCTATCGATACTATTCTCTCCAAAGAAAATGAAACGCGCCGCTCCCGCTCATGCGCACTAAAGATGACTGGCCTGTGGACCGTAGGGTTATGCGTACAGCGCTATCTACTTCAAGATACAATTCAGCATCGTATGAAATCGGATCATGTTGGAGATTCCCTCAATTACGCTGAAAACCTCTGAATTGTGCAATTGCTGTCAAGGCATACTCAGCAAAATAGATCAGCGGCTAGGGCATTACACTTGCTCTCTGGATGGAGCTTGCGTTATGTATCTACGAAGTCGGGTGACACATTAGGGGAGGATGTTCATGCAAATTCCAACATTACGGGCCTGTGTGATGGTATGCGCAATGGCAAGTGCCGTCTTCATCGTGGCTCCCGCTGACCGGGCAGCTGCAGAAGAATGGAAACAGAGCTTCGGCGGCATTGAGGCGGGGCAATGGGTGCTCGGCGCGCGTGCCGGCTTTTCGCCCCTGACACAGTCGCTGACTGATGACATACCTCAAATTTCTACTGGTGTCGGTCCCTTGGTGAACTTCCAAACGATGTACAGCCTGAACACCTGGCTGTTAGTGGGGTTGATGCTGGAGTGGGAACGCCATGGCGTCAGTGTGGAAGGGCCATTCGGTGACGTCGACCTGGGGCATCAAGACACGGTGTCGGTCTTGCCGACTGTCGAGATTCGTCCCATCAAATTCGGCCCGGTAGTTCCCTATGCCAATATGAGTTTTGGCGTGAACGTCAACAGTTTCGATGAAGACATCCCCGCTCGCATCAGGCCCAGCAACACGTTTGCTTGGCGTCTTGGCTGGGGCGCCGACTACATGCTCACGAAACAGGTCGCCCTCAACGCAGAAATGGCCTACAAACGTAACGACGGCCACGCCCACACCAACGCTGGTCGCATCGACGACTGGAATGCGTCGTCCTTTGGATTCTTATTTGGAGCGAAGGTGTTTTTCTAGGAACATAGGGAATGTAGTTGCGGGTTTCGAGGTTCATATTAGGCGTTGTCAGGAAATGCAATCCTGAACACTCGAAACCCGCAACTACATTCCCGTGAACGGCAGACCCGTTCACGATCTTATTCCGAGCGGGACTGCTTGCTCCGGCTCCAGACCATCCCTGTCTGCTCCTTCGAGCTGAATCCCAGCTTTTCATAAAAGCCGGGGCGCCTGGTGCAGAGCCAGAACAATTCAATTTTCTTGAGTCGAGGGTGATTGAGAATGCGCTGGACGATGGCAGCGCCAATGCCTTGTTTTTGATAGGCCTTGTCGACGATCACGTCCCAGATCGTCGCCCGATACACGAAATCCGTCAGCACTCGACCGAAGCCCACCAGGAGATCGCCATCCCATGCGCAGAGCGCGACATCGGTATGGCGCAGCATAACTGTGGCATCCTCGATCGTTCGATCTTTCGCCCATGGGGCCTGATGGAAGAGCCGAAGCAACTGGGCTGCATCAAGGTCTTTTTTTTCTGAAAATGTAATGGCGGGCTTGAGGGTTGGAGGCATCTTGTACTAGATTATCGATCGCTTACGGCAATGTCCGCGGGTGAAGTGTACGAGGAAAACCATGTCAACGCAAGTCCGTAGCTGCCCCAAATGTTTCCAACTCATGTGGCTCAAAGCCGACGAGTTTGAACTGCTGGACGAAGGCACAATTCGCGCGAAATGCCCCCACTGCGGTTCTGCTGCTCGATTCAAGCTGGTCACGGAGGGTTCGAACGCCACCGGTCCGAAGATGGGGCACTGAACGGTAAGGGGTAAGGCGGGGGGGCTGGGATTGCGCCTCACCCTGTATCACATCCCTCGTCCCGCGCCATCCAACTCCGGTTTGTTCCCCGGCAAAATCTTGCGGAGGGCTGCTCGGTATTCGGCCATGCGCTTCTCATCAATTCGCCCGACTTCTATTTCCCCGTCGCATTTCATCCGTTCCAATTGATCGAGCAATCCCAACAGTGACTGCACGGCTCCAAACAACCTGCCCGCCTCGAATGCTTCGAGAGACTCAATCAGCGAATCATTCAGACTTTTGTACGGAGTCCCTGCGCTTTGCACGCGGAGACGCGAGACAAGATTCTCATAGGTTTCAATCGCTTCAAGCGTAGGTTTGACGCCCCCCGGCACAGCAGTCAAATGGACGATCGGAGGCAGCTTGGCCGCATAGGCCTTGAGCTGGGACGTCATACCTCCGATCACATCGAGTATGTCAGCAGTGTGCACAGGACCTTCCTAAGAAGTGGTTGGGGCCGGCGCCTCGTCTCGTCCACCATACGTCAATCCTTCAAGCGCCTTGGACACGGTCTCCATATCCGCCGGGAACGGCCTGGTAAATTCTTGCGCCTCGCCGGTGATGGGATGCTGAAAGCCCAACGTCCTGGCGTGAAGCATTACTCGCGGAATCTCGATCGAACCGACCGTGCACACTTTTTTCCCGCCGTAGGTCTGATCGCCCAGAATCGGATGGCCCAGCGAGGTGAGGTGAACCCGCAATTGATGCGTGCGCCCAGTGCGCGGATAGAGCAAGACATGCGCAGCCTGTTTGCCGTACCGGCGATCGACGTGATACTCGGTTGCGGATTCTTTGGGCCGCGTGGTCCGGGCCGAAAATTTCTTGCGCTCTTTTGAGTCTCGCCCAATCGCCAATTCAATCAGGCCGCGACCCTTCTTCGGAACACCCCAGATCAAGGCTTCGTACATCCGCGTGATGGTGTGGTCTTTAAATTGTGCCGCAAGGCGGCGATGAGCCTGATCGGTCTTGGCAATGACCATCACGCCGGACGTATCCTTGTCCAATCGATGCACGAGACCGGGCCGTTCCTTCCCGCCGATGGTCGAAACGGTGCCGCCGGATGTGTAAAAGTGATGGAGCAGCGCATTGACCAAGGTCCCGGTCCAATTGCCCGGGGCCGGATGCACCACGATCCCGGACGGTTTGTTCAGGACGAGGAGTGCGTCATCTTCATACAGAACCTCCAGCGGAATAGCCTCGCCCTTGAGCGCGAGTGGTTCCGGCTTCGGCACATCCATTGTAATCTTGTCACCGGGCCTGATCTTTTGGCTGGGCTTCACGACGGCATCGTTGATGCGGATGCGGCCCAGTTCGATCAGCCGCTGGAGTGCAGACCGCGAGATATCCCGTTCACGGTTGACGAGAAAGACATCCAGGCGTTTCGGCTGCTCACCGGCCGTAATGAGAAATTCCGTGATCATGGAGACCCACGCTACTGGAGAGAACAGCAGAATTCAACCGTGCAGAGGGAGTTGGGTGTCAGGCGTGGCCGGCTTTGCGGGTGCGTTCGGCGATCTTCTTGCGGAGACGGGCTTTTTCGAGGCTGATCTGGGCTTCTTTGACTTCAGACGGCAGGCCTCCTGCCTGGAGCCGGCGTTCGGCTTCTTCCACCTTCTCCGTGGCACGATCGACATCGATATCCTCAGCCTTCTCTGCGATTTCGGCCATGATAGTGACTTTGGTCGGCGTGACCTCCGCATAGCCCCAGAGGATTACCATATGGCTGGTTTGATCGCCGACCCGATAGCGAAGTTCTCCAACCTTCAAGGCTGAGAGAAAATGACAATGCCCCGGCAGCACGCCGAACTCGCCTTCCGAGCCAGGCGCAATCACCTCATCCACCTGCTGGCTCAGCAGCTGTTTCTCCGGCGTCACAACTTCCAGCAAAATCTTTCCCGCCATTCTTCCCTCAGCCTTCCCTCATCACGGACAGGCGGGCAAGCGATGCGTCCTCTACTGCGCGCATGCAACGAGGGTCTTCTGAGACCGCGCGTTGCGCGAGCAAAGAGGATGCTCGGTTCGCCCGCCTACCTATACTTTCACTCCCATCTTCTCCGCTTTCGCAATCACTTCCTCGATCGGCCCGACCATGTAGAACGCCTGTTCCGGCAAGTGATCGTATTTACCTTCCAAAATCTCCTTGAAGCTACGGACGGTATCCTTCAGCTTGACATACTTGCCTGGCGCGCCGGTAAAGGCTTCGGCCACATGGAAGGGTTGTGAGAGGAAGCGCTGAATCTTCCGCGCGCGGGCCACGGCCATCTTGTCGTCCTCGGACAACTCGTCCATACCAAGAATGGCGATGATGTCTTGCAAGTCTTTGTACCGCTGCAACACCGATTGCACGCCGCGGGCTATCTTGTAATGTTCCTCGCCGATCACCTGCGGATCGAGAATACGCGAAGTGGAGTCCAACGGATCGACGGCTGGGTAAATGCCTAACTCCGCCAGTTGCCGAGACAACACGGTCGTCGCATCCAAGTGTGCGAAGGCGGTGGCTGGCGCCGGGTCGGTTAAGTCGTCGGCAGGCACATAGATGGCCTGAACGGACGTGATCGAGCCCCGCTTGGTCGAAGTGATTCGTTCTTGCAGAGCGCCCATCTCGGTTGAAAGATTCGGCTGATATCCGACCGCCGACGGCATACGACCGAGCAACGCGGAGACTTCCGAACCGGCTTGGGTAAACCGGAAGATGTTGTCGACAAAGAGCAGCACGTCTTGATTCTCTTCGTCCCGGAAATATTCAGCGACGGTCAACCCCGTGAGGCCGACACGGAGGCGCGCCCCCGGTGGCTCATTCATCTGGCCGTAAACCAACGCCGCTTTGGACTTTGTGAAGTCGTCCGGATCGATGACTTTCGATTCCATCATTTCGTGCCAGAGATCGTTCCCTTCGCGTGTCCGTTCACCGACACCGGCAAATACGGAAAACCCGCCGTGGTGGAGCGCAATATTGTTGATGAGCTCCATGATGATCACGGTTTTACCGACACCGGCGCCTCCGAAGAGCCCCACCTTGCCACCCTTGCTGTAGGGTTCGAGCAAATCGACAACCTTGATGCCGGTTTCCAGCACCTCCGTTTTGGTGTCTTGATCTTCCAGCTTCGGAGCAGGCCGGTGAATGGGATATGTTTTCTTAGTCTTGATGGGTCCCTTTTCGTCCACCGGCTCGCCAAGCACGTTCATGAGACGACCGAGCGTCTCACGGCCAACAGGCACAGAGATGGCGGCGCCCGTATCGTTCACATCCATCCCGCGGGTCAGGCCGTCCGTCGTGGACATCGCGATGCTGCGGATGCGGTTTTCACCAAGATGCGAGGCCACTTCGAGCGTGATCCGTATGGCAGGAGTGCCCGCTGCTTTGTTCTCGTCCTGCGTCACCTTAAGGGCATTGTAGATATTCGGCAATTGCCCGGGTGGGAACTCGATGTCCACGACCGGACCGATGACTTGAATGACTTTTCCTGTACTCACTGTTTCACCCCTTTGCTCAAGTGCTGAGTTCTGAGTGCTCGGTGCTGAGAGGACAGCTCCTATTTATTCTCGGCACTCACCACCCAGCGCTCAGAACTATCCTATTTGAGCGCTTCCGCGCCACCGACGATGTCCATCAATTCTTTGGTAATCGCCGCCTGTCTGGTCTTGTTGTAGTAGAGCGTGACCTTCTTGATGAGCTGGCCGGCATTGCGTGTCGCGCCATCCATCGC
>Ga0210362_1127216_pt1 | contig 28213 bp, 16 predicted proteins | sample S625metaT_FD_159713 | JGI IMG/M metagenome (GOLD analysis project Ga0210362, IMG submission 159713) | Metatranscriptome of estuarine sediment microbial communities from the Columbia River estuary, Oregon, United States - S.625 (Metagenome... | ecosystem: Environmental > Aquatic > Marine >... | reverse complement strand
GGGCCCCGGGCGAGGACCGCAAGACGCTGCAGGCCTGGGCGCGCAAGCTGCGGGACGCGAAGGACGGACGCCAGGGCCGCTTTCTCGGGCTCGCGGAGGAATTCAGCGCGGTCATGGCGCGCCATCCCGACCGCCGCCTGGCCACGGAATATGACCGGGAGTTGCGGGTCTGGGTGGACCGGGAGCGGGCGCGCTTCAGCACCTGGTACGAGATGTTTCCCCGCTCCTGCCTGGGGGACGGGCAGCGCCACGGGAGCTTCAAGACCTGCGAGTCGAGGCTGCCCTACCTCGCGGAAATGGGATTCGACGTCCTCTACCTGCCGCCCATCCATCCCATCGGCATCAGCAAGCGCAAGGGACCCAACAATGCCCTGGTGGCGGGCTCGGACGACCCGGGAAGTCCCTGGGCCATCGGCGCCGCCGAGAGCGGGCACAAGGGCGTCCATGCGGAACTTGGCACACTGGGAGATTTCCGGCGGCTGGTGGACAAGGCCCGCGCCCTGGGCATCGAGGTGGCCCTGGACATCGCCTACCAGTGCTCCCCGGACCATCCCTACGTGCGGGAGCATCCCGAGTGGTTCCAGCACCGCCCCGACGGCAGCATCCAGTACGCGGAGAACCCGCCCAAGAAATACCAGGACGTCTATCCCTTCGATTTCGAGAGCGAGGGCTGGCAGTCCCTGTGGCGGGAGCTGAAGAGCGTCTTCGACTTCTGGATCGAGGCGGGCGTGAAGATCTTCCGAGTGGACAATCCCCACACCAAGCCGTTCCCGTTCTGGGAGTGGGCTATCGCCCGGCTGCGCGCCGAGCATCCGGACCTGATCTTCCTGGCGGAGGCGTTCACCCGGCCCAAGGTCATGTACCGCCTGGCCAAGCTCGGCTACACCCAGTCCTACACCTATTTCGCCTGGCGCAACACCAAGCAGGAGATCACGGATTATTTCACCGACCTCACCCGCGGGGAGGTGCGGGAGTACTTCCGCCCCAACCTGTGGCCCAATACGCCCGACATCCTGACCGAGTACCTGCAGTACGGCGGGCGCCCTGCGTTCATGGTGCGGGCGGCGCTGGCGGCGACCCTGGGGGCCAGCTACGGGATTTACGGTCCCGCCTTCGAGCTGTCCGAGGGGCGCGCCCGGGAGCCCGGCAGCGAGGAATATCTCGATTCGGAGAAGTACCAGGTCCGGCACTGGGACATCGAGCGCCCGGATTCCCTTCGGGAGTTCATCGCGAGGCTCAACCGCATCCGGCGCGAGAATCCCGCCCTGCAGCAGGACTGGAACCTGCGCTTCTTCCCCGTGGACAACGATGCCCTGATCGCCTACGGAAAGTTCTCGGACGACCAGACCAATTTCGTGCTCGCCGTGGTGAACCTGGACCCCCACAATCCCCAGGCGGGATGGCTGGAGCTGCCGGTGGAGGAACTGGGATTGGCCGAGGACCGGGCCTACCAGATGCACGACCTGCTCTCCGGGGCTCGCTACCTGTGGCATGGGCGCCGCAATTACGTGCGGCTCGAACCGTCGCAGTCGCCGGCCCACGTCTTCCGCCTGCGGCGCCGGGTGCGCACCGAGCGCGATTTCGACTATTTCCTGTGAGGCCGGCGCCATGAGCAACAAGAAGAACGGCCCTGCGCTGTCCGATGATCCCCAGTGGTACAAGGACGCCATCATCTACCAGGTGCCGGTCAAGGCCTATTTCGACAGCAACAACGACGGCGTCGGCGACTTTCCCGGCCTCACAGCCAAGCTGGATTACATCCAGGACTTGGGGGTCAACACCCTCTGGCTGCTGCCTTTCTACCCGTCGCCCATGCGGGACGACGGCTACGACATTTCGGACTACCACCAGGTTGCCGCGGAATACGGCACCCGCGCGGACTTCCGGCACTTCATGCGCGAAGCCCACCACCGGGGGCTGCGGGTGATCACCGAGCTGGTGATCAACCACACCTCGGACCAGCATCCCTGGTTCCAGGCCGCGCGCCGGGCTCCGCCCGGATCCCCCAAGCGCGACTATTACGTGTGGAGCGAAAGCGACAAGAAGTACGTCGGCACCCGCATCATCTTCACCGACACCGAGGTTTCCAACTGGGCCTGGGACCCGGTGGCCAAGGCCTATTACTGGCACCGCTTCTTTTCCCATCAGCCGGACCTCAACTTCGACAACCCGCGGGTGATCAAGGCCGTGATGCGCACCATGCGCTTCTGGCTGGACCTGGGGGTGGACGGAATGCGGCTGGACGCCATTCCCTACCTTTGCGAGCGGGAAGGCACCAACAACGAGAACCTGCCGGAAACCCACGCCGTCCTCCGGTTCATGCGCGCGGAGCTGGACAGGAACTACAGCAACCGCATGTTCCTGGCCGAGGCCAACCAGTGGCCGGAGGACGTGCGGGAATATTTCGGCGAAGGGGACGAATGCCACATGGCGTACCACTTCCCCCTGATGCCCCGCATCTACATGGCGGTGGCCCAGGAGGACCGCTATCCCGTGGTGGAGATCATGCAGCAGACCCCGGACATCCCGGAGAGCTGCCAGTGGGCCATATTCCTGCGCAACCACGACGAGCTGACCCTGGAGATGGTCACCAGCCGCGAGCGGGACTACATGTACCGGACCTACGCGGCGGACCCCCGGGCGCGCATCAACGTCGGCATCCGCCGCCGCCTGGCGCCCCTCATGGACAACAACCGGGCCAAGATCGAGCTGGTCACCTTCCTGCTCATGACCATGCCCGGCTCCCCCATCCTTTACTACGGCGACGAAATCGGCATGGGGGACAACGTCTACCTGGGGGACCGCAACGGCGTGCGCACGCCCATGCAGTGGAGCCCGGACCGCAACGGCGGCTTCTCCCGGTCGGATCCCCAGAAGCTCTACCTGCCGCCGGTGATGGATTCCATCTACGGCTACGAGGCGGTGAACGTGGAAGCCCAGGCCCGCAATCCGTCGTCGCTCCTCAACTGGACCAAGCGCATGATCGCCATGCGCAAGAGCTTCAAGGGCGCGGGCCGCGGGAAGCTGAGCTTCCTGGAGCCCGGCAACCGCAAGGTGCTGGCCTACGTGCGGGAATACGATGACGAGGTGGTGCTGTGCGTGGCCAACCTGGCCCGCAGCCCCCAGGCGGTGGAACTCGGCCTTTCCAATTACCGCGGCCGGGTGCCGGTGGAACTCTCCGGACGCTCCGCGTTTCCGCCCATCGGCGAGCTGCCCTACCTGCTGACCCTCGCGGGATACGGCTACTACGCGTTCCGCCTGGCCACGGACATCGACGTGCCCTACTGGCACGAAGAGACCCTGCCGCGGCCCGAGCTTCCGACCCTGGTGTTGCTGGAGGGGTGGCGCACCTTCCTGCAGCACAAGGGCGGCGCCGGGGACGTGCGGCGCGCCATGTCGAGCCGCACCCGGGAGCAGCTGCAGAACGGCGTGCTCAAGCCCTACCTGCTCACCAAGCGCTGGTTCGCCGCCAAGGGCCACCCGATCACCAGGTTGCAGATCGCGGAAGAGGGCGAGTGGACCAGCGAACTGGGGAGCTGGCTCATGACCTTCATCAGCGTGGAATGCGCCGACCTGGATGCCCAGTCCTATTTCCTGCCGCTGGCGGTGGCCTGGGGCGAGGGCGACGAGGAACGGCTGCGCGCCTACGGGGCGTGGACCCTGGCCAAGGTGCGGCAGAAGGCGGACGTGGGGATCCTCTTCGGCGCCTTCGGCGAGGACGCGTTCTGCCGCGCCCTGGTATCCGCCATGGGGCAGAACCGGGAGTTTCCCTTCGCCGGCGGCAAGCTGGTGTTCCGTTCCACCTCGGCCTACCGGACCCTGGTCTCGGACCTGAGCGCCGAGATCCGGCGGCCGTCCCTGGAGCAGAGCAACACCGGACTGTTCTTCGGCAGCCAGCTCTACCTTAAGGGCTACCGGCGGGTGCAGGACGGGATCAATCCCGAGGTGGAAATGGGCCACTTCCTCACGGACGTCTCCCCGTTCCCGAACATCGCGCCGGTGGCCGGCGTCATGGATTACGTGCGCAAGGACGGAAGCACGGTGACCCTGGCCCTGCTCCAGGGCTTCCGTGAAAACCAGGGTAGCGGCTGGAACTACACGCTGGAGTACCTGGAGCGCTTTTTTGAGGCCTCCATGGGCGAGGCCCGGGCGGGAAGGCTGGAGCCGCGGGACGACGATCCCCATGGGGGCTTCCTGGCCCTGATGCGCACCCTGGGGCGGCGCACCGCGGAGCTGCATCATGCCCTCGGAAAAACGACCGGCGAGGCGGCTTTCGATCCCGAGCCGGTGACGCCGGAGGATCTCGCGAGCTGGAGGCGCAAGGTGCACGAGGACGCCGTGCTCACCCTGGACCAGCTGGAGGCGAGGCGCCCCAACCTGGACCGGCCCTCCCACCAGGCGGCCGATCTTCTGCTGGGCTCCCGGGTGGCCATCATGGATGCCATTGAACGCCTGGTGCCCGCGGCGGGGACCATGATGAAGACCCGCTACCACGGCGATTACCACCTGGGCCAGGTGCTGCTCCACCAGAACGACTTTGTCATCACCGATTTCGAGGGCGAGCCGGCGCGTACCATCGCCGAGCGGCGCATGAAGCACTCGCCGCTGAGGGACGTGGCCGGAATGCTGCGCTCCTTCAGCTACGCCGCGGCATCTTCCCTGGACCAGTTCACGTCCACCCGGCCCGACGACCGGCCGCTGCTGGGCCCCCTCGCCAACGCCTGGGAGCAGGCGGCGTCCGCGGCTTTCCTCGACGCCTACCGGGAGACGGTCGAAGGATGCCCGTCCTACCCGGCCGCAGAGAACGACGCCCGGCGCCTGCTCAGCCTGTTCTCCGTGGAGAAGGCACTTTACGAGGTGCGATACGAACTGGACAACCGCCCGGCGTGGCTGCCGATCCCGTTGCACAGCCTGATCCGCCTCCTGAAAAGCCTGGAGAACCGGGAGCCCCCGCCTTGAGGCGTTCGAGAACTTCCCGCCGGGGCAGGCGGCGTCCGAACTCGTACTGGAAGACTGTATCATTCCGTGTAATGCAATGATCCGGCGCGGGCGCTGCCCGCAGCGCGGGATCGCCGACAGCGCCTGCAATCTTCCCCCGGGAACCCAAGCCGGCTTCGATCCCGAGCCCCGCGAGGCCCGCTGCCAAGCGGACCTGCCGGGGGGTGTGCCCCAGGGGCGCAGCCTGCGAGACACGGATTCGTACTTCGAGGGCGAACGCTGAAAGAGCCGCGGCCCGTGACAGAGAGGAGAACACATGGAGGTCTGGCCGGGAAAGCCGTATCCTCTGGGCGCGACTTGGGACGGCCAGGGGGTTAATTTTTCGCTCTTCTCCGAGCATGCGGAGATGGTCGAGCTGTGCCTGTTCGACGCCAAGGGCCGCCGGGAAACCGCCCGCATCGCGTTCACCGAGCGCACCGACCAGGTCTGGCATGCGTACCTGCCCCATGCCCGGCCCGGGCTGCTCTACGGTTACCGGGTCCACGGCCCCTACGATCCCGCCCGGGGCCACCGCTTCAATCCCAGCAAGCTGCTCCTGGATCCCTATGCCAAGGACCTGGTGGGGTCCGTGAAGTGGAGCGATACCCATTTCGGCTACCGCATCGGTCATGCCCAGGAGGATCTCTCCTTCGACCGGCGGGACAGCGCCGGCGGCATGCCCAAGTGCCGGGTCGTGGATGCGTCGTTCACCTGGGGCGGAGACCAGCACCCCCGGGTTCCCTGGCACAGGACCGTCATCTACGAGCTGCACGTCAAGGGATTCACCCATCTGCACCCGGACGTCCCGCCGGAGCTTCGCGGAACCTATGCCGGCCTCGGCACGGCCCCGGTCATCGACTATCTCCAGCGCCTGGGGGTCACGGCGGTGGAGCTGCTGCCCGTGCACGCCTTCGTGGACGAGCGCCAGCTGGTGGAGAAGGGCCTGCGCAACTACTGGGGCTACAACTCCATCGGTTACTTCGCGCCGGATGCCCGCTATTCGGCCACCGGGTCCATCAAGGAATTCAAGACCATGGTGAAGACCCTGCACTCCGCCGGGATCGAGGTGATCCTGGACGTGGTGTACAACCACACCGCCGAGGGCAACCAGCTGGGGCCGACCCTGTGCTTCCGGGGTCTGGACAACGCAACCTATTACCGCCTGACGCCGGACAACCCGCGCTACTACATGGACTACACCGGGTGCGGGAACACCCTGAACATGCTGCACCCCCGGGTGCTGCAGCTGATCATGGATTCCCTGCGCTACTGGGTGCTGGAGATGCACGTGGACGGATTCCGCTTCGATCTCGCTTCCGCCCTGGCGCGGGAACTGCACGAGGTGGACCGGCTGGGGGCCTTCTTCGACATCATCCACCAGGACCCTGTCCTGTCCCAGGTGAAGCTGATCGCCGAGCCCTGGGACCTGGGGGAGGGCGGATACCAGGTGGGAAATTTTCCGGTGGGATGGGCGGAGTGGAACGACCGTTACCGGGACGTGGTGCGGGCCTACTGGAAGGGGGACGGCGGGCTGATCGGAGAGTTCGCGTACCGCCTGACCGGCTCCAGCGACCTCTATGCCCGCAGCGGCCGCCGCCCCTATGCCAGCGTCAATTTCATCACCGCCCACGACGGCTTTACGCTGGAGGACCTGGTCAGCTACAACGAGAAGCACAACGAGGCCAACCTGGAGGGCAACCGCGACGGCCACGACAACAACCTGAGCTGGAACTGCGGCGTGGAAGGGCCCACCAGCGATCCCGCCATCCGGGCACTGCGGGCGCGCCAGAAGCGCAACCTGATCGCGACCCTGCTGCTTTCCCAGGGCGTGCCCATGTTCCTGGCGGGCGACGCCACCGGCCGCAGCCAGGGCGGAAACAACAACGCCTATTGCCAGGACAACGAAATCAACTGGATCGACTGGTCCGTGACCGAGGACAGGGAGAAGTTCCTCGCCTTCGTGCGCAGGGTCATCAAGCTGCGCCACGGCCATCCGGTGTTCCATCGCCGCAGCTTCTTTCAGGGCCGCGCCATCCGCGGCAGCGGCATCAAGGACATCCACTGGCTGAACCCGGACGGCAAGGAGATGACCGATGTTGAGTGGAACCAGGCCCATGCCCGCTCCCTGGGCGTGCTGCTGGCGGGGGAGGTGCTGGACGAGCGCGACGAGCGCGGCCGGCCCCTGAAGGACGACAATTTCCTCGTCCTCACCAACGCCCATCACGAGCCGGTGGCGTTCACGCTGCCGCGGATCCCGGGCCAGAAGGAGTGGCTCTCGCTGCTGGACACCGCCCATGAGGACGGACTGGTCCACGACGGCCGCTTCTCCGCGGGCCAGGAGTACCCGCTGCAGGGCCGGTCCCTGGCCTTGCTGGTTCAGGTGGGAAGGAGCAAGGGGTGAGGCGCGTGCACCGGATGCCCTTCGGGGCCGAGCTCCTGCCTGGCGGCGGCACCCGCTTCCGATTGTGGGCGCCGGCGGCGCGCTCGGTGAAGCTCTGCATCGAGGGGGGCGACGCGTTGCCCATGGAGGCGGGCGCCGAGGGCTGGTTTCAGCGCGACGTGCCCGACGCAGGGGCGGGGACCCTGTACCGCTACGAGTTGGAAGGCGGCCTGCGGGTGCCGGACCCGGCCTCCCGCTTCAATCCCCGGGATGTCCACGGCCCGAGCCGGGTCTGCGATCCAGAGGTTTTTCAATGGCAGGACGGCGGCTGGCGGGGCCGGCCCTGGGAGGACGCCGTCATCTACGAGCTGCACGTGGGAACGTTTTCCCGGGAAGGCGGCTACGCGGGGGTCGAGCGCCGGCTCGATTACCTGCAGGGGCTCGGAGTGACCGCCATCGAGCTCATGCCCATTTCGGATTTTTCCGGCTCCCGCAACTGGGGCTACGACGGGGTACTGCCCTTCGCCCCCGACAGCGCCTACGGCGAGCCCGAGGCCCTCAAGGAGCTGGTGCAGGGCGCCCACCGGCGGGGCATCATGGTGCTGCTCGACGTGGTCTATAACCATTTCGGGCCCGACGGCAACTACCTGCATGCCTATGCCAAGCCGTTCTTCACCGAGCGCCATCACACGCCTTGGGGAGCCGCCATCAACTTTGACGGGCCCGGAAGCGCCACGGTGCGGGACTTCTTCATCCACAACGCCCTCTACTGGCTGGAGGAGTTTCACCTGGACGGCCTGCGCCTGGACGCGGTGCACGCAATCCTCGACGACAGCGATCCCGATTTCCTGAGCGACCTGGCGGAGGCGGTGCGCAGCGGGCCCGGCAGCCAGCGGCTGATCCACCTGGTGCTGGAGAACGATCTCAACCAGGCACGGCGTCTGGCCCGGGCCTCGGGAGCCGCGGTGCATTACACCGCCCAGTGGAACGACGACATCCACCACGCGCTGCACGTTCTGGCCTGCGGCGAGAGCGACGGCTACTACGCCGACTATGCCGACGATCCCGTGGGGCACCTGGGGCGCTGCCTGACTGAGGGCTTTGCCTACCAGGGGCAGCCGTCCCCCTTTCGCGGCGGCGAGCCGCGGGGCGAGCCCAGCGCCGGGCTGCCGCCCCTGGCGTTCGTGAATTTCCTGCAGACCCACGACCAGGTGGGCAACCGGGCATTCGGCGAGCGGCTGGTGGCGCTGGCCGCCGCCGATGCGCTGCGCGCCGCCACCGCCGTGGTGCTGCTGGCGCCGTCGCCGCCGCTCCTGTTCATGGGGGAAGAGTTCGGCGCGGCCACGCCCTTCCTGTATTTCTGCGATTTTCAAGGCGAGCTGGCGGACGCGGTGAGGGAAGGCCGGCGCCGGGAATTCGCGCGATTCAGCCAGTTCGCCGACCCGGCAGCCCGGGAGCGCATTCCCGATCCCAATTCCCCGGAAACCTTCGCCCGCTCCCGTCTCGACTGGGACTCGCTGGAGCAGCCGCCCCACCGGGACTGGCTGGAATTGCACCGTTCCCTGCTGGCGCTGCGCCGGGACGAGATCGTTCCCCGGCTCCATGGCCTGGCAGGCGGCGGCGCCCGCTTCGCCCGGCTGGGAGAGCGCGGGCTGGTCTGCGCCTGGCACCTGGGCGACGGCAGCTGGCTGCACCTCGTCGCAAACCTCGGGGCCCAGGCCGCGGATGGCTTTCCGCGCCCTGCGGGCCGGGTGCTGCACGCAGTGCCGGAAGGAGCCGCCGATGGCCTACCCGGGAGTCTCGAGTCCTGGACCGCCGCCTGGTTCCTGGACGCCGCCGGTGAGGGGGGCTCCCGGTGAACGCCCACGAGGTGCTGGAGCGGCTTTCGGCCCTGTGCGGCATCGTGCCCCAGTACCACGACATCTGGGGCAAGCCGCACGCCCTATCGGACGGAACCCGCCGCGCCCTCCTGGGCGCGATGCACCTTTCCGTGGCAACCGACGAGGAAGCGCGCGCGGCGCTGGAGTCCATGGAGACCCGGGAACTGCGGCGCCTGCTTCCGCCGGTGCGCGTGGTGCGTGCCGGCGCGGGCCCCCTCGAGATTCCGTTGGCGGTGCCGGGGGTCATGGCCCAGCGCCGCTGCCGGTGGCGGCTGAAACTCGAGAGCGGCGAATCCCACCAGGGGGAATTCACGCCGTCGGAACTCCGCCTGCTGGAGGAACGCCGGGTCGCCGGCGCACTGTTTTCGCGGCACGCGCTGGAGCTGCCGGTAACGCCCGCCACGGGCTATCACCGGCTGGAAGTCGAGGCTACCGGCGAAGAAGGAAGCGCGGTCGAGAGCATGCTGCTGGTGGTGGCGCCCGACCGCTGCTATCAGCCACCCGCGGTGCAGGGAGAGAACCGGGTCTGGGGGCCCACGGTGCAGCTCTACTCGGTGCGTTCCCGGCGTAACTGGGGCATCGGCGACTACGGCGACCTGCGCACCCTGGTGGAATCCGCCGCGGAGGCGGGCGCGGGCATCGTGGGCGTGAATCCGCTGCATGCCCTGTTCCCCCACGACCCCCAGCGGGCGAGTCCTTACGGCCCCTCCAGCCGCCGCCATTTCAACGTCCTTTACATCGATGTGGAGGCGGTGGCGGATTTCGCGGAGTGCCAGGAGGCCCGGCGCGCGGCACGCGACCCCGAGTTCCAGGCGCGGCTGCGGGCACTGCGGGGCGAGGAGTTGGTGGATTACCAGGGGGTCGCCGCCGTGAAGCTGCCGGTGCTCGAGCGCCTGCACCGGCATTTCCGCGAGCATCATCTCGCGGCGGGCAGCGAGCGCGGCCGCGCCTTCGAGGCGTACCGGCGCGAGCGGGACTCGGAGCTGCACGGCTTCGCCCTCTATCACGCGCTGCAGGATCATTTCCACCGCAACGACTCCTCGATATGGGGCTGGCCGGTGTGGCCCGAGGAGTACCGCCGTCCCGATTCGCCCCAGGTGGCGGCGTTTGCCTCGTCCCAGCGGGAACGCGTGGAATTTCACGAGTATCTGCAATGGCAGGCGGAACTGCAGCTGGCGGCGGCGGGGCGCCACTCCTGGGAGCGCGGGCTCGGGGTCGGCATTTATGGCGATCTTGCCGTGGGCATCGACCGCAGCGGGGCCGAAGGCTGGCTGCATCAGGATCTCTATGCCCTGGGCGCCAGCGTGGGCGCGCCGCCGGATGACTTCAATCTCCATGGCCAGGACTGGGGGCTGCCGCCGCTGATTCCCCACCGCCTGACGGAGGCCGCCTACGAGCCCTTCATCGGCACCTTGCGCGCCAACATGCGCCACACCGGCGCATTGCGCATCGATCATGTCATGGGGCTCATGCGGCTGTTCTGGGTGCCTCCCGGGGGCAGCGCCGCCGATGGCGCCTACGTGGCCTATCCTTTCCAGGACATGCTGAGCATCCTCGCCCTGGAGAGCCAGCGCAACCGCTGCCTGGTGATCGGCGAGGATTTGGGCACCGTGCCCGACGAGGTGCGCCATGCCCTGGCCCCCCTCGGGGTGCTGTCGTACCGGCCGTTCTTTTTCGAGCGGGAGCACGACGGCGCGTTCAAGCGCCCGGCGGCGTACCCGAGGAACGCCTTGGTCGCCGTCAGCACCCACGACCTGCCCACCCTGGCCGGCTACTGGCAGGGAGCGGACCTGGACCTGCGCGCGTCCCTCGGCCTGTATCCCTCCGACGAGGCGCGCCATCACCAGGTGGTGGGCCGCGCCCAGGACCGGGCGCGGTTGCTGATGGCCCTGGAGCAGGAGCACCTGCTGCCCCCCGACGTCAGCGTGCACCCGGTCTCCAACCCGGAGATGACGCCCGAACTGGTGCGCGCGATCCATGTTTATCTGGCGCGGGCTCCGTCCGCGGTGATGGTGGTCCAGCCCGAGGATGTCCTGGGCCAGACGATCCAGGTGAATTTGCCGGGAAGCCGTGCCGAGCAGTTTCCCAGTTGGCGGCGCAAGCTGATCCTGGACCTGGAAGAGTGGGCCGGCGACCCCCGGTTCCGGGGCGTGACCGAGGCCCTGCGCGAGGTGCGGGGGCGATCGGTGGCGCCCCGGGTGGTGGCCGCGCACCGGGCGCCGGTGGCGGCCCGGGTGCCGCTTGCCACCTACCGCCTGCAGTTCCACCGGGACTTCACCCTCGCCCGCGCTACCCGGCTGGTGCCCTATCTCCATGCCCTGGGCGTCACCCACTGTTACGCCTCGCCGCTGCTCACGGCGCGCCCCGGCAGCACGCACGGCTATGACATCGTGGACCACAGCGCCCTCAACCCGGAAGTGGGCACGCCGGAGGATTTCGACCGCTTCACCGATGCCCTGCGCGAAAGGGGCATGGGGCTGTTGCTGGACTTCGTCCCCAACCACATGGGGGTGCTGGGCAGCGACAATGGCTGGTGGCTCGACGTGCTGGAGAACGGCGAGGCCTCGGTGTTCGCCGAGTTTTTCGACATCGACTGGCAGCCCATCAAGGACGAGCTGCAGGGCAAGGTGCTGCTGCCGGTGCTCGGCGATCACTACGGCCGGGTGCTGGAGAGCGGGGAACTCAAGCTGGAATTCGACCCGGAGCGGGGCGAGTTCAGCGTTCGCTATTACGAGCACCGGTTCCCGGTGGATCCCCGGGAATATCCCCGCATCCTGGCCCAGGGCATGGAGCGGCTGGCGGCGCGGCTCGGCGAGCACAACCAGGCCGTGCTGGAGCTGCAGAGCGTGGCGGCGGCTTTCGGGCACCTGCCGCCCAGGGACGCCACCGCCCGCGAGCGGGTGGCGGAACGGGCCCGGGACAAGGAGATCCTGAAGCGGCGGCTGGCCGCCCTGTGCGCGGGCTCGGAAGACCTGCGGCTTTACATCGGCGAAATCCTTGCCGCGTTCAATGGCGTTCCCGGGGAGCCGCAAAGCTTCGATCTCCTGCACCAGCTGATCAAGGCCCAGACCTTCCGCCTCGCCTACTGGCGTGTCGCCTCCGACGAGATCAACTACCGGCGCTTCTTCGACATCAACGAGCTGGCGGGCATCCGCATGGAGCGGGACGCGGTCTTTGACGCGACCCACGGCCTGCTTTTCCGCTGGCTGTCCGAGGGCCGGCTCGACGGCCTGCGCCTGGACCACCCGGACGGCCTGTACGATCCCGGGGGCTACTTCCGCAGGCTGCAGCGCCAGATTTCCGGCGCCACCGCCGATTCCGCCACCGACAAGGCGGCGTACCTGGTCATCGAGAAGATTCTTGCCGAGCACGAGCGGCTGCCCGATGACTGGCCGGTCCATGGCACCACCGGCTACCGGTTCGCCAACCTGGTGAGCGGGCTGTTCGTGGACACCTCGGCCGCGGACAAGATGGAGCGCGTTTACGCTTCTTTCACCGGCATCCGCACCGATTTCGAGGACCTGCTCTACCGCTGCAAGCGGCTCATTATCGGCACCGCCCTGGCCAGCGAGCTCAACGTGCTGGCGGGCGAGCTCTCCCGCATCGCCCAGCTGAGCCGCCACACCTGCGACTTCACCCTCAACAGCCTGCGCGACGCCCTGGCCGAGGTGGTGGCGTGCTTTCCCGTGTACCGCACCTACGTGACCGAGGCCGGGCTCTCGGAGCAGGACCGGCGCTTCATCGAGTGGGCAGTCGCGGTGGCGAAGCGGCGCAGCCCCGCCGCCGACGTGACCGTGTTCGATTTCGTGCGCGAGATTCTCACCACCGACATCGCCCGCGGGCGGCCGCCGGATTACGCGCGCCGGGTGCACGCCTTCGCCATGAAGTTCCAGCAGTACACGGCGCCGGTGATGGCCAAGGGCCTGGAGGACACCTCCTTCTACCGCTACAACCGTCTCGTGTCCCTGAACGACGTGGGCGGCGATCCGCGCACCTTCGGATTTTCGGTGGCCGCGTTCCACGGGGCCAGCCAGGACCGGGCCCGCACCTGGCCCAACACCATGCTCGCCAGCTCCACCCACGACAGCAAGCGGTCGGAGGACGTGCGGGCGCGCATCAACGTGCTTTCCGAGATTCCCGGGGCCTGGAAGCTGAGCCTGGCCAGGTGGGCGCGCCTGAACCGCAGCAAGAAAAGCGACGTGGACGGGCGCCCGGCGCCGTCGGCCAACGACGAGTATCTCCTGTACCAGACGCTGGTCGGCGCATGGCCGCTGGAGGAGATGGATGCCGCGGGCCTGGAGGCGTTGCGGGAGCGCATCGACCGCTACATGCTGAAGGCGGTGCGCGAGGCCAAGGAGCACACCAGCTGGATCAACCCGAATCCGGAGTACGAGCGGGCCCTGTCCCGCTTCGTGGGCGCGCTGCTGGGCTCCAAGGAGAAAAACCCCTTCCTCGCGGACCTGGCCGGCAAGCAGCGCATGGTGGCCCGCTGCGGGATGCTGAACAGCCTTTCCCAGACCCTGGTGAAGCTCGCCTCCCCCGGCGTCCCCGACATTTACCAGGGAACCGAAATGCTGGATTTCAGCCTGGTGGACCCGGACAACCGGCGTCCGGTGGATTTCGAGCGGCGCGCCACCGCCCTCAACGATCTCAGCGCCCGGGCGGGACGCCCCGGCACCGGCCTGGAGGAACTCACCCGGTCGCTGCTGGAATCCATGGCGGACGGGCGCGCCAAGCTGTACGTGACCTGGCGCGCCCTCAACTGCCGCCGCCAGCATGCCGAGCTGTTCCGGGCGGGGGAGTATCTCCCCCTGGCCGCCGAGGGGGAGCGGGCCGAGCATGTGTGCGCCTTCGCGCGCAGGCGCGGCGGCGACCTTGCGGTGGTTGTGGCGCCCCGCCTTTTCGCCCTTCTCACGGACGGCGGGGAGCGCGAGCCCCTGGGCCCGGTCTGGGCGGGGACCCGGGTCGAGGTGCCGGAAGCGGAGGGCGATTATGTCAACGTCCTCACCGGGGAAACGGTGAGGGCAGAGCGCGACGGAGACCGCGCCTGGCTGGCGCTGGACTTGGCATTGGCGAATTTCCCGGTGGCTTTGCTCACGGCGTCGGGTACCTGAGCGGGACGACCGTGGACGCGGTTGCGGAGATCGAGGCGTGCAGACAGGAATCCCTCAAGCTGCTGGAGGCCAACCTCACGCCCCACGGCATCCTGGCGGCGGCGCCGGGCAACCGGGCCCAGAGCCGTGGCTATACCCAGGTGTTCGGCCGCGACGCCGCGGTCTGCGCCCTGGCCATGGCGGCGACGGGCTCGGCGACCCTGCGCGAGGGCGCCCGCCGCAGCCTGCTCACCCTGGCGGCCCACCAGGCCGCCAACGGCCAGATTCCCAAGTACGTCGATCCGGCGTCCGACACGGCAGATTTCTGGTATCTCGGATGCATCGACTCCACGCTGTGGTGGCTCATCGCCCTGCGCCACGTGGCGCGGGCCCTGGGCGACGACGGGCTGGAGGAGGAGTTGGCCGGGCCGGCGCGGGAGGCCGTTCGCTGGCTCCAGTGCCAGGAGCACCAGCAGATCCTGCTGCTGCAACAGAACGAGGCCAGCGACTGGGCCGACATCATGCCGCGCTCGGGCTTCGTGCTCTACACCAATACCCTCTGGTATTACGTGAAGCGGCTCTATGGGCTGCCGGGGGCGGAGGAGACCCGGCATCATTTCAATGCGCTGTTCTTCCCGTTCTCGAACTCGCTGCCCGGGTACCGGCGCCTGCGCCTGCTGATGCATTACGTGCGCAACCGGGCCCGGAACCGCGAGCTCTACCTGAGCTTCGTGAACCTGTCGTACTGGGGCGAGGAGGGGGATGTGTTCGGCAACGTGCTTGCGATCCTGCTGGGCCTGGCCGATGGCTCCCGGGCGAGCCGCATCCTCCACGCCATCGGCCGCGCCCAGGCCGGAGCCGCCCACCCGGTGCGGGCGGTCTGCTCCCCGATCCGGCGCAGCGACCCCCTCTGGCGGGCCTACATGGGCCGCCACCTTCAGAACCTGGAGCATCAGTATCACAATGGCGGCATCTGGCCCATGGTGGGCGGATTCTGGGTCATGGCGCTGGCGGCGGCGGGAAAGCCGCGGCGGGCGCGGGAGGAACTGGCGCGGCTGGCCCGCGCCAACCAGGTGAACGGCTGGGAATTCAACGAATGGTTTCACGGCGAGACCGGGGCGCCGCGGGGCATGCCCCGCCAGTCCTGGAACGCGGCGGCGTTCCTGCTGGCGGAGCGCGCGCTGTCGCAACGGATATTCGGGGCATGAAGGGGCGCGTCCGTGCTCGATAAGGTGAAGGCCGCCTTCTCGCCCGACAGCCCCATGGTCAAGCGCATGCGGCGTGCCTGGCTCTCGCCCCGCACCTGGGTGCGGCGCGTCGTGCTCTGGGGCGGCGCCCTGTGCGTGGGTCTGGCCGCGGTGCTCTTCGCCATCGCCAGCGAGCACGCCAACGTGGCCTTCCACAACCTGGTGGCGCTGTCGCCGTGGTTTCCGTTCCTGGTCACGCCTCTCGGGCTGGCGGCGGTGGCCTGGGTCACGCAGCGCTTTTTCCCCGGCTCCCAGGGCAGCGGCATTCCCCAGACCATCGCCGCCCTCAACATGCATGACGACGTGGCCCGCAACAAGGTGCTTTCCCTGAAGATCGTGGCGGGAAAGATCCTGCTCACTGTGCTGGCCATCTTTTCCGGCGCGTCGGTCGGGCGCGAGGGCCCCACCGTGCAGGTCGGCGCCTCGATCATGCACGCCTTCGGCCAGATCGGGAGCTTCCGGCGGTTCGAGATCGACCGCGGGCTGATCCTGGCCGGCGGCGCTGCGGGGGTGGCGGCCGCCTTCAACACCCCCCTGGCGGGGGTGGTGTTCGCCATCGAGGAGATGAGCCGCTCCTTCGAGAGCCGCACCAGCGGCACGGTGCTCACCGGTGTGATCATCGCCGGTGTGCTGTCGCTGGCGGTGCTCGGTGATTACGTTTATTTCGGCCGCACCTCGGCGTCCCTGGGCACCGACCAGAGCTGGATCGCGGTGCTGGCCTGCGGCGCAGTGGGCGGGCTGGCCGGGGGGATATTCAGCCAGCTGCTGATCGTCACCTCGCGGTCGATTCCGGGGACATTCGGAAAGATCAGGCGCGAGCGTCCCGTGCTGTTCGCCGCTCTCTGCGGACTGCTGCTGGCCATGATCGGTTTCGCCTCCGGTGGCACCACCTTCGGCACCGGATACCAGGAGGCCAAGAGCATCCTGGAAGGGAGCGATTACCTGCCGGAGACCTTCGGGGTGCTCAAGCTACTCGCCACCCTGGTCTCCTATATCAGCGGCATTCCCGGCGGCGTTTTCGCGCCGTCCCTGGCGGTGGGCGCCGGCCTCGGCCTCAACCTGGCCGAGTACCTGCCCTACGCGCCGGTGGGGGCGGTGATCGTGCTCGGCATGGTGGCCTATTTCGCGGGCGTGGTGCAGGCGCCCATCACCGCCTTCGTCATCGTCATGGAAATGACCGACAACCACGACATGGTGCTGCCCCTGATGGCCACCTCGCTGCTGGCCTCGGCCACTTCGCGTATCATTTGCCGGACGCCCCTGTACAAGGCCCTGGCGGAGAGCTTCCTGGAAAAATCGGAGGCTGCCGCGAGGCAGAGGGACGCCTGATGGCGCGCGCCTGGCGCCGCCGTCGGGAACCGATGGAGCCGCAATGAGCAAGAGCCGCCTGAAAATCGGGATTTCCCCAAGGATTCTGCACCCCATGCCCAAGGACATGGGACTCCCGCGCAAGACCCTGCAGTACCTGGAGCAGTCCATCGCCCACTGGGTGATGGCCCGGGACGTGCTGGTGTTCATGGTGCCCACCATCCTCGAGGACAGCATCGTCAAGCGCAGCGACATGCGGCTGAGGGACTACGTGGACGAGCTGGACGGGCTGGTGCTCCAGGGCGGAGTGGACGTGAGCCCCATCACCTATGGCGAGGCGCCGCGCAAGGACGAATGGTCCGGGGACCGGGTCCGCGACCAGTTCGAGATGGAACTGCTGAACGCCTTCATCGAGGCGCGCAAGCCGGTGCTCGGCATCTGCCGAGGCATGCAGCTCATTAACGTCGCCTTCGGCGGCACGCTCTATCAGGACATCGAGACCATGGTCCCCGGCTCCATCCCTCACACCGACCAGGAGCGCTACGACCAGTACACCCACGACGTGAAGCTGGTGCCCGGCACCGGCATGGCCCGGCTCTATCCCGGCGTGTCCACGTCCCTGATCAATTCCCTGCACCACCAGTCGGTGAAGGACCTGGGCCGGGACCTGCGGGTGGAAGCCGTCTCGGAGCCCGACGGGGTGGTCGAGGCCATCCGCTGGATCGGACCGTCCTACGTGTTCGGAGTGCAGTGGCATCCCGAGTTCTTCAAGGCCGCCGGCGTGGCCCTGCTGGACGGGCGGCCGATCCTGGACGAGTTCCTGGAAGCTGCGGGCGGCGCTCCCCGGGGCGCGTCGGTCCACAGCCTGGCGGCGCGCTAGCAGGGCGGAGGCTCCCATGAACGCGCCCTCGATGCCCGCGCTGTCGCCCCTGGAGGTCCGGGTGCTGGGCGTCCTGTCCGAGAAGCAGCTCACCACCCCGGATTACTACCCGCTGACCCTTAACGCGCTGGTGGCGGGCTGCAACCAGAAGACCAGCCGCAACCCGGTGATGAGCGTCACCGAGGGGGAGGTGCAGATGGCCCTGGACGAGCTCAAGCGCCACACCCTGGTCATGGACAGCTTTGGCTCCTCCGGCCGGGTGATGCGCTTCGCCCACAACGTCAACAAGGTGCTGGGGCTTTCCCAGCCCCACGTGGCGCTGCTCACGGTGCTCATGCTGCGCGGGCCCTCGACCCCCGGGGAGCTGCGCATCAACTGCGAGCGCATGTATCCGTTCCCGGACATCTCCAGCGTGGAGGCGTATCTGGACGAGCTGGCGCAGCGCTACGGCCTGGTCATGCAACTGCCCAAGCAGCCCGGCTCCCGGGAGCACCGCTACGCGCACCTCCTGTGCGGGGCGCCCGAGGCGGAACCGGAGGCGCCGGAATCAGGGGCGCCCGGAGGCGATGTCACCACCGGCGAGATCGCCGCCCTCAAGCACAACCTGGCCAGCCTGCGGGACGAAGTCACCGAATTGCGCGCCCTGGTGGACCGTGTATACGGGGAACTGGGTCTCAAGCGCGATGGCTGATGCGTCCCCTTGCCAGCGGCCGCAGGCCGCGCCGGCCCCTCGTCCCATTCATGACGCCTGAAAACGCCCGCCGGATTTTTCTGCTGATCGGGCTCGCGTCCCTTGGGTCGGTGGCGTTCGCCGCCATCTACCTTCAGGCGGTGCTGCACCTGCTGCCCTGTCCCATGTGCGTGGCCCAGCGCATCGCGTTTACCGCCATCGGGCTGGTCGCGCTGGTGGCCGCCGCACACGGGCCCCGCGGCCTCCCCGGCCAGCGGGTTTACGCCGGCCTCATGGGCCTGCTGGCGACGGCGGGACTGGCGTCGGCGGGGCGGCAGATCTGGCTTACCTACTTTCCGGAATCCTTCGAGTGCGGCGTTTCTCCGGAGGAGGCGTTTCTCAACTCTCTTCCCATTGCCCAGTGGTGGCCGGCCATGTTCGCGGCCGAGGGGGATTGCGCCGCGGTGAAGTGGCGCTTCCTGGGCCTTTCCATCCCGGAGCTTTCGGCGATTGCCTTCGCCCTGGTGCTGGCGATCAGCCTCTGGCTGGCCCTGCGGCGGCGCTGACCCGACGCGCGTCGGGGCGGGGGCGCGGCGTAACCCCCTTTAGTCCCGGCGGACTATTGATTTGCCATGACGAAGGCCTATATTGGCGGTTCCCGGCCTGCGGCTGCCCGCGGTTCCGGGACGCGCGATTGTTCCGGATAAATCGAACTTCAGAGGAGCCCACTCCATGCCAGCCGACAAGGTCATCGTCACCAATGTTTCCGCGCTGAAGGCGAAGTACGGAAAGACCTATCCCCGCGTCCAGGCCGCGATCAGCCGGCTCGTCGTCGCCGACCGCAAGCGTGGACTGACGACCCGGCTGCTCGCGCTCGACTCGGCCGCCGACATGCGCTCCGTGAAGGGAGTGGCCGTTAGCGAGGGCCTGGACCAGCGCCAGGTGAAGGCCGCCATCGACGCGGTGCACACGGCGCTGCAGCCGGAGTACCTGATGATCCTGGGCGCACCGGACGTGGTACCCATGCAGGAGCTGTCCAATCCCATGCGCGGCGACGGGGATGACGTGGTGCCCAGCGACCTGCCCTACGCCTGCGCCGCGCCCCACGGCAGAAACCCGCGGGGGTTCCTGGGGCCGACCCGGGTAGTGGGACGGCTGCCGGACCTCCTGGGCAAGGGCGACGCCGGATATCTGGTGCGGCTGCTTTCCACCGCGGCCCGCTACCGAAGCCGCGCGCGCTCGGACTACCAGGAGTACTTCGGCATCAGCGCCGAGAAATGGAAGGGCTCGACGGGGCTCAGCCTCACCAAGCTGTTCGGCGCGTCGGCGGCCATGGAAACCATTCCGCCCAAGGGTCCCAAGTGGCGGGACGCCGAACTCGAGCGGAGGCTGCACTTCATCAACTGCCACGGTGGAGCCAGTGATCCCGACTTCTACGGCGAACCGGCACGGCGCGAGGCGTTCCCGACCGCCCACTCGGCGAAGCTCCTGAAGCGCAAGATTGCCAACGGCACGGTCATCGCCGCCGAGTGCTGTTACGGAGCGGAACTCTATGATCCGTCCGACAGCGGCGGGCAGGCGGGAATCTGCAGCACTTACCTCTACGACGGCGCCTACGGTTTTTTTGGCAGCACCACCATCGCCTATGGCCCCAGCGAAGGGAATGGGCAAGCGGACCTGATCTGCCAGTATTTCATCGAGGCGGTGCTGGGTGGGGCGTCCCTCGGGCGTGCCGCCCTGGAGGCCCGCCAGCGCTTCGCCGCCGCCTACACTCACCTGGACCCCGCGGACCTCAAGACCATGGCCCAGTTCTATCTCCTGGGCGATCCCTCCGTTCATCCCGTCGGGGCCGTGTCCCATGCGCTTGCCCGCACCAAGGCGTTCAGCGCGGCGTTCAAGGGCGCCAAGTCCAGCCCCGGAACCCGGGCCCTGCGCCGGGAGCGGCTGGTGCGCACCGGCACCAATCTGCAGCAGACCCTGGGCGCCGTGGAGCGGGCCCGGCGCAACGAGCCCGCGGCCGTGAAGCGGCTGCTGGCGGCCGCCGCCCGGGAGTCAGGCCTGCAGGAGATCGCGCGGGAATCCTACGCCGTGGAGTTTCCCAAGGGTGTCCAGAAGGGCGAACTCAAAATATTCGAGAAGGCGCGCAGGAGCCGCTCGGTCCATGTCCTCCTCGGAGAGCGTGCCAAGGGGAAGGGCAAGGCCCGCGCCGTGACCGCGCTCATCGCCACCGTCCAGGATGGCGAGCTGGTTCACCTGCGCCGCGTACATCAGCGCTGAAGCCCCGTGGAATACGCCGGCATTGTTCAGCGTCGCCGCCTCTCCACGGGCAGCAAGAGCGAGCACGAGGGTCTGGTGCTGGTCACCTCTTCGGCCGAGTACGCTTTGCGCCGCCAGGGCGGGAATCCCTTCTGGGACGAGGAGCTGGCGCCCCTGGAGGGCAAGCGCATCGAATGCGACGGCCTGCTGCGGGGCCATCAGCTCATCATGACCCGCTGGAAGGTCATCGAAGGCTGACGCCGGCGCCGTCCATCCCTTCATGCAAGGGGGTGGACGGCGGCCTCGGGTTCAGATGAGGGCGTCCCCCCGCCGGTATGCGTCGGTGAAGCGGTCGAGGCCATGGCTGCCGCCGTTCACCAGCCGCCGCGCCGCGCGCAGGTCGCCCTCCAGCAAGGCCTCCTTGATCTGCCGCTCCTTGTCCTTGAGGAACGCCGCCAGCAGCATGCCGGCGATCAGGGGATCCGATGCCAGTTCCGGCTCGCTCAGCAGCCTCTTGCCGAGGCCGAGGGCCTTGCCGTAGCGCTCGTAGTTGAACCTGCCCGTGAGCTGGATATAGCCCCGGCCCCGGAAGCGCTCGCCGTCGGGCGGGCCCTGGTTGCCGAGATCCCGGCGGTGATCGTAGAGATCGAAGGGATGGCCGCTGGGCGAGGTGTTGAAACGCGAGCGGCCTTCCGCCACCGGCTCGAAGCTCTCGGTTTCGGCGCGGATGGTGGCCAGCGCCATCAGCACCATGGGCTTGTCGGTGAGCTCCGTCTTGGTGAGCGCCTCGCACACCGGCGGCAGGTTCTCCTCGATATTGCCGAGGGGCGTGAACGGGAACATCCCGGACACGGCCTGCAGCGTCACACCAGGAATGGCGTTGGGCCAGGTGTCGCTCTTCTTTGCAATGCCCAGGGCCGTCAGGGTGCGCGGGCCGGCGATGCCGTCCGCCAGCAGCCCTTCGCTTCTCTGGAAGGCCATCACGGCGCCTTCGGTGCCGCCTCCGAAATCGCCGTCGATTCCGCCGGGGTCGAATCCAAGCTCCTGCAAGGCCTTCTGCAGGCGTTTGACATCCGCCCCCTTGGATCCCCGTTTCAGTGTTGCCATGGTTTTCCTCCTGATAATCGCTTCGACATGATATCCGCGCTTTGCCCCTGCGGCTTGCCTCTCGGGCCCGGCGCCTGCCCTTTGTTGCGAATCACTCCCGCGTCCCAAACTCCACCCACAGCGGCAGGTGATCGGAAATGTGCCACGAAAGGGATTCCCGCGACAGGCCGCGGTCCCGCAGGCAGTGGGCAGAAAAATCGAAGCCGCCCCCGCGCTCGTACTTCATGGAAAGCATCGGCAATCCCGAGGAATCGGCGAACCAGGCGATCTGGTCGTAGAACTTTTCCAGGTCCGGCTGATCGGGATTGCTGAACAGCGTGCGCGGGACGCGGTTGAGGTCTTCGGGAACCACGAGGCCGGTGGAGATGAACGCCTGGTGCAGGGCGTCGCCCCGGCGGTCAATGTTGAAGTCCCCGAGGACGATCAGGTTGTGGTGCCAGCGGTTCACGTCCCGGGCCCAGTCCGCCATCCAGCCGGAGATGGTCTTCAGCTCCGGCACCCGGTCCGCCGGGACTTTCCCGTAAAGCACGTGCAGGGTGATGAGGATGAAGGTGTTGCCCCCGGCCTCGAAGGAAACCGCGTAGGGCGTGCGCGCGAACTGTCGCTTGAGCGCGTCCGACCCGATCTGGCTCAGCTTCTCCTCCGGCACCACCAGTTCGCAGGCCAACCCCGAGGGGCGCACGCGCCGGGTGTCGAATATGAACGCCAGGCGCTCGCCGTTCCCGGCCGATCCTTCGGTGACATCGGTGAGGATCAGTCCCCAGTTCCGCCCCAGGACCTTGAGCATGTGGCGCAGGGCCTTGAGGTTCGCCCGGGACTCCTGGATTGCCACCACGTCGAACCGGGAGACGATCTCGGCGATGCAGAGCAGGGAATGGAGGTCCCGCTTCGGAGAATCGTTGGCCCCCGAGCGCCATTTCTCGGTGAGGTCGCTGAAGGCGCGCAGGTTCCAGGTGGCGACGAGCAGGTTGCGGTCCAGGACCCGGGGCGGGATCGCGGAATCCAAGGCGGCACGCAGGCCGGCCAGGTCGGCGGCGACTTCTGCGGGAGGTGCATCGAGTATCGTGGGCATGGTTTAGCCTTTCGTTGTTAGTGGAACCAGCAGCGAGCCTAGCAGGGTCCGCAATGCGGCAGGCGAAATCCTCCCCACCTGCAACAGGCGGGCCACCGGGGTCGCGTGCCGGCGATTGGGTGAATCAGCGGCGATGGTCTGCCACAGCCGGAGCAGGGCGTCTTCCAGGAACCGCGCATCGGTGGTGGCGTCGGTGACGAAGACGACTCGGGACAGGTCGACCGCGTCCAGCAGCCGGCCCAGTTCGTAGAGACATCCTTGATTGGAGGGGGTGAAGCTGCGCAAATCCATAAGCACGGCACTGCTTTCCTTGGCGAGGCGGCGCATGGTCGCCTGCCAGGTGTCGGCGTGGCAGAAGAACTCGTTGACGCGGTAGCGGCCACCGGGGTCGGGACCCAGGTCCATGGCGGCGACGCGGCGCTCAAGGTCCGCATCGTCCCGCACGAACTGGCGCGAAAGCCTGCCGCTCACGAAATCCAGAAATTCGTGGGGTTCCACGTTGGTGGTGACAAGGTCCGGGCCGGCAATCATGGAGATGCTGCCGAGGCGCAGCCAATGAGCGCGAATGGCGTCGAACAACTGCTCGCTGCGCTTGCCCAGGGAAAACACCCGCAAAAGGAGCAGGCTGCGGGGGGCGGACTGTTGCCGTCCCCTCGGCCGGGCATTGCCGGCCAGGGCGGCGATCTTGTAGCCCGCGTATGCCACCAGACCGCTGGCGATCCAGACCGGGTCTTGGAACACCAGGCCAATGCCATGATACACGGCGAAGAGCAGCCATATGGAATCCAGCGTGAGGGACTGGTCACTGAAGCGCTTGCGCCGGTAGCGGGCTCCCAGCCATTTGAGCAGAATCCATCCCAGTACGCCGAAGGCCGCGAAGCCGAGCCCCAACACCGCCCAGAAGATCTCGACGCCCCCGAGACCGAGCATCGAACCGGCTTCGACAGCGGCATGCATGCGAATGTCGTCCATACCCCCCCAAGGCAGCGCCAGTTGGGAGCCGATGCCTGCCAGGAACATGAACGAAAGCACCAGCGGCCCCACCGCGCGGATTGGACGCGCCAGGAACGCGTAGGCGAGGACCGTGGGAGGACCGTTGGTGATGAGCCAGAATACCGGCAACTCGTGCCATCCCATCTGGGGATTCCGGGCAAGCGCCCAGACGATGACGGCGAGCATAACGGCAAAATAGGCCAGGAACACCTGGATACGCGCGGCGCGGGTCGACCCCGCCACCAGATTTGCAGTCAGCGCCGCGGGCCAGAAATAAGTCCAGAACAGGAGCAGCAGCTTGGTGGCCGAAAGCGTAGCGTCACGCGTCGCCAGAAGCCACGCGCCGGTCATGATCGCTGCGAAGGCCGCGCCCGCTCCGGCATAGATCAAAGCCGCGCGCCACGGTGCGGTCAGCGCTTCCCGCAGCGCGTCGCCGCTGGCTACCGTCTCCTTGTTGATGGCAAATTGCTCCACGGTGAGCGTTGCCTCCGGAGGCGTGCCAGTCGGTTCCGGCGAGGGGGGAGAGCCCCCGCTCCCGCGCTCGTTCATGGAGCGCAACACCGCCCGGCGGTAGAGCTTCAGCAGCAGAAGCGAGACCACGAACGCCAGGGCCGCGGCACCGATCAGTACCGCCGGCAGCATCCCCGTCAGTGCCAGGGTGGCGGGGTCGGTTGTTGTTTCAGGGCTCATCGTGAATCGTTGTCGCGCAAACGATGCCGCTCATAATTGGCTACAGCGAGACGTGGTTCCTCCGTGTCTTTGAGCCGGTTCCAGTTCGGGCGTTTTAGGGGCCGCCGAACGAGACCGGAAGGGCGGCTCAGCGAAGTTCGCTATTCCAGTCCGATTTGCGCTGGACTTCGACGACCTCGGCGGCTTCGGCGCGCACATCCTCGTCCGTGCCTTCGTCCTGCGTTAGCCGCGCCACCACCGGTTCGAACTGGGGCCACGCGCTGAACATCACCGCGGTCAGCGCGTCCATCTGCAGGTCTCGGTTGCCGCAGGTCAACATGCCGGAGAGCACGTCAAAGACGTCCTTGTTGAAGGGGCCGCAAGCGAGGAGGCCGAGCGCCCGAGCCGCAGTGCCAAGCTGGTCCACTGTTGTTGCATGCTGGATGCTGGCGATGCCCCGTTCCGGCGTGATTAGCCAGGCGTCGACGGCGAGGCGATCGAGAGCCTTCTTTGCTTCTGGTCCATACACGACGCCATAGAAATGCTCCGACAATTCCCGATCATCAATCCAGGAGACGTATGCGGCGATGCCGTCGAGATGCCAAGTCGAATCGACGTCTGCCTCGATTTCTGCCCCGACATGGGCCTGCGTTCGCTTCCATCCCCGGGCATCAAGCTCGGCGTAAAGCTTGTCGCGCTGAATTGAAGGCAATACCCTGATGATGTTCCTGTTGTTAGCCGGCATTTCTCTTTCCTTTTAGTCAATCCTCAGACAGACCCGCAAGATTCTGGAAGCGTCTCAGGATTGCCTTCTCCACGTCTGCCTGCAGAGTCGTCGTCAACTGTGTTTCGTTAGTGAATATCATCCTACCAGCCTCGTACTCCGCCTGCAGCACGCGGGCGACGAAATCAAGCTGCTGCTTGATTACGCGCCGGATACGGCGCGCCTTGCCCCTCGGTTCCTTTCCTGCGCGTCCTAGTTCCTCGGCCCGTTTGGCCGTTGCTACGGCGCCCTTAGATTCGACCTGCTTGGCTCGGGCTGCGGGGTCCGTTTCCCTTAGGGCGGCCGCCACGCGCTCGTTGTAACCCTCGCGTTCCGGATTCAGGCGTTTGTCCTTGGCGCTTACGCCAGTCATCGGATCGGCGGCGACGGCGGCCGCAGTATCCATTCGCCCCTTTGCCGCTTCGCGCGCGGTGTCGAGAGAAATTAGTCCACCCGCGACGTTACGGCTGATTTCGGTGATCTTCAACAGGGCCTGCTGGGCACCAAAATCCTTCACCTCCTGCGAGGCACCGGCAACCGTGCTGCCGCCGAGGAAGGTGGCAATCGTCGCCTTGTGCAGATCCTGTTCGCTGACGCCTGCAGCGTCGGCGGCGGCCTTGAAATCCTGCGGGTGGTTTACATAGCTTCCGCCGCCTTGGACGTGCTGCAGTCCGGGCGGGGCGCCCTCGGGATCCTTGGAGCGGTGCGCTGGGTCCCGAGCAACTGTTGCCCCCGCGCTGCTGCCCATGGCGACCTCGGACTTAGTTCCCGAGGGCCGTTTCTTGGCGAGTTCCTTGGCCACCGCGAGACTCTCGGCCCCGGACTCCACTTGCGGTGTCACCTGTTCGCCTTCGGCGCCCGTAGCCGTGCGCCCCTCGACGATGGCCTCAGCCCTTTTCGCGGCCTCCATTACCTTCGGATGACTCATGACCTTGTCGGCGGCTTCGTAGATGAGCTTGCGAAGTTGCGACCCGAATCTCGCGACGAATCGCCTGACCTCCTCGCTCGGGTTAACGGTGGCCAATACCGCCGCTGAACCGCCGCCCTCCCGAAGTCGAAGGCTCGAGAGACGGTAACGCACCTTCCAAAGTCCCAGCCGTGCTTTGAGGAGCAGACCACTTAGCTTGCCCTTGTGCGCAAGGGCGTCGATCTTGGGCTGAAGGGCGGAGACGGCCTTACGGAGGCGCTCCCGCTTCGCTTCCTCCTTGTCCTTCTTCTTCTTGTTGGGGTCTTCCTTGCCCTTCTTCCTGGCATCCTTCTTCGCCTTGCGCTTGGCACGCCAGGCGTCGAACTTCTTCTTGCCGGCCTTGAACTTGCGCTTGACCTTCGCGCCGGCCTTCTTGAGCGCCTTGCCGACTTTCTTTGCCGCCTTCTTGATCTTGGCCATGATCTTCTGGGCGATGGCCTTGACCTTGGCGCCGACCTTGGAGGCGGGGCCGCGCAGGCGGCGCAGCAGCCAGTTGGCGACGAAGTCGATGACCACGATCGCCGCGGCGGCCAGCATGTCGGCGAACTGGGGCCCGGCGCCGCCGCCCTTGACCGCCTTGAGGAAGGCGACAAACTTGCCGAGGGCGGCAATGATCCGCTGGATGGTGCCCCAGGCGGCCTGCAGCCCCTCGATGATGGCGAGCACGGCGCCGGCGGCGGGCACGATCATCGAGACCAGCTTCTCCACCAGGATCTGGATCAGGGCCATGGGGATCGCGGCCTTGAGGGCCTCGAAAGCCATTTGCCCGACTTCCTTGAGGGCGATGCCGCCCTTCTTGAGGACATTCCAGATGGTGGTGCCGATTCCGAGCAGGGCCTCGAGCTTGGAGTTGAACCACTCCTTGACCGCCGCCTTGAACGCTTTCCACAGATGGTTCTTGATGCCGTCAATGACGGCGGCGCCGAGATTGGAGATCCACTGCCCCGGGTTCCTGGCGATGTCCTTGATCAGCACCACGAAAGTGCCCAGCGCCTGGGCCACGTTCTTGGCGAAGTTGATGGCGCCCATGGCCACGGACTTGGCCGCGTCGAGTACCGCGAACATCGCCTTCTTGTAGGCGTCGAGGAGGAACTCGAAGGCCTTGCCCAAGGCATCGAGTAGCTTGGTGACGCCTTTCTTCAATGCGTCGGCAAGCTTGTTGACCGCGTCCTCGGCCGCCTTGACTTTCGATTCGATGAACGCCCGCCACTTCTTCTTCAGCCCGGGGAAGGCTGCCAGAAGCACGTCGCCCAGCGCGATCAGCGCGGCGCCGACCGCCTTGATCAGGCCCACCACCGCCTGGCGGGCCTTCTCGATCACCGCCACGGCCAGTTTCTTGGCCTTGTCGATCGCGGCCTTCACCAGTTTCTTGGCGGCGTCGAACACCTTGGTGATGGCGCTCTTCAGCGCATCGAAGAAAGCGGTCACCTTGGAGGCGATCCACCCGAAGATGCCGCCCGAATCTTCCTGCTTCTTGCGTTCGGCTTCGCGTTTCTTCTCGGCGGCCTCCTTCTCGGCCTGGGCCTTGTGGTCCCCGGCCTCGGTTTCGCCCTCGGTGATGTGCTGCGCCGCTTTCTCGTTGGACTGGGCCTCTTCCTTGGCGATCTTCTCGTTGCCCTTGGCGATCTCGCCGCGCGCCTTCTCGTTAGTCTTGTGGACTTCGGCGTTCTGCTCGGCGGTCCAGTCGCCGCGCGCCTTGCCCACCTCGGACCGGACCTTGTCCTTCTCGGCCTGCTGCTGGGCCGCGTTGTCTTCCTTCAGCGCGGCGATCTCGGCGTTGCTCTTGTCCTTTTCCTCGGCAACCTTGCTCTGATGGTCGGCGCGCTTCGCCGCCATGTCGCCCTGCGCCTGCGCCATCGCCGCGCGCACCTCGGCGCCCTGCTTCTGTTCGGCGACGATGCCGACCGCCTCGTCGTCGGCCACCGCCGCCCCGCAGGGGTTGGCGTGCTTG
>Ga0210362_1169257_pt1 | contig 28347 bp, 28 predicted proteins | sample S625metaT_FD_159713 | JGI IMG/M metagenome (GOLD analysis project Ga0210362, IMG submission 159713) | Metatranscriptome of estuarine sediment microbial communities from the Columbia River estuary, Oregon, United States - S.625 (Metagenome... | ecosystem: Environmental > Aquatic > Marine >... | reverse complement strand
CGTACAGATGGCTTCAGGAAAGGACAGATGTTCAATATCGGTTTGGCGTTTGGGCAGAACGCTCGGTTCGGCTGCTTCTTCCGCCGCACGGATGATGCGATCCATGACGCGAACCGTTTCGATCGGATGCGCGCCGACGGCCGTTTCAGCCGACAGCATGACGGCATCGGTGCCGTCGAATACGGCGTTGGCGACATCCGAGGCTTCGGCTCTGGTCGGACGCAGCGCCTGCGTCATCGATTCCAGCATCTGCGTCGCGGTAATAACAAGACGACGGCGGCGGTTGGCTTCTGCGATGATGCGTTTCTGTAAGACCGGCACCGCTTCAGGCCCCATCTCAACGCCGAGGTCGCCACGCGCGATCATAACGCCGTCCGCCTGTTCCAGGATCACGTCCAAGGCGTCCACCGCTTCAGCCCGTTCGATCTTGGCGATGATCGGCTGATTTCCACCGCACTCGGCGAGCAATGCCCTCGCTGCCACGATGTCCTCTGGACCCCGGACGAACGACAGTGCCACGTAATCCACCCCCTGCGAGACGCCGAAACGTATGTCCTCTCGATCCTTGTCGGTGAGCGTGGGCATGCTGACGTTGGTGCCCGGCAGATTGATCCCCTTGTACGACAGAATCCTGCCGCCGATGGCGACGGTGCATTCGACGGAGCCATCGGAGATCCGGTCAGCCATCAATTCGACCAGTCCGTCGTTGATGAGAATCCTGGCGCCCGGCCGGATGTCGCGTGTGAGAGACGGATAGACGACCGGAATCTCCTGAACAGCGGAGGAGGCGAGGGTATGGGATTGCAAAGCGGCATCATCTCCGGTTCGAACCGAAATCATCCGCACACAGACTAGCTGGCCGGCTCGTACCTCGATGCCTTCGTCCGCCAGCTTGCCCACTCGTATCCTGGGACCTTGCACATCCTGGATGATGGAGACCGCCACGCGCCGCCGTTCTGCAACCTGGCGGATCGCTGCAATGGCGGCGGCATGGGATTCATGCGTGCCATGGGAAAAATTCAGTCTGGCGGCGTCCATGCCGCTCTCGATAAGCCGTTCCAGCATCGAAAGCGAAGCCGTGGCAGGACCGATGGTGCAGACTATCTTGGCCTTGCGCATGATGACTTCTCGGTGATTGGAACAATGAGGATTGACCTTCGCCGGTCAGCCGGATGATATCGAGTCTGCCTGATCGTAGACGAGACGCATACAAATTGCTACCGCACAATGCGTGGGTCGGTGGGCCGTGATCACAAGCCGCCATCATGCACAGGGGTTGTTCAAGGAAGTTGCAGGCCGATGGAGAAGGTAGCGGCGTAGCCGTCTGGTGTCACCGTTGGGTGTAGCAGCAATTGATCGCCGCCATACCCAAAGATGCGATCCTGCCGGTTTCGCGCAATGCGCGGTCCTCGTGCGGAATAGGGCATAGCCATATATACGCGATCTGTGATGTCATCGTCGAAGTACAGTTGCGAGGTGAAGTCGAAGCTCCGGCTAGCCGATGGGTTGGTGCGGATCTTGAAGTGAATGTGCACGGTCCTTCCGGGATACCAGCCTGGGTATATGGTGAGGAATCGGACCTCGCCGCGCGCGTCGGTGATCTGGTGGCCACGCAAAAACTTCCGGCCGATGGTGTTAAACCAGGGATCCCGCACATCTGAGTAGACACCCGTCGCATCGCAGTGCCAGATATCCACGTGGGCGCCAGGCAATGGCCGGCAGTGTCCGGCGCTGAGACGCATAATTTGGAAGGTTAGTGCCAGCAGCGTGCCGGCTGTGGCTCGCCCATCCGCCGGATCGGTGCGAATGTCGGATCGATGCAACCGCTCATCGACGAAATATGGTCCCTCGGTTTGTTCCGGTCTGACAATACAAGAAGGCCCTGCTACGTCTGCGAGTGCCCGTCGAGGTGCGACATTGCCTCCCAAGAACCAGACTGTGCCGGTTGCGCCAAGAATCTTCACGATTTCACGGCGGGAAAGGACGAGACCGACTGAGTTGTCTTCATGTCTCATCAAGGACTACCGTCGCCTGAGTCGTGGGTGAATGTTGGCCGGTGGCGGCGGGGGCGGCGCTGGTCGCGACGGAGCCATAAAGGGGGACGGTCTCCCCCAGTATGGGTAAGAGCCATAAGGAGTTCCCCAGTATCCATACGGTGGGTAGTACGGGCCATAGTAGGCAGCAGCCCAGCTTCCTGAGTCTCGTGAAGCGACAGTATTCCAATCGATCACATGTTTGATATCGAGAACGGGATAGGTGTACTCGCTTTCGTCCAGCGGTCTTGTGGCTGAACCCTTCACGACTCCGATAATGGTAACCGGTGTGCCGGCAGGCACGCTCGCAGGATCGAGAAACTCTTCTCGAACAGCCAGAAAACGCCCTTCCGACCGAAGTCGGTCTGTGGCCGCAGGCCCATCCGATCTCGCCGGCAATTCAAGGATCTCGATCTCCGTCCGCTCCTTCGTCCGTTTGGAGGCAATGACGATGCCGCCGATCGTGACGACTCGCCCGATATACTCGGCAGGAGCTGCTCGCAGGTCCGTGAATTTCACACTGCGATCGATCTGTTGTTCCAATTCAGGCGGCACTCCGAGAGAGCCCGACGCGCGCTCCATCTGATGAAGAGACTCCGCGCAAGCAGAGAGCATGAGGAGTGCGCCGAGAAGGGGAAAAATTGGGGTTATGCCTGGCATGGACGTTCTCATCTCTAAAACTGATAGGACAGGCCAACCAACAAATGCTGCGCTCTGTAATTGCCCCGAAACCCATCCTGGGGACCGAATGCGTGATCGAAGTGCAATGTCGCGCCGGTGTATTTGTACTCGGTAAAGACAGCGATCTTTGGTGTGACGAATGCGCGCAGGCCTGCCAGCACATTCCACGCCGTAGCCACATCCGTATCGCTTCGCACGGTGGCGGTATCCCCGATACGGGCGATCGCCATTCCGATGCCGGCGCCGCCGTAGGGTTGGAACGTGCGGCCTGGATACCGTGCGATGAGGTTCACGCCGATCGTGGTGAGGCGAAGATGGATGCCAGGATCAGGATCAACATTCGGAGTACCTGGGTCATCACCCAAACTCTTAATGTGCGGGGTTGTGTGAAACACTTCGCCCTCAATCCCGACCCAACTGTGCCCGGGGAAATAGCCCAGCTTGCCGCCGTAGGTCATCGAGTTGCTGAGGTCAAAATCGGCGAGTGGTCCCGGGACTCCGGCCGAGGCGCCGGTTCCTGCAATGCTATTGATACGATCGGCAAAATTCACGCCGGCAGTGCCGGCCGCATACCATTCCGCAATGGCAGCCTTGGGCGCTACAACGATCCCAGCGACGAACCAGAATACCAAAATGGTTGCAGGCATTCGCATCTTCATCTCCGCCAGCAAGGACTCTTAGCTTGAAATGTTGCTGCGCGATCTTACCAAGAGTTCGGCGCAATGCACAGGGCCTCCGTTATCAGCGGGGACCAATCTGCCCTCCGCCCTTATGCTGTTGCGACAAGCCTGCGGCCGGCGGGATCGCCCCTCGGACCTTCGACGTACTGCCTGAGTACGCCTCAGGGCCTCACGCCTCCGCGCGCCGGTCTCACGACGCGGCTTGGTGATTTCGTCACGAACCGTCATGAATCCCCCCCAGGCTAGTAGCATACAGTTTGCGTCGCCTTGACACGTATTCCGAATGGAATAGACTGCACGATGCCAGCGGCACTTAATTATGTGGCAGTCGATGGATACCTGTTTTGATGCCACTCGATTGCCGGACGGATGATGGGCGCATCGGATGCGAGTCAGTCGCTGGAGACTGTCTCGATAGAGAAGGAGGTCGCACCAGGAACGAATGTCCCATGGTCAGTCGCTGGTTCTTGGAGGAACATCTCTTACGCGGCTGTTGAGTGGCTCTGGGACCTTCCAATCCGTGAGAGCACGATGCGGGCACTCTGTGCCGCACAATTCTCGATCTCTGCTCACGAAGAGACACAGAAGCAGTCCATCTATTTGGGGACCAATGAGTGATGGACGGAGTGGCCGATGTGTTGCGGGGCGCCGGCTATACGGTTCTGCAAGCCGATAATGGGGTGAACGCGCTACAGTTTACAACCCGTTATGTGGGACCGATCGACCTATTGGTCACCGACATCATGATGCGACAGATGAACGGCCGGGTCTTGGCACAGCAGATGCGCGTGTCAAGGCCCGAAACCAAAGTACTGTACATGTCCGGCTATGAGGACAACGCCATCGTCCGTCAAGGAGTACTGGTGGAACGCACACCGTTCCTGGCAAAACCGTTCTCGCTCGATATCCTCTTGAAAAAAGTGCGTGAAGTTCTGGATCTTCCGCAGGAGTCCGGCTCCTGACATCAACCCGCATGGTGGACTGAGCCGTGGCAGGCCGTGCCCGTCGTGCCGAATCAGTCCCGTGTCGTCAAATTACGTGAGCGCTGAGAATCGCTGATGTTCCGATTGCTACAGCCTCTTGTGGACATCCACACCGTTCCAGACAGAGTCCGCTCGCTACATGTTCGCATTTTGCTATTAGGGCGCTACCGAGCGGCTGCGGCTGCGTGAAACAGGATGTCTGCGATGCTAACCACGCGAAACGTTGATGAAAACCTGCCTCCTCAACGCCGGAGACAGATCAAAATCCAAGGTCAGGCCTGGACGCGATGGTCTTGGCAGAAGCGCGATTCGACAGGATACGGCCAGCTGCTACACTTAGGGCAACACGCTATTCGAGGTCACTGAACGGACAGATGATCCTTCAAAGGAGCGACGCCAATGACTCACACAGCACGCCGGGCCTACAACGTTCTCTCTGCCTTGAGCATCGTCACGCTCAGCCTAGCGATCGCGGCTTGCGCCGGAGGAGACTATGCCTCAACGGGCAACGGCGAAGATTCGGCCGCCACGCAGCAACTGGATGCTGCGGCGCTGGGCCAACAAACCCAGACGGAAGAATCTGGAGTCCTCAATGCCGCTCCAACACGCGGCCCGCAGGATCCGATCTTCGTCGATCTTGCAGCCCCGGTCCTGGATAAGAGCATGCAACAGGCGGAAAAGCTCAAGGGCGCGGTCGCGCAGCAGATCCGTAAAGAACTCTCGTCTGACCCCATCATTCAACTGGTGACGGGAAGTAAGAGCGCGACAGCGGGGAAATCCTCTCCCGCTCCCTCGGTTGCCGATGTCACTGTCGCATCAAAGGTCTCGATGATGGAGATGAAAGGCGTGAACCGCAAGGGTGCCAAAGCCGGTAAGAAGATGGTGGCGGTGGTCATGGGGGCCACGATTACGTCTCAGGTCCCCCCTGCGATCTACACCGTGTATGAATCAGGCCATGTGTCGCAGAAAACAGAAGTCTCGAAACGGTTCGCCCAACAGATTCGACAGGTGATCCTCGAAAAGGTCGGTTCGCAAGTCCCGGCTCATTGACCCCCACCGTCCTACTGATTTCAGCAGCCCCGGCGACAACGCCGGGGCGCGTCGGTTCCAAACACAATCACGCAACCCTCATCCAGTTGGTCTTGAATCACCGGAAACGACGCTCAGTTCTCCTGATCCGCCGCGCGCAACAATTTCCGCATGTCCCAGAACGAGAGAATCGGTTTGTTCGCTTCAGGATGGTCCAAGTCGATCTGAACGGTATACAGCGGCAAGGTCGTATTTTTGATCTGGGTCACCTGATACCAACAGTCGTACTTATGGCCCCAGCGATCGAGATATCGAAGCCGGAGATAGCCATTGCTGACAGGTTGGGCGCGAATCGGCGCATCGGGCCCCAAGACAATAGATGCCCGTTGCTTCTGGATGTGTGCACCACGCGGATAGACTTTCTTGACGGCAAAGTTCCCGTCCCATCCCCCCATATGGAGCAGGCACTCGTGCGCCACCCCCCCGCCCACGTTCTCGAATTCAGGGAAGAGCGTAAGCACGTTTCCTGAGTTCATCGCCGATAAATTAGTGATTCGCACATCGGGTTGAACCGCGCGGAACTCCTTCCGAGTTCGCACCACGAGTGCATACAGATAATACGACGCGACGCCCGTAGCGACGAAAAACAAGACCACGCTGATCCACAATACCCAATCCATAGTGCTCGAAGGTTATGAGTCCCGTAGGGCAGAACAAAACGAGGGCAGGCTACGATGTGGAGCGCGTCGTGTCAACCGGATGAGGGCGGAGGGGGCGGGTGTTACTTCGTGTGTCGTCTCATTTGTGCAAATACTCTGTCGGCATCGGTTCGTTGCGGGGCGCTCGCGTCCGTTCGAACAGCAATCTCGCCCCAGGCTTGAAGGTGAGATAGTACCACATCCATTCCGACATCACCCGGAGCCGATTCCGGAATCCGATCAGAAAGAAAATATGGACGACGCACCAGAGCAGCCAGGCCAGCAGTCCTGACACATGGACAGGGCCAAACTGGGCGATGGCTTCGGCGCGCCCAATCGTGGCCAGCATGCCACGATCCGCATAGGCAAACGGCCGGCGCTGTTCAGGGGCTGCCTCACGGGCAATGAGATCTGCGACATATCGTCCCTGCTGCATGGCCACAGGGGCGATGCCCGGCAATGGTTTCCCGTTGTTGCCCACACAACTCGCGGCATCGCCGATGACGAAGATCCAGGGCTCGCCGGAGATCGTCAGGTCCGGTTGGACTTTGACCCGACCGGACGCATCCTGGGGGACCAAGAGGGTGTCCAGCAGCGGTGAGGCCTTATTGCCAGCCGCCCAGATCACATTCCTGGAAGGGATCCATTCGTTTCCAATCGTCACGCCATCAGCGTCGATTGCGCTTACCTGGCTGTTGAGTTTGATCGTCACTCCTATACGCTCAAGCGCGCTTGCAGCTTTGGCCGAAAGATCAGCTGTGAACCCTGCAAGAATGCGAGAGCCGCCCTCTACAAGCATGATCGAGAGATCGTCGAGTCCCAAATGCGGGAATTCCGGCCCCAGGGCCTTTCGCCCGATCTCGGCCAGTGCTCCAGCTAGCTCTACGCCCGTAGGACCTCCCCCAATGATCACGAAGTTGAGCTGATCCCGCGCGCCGGTCGCGACCCTTCGATGCTCAGCCTCCTCAAACGCCCGCAGCATCTTCTCGTGCAGCCACATGGCGTCAGCCACGGTCTTCAGCCCCGGCGCAAAGGGTTCCCACTCGTCATGCCCAAAATAGGCATGCCGCGATCCCGGCGCAACGACCAAGATATCGTAGGGAATTTGAGCGCTGTCCCGCAAGCAAACCACCCGTGTAAGTCGATCGATCGAGACCACGTCATCCATCACAATACGAACGTTGCGTTGCGAGCGAAAGACCGTGCGCAACGGCCAGGCGATGTCGCTTGGAGACAAGGCGGCAGTGGCCACCTGATAGAGCAGCGGTTGAAAGAGGTGGTGATTCGTACGGTCGATCAGCACGACATCGGCATGCCGCAGAGAGCGGCCCACTGTCAGACCACCGAAACCGCCCCCGATAATGACGACTTGTTTTCGAGGCATAGAAAAGAATGAAACTAGACTACGTGCCGACGCCAAACGTGTCAACAAGCGACGCGATTATGGCCAGTGCGTCGGAAGGGCGCTGCCGTGCACCCTCTGGGACAGCAGAGAATAGCGCTTTGGATGGCATCGAGCCAGAAAGAGCCGTCATGTGGGCAGCCTGAACGATTCGTGCTTGACGGAGTCGTCGAATCGGCGGGGAATCTGCCGCACGTCCTACGCTTTTCAAGTTACTCATGAGACCATAAAGGGAAAAGCAACCACATCTGCAAGGACAAACTCGTACCGGCACGGCCTCCGCGCAAGCCGGGGGAAAAGCCCTCGTGGGACGAACACTATACGGACGCGACCACAATTCGCGACCGGGAGCTCTTTGCGTAGGAGCATTCCGAGAAGGGGTGGTCTTTTCTTGATGGCCTCGCTCCGTATTTGGCCGGATCGAGATCTGCCTCGTCGGCCTCGCCTGACCGCTAGCGATCAGGCCTTTCATGTCCCGAACCGCCGCGTCGGCAGCGTTCGAGCCTGTGTCAGTGGGAGCAGAACGACGGCAAGGTGACCGCGGGGCCGCCCGCGTGGCTCGTGAGCAATGACTCCCTAACCCCTTGATCTCATCTAATCCTTTGCATCCTGGCCTAATCCCTCTTCTAACTGGCTGCAGGCAAACTCGTTTTATCTTCCACATCTGAGGCAGCAGGAATTAACAAACCCTGAATTATCAACAGCTCATCTCTTCGCCTTGAAGCGTTCAATGATCTGGAAAGTGATGGTTCCGACACCTGATAACCGTCATCCCTCTTTCGTCTAGTTGTCCGCTACCTCTACGGTATTTTCAGGACCGTCACCTAAGGCTATTCTGCCCCCATGCAATCTGCCAAACCAAATGGCGCCCCGATATTTAACCGCAAATGCCTATAATTTTTATCTAGCTTGGAGGTCCACCGATGCAGAAGCAACTCGGCAAAATCAGAACAGTCAGGGTTAGATCCGTGGAAAAGCGTACCCATGGTTCGAAGAGGGTAAGTATCAACGTGCCCTCCAGCCCTCTTATGCCGCAGACGAATCAGGCTTACGTGCTCAGTGCCACCAGTGCCGCCGTCCCCAACGCATCGACGGTAACCGCTAAGGACGTATGCAACAACGTGCCCTCCAGCCCTCTTATGCCACAGGCGAATCGGACTTATGTGCCCAGGGTCGCAATCCCCGAAACACCAACGACAACGACGGAAACCAATCGGGGATATGCAACGACGGGAGGAGTGACGGTTCCCACCATACCTATGCTGTTTGTGGCTTGGCGTACTTATCGAGCACGCATGCGACAAAGACGGGAGGCGATACGGATGCTTGCCCACAGCTGCGTCCTGCGTCCAGTCGACGTCGAGCTTCGCTACACCATTTCCCCTCATAAGTTAGGCGTTTGCATTGACAATCCAGACATTCAACCGTACACCCAAAACTTCCGTGATATCGAGCCCACTCTTTACCTTCAACCGGTGACCGCTAATATGCGAGTATGGCGGAAACAACTGTTACAACTCCTACAATGGTTGCGCCAGGAACTGACTGCAAAGTATACGCAACATGTGTGGAAAGATATGGAAATAGTGAAACGGCAGTGACAACCTCTTGGGGGAATTAAACCCACCGGGACAAGGCCTGAGGACAGGAAATAGAAAACGGCATCGAACGGGCCACGATTCTCGCCAAGGAATCAATGCTTCAGATCGATGACATGATACTTCACGAAAACTCAGCCACGCTAATGCCGGTCGCCGATTCCCTGGAAGAAGTTGAGCAGGTCCATATTCTTCGCGTCCTTCAGCACACGAGTTGGGTCATTAAGGGAAAGAAGGGAACGGCTATCAGGCTCCTAGCAATCTCCGAGAAGGATCGAAAGTATTTCTGGCCCATCGGCTGACGGCCAGACTATCACCCTGGACTGTCTGGGCTTGGCGTATAGGATTCTGCCGTATCGCGGCGACCCGGGCGATGTCGGAGAAGGGGATGGCCCTTTCCCTTGCCTTGAACTTCCCTAAGCCATTTGTTATTCTTCCCGCGCCTTTCAAGAACTGAAATTCAACTTTCCATTTAGATTGAACAAGGGGTTGCTGTTATGGCCGCCATCAAACGGGCGTTGATCAGTGTTTCTGAGAAAACGGGTGTCGTGGAGGTGGCCAAAGGACTCGAAGCGCTCGGGGCAGAGATTCTGTCAACCGGCGGGACGGCCAAGGTGCTGCGCGAGGCGGGCGTGAAGGTCACGGATGTTGCGGCCTATACTGGTTCTCCGGAGATTCTTGACGGCCGAGTGAAGACCCTCCATCCGAAGATCCATGGCGGGTTGCTGGGGCGCCGGTCGCTCCCGGCCCATGTCGATCAGATGACGCAGCACAGTATCGGCCCGATCGATGTCGTTGTCGTCAATCTCTATCCCTTCGAAGCGACGATCGCCAAGCCCAATTGCCATTTTGAAGATGCCGTCGAGAACATCGACATCGGGGGACCGTCGATGCTGCGTTCAGCGGCGAAGAATCATGAGGATGTGCTGGTGCTGGTCGATCCAGCGGACTATTCCAGAGTCTTGGACGGCATCAAAGGCAATACCATCACGAGCGCGCTACGGCGCGAACTGGCATTAAAGGTATTTCAGCATACGTCGCGCTACGATGGGTTGATCGCCGCGTATCTTGAAAAGCAGGTGCAGGGGACGGAGGTGAAGTTTCCCAAGGTGCTGTCGCTTCAGTTCGAGCTGGCAGAGGCGCTCCGCTATGGAGAGAATCCACACCAACAGGGTGCATTCTACCGTGAACTGATCTCGAATGAACCGTCGGTGTCGCGCGGGACAATTTTGCATGGCAAGGCGATGTCCTACAATAATTTCCTTGATGCCAATTCCGCGTTGGAACTGGCGAAAGAGTACGATGAGTGCGCCGTCGCTATTATCAAGCACAACAATCCCTGCGGCGTGGCGCTTGGACCGGCGCCGGCCGAGGCTTACGTGAAGGCGCGGGAGACCGATCCTGTGTCGGCATTCGGCGGCGTGATCGCTTTCAATCGCCCGGTCGATCTGGCGGCAGCGAAGGAGATTACCTCAACGTTTGTCGAAGTGGTCATTGCTCCCGGCTTTGCCGAGGATGCATTGGCCGAATTGAAGCGGAAGAAGGATTTGCGTCTCCTGGATGTTGGACCGCTGACGAAGGTGAAACAAGAGGGCTACGACCTGAAGAAGCTTGTCGGGGGGTTGATCGTGCAGGATCGAGACCTCGGCGTCCTGACCGATCTGAGATCGTTGAAGGTGCCGACGGTTCGCAAGCCAACTGATGAAGAATATGCCGCTTGCGCCTTTGCCTGGAAGGTCTGCAAGCACGTCAAGTCGAACGCCATCATCTACGCTAGGCCGGGACAAACGGTCGGGATCGGCGCCGGACAGATGAGCCGGGTGGATAGCGTGAAGCTCGCAGCCATGAAGGCGCAAATGCCGGTGAAGGGTTGCGTAATGGCCTCCGATGCGTTCTTTCCGTTCCGTGACGGTCTCGATGCGGCGGCACAAGCGGGGATTACCGCTGTCATTCAACCGGGTGGGTCGATCCGTGATGCCGAAATCGTCAAGGCTGCGGACGAACATGGGTTGGCGATGATTCTGACGGGCATGCGCCACTTCAGGCACTAGATCAAGAATGCTGAGGTTGAGGTTACGGCTGCGGGCTGCGCGTCAGAAGTTTTCTCCTGACTCAACCTGACGATAAGAAACTGCCGAACGTTTCTCCTGCCAAGCAAGCCCATCAAGGAAAGGTGTCCCGTTGAAGGTTCTCGTCGTTGGCAGTGGAGGGCGCGAGCATACGATCGTGTGGAAGCTCGCGCAGAGCCCGCGCAAACCCGCTTTGTTCTGCGCGCCTGGCAATGCAGGCATCGAGTCGCTGGCTACCTGCGTGCCGATCAAGGCCGACGATATCGCGGCGCTGAAAGATTTTGTCATCCAAGAAGGGATCGACCTCACCGTCGTTGGACCGGAAGCGCCGCTGGCGCTGGGGATTGCCGACGAATTCCGCCGAGCAAAACTGAAAATCTTTGGCCCTACCAAGAATGCGGCGCGCCTGGAGTCCAGCAAGATCTTTTCGAAAGATGTGATGGCGCAAGCCACGATTCCGACCGCGCGGGCCAAGAGTTTTAGCAAGGCAGCTGAGGCGCTGGTCTATCTTGAACAACATGAATTGCCCGTGGTCATCAAGGCGGATGGTCTGGCCCAAGGGAAAGGCGTCATCATCGCGACGACAAGGGAACAGGCCCGCGAGGCGGTCATCGATTCCATGGAAAAGGGCGTCTTCGGCCAGGCAGGCACACAGGTGTTGATCGAACAATTCCTTGATGGTGAAGAATTAACGGTCATGGCATTTACAGACGGCAAGACCGTCGTGCCGATGCTGCCGGCGCAGGATCACAAGCGGGTGGGGGACGGCGACACCGGGCTGAATACCGGCGGCATGGGCGCCTACTGTCCGGCGCCGCTCGGCACACCGGCGCTCCGTGAGCATGTCGTTCGCACCGTATTGCAGCCGATCGTGGATACGATGTCGCGATTGGGGTCGCCCTTTCAGGGCGTGCTCTATGCCGGACTGATGGTCGTCAACGGTATGCCCTACGTGCTGGAGTTCAATGCGCGCATGGGCGATCCAGAAACACAGGTGGTGCTGCCGCTGCTCAAAACTGATTTACTCGACGTGATCGAAGCCGTGGTCGAACATCGACTCGATCAACTCGTGGTTGAATGGCATCACGACACAGCGGTCTGCATTGTGATGACATCGGGCGGATACCCTGGCCAGTACCAGAACGGGTTTCCTCTTCACGGGTTGCAGACAGAAGATGCTGCCCGTGCCATCGTGTTTCATGCCGGAACCGCCAAAAACAATGGCGACGTCGTCACCGCAGGCGGCCGCGTCTTGGGGATTACCGGACGGGGAGCGACTTTGAAAGAGGCTCAGGCCGAAGCGTATAAAGCAGTATCCTCCATTTCGTTCGAGGGCTGTCACTACCGAAAGGACATCGCGCATCGCGCCTTCAACCGTTAAGACCATGATCTGCGCGTCGGCGTCCGCACCGATGTCTGAAATCCTTCCATACGTTGCCGGTGATGTACTTCAACTCTTGAACCGGGTCAAACAGGTGGTCGCAGATGGCGGCATCGTGGCCGTGCCAACGGAGACCTATTACGGTCTCGCGGTCAATCCGTTCGATCAGCAGGCGGTGGACCGGTTGTTACGGATCAAAGGCCGGGCGGAAGGGAAGCCGATTCTTGTCTTGATCGGAAACCCTGGACAGCTCTCGATGCTGGTTCAGGAAGTCTCTCGCGCCGCCGCGCTCTTGATGGAGAAGTTCTGGCCTGGTCCCCTTACAATTCTCTTCACGGCTGCGCCGTTGCTTCCGAATAATCTAACGGCGGGAACCGGTACAATCGGCGTACGGTTCAGCTCCTGTGGTCCTCTAACCGAACTGTTGACGGTGACAGGCCCACTCACGGGAACGAGCGCCAACCGTGCCGGCGACTCTCCCGCACAAGACGCAAGCCGAATACAGGAGAGTCTAGGGCAAGACATCGCCCTCATCATTGACGCAGGACCAACCCCTGGCGGCCCCCCATCGACCGTCATCGATGCGCGCAAGACCGTGCGCGTGATCCGCGAAGGCGCTGTCACTCGACAGATGCTGAGCAACGTGTTACAGACAGAAGGGATCTCATTGATATGAGGGGTAGGAAGATCGTGCAGGCATCGCAACAGCAGTCCGGGACGTGGTGTGGGTGATTCGATACAAGGAGGAGCGGAGATGATGATCGTGGCAAGGAAGCCGGCAATGCGATTAGTCGGCGTAGCGCTTGGGTTTGGCTGTTTGGTAAGTATGACGGGATGCGACTATTGGCCCCCTGCGCTGCAAGCGCAAATCGAGCAACTTCGATCGGAAACCCAGACCTTGGCAACAGAGAAGGCGCAGCTCCAAGTGCAGGTCAATGATCTGTCAAATGATCGGCGGGACTTGCAAGCACAGTTCGATGAGTTGAGCCGGGTGAATCGAGAAAAAACGGAGATCATTACCGGTTTGCAACATCAGGTCACTGCCCTACGCGCCAAAGTGGGGAAAGCGGTCGCCCCTGCCAAAGCATCGGCCAAGCCGGCGACGAAATCTACGGCCAAGCAGCCGGTCAAGAAAAAGGCCGCCCCCAAACGTTAGCGAAGCTCTGTCAGTTCGAACCTGACGATGCTCCCGATGACGAGGAGCCGCCGGACGTCGATGGCGGTGTCGAAGGAGTCGTCGCGGCCGGCGCCGAGGAGGCCGGCGCCGCCTTCTCAGGTGTTGTGGATGGCTCTTTCTTCTCGCTGGTCGTTGAGTCCGGCGAGGCGCCCGTGGGGGGCTTCATCTTGTCGGAATAGTCCGTGACATACCACCCGCTCCCCTTGAACATGATCGCAGGGGCGGAAATGAGACGGCTGACGGATTTCCCGCATTTGGTACAAGCGGCGACAGCATCGTCTTTGATGCTCTGTTTCAATTCGAACCGGTACGAGCAGTCCTGACAAAGATATTCGTAGATCGGCACAGGAACTCCTTCCTTACTCGTCTTGCCACGCCTATGGGGGCTAGTAGGCTCTCGTCAACAGAACCATCACTCACGCAACGAAATTGCCGATCGCAGCTGCCATGCGATCTAATCCTCGCTCAATCGATTGCATGCTGGTCGCATAGGAGAGCCGAATGTGCTCTTGACTTCCAAATGGCTCTCCAGGAACGACGGCAACATGGATATCTTTCAATAAGTATTGCGCCAGCTCGTGCGGCGAGCGTATCGGGCCTGCCGGGCCACGCCGCCCCAAAATCCCGCTGATGTTCGGAAAAGCATAGAACGCGCCGGTCGGCATGCGGCAGGCCACCCCCGGTATTCTATTCAATCGGTCCACCATCACTTTTCTCCGGCGGTCGAATTCCGCGACCATTTTCTCCGTGAACGGTCCGCCGAGCTTCAAGGCTGCAACGGCGGCTTTCTGGGAAATTGAGCAGGGATTCGAGGTGCTCTGGCTTTGAATGTTGGCCATTGCCGTCAGCAAGTCCTTGGGCCCCGCCGCATAGCCGATCCGCCAGCCTGTCATTGCATAGGCTTTCGAGACGCCGTTTATAATCACCGTCTGCGCCGCCACTTCAGGACTGAGCGTGGCGATACTCATGTGCGTCGCTCCGTCGTAGAGGATTTTTTCGTAGATCTCATCGGAAATGATGAGCAACTTATGCCGGACTGCGATGTCGGCGATCGCTTGGAGTGTCTTCCGATCATACGTGGCGCCGGTCGGATTACAGGGACTATTGACGATGATCGCCTTGGTCCGTGGCGTGACCAATCGACGCAGATCGTCCGCATTGATTGCATACCCACTGGATTCACTCGTGGGCAGGAGCACCGGTGTCGCATCGTTCAACAGCGCCTGGTCGGCATAGGAGACCCAGTAGGGGGTCGGGATGATGATCTCGTCGCCGGCTTCAAGGAATGCTTCAGCCAGGTTGTAGAGCGAGTGCTTGGCGCCGCACGAGACTAAGATCTGCGGCTTCTCGTACCGCAGCCCATGTTCATGCTGCAACTTGTCGATGATAGCTTGGCGCAGTTCATCGATGCCAGACGAGGGTGTGTACTTTGTAAAACCGTCCCGAATAGCCGCTTCCGCAGCGGCTTTGACCGGCTCGGGAGTATCAAAATCCGGCTCGCCCGACGAGAAGTCGACGACATCAAGTCCTTGCGCCGCCATGGCTTTGGCCGTCGCGGTCATAGCCAATGTCGGGGACGGTGTAATGCGTCCGACACGTGCGGCAAGTTTCATGATTTGAGACTCCGAATCCGCTCGTGGAGGCGGTGCGCCACTTCCGGATGAAGAAATTCAGACAAGTTGCCGCCGTGGTGTGCCACATCTTTAATGATCGTGGAAGACAAGTACGAATACTCCTCGCTCGGCATCAGGAAGACGGTTTCTACGTTCCTGGCCAATTTACGATTGATGAGGGCCATTTGGAATTCGTGTTCAAAGTCAGAAATCGCCCGCAGGCCACGGATAATGGCGTGCGCACCAGCGCGCTCTACATAGTCGACCAAGAGCCCATCGAACGTTGTGACTTCCACCTGGCCGATGTCTTTCATGACCAGTTGTACCATATCAAGCCGCTCGGCAAGATTGAAGAGCGGATGCTTGGACGGATTAGGAGCGACCGCGACTACGACTTTGTCGAAGACGCGCAGGCTTCGCGTGATGATATCGGTATGCCCATGGGTGACGGGATCGAATGTTCCAGGGTAGACGCCTATTTTCATCGGGATGCCGCGCCGGAATAAGAATACAGGGAGAGGGCGGTGTCGCCATAGCGATAGCGGCGCACATAGGCGGTGGAGCCCAGACAGACGGGGAGGGTCGTCTTCTCCGCATGTTCGACGATGAGCCAGGAGTCAGCGGCAAACAGGCGCTCGGTTACGGGCTGAGTCAACAACGATTCCAGTTCCTGTGCGATGGTGTAGGGGGGATCGGCAAATACAATATCATAGGGGCCTTCCCACTGCTCAGGTCGGTTGAGAAATTGTTTGACGGTATGAGCGTACACGGTGATGTGATGGGCTATTCCACAATCCAGGATGTTCTGACGCAAGAGCTTCAGTGCCTCAGCGCTCGATTCGACGCAGGTGACGTGGGTGGCGCCTCGACTTATGGCTTCGACCCCGATGGCCCCGGTCCCTGCATAGAGATCCAACACTCGGCTATTAGGAATGCGGTTCCCAAGAATCGAGAACAATGCCTCTCGAACTCGGTCTGAAGTTGGACGAACCAGCGATCCCTGCGGCACGCGAAGGCGCCGGCCTCGATGGGTTCCTGCAATGACGCGCATAACAAATGACGAAGGGTTCCTCCAACCCACGAGACTCTAACATAGCGTTTTTGAAGGGGTCAAGAACAGTGGCGTGCAGGAGTCCCGACCATGAGTCAAAGGAGAATTTCTTGGAAGAGATGCAGCGTGAGTGTGGATGGATAAATGAATCGGCTGGTCACCTTCGCCGTGTCATTTTGACGGTCGCATTGCAAGAAGACTATAATGCGCGACGGATAAAATCTCGTGCGGTCGTATCCCGATCCGTCTGACTTGTACCAAGAAGCCTCAGCGCGGATCGGGTTCGAGTTTTGACCGACGCAGTTACCGAGTCGAGACGGGCTGAGGAACGCGTGCCGCCAAGCTCTTTCTGCGATTGTTGGAGATGGTGCGATCAATGATCGCGCCGCAGTTGATACACTTCCATGCGTAGAAAATAAGAAAAAAATCGGAGAACCGCTCTAACATCATCATGCCTTTGCACTTCGGACATTCCATCACTTCCTCCCAGGTGGCTATGTTCACAACTATTGGTGTACGTAGCAAAAGATGCACCAATTTGTCGCATCTTAATATTTCAATGAGTTATGGATTACGTAGTTCACACAAGGGTTAAAATGATCTGGTTGTCTTGCACAAAAACGTCCGTGGTGTCATTTTTTGTGCGTTGAAGAGGGTGGGGATGACGGGCAAGGGGACGGCTAAGGGAATTACGTATTGGCCTGAGACCGAACGTCCACGTGAGCGGCTGCTTGCGAAGGGCCCTGATGCCCTGTCGGATGCGCAGCTGCTGGCCATTCTCTTAAGAACCGGCAGGCGTGATTCTTCCGCCGTACAAGTTGCGATCGAACTGCTTAGCCGAGTCGGCGGTATCGGTGGATTGGCCATGTGTGGTGTCGAAGAACTTTGTGCGATTCAAGGCATCGGACCTGCGAAAGCAGCCCAGCTGAAAGCCGCAGTGGAATTAGGACGCCGGTCGCTGGCGGTCCCGCTCTCGACCGGCACACGCATCTCATCGAGCGCCGATCTCTTCAAGCATTTTCACCCCATCCTGCGTGATCGCAAGCAGGAGCTTTTCAAGGTCGTGCTACTCGATGCCAAGAACACCGTCGTCAAAGAAACCACCGTGTCCGAAGGAACGTTGACGCTCAGCCTCGTGCACCCCCGAGAGGTGTTTGCAACTGCGGTTCGTGAATCCGCCGCCGCCGTGATCTTTTTGCACAACCACCCCAGCGGTGATCCGACGCCAAGCCTGGAAGATCGACACCTGACGGACCGATTGGCGGAGGCCGGCCGATTACTGGGCATCCCCGTGCTGGATCATGTGATTATCGGCGACGGCCGGTACGTGAGTTTTGCCGATCAGGGCTGGCTCAAAGGGCAAAGTAGCAGGGACTGACTACTGGAGGAAATGAATGCGCTAAACCGTCGTCCATTCAATAAGGAGGGCAGGCCATGGGAAACACCTGTGTGGGGCCCATCAGAAATGTCGCAATTGTGTCCAACGTCGGCGCAGGCAAGACATCCCTGTGCGAGGCGATCCTCTTCGCTGCCGGCGCCGTTCCCATCCTCGGTTCCGTCGCACAGGGCACGACCCTGTCGGACTTTGAGCCGGAAGAATTGCACCATCGCAGTTCCGTCAGTACCAGCATGCTTCAGTTCTCCTGGAATCAGACTGCCATCTCGCTCCTTGATCCTCCCGGCGCGCTCAGCCTTCTCGGCGAACCCCTCTCAGCGCTGCGGGCCGTCGATGCCGCACTCATTGTGCTGGACGGACAGACCGGAGTTCGGACCGAGTTGTCTCGTCTGTGGTCACGGATTGGAGAACTCGGTCTGCCCTGCCTGTTTTTTGTAAATGGCTTGGATCGAGACGGCGCCTCGATTGAACGCGCGTTGGAGATCTGCCGCACACAACTCAACTGTACGCCGATTCCCATGGTGGTGCCGGTCCGTCTCGGCGACAAGGTGGAGGGAATGATCGACATCCTTCAGGAGCGGTTCGTACGGTCTGGGCCGTCTGCCGCCAAGGTGGAGATGCTGCCGGTGCCGGCTCATCTAGAATCGGCCATGAAGGAGGCGCGCACGAAGCTCATCGAAACCGTGGCGGAAACCGAGGATACCCTTCTTGACGCCTATGTCGCTCAAGGCGATCTGACTCATGATGCGCTCTTCTCTGGACTTCGCTCCGGCATCCTGGCCAGGCAGGTGTTTCCTCTGTACGCCGGTTCCGCAGTGCGCAACATGGGTGTGTGGCCGCTGCTAAACGCGATGGCCGCCTTGTTACCGTCACCAGGCGAACGCTGCGCCGCGCATCCTTCACAAGGTGTGAGACCTAATACGGGTCAGCCATGCGAACGAAAGGGGAGCGCGCAGGAGCCGTTTTCAGCCTATGTGTTTAAAACGCTGATCGACCCGTTTGTGGGACGGCTGTCGTATTGCCGTCTCCTATCAGGCACTGTCCATGCTGATTCTTTCGTGTGGAATGCGTCGAAACAGGCGCGCGAGAAGCTGGGACATTTCTATACCCTCATCGGAAAACGGCATACCGCGGTAGCGTCGGCGTCAGCGGGAGAGATCGTGGCGATCGGAAAGGTACACAACGCCCACACAGGTGATACGCTGTGTGATGAAAAGGACCCGATTTGCTATCCGGCGATCGGGCTTCCTCGGCCGGTCTTGTCGTTTGGCATCGAGGCCAAGTCGAAGGCGGAAATCGATAAAGTCAGTCTTGGCCTGCATACGCTGATCGAAGAAGACCCAACGCTTGAATTTTCCCGCAATGCGGAGACGAAAGAGATGGTGCTCAGTGGTCTTGGCCAGCTCCATATCGATCTGGCACTGGAGAAACTCCACCGGAAATTCGGGGCCGACGTTACCCTGCATACGCCGAAGATCCCCTATCACGAAACCGTGCAGGCCACCGCGCGCGCACAGGGCAAATACAAGAAACAGACGGGTGGCCATGGGCAATACGGGGACTGCTGGCTGGAAGTGGCGCCGATGCCGCGCGGCAACGGGTTCACGTTCGAGCAGCGTGTCGTCGGCGGAGCGATTCCCCGAAACTTCATTCCCGCCGTGGAAAAAGGCGTGCGCGAGGCGATGCATGAAGGGATGCTGGGCGGATTTCCCGTCGTTGATATCCGAGTCACCGTGTACGACGGCTCCTACCATGTTGTGGACTCGTCAGAAATGTCGTTTAAGATCGCAGGATCGATGGCCTTCAAAAAAGCGATGGCAACCGCGCATCCCGTCTTGCTGGAACCGATGATGACGGTTGAGATCGAGGCTCCGACGGACACTGTCGGCGCGGTGATGGGCGATCTGAATGCGCGGCGAGGCCGCATCGTCTCGGTAAGCGCGAACGATCATGCCGAGCAGATCACCGCGCTGGTGCCGCTTGCCGAATTGCTGAAGTATGCGCCGGTTCTGAACAGCATGACAGGCGGGCGGGGGAGCTACGTGATGGAGTTTGCCCGTTACGATGAAGTGCCGCGCGAGCTGACGGCCAAGATCATCGAGCAGCACAAGGTGGAACCACATGCCGTGGCAGCGCACTGAGGGGAATTCGTTGCTCGTCGCTCGTGCAGCGCATCTCGCAAAGAAAGATGAGAGGAATCCACTCTCCGTATCGTCAGGGGGGGGGCGAAGCGGGCTTCACGCTTCACGAGATACGTTTTACGAGTCGATTCGACAGGCTCACTGTTCCGAGCAACGTCGAGGGACAAAGAACCGACTACTCAGCAGATTTGAGCACAACGTAGAAAGCCCGGTTCTCGCGCAGCACCCGGAGTAACACCGTATCCCCTCGACGGACTCGCGAAATCGCCGAGGTAAATTCGCCAACGGAGGCGACTTCCACACGGTTGACTTCCTTGATGAGGTCGCCTTCCCTAAGGCCTTCGGCCTGGGCCAGACTTCCAGGTTCGACCTTCGTGATCAGCACACCGTTCGACTCGCGTAGGTTGAATTTGTCCGCCAGCCCAGCGGTCAGATCCTGCACATCGAGGCCGAGCTTCAGCTCCGTTTTGGCTTGCGGGATCGATGCGACAATTGCCGCATCACGTCGCTCGATCAATGGAACGTTCAGCATGAGGCGGTTGCGGTCTCGGACGACTTCAATGCGTGCGGTGGCGCCGGGGGACAGCGCGCCGATCAGTCTGGACAATTTATTCGGCGAATCAACTATATTCCCGTCGATTGTGACGATAATGTCGCCCGGTTTGATGCCCGCCGTTGCAGCTGGGTCTTTCTCGAAGACTTCGTTCACCAAGACGCCGTCACTATCGATGACGCCGAATTTCTTGGCCAACTCGGGCGTCAACGGCTGAATGCCGACACCCAACCATCCCCGTACCACTTTGCCGTTTGCCATCAACTGCTCGATCACCTGTTTGGCCATGTTTGACGGAATGGCAAAACCGATACCTTGGGCAAAGTTGATGATTGCCGTATTGATGCCAATTACTTCTCCGTGGAGATTGAAGAGCGGGCCTCCAGAATTTCCGGGATTGATCGAGGCATCGGTCTGAATGAAGTTTTCATAACGAGACAGGTTGATATTTTCGCGCCCGATGCCGCTCACGACACCGAGCGTCACTGTGCGGTCCAGCCCAAAGGGATTTCCCACTGCGAGGACCCATTGCCCGACTTTCACGGCGGTGGAATCGCCGAACCGCGCGCTAGGCAGTGGCCGGCCTGCCGTCACCTTGAGGAGGGCAAGGTCAGTGTCTGGATCCTTGCCGACCACATTCGCGATCAATTTAGTCTTATCGGAGAGCCGGACTTCGATCTCAGTTGCATCACCAATCACGTGGTTATTCGTGACGATATATCCGTCGCTGCCGACAATCAGGCCGGAGCCTGACCCTGAGGCATTGGGCACGCGCTCCCCGGGCCCTTCGCGCGACCGGCCCGCACTCGGAAGAGGAAACAGATTCACGACCGACGGCTTGGCCTGCTCTGCCAGGTTGGTAATGACAGCTTGAATTTCTTCCAGGAGACGAATGCCGGGTGGCTCTGCGCGAATGACGCTAGCACTCTGTTCTGCCGAAGCAGTCGCCGGAAACAACAATGCAGGAAGCAACAGGATAGTGGACGCCATAACGTGTTGCCGCAGCGTATGACCAGATTGTCTCATGAGATGATACCGGGATTGTCGCGGATTTTCGTTACTCCGCCCTCAGTTTACGCAGATTTTGTCGTCGTCGTATTGAGTGGGCGTTGGCTGGTAAACCAGGTCGCCAGTCGATCTAGCTCGGATTCTAGTCCAATTAGTACCACGATGTCGTCTGCCCGGAATGTCAGGCCATCGGACGGCGCGAGCAGAAACGGCCCTCGCAAGACTGATGCGATGTGAACCGAGGAAGATTGAGGCATGAGGCTGAGAGTTTGACCAACTGCTGCGGCATGCCTGGCAATCGTGAGCCGCTCAATTCTAGCAGACCGAACGGCTAAGTCTTGCTGGAGCTTGAGTAATTCTTCATGGATCGCTTCAAGTTTAAGTTCTCGAATTTGTCCATCAAACAGCGTCAGCGATTGCTTCAACTCATGGATGCGTGCCACGGCATGGGAGAGTGCCGTATCCAGCACTGAATCGTGTTGCCCCTGAATCGGGATGGCACGAGCGACGTGATCTGCCACCTGGTGGCCAACCTCGACAGTGACCCGATCGATCTGTTGAAGGAGGCCTGACGCGTGCCAGTGGAGTCGAACAATCTGCGTCTTGCGATTCACACGCTCAGAAATGGAAAGGATCACTTCATAGAGTGCGCCGCCGGCGATCGACAGTTCCTTGTGAATGCGTCCAAATAACTCAAGGCTCATAGTCTGATAAGATAGATTATGTTAACTCGCAGATTGCTCTCACCGCCATCTGAATCGTTGGTTCGAGCGAATTACAGGAAATCATAATATCAGATTTCTGCGTTGGCTTCATTGGATAACTGACTTACCCGCTGCGTGAACCGAGTGCGTTCTCGTGCAAGTCTCCCATCGCATCGACATTTGCATTCACCACAAGCTGATCGTATGATCCTTCGCATTATGAATTGCACGAAATGTAAAACCAAAGCTGTGATGAAGTTGCCTCGGCACAATGCCGCGTTTTGCAAAGTCTGTTTCAATCACTTCATCCATGATCAAGTCGCCAAGGCAATCAAGTCTCAAGACATGTTTGGCATAGGCGATCGTATTCTCGTGGCCGTCTCCGGCGGCAAGGACAGTCTGGCGCTCTGGCACATCCTCCTCACCCTCGGCTACCGCGTAGACGCGTTGTATGTGAACTTGGGTATCGCCGGGTATTCGGAGCGATCGTACGACAAAGTCCGCCGCTATGCGGAGAGCACTGCCGCGCCGCGGGGCGCTATGTTGCACACCCATACGGTTGAGCAGGAAGCCGGGGCCGGTATCAAAGAACTGGCCCAACTAGTCCATCGCCCGACCTGTTCGACCTGCGGGACGATCAAACGCTACCAATTCAATCGTGCGGCAATCGAGAAAGAATACGATGTGATGGCCACCGGCCACAATCTCGACGATGAAGCGGCTCGGCTCCTCGGCAACGTGTTGCATTGGCAAGAGGAATATCTGGATAAGCAGGGCCCAAGTCTCCCCGCCTCCGTGGAAGGTTTTGCCAAGAAGGTGAAACCGCTCTATCGATTGACGGAACGCGAGTTGGCGGCCTATTGTGTCTTGAATCAAATCGATTACATTGTGGACGAATGTCCCATGGCCCAAGGAGCTCGCACACTCTTGTATAAGGACGTGCTGAACCGGCTGGAGACCGAATCCCCCGGCACGAAGCAATATTTTTACTGGGGGTTTCTGGAGAAGCAGCGCAGACAGGGCTCCGCGCCCGTTCCAACCACGATGACAGAGAAAGACCGGGCGATGCTCCACCCTTGCGCATCATGCGGCCAGCCCACGACCGCGGAGAGTTGCTCCTACTGTAAGCTTATGGCACGGGCGAAAAGCGCAGCCCCCCACTGACCTCTCACAGGTACACGCATGGCATCTTCCTCACGCGACTATTACCAGATGCTCGGCCTATCACGGGGGGCCACTGCCGACGACATTAAGAAAGCCTACCGACGGCTTGCCCGCCAGTACCATCCCGACCTCCATGGCGGCGCAAAAAAATCAGAGATGGAACGGAAGTTCAAAGAACTGAATGAAGCGCATGAGGTGCTGTCCGATCCAGACAAGCGGAAGAAGTACGACCAATATGGCGCACAATGGGAACAGGCCGAGGCATTTGAGAAGGCACGCCAGCAGAGCGGAGGCGGATTCGGAGGCGGCAGGCCTGGCACCGGATTTGGCACAGGCGATTTTTCAGACATCTTTGAGAATCTCTTCGGCGGGGGTGGACAAGGCGGCGGTCCGCGAGGATTTGCCGCGCAAGGCGAGGATATGGAAACCGACGTTGCGCTGACGTTGCAGGAAGTGCTGTCCGGCGTAACGAAACGAATTTCCCTCATGGAACCGATAGCCTGCAGGGCTTGCCGTGGCAGCGGATCGCTCAGGGGACGACCCTGTCAGGTCTGTCATGGATCGGGCGCCGGCATGGAACCCACGACGATCGAAGTCAGAATTCCGGCGGGCGTGCTCGACGGAACCAGGGTGCGCGTGGGTGGGAAAGGCCAGCCTGGCATCAACGGTGGAAAGCGCGGCGACCTCTATTTGCGTGTGGCCATCACGCCGAACCACGTCTTCCGCCGACAGGGGAGCGATATTCACGTGTCCCTCCCTGTCTTCCCCTGGGAGGCCGCCTTGGGTGCCGAGGTGATGGCCCCGACACTGACGGAGCCGGTCCGGGTAAAAGTTCCGCCGGGAAGCAAGGCCGACGGTAAGCTTCGTCTGAAGGGCAAGGGCCTGCCCGCTGCAACCGGCGGTCACGGGGACCTTTTCCTCACAATCCAGATTGTGATGCCTCCCTCATCGACCGACGAGGAGCGCATGCTGTATGAGAAACTCAGAACGTTCCACCATCCTGACCCACGAGCCGAGTTGTTAGGCCAGGCCCAACGCCGAACACGTTCCTAACCGCCCCTTTGAGTTTCACTAGTCGCCCGAATATCAAGTTCAATTGACAACTCGCCCTCTGCACGAGATGTTTACACGATACGGGGATTCAACCGCCAATAGGGACCCTGATTCCAATGAAACTCTCGATTATTATTCCTGCCTATAACGAACAAGCGACGATTGAAGCCGTAATCCGCCGTGTTCAAGCCGTTAACCTTGGTGCCATTGCAAAAGAGATCATCGTCGTCGATGACGCATCACGTGACGACACCCATAATATTCTCAAGAACATGCACGGGATACACCTCCTTCGACATTCAGTGAATGGCGGGAAAGGAGCCGCCCTGACCAGCGGCATAAGAGCGGCGTCAGGCGACATTGTGATCTTTCAGGATGCTGACTTGGAATACACACCCGAAGACTATCTGGCGGTCATCACCCCCCTGCTGAATGGAGACTGTGATGCTGTTATGGGGTCACGATTTCTGCATCAACATCCTGTCTTTTGGGGAAAAAGAAAATCACCTTACTTGAATCATTACATCGGCAATCTGCTGATTCTATGGGTCACCAATACCCTATATGGAAAATCATTTACTGACTATGAGGGCTGTTACAAGGCCTTCTTTCGCTCCACTCTTCTTGATACGCCAGTTCGTGCCAAAGGGTTCGAGTTCGACAACGAGTTGATCTGTAAACTGATCCGTAAAGGTGTCCGCATTGAAGAAGTGCCCATTCGATACAGCCCCCGAACATATGGTCAGGGCAAAAAAATAACCTGGCGACACGGTGTCGTTATTTTATGGACGATCATCACATGGCGCTTCTTGCCGATGAACGCCCGACAGACGACGGCAACGTCAAAAATGGCGGCCTAGCGCGGGAGGCGATGATGATCACCCATATCTGTCTTATCATTCCCCCGTCGCTTTTCCTGCTCGATGAGCGGGTCTTCATGTCTCTGGGCATCCTGAAAGTGGCGGCGGTGCTGGAGCAGGAGGGTATCGGTGTCGAACTGCTGGATCTATCCGGGGTTAAAAACTATCCCGAAGCGCTCGCCACTCATCTCCACCAGAGTCCGACTCAATGTTTCGGAATCACAGCCACGACGCCTCAGATGCCTGCGGCCACTCAGATTCAAGAAACGATCCGGCGCATACGGCCATCTGCGCGCATCATTCTCGGAGGCCCGCACGTGACGTTGGTCTGCGCCGCCGCCAAACATGAGCGCAAGCGCAGCGTCCTCGGCCGCGCATCGAGATCAATGAAGCAATTGACCGGCATGTTTGATGTCCTCGTGACGGGCGATGGAGAGGCAGCTATCTTTGCTGCATTACAGGAGAACACTTCCACGCTGGTCGATGGAGACGACCCCAAGTCGAACTTCTTTCTCACAGAGACCGCGCTTGAAGACCTCCCGTTTCCAGCGCGACACTTGATCGATGTCTCAACCTATCGCTACAGCATTGACGGCACCAGAGCCTTATCCATGATTGCCCAACTCGGATGTCCGTTCGGTTGCGGATTTTGTGGGGGACGAATGAGCCCATTTCTCCGCCGAGTTCGCACTCGCTCGTCCGACAATATCATCAAAGAAATGGTCCATCTCTACGAGAGCTACGGCGTGACGGGATTCATGCTCTACGACGACGAATTGAACGTAAACCCCAAGCTTGTTTCGTTGATGCATCTTATTGCCGACACCCAACAGAAACTGGGCGTCGAATTCCGTCTGCGCGGCTTTATCAAAGCGGAGCTGTTTACGGATGAGCAAGCGGCTGCCATGTATGAGGCGGGCTTTCGCTGGATCCTCGTGGGCTTTGAGTCGGGCCATCCAAGAATTCTCGAGAATATCCAAAAGAAGGCCACCAGAGACGATAATACACGCTGTATGGAAATCGCGCGACGGCATAATTTGAAGGTCAAGGCGCTCATGTCAGTGGGCCATCCGGGAGAATCCGACGAGACCATACAAGCGACACGTGACTGGCTCGTAGAAGTTCATCCCGACGATTTTGATGCCACGGTCATTACCACCTACCCTGGAACGCCCTATTTTGACGAGGCGGTAGAAACAGCACCTGGAGTATGGACCTACACCTGTCCCAAGAGCCGGGATCGGCTCCACAGCGTGGAAGTCGACTATCGGCATGTCGCTGAATACTATAAAGGCACCCCCGGAAACTACACGGCATTTATCTACACCGACAACCTAACGAGCGAACAACTCGTTGTGTGTCGAGATTGGTTGGAAACCGATGTCCGTCAAACACTCTCCATCCCTTTTAACAACGCCAATCCCGGCCTGCGCTACGAACACTCCATGGGCCAAAGCGGGCTCCCCTCTTCCATACTGAGAACTTCAAGCTCAGATGGACATCATCCGGGGCACAAGCCTCTTCGGGTTTTTTCTTCAGGAAGATAGGCCTGTCTCAAATAATGTGCTCTACTCTTCGAAGAATTAGGGGATGAACATTGCGCGACATGCTGCAAACAGGCCGATCCATGACATCGGCAGCTCCTGTTTTTCTTGCCGCCATTTTTGTCGTTGCCCTAGCCACGGCGTTCGTCGATCCCGTGCGGCTCCCACTGCTCCTCATACCAGGTTCATTCTTATTGGCGGCCCATGGCATCGGAGCACTCAGCGAACGGATACTGCGATCCTGGGCGATGGACATTCCCGCCGACTCTTCTATTCTTCTCCTAATAACTCGGCTTAGCGTAGGAGTATCATTTCTAGGATTTGCGACGGTTGTGCTCGGATTGTTGGAGATCTACCAGCTTGCCGGGATACTCGTCGTCCTAGGTATCTTGTGGAGTGTGGTGAATGGTCTGCGCGCGTATCGGCAGCGATGTTGGATTCGGCCAACCTCTGCATCCATCGCAAGTGGCGTCGTCATGGGAATCGTATGAGTATCGTCTGGCTGTGGACGACGATTCCACCGACCTTTTACGATGAATTGGCCTACCACCTTCCCATTGCCCAATATGCCCTCCGGACAGGCGCCCTCCCGGCGTTTCCATGGTCATTTTTTACGTATATGCCGCACCTCTCTGACCTGTTTCTCGGATGGGGGCTAGCGCTCGGCGGTGAGATTGGCGCACGCGCGATGCATCTTGCATTTTGGATTGCCATCTGGATTGCGGGTTGGGCTTTTATAGAGATTGCCGCAGCGCCGGAGCGAAATCAATGGGTCGGCTACATATTTGCCGCCGCGTTCGCGTCCTCCTCCACATTTCTGTTTCTCGGAGCCCTTCCATTTTCAGAAACCGCCCTCACATTTGTGGTCCTGGCTTCAGCCGCCCTGATTGCACTCAGCACTGGTCCACCGCTCTGGCTCCCTGTTGGACTCCTCTGGGGACTTGCAATCTCCATCAAGCTTTCCGGAGTAGCCTGGGTCCTGGCGGGAGCAGCGGCCGCTCTTGCCATAGGATGGCCTCTGCGCTCGCTTTTCAAAGCCGGGTGTGTCACCGCGGTGTTGGCGTTGCCTTGGTGGGGACGGGCCTGGTGGTTGACGGGAAACCCACTCTACTCCTTTGGGTATCGATGGTTGGGTGGACGGTACTGGGATGATGACATCCAAGCACGATTGCAGGGCGACCTCCCATCGCTGCCTGAGCCGTTCAGTGTCATGACCTTTCTCCAACTTCCACTCGATATGGTGACGGCGCCGGATCGGTTTGGTTCCGCATCGGAATGCGGTCCGCTGGCAGTTATTGCCGTATGCCTCATGGGGACACTTCCTCTATGGCATCTCATTTTTCGATTAGATCCAATGACCTGCCGCCAATGTTATGCGGCCGGGCTTTTTATTTTCCTGGCCTCGACATTCTGGGTTATAACCTCGACCACCACCAGATTGTTTGCCCCAGCCTTGCTCCTCGGGCTAAGCCTCATCGTCCGCTGGCTGATCAACATACCCAAAGTCCTGTTCATCGGCGCCATTGTCG
>Ga0210362_1041383_pt1 | contig 28939 bp, 25 predicted proteins | sample S625metaT_FD_159713 | JGI IMG/M metagenome (GOLD analysis project Ga0210362, IMG submission 159713) | Metatranscriptome of estuarine sediment microbial communities from the Columbia River estuary, Oregon, United States - S.625 (Metagenome... | ecosystem: Environmental > Aquatic > Marine >... | reverse complement strand
CGGTAAGGTCCGCGAATCCACCCCGGGCCGGCATGCCGCCGTGGCCCTTGATGGCGGAGTTGGTGGTGGCTTCGACGCCGCCCGACAGCCGCTTGGCCCACGCTTCCTTGTCTCCCAGCTTGGGCGCCCCGCCCTCGCCGGTTTCATGGCACTTGGCGCAGGCGGCCTTCACCACCTGCTCGCCGGTGCGGGCGCCGGCCTTGCCCGGCTCCGCCGCGGGCGCCCCTTCCAGGCGAAGATCCCCGACCGGCTTGATGCGCTTGGCCACGGCCTCCGCCGACAGGGCGGGGTGGTCCGCGGTGCTCTCGCTCTGGCTGCGCATCACGTACTGGACGATCAACACGACCACGAGCACGGGAACCGCAAAGCCGACCACGAGGCCAAGGCCCATCTTCTTGAGCTGTTCCTTTTCCGCGGTGGGCATCTTTTCATCGGTCATGGGAAGAATCCTCGGAAGGGACAAAAAAAGTGCGGCAATTATAGCGGGAATCCCCGGCCCGGCCCAAGGGCGCGCGTGGACGCCCCACCCGAAAGACGTTATCCTATCGCCCCTTACGCGCCCGTAGCTCAGTTGGATAGAGTACTGCCCTCCGAAGGCAGGGGTCGGACGTTCGAGTCGTCTCGGGCGCGCCAGATTTCATTTTTTCATTTGCATCCCCCGGGGCCCCGGCTCGGGTCCGCGAACCGGGGCAAGCCTGGTGGCGCGAACCTGCCCATGGGATCCTTCCCCGCCTTTCCCTGCCTCGCCGCCGCCAGGAACCTGGATCCCCGCCGTTTCCGTCGCTTCCGCGTGGCGGGTCGGGCGGTGGGGTGGATTCGCGCCGATCTTGCCGAGCACCTCCGGGACTGGCCGGGGTTGTTCCGTTTTGACGAGCACGGGGTGACGCTCTCCAACCTGCTCGCGGAGGAGCGCGAACGGACCGCGGCCCTTGGCGGCGTGGTCGAGCGCCTGGCGGCGGAAGGAGTGATCACCGGCTGGCGGGACGAGCGCTTCGCCATCGGCGAAGGGCTGGATGCGCCGCACCTGGCGTTCATCGAACGCGCTGCGGCACGCTTCTTCGGCATCGCGACCTATGCCGCGCACCTGAACGGGATGGTCCGCCGGGAAGACGGCTGGCGCATGTGGATTGCCAGGCGCAGTGCCGCCAAGCCCATCGACCCGGGCATGCTGGACAATCTGGTCGGCGGAGGCATCGCCTCGGGGTTTTCGCCCAGGCAAACGCTGATCAAGGAAGGGTGGGAGGAGGCCGGGATTCCGGCCGCCCTGATGGCTTCGGTGACACCGGGGCGGCAAATTCGGGTCCTGCGGGAGGTGGCGGAGGGGTGCCAGTGGGAGCGCATCTTCGTCCACGATCTGGAACTGCCCGCGGATTACCAGCCGGTGAATCATGACGGGGAAGTGGCGGAGTTTCGATTGTTGCCGCTGCCTGGCGTGATCGAGCGGATCGCGTCGGAGCAGCTCACCCTGGACGCCAGCCTGGTGGCGCTGGATTTCCTGTATCGCGGGGGGCACGTTGCGGAGCCGGAAGATCCGGATGCCCGCGGCCTGTATCGCGCGCCCTGACTCCGGGCGTGTCGGCTAGACTGTATTCCCGGTTTCATCTGTCGCGGAGCGTTGCCATGCTGATCGGAGTGCCGAAGGAAATCAAGGTTCACGAATACCGGGTGGGCCTCACGCCCGCCAGCGTGCGGGAGCTGACCATCCGCGGCCACGACGTGATCGTCGAGCGCGGCGCCGGCCAGGGCATCAGCGCGGCGGACTCGGTTTACCGGGCCGCCGGGGCGCGCATCGCGGACAGCGGGGAGCAGGTCTTCGCCGAGGCGGATCTCATCGTCAAGGTCAAGGAACCCCAGCCGCGGGAGCGAAAGTGGCTGCGGTCCGGGCAGGTCCTTTTCACCTATCTCCATCTGGCGCCGGACCCGGAGCAGACCCGGGAACTCATGGCCAGCGGCGCGGTGTGCATCGCCTACGAAACCGTCACCGCGCCCGGCGGCGGGCTGCCGCTTCTGGCGCCCATGTCGGAAGTGGCGGGAAGGATGTCCGTCCAGGTGGGCGCCGCCTGCCTGGAAAAGGAGCGGGGCGGGATGGGCATCCTGCTGGGTGGAGTGCCGGGCGTTCCGCCCGGGAAGGTGACCATCCTGGGCGGCGGCGTGGTGGGAACCAACGCGGCCCTGGTGGCGGCGGGAATGGGGGCGCGGGTGGTGGTCATAGACCGTTCCATGGATGCGCTGCGGCGGCTGGCCCATCAGTTCGGCGCCGGGGTGAACACCGTCTACTCCACGGCGGAAGCGGTGGAGCAGCACGTGCTCTCGGCGGACCTGGTGATCGGCGGCGTGCTGATCCCGGGCGCGGCGGCGCCCAGGCTGGTCGCGGCGGAAATGGTGAAGCGCATGAAGCCGGGCGCCGTGGTGGTGGACGTGGCCATCGACCAGGGCGGGTGCCTGGAGACGTCGCGGCCGACGACCCATTCGGACCCCACTTACGTCGTGGACGACGTGGTCCACTATTGCGTCACCAACATGCCGGGCGCGGTGCCGCGCACCTCCACCTACGCCCTGAACGCCGCCACGCTGCCCCTCACGCTGGCCCTGGCGGATTGCGGATGGAGGGAGGCGCTGCGGCGTGACCCCCATCTGCGCTCGGGGCTCAATGTCTGGGACGGCAGGGTGACTCACCCTGGGGTTGCGGCCTCCCTGGGGTTATCCTGTACCGACGCTTTGCAGGCCGTCGAGAGCTGAGCGTGTCTTTCGCAAGCCACGATAAACGCGGGGCGCGGTGATCGCCCCGGGGAAGTGCCCGGCCCCCGGCCGGGCGCCGGTCCTTTCGCTCCATCCCCCCGGCGATACAATCCGGATTCCATGGTCTGAACCTATGGTTGATGACGCAGTTTACGGGGCGGGCGAGATGAGCGCAGGGAACGGGAGTCTGGGCCGGTGGGCCCGCCGCGGTTTCGGGATCCTTTGGGGGCTGTGCCTGGCCGCGCTGCCCGCGTGGGCGGCGGAGCCGATCCTGGTGGGCGGCACCGGGTCCGGCAGCAGGCTGGTGCAGGTGCTGGTTGACGAGTACCGCAAGACCCCGGGAAGCGCCGAGGTTTTTGTGATTGATCCGCCGCTCGGCAGCGGCGCCGCCATCAAGGCGGTGCGCGAGGGGAAGATTCACGTGGCGGTGAGCGCCCGCCGGCTGGAAGGCGACGAGCGGAAGGGGGACCTGCTGGAGATCGAGTTTGCCCGCACGCCGTTCGTCTTTGCCACCCGGGACGGGGAGCGCAAGGAGGGGTTCAGCCTGGCCCAGTTGGCGAACGTGTACTCGGGACGGCTGGGCCAATGGGACAACGGCGCGCCGATCCGGCTGATCCTGCGCCCGGACTTTGACGCCGACACGGCGGCCATCCGCGCCATGGCGCCCGGGCTCGATGACGCCATGACCCGTTCCCTCGACCGCAAAGGGATGGTGACCGCCGCCTCGGACATGGAGGCCCTGGAACTGATCGAGCAGACGCCCGGTTCCCTGGGTTCGACCACCCTCGGCCTTGTCCGCCTGATGGACAGCCGGGTGCGGGTGCTGTCGATCGGCGGCAAACTGCCGAGCGCCAAGGCCCTGGCGGACGGAAGCTACCCGTGGTTCAAGGCCCTTTACCTGGTGGTCTCCAGAAAGCCGGGGGCGGACGTTCAGGGGTTCCTGGATTTCCTGCAGTCCCCTCAAGTCAGCGATCTTCTCGCCGGCAGCGAGCATCTGCCGGCCTCCCATGGCAAGTAGCCGGGCGCTCGAGGCTGCGGTATCGCGCCTGGCAGGGCTGGTGGCGATCATCGTATCCCTGGCCCCGCCCGCGGTGTTCGCGTGGTATGCGTCCGCCGAGGCGGCAGCGCGCCTGGAGGTGGAGGCAATGCTGCAGGCCAGGGCCCTCACCGGGTTCGTCGGCCGGAACCCCGCGGCCTGGCAGCTCCCGACCGACCGCCTGCGGGCCCTGCTGGACGAGAACCGCACGCGGGGGGAGGCCGTTCGGGTGCTCGACCCGGAGGGACAGCCGTTAGTCGTCGTCGCGGCATCCGCCGATTGGCCCGTCATCACGCGACGCGCGGAGTTTCACGATTTCGGCAGGCCCGTGGGCGCCGTGGAGGTGAGCGCGTCCGCCCGGGGTATTTTCTACCGAGCCCTGGGCGTGCTCGTCGTGAGCGCGCTGCTCGGGCTCGTGATCTATGGTCCCTTGCGGCGGATTCCGTTGCGCGCCTTCGCGACCGCGACCCGGGAGCTCAAGGCCGGCGAGGCGCGCTACCGGCTGCTGGTGGATCGGGCTCCGGTGGGGATCGTGAGCCATCGGGCCGGGCATATCGAGTTCGCCAATCCGGCTTTTGTCGCCATGGTCGGCGCCCGGGACGCCGGGGAACTGATTGGGCGGGATTTCCTGGAGTTCGTGGCGCCCGAGCACAGGGGCGATGCCGCCGCAATGATCGTCATGCTCTCCGGCAGGAGCGAGTCCGTCCCCATGAAGCGGCTGCGCCTGCAGCGCAGCGGCGAGTCTCTGGCGGAGGTCGAGGTCGTGGGGATCTCGGTCCCCGAGGGCGATGGGTGGATTACCCAGCTCGTCTTCCTCGACGTGACGGAACAGCGCCGGTCCCAGGAGTTGATCCGCGCCAGCCGCGACCGGCTGCTCGCCCAGCAGCAGGCCCTGCTGGCAATTACCCGGGGCGATCAATTCTCGACCGGGGATTGCGACGCCATGGTGCGGTCTCTCACCGAGGCGGCCGCCAGACAGCAAGGCGTGGAGCGGGTCAGCCTGTGGCGCTTTACCGGCGCAAGGGACGCGATCGTGTGCCTGGATCTGTATGAGCTCAGCCAAGACCGTCACAGCAGCGGCGCCACCCTGGGGCTGGAAGGCTTTCCCCGCTATCGCGATGCGCTGCTCAGCGAAGAGGTGATTGTCGCCGACGATGCCATCGCCGATGAGCTCACCCGGGAGCTGGGCGAGTCCTACCTGCGCCCCCTGGGCATCGGCTCCATGCTGGACGTTCCGGTTCGGCTGCGTGGAGTGACCGAAGGAATCCTTTGCCACGAGCATGTGGGCCCCCCGGTATCATGGACTCTCGAGCAGCGGCTGTTCGCCATCTCCATGGGCAACCTGGCGGCCCTGGCTTTGGAGCGGGGAGCCCGTGTCGAAGCCGAGAAGGCGGCTAGCGCACTGCGGACCGCCGTTGCCCGGCGGGTCGAGGAACGCTGCGCGGCGCTGGAGGAGGGGATGCGGGATCTCGCGTCCTTCAGCGCGTCGATTCTCCAGGACCGGGAAATCCAGCTCGAGGAGGTTGACCTCGGTGCCCTGGCCGGGCAGTCGCTGGCGCAACTCGACGCAAATGAACCCGGGCGGGTGGAGTGCGTGGTCCGCGGCGAACTGGAAGTTCGCTGCGATTGGCTGCTCATGCAGGTTGCCGTGGAGCGGCTCGTGCGCCAGGCCTGGAGGGCCGCCCGGGGGAGTGAGCGGCCGCGCATCGAAATCGGCGAGGCCCGGGTGGACGGGGAGCGGGCTTTTTTTGTCAGGGATAACAGGCGCTGGCCCGGCGGGACGGATGCCGCTGAGTCCAGCGGCTTTCCGGGAACCGTTCATGGGGCAGCGGATTCCCTCCGGACCCAGGCCGGGGTGGCGGTGGCCGCGAGCATCATTGCGCGCCACGGGGGGCGGGTCTGGCGCGAAGCGGGACCGGAGGGTGCCGCAATCTGGTTCACGCTTGAGCCGCCCGCCCAATCCTAGGAACTCCTGAGCTTGCCCGGAGTGCCCGAATCCGGGCGCCTACTTCGGATAGCTGAACTTGCCGCCGGAACGGTTGGCCATGTGAGCCACCGCGGCGGCGACTTCGTCATCCGAGAGGGAGGGGTTCCCGCCCCGGGGCGGCATCTTGCGGATGCCCTTGATGGCGAAACGGGTGAGGGCCTTCTGGCCCTCGGCGAGAAGGGGTTTCCAGGCCTGCGCATCGCCGATCTTCGGAGCGTCGAGCAGGCCCTGGTCGTGGCAACCGGCGCACACCGACTTGTAAATGGCCTCGCCTTTCGTTTCCCAGTCTCCGGCCGCCAGGGCGCCAACGGGGGCTGCAAGCGGCAACAAGCAAAACAGTAACATCGGCCTCATGATCGTTCTCCGCGTTTGCTTTTTTTGACCTTGGGATTTTAGCGCAGCTCCGCGGTTCATATCCCTGCAACACGACATGACTAGGATGGGCGCGTCCATTTAACCGGAACAGCATCCGGCCCGGCTGGACCGGGAGCGCGGCGCTCTGCCGATCCCGCATTCGATCATCCCAAGTGCAGGAGACCTCATGAAGCACATCAAGGACCGCAAGACCCGGCTGCTCGGTTTCGCCCTCGCCGCCGGCATGATTTCCTTCCCCGCGTTTGCCGACGACCGGGATTTCGGGCAGCGCGTGGAGCATCAGCTCAAGGCGCAATCCCAGAAATGGTTCGGGATCAACCAGCCTCTGGACGCGTCGGCGCCGCCCACCGCCGGCGCCTACCGCACTGCGACGCAGGCCGCCTCCGACCAGGTGCTGCTGGCCAAGGGACTCAAGGTGGAGTACCTGACCCGCAACGCCGCCAACCTGCTGGACATGTTCTCCTTCTATCCGGCGCAGAATCCCACGCACCTGATCGCCTGCATCGAGGGCGGGCGCCAGGTCATCAACGCCGACACCGGCAAGCTCAACCCCTCGGTGCAGAGCATCGACCTGAAGACGGGCGAGGTGAGAACCATCCTCCGCGGCATGAGCCGCTGCGACGGGATCCGCACGACCGACTGGGGCACCATCGTCGCCACCGAGGAAACCGGCGACGGCGCCGCCTACGAGATCCTCGACCCGCTTGCCGTCAGCGAGCAGAGCGTGATCGACCGCAACACCGGCGTCACCACCGACCCGCTGCACATCCAGAAGCGCGGCGCGCTGCCCATCATGGCTTGGGAGGGCCTCGAGGTACTGCCGTCCGGCGTGGTGATCGGCGGCGACGAGTTGCGCCCCGGCGACAGCGGCCGGGATACCGACGGCGGCGCGCTGTTCAAGTTCGTTCCCGCGGAGCCGCGCTCCGGTCCCGGCCCGATCATCGATCTCAACGATTCGCCCCTGGTCGCGGGCACTGTCCACGCCATGCAGGTTTCCTGCCGCAACGACCGCCAGAACTTCGGCCAGGGTTGCGAGGTGGGTAACGCCGCCTGGGTGCCCGTGAGCGCCGCCAATGCCCGCGCCGATGCCCGCGCCGCGGGTGCCACCGGCTACTACCGTCCCGAGGATCTGCACCGGGACCCGCTGTTCGTGGATTCCGCCAATCCGGAGGCGGTGCGGGTGTGCTGGACCAACACCGGGAACGAGGACACGCGGCATTTCGCGGAGGTCATGTGCGCGGTGGATAGCGCGCCCCTGGTCGCCGATCCGGCGCAGCGCACGGTGGTCGCCAACCGCTTCGTCGAGGGCGACGCCGATTTCAGCTCCTTCGACAACCTGGACTTCCAGCCGGTGACCGGCAACCTTTACGTCATCGAGGATGACGACAACGGCGACGTCTTCGCCTGCCTGCCCGATGGCGGCGACCGCGACATCAAGACCGACGGCTGCGTGAAGGTGATTTCGGTAAAGGACACTTCGGCGGAGCCCACCGGCTTCATTTTCAGCGCCGATGGCGAGACCGCTTACCTGTCCATACAGCACAGCGACGATACCAACATGCCGCTGGTGGACGATTACCCCACCGACGATCTGCTGAAGATCACCGGTTTCAAGGTCAGGAAAGCCAACTGAGTCGCCGTAGGCACCACTGATTGGGCCGGGCATTGCCCGGCCCTTTTTTTATTTTGTCACGCCGGTGCTTGGCGATCTCGCAAGTGGTGCGGAAAAAATTTCCGATAGAAAATCAAGGAAGGCGCGTACCTTGGGCAGCATGCCGCGCCGGCTCGGATAGACTGCCTTGGCCTCTATGCTCGGCCCAGACCACTGGGGCAGGACCCGAACCAGGCGACCGGCCTGCAGATCTGCCTGGGCAAAATAATCCGGCGCAAGACAGACCCCGGCTCCAGCCATGAGCGCTTGATACAGCGGTGTGAAGTCATTGGCCGCGAGCAGGGGCATCACCGCGACGTTGGCCCGGCGCGACCCAGACTCCAGGGCCCAATGCATCTGGCCCGGCCGGGCCAGGGGCGCGAAAACCAGGGCGGCGTGGCTGGCGAGGTCTTCCGGGCGCCCCGGCGCTCCCCGGCGCTCCAGATAGGCGGGGCTCGCGTAAAGGCCCGCGGTGGCAGTGACCAGCAGGCGCGCGGAATAGGAGGAGTCGGGAAGCGGGAGGCCGGTCAGGGCGACGTCGGCACCGTGACTGATGACGTCCTCAAACTCGTTGCGCAGCATCAGCTCCACGCGCAGATCCGGGTAACGCGCGAGGAACTCCGGGAGCCGCGGCACGAGATAGAGGCGGGCCATGGTGAATGGGGCCCGTAAGCGAAGCGTTCCTCGCACGGTTGCCTTGAGCTGTCCGACCGCTGCCTCCGCATCCTCCACCTCCGCCGCGATCCGGGCGCAGTGCTCGTGAAACGCGGCCCCGGCTTCCGTGAGCGCCATGCGGCGCGTCGAACGCTGGAGCAGCCTGACGCCCAGCCTGGCCTCCAGATCCTGCACCTTTCTGGTCACCGTGGCCTTGGGAATACCCAGGGCGCGGGAGGCGGCGATAAAGCTGCCGCGGGAGGCTACCGCCTCGAAGATCAGAATTTCATTCAAATCCCGCATAATTATCCCAATAATGGAACAAACAATCCATGAAGACATAGTTTATCCACCATATTGGATAACGTAAAGTCGTTGTCAACGACGGTTTCAGCCGAAAGGCCGCGTAAAGGAGGAGGCGACGATGACGACGAACCGCAATGGCAATGACGCCTGTTTCAGCCCGAATCCAGCGCCGGAATCTGCGGATAACGTGCTGGAATTTCCCTCAGCGCGCCGAGCCCGCCGCTGGATGGAGGTGGACTGGGCCGTGGAGAGGCTTGGCCAGGAGATTGCGGCCGAGTCCCGCATCAGGCTGCCGGCACGGCAGTCCCTCGCCGTGGAGATCGCGGAGCTGCGGTCGGCCCTCAGCCAGGGGCCCGATGCCGAGGCCCACGTGTCCGTCGAGATGGTTTCACTGGTGACCCTGTTTCGCGCCGTGGACTACCGGCTGGTGAAAGCGCTTCTGCCACTCGAGGGCTCGGCGACGCCGTTCCTGAGGAGCGCCCTGCGCCAGTATGTGGAGGCGACCCAGGGACTGGTTTCCGCGTACCGCCGCGGCGCCGAGCATCCGCGCGATGCGCTGCAGTGGATCGTGCGGGAGCACGAGGCGATGCTCGAAAGATTTGTCACCCGATACGGCGGGCAACTGCCCCTCGGCCCCGCCGAGGAAACGAAAACCCCGCCGTTCGAAGACTGATTTCCTGTGTTCTCCCATTCGCCCCCTAGGGGGCACCTCTTCGCCCCGGAAACGGGGCGTTTTTTTGCCGGAAACGATTTCCCTGGATTGAGGTCGAAACGCGCACATGGACGACAGCTGCAAAAAAATGGGCGCATTTCAGAAACTGTTGGGAGCGACGCTGCTGGCCGCGCTGGCCCTGGCTGGCCCCACGGCTGCGGCCGCGGATCCGGAGGTAAGGGTGGTGCCAGGCGTGGACCTCAGCCGTTACACCGGCATCTGGTACGAGATCGCCAGCTTTCCCCAGTGGTTCCAGAGGGGCTGTACCGCGACCACCGCTACCTATTCCCTTCGGGATGATGGAAAAATCGGCGTGCTCAACCAGTGCCGGAAGGGCGGGCCCGACGGAAAATTGAGCAAAGCGGAAGGTTGGGCCCGCGTGGTGGATTCCTCGACCAACGCCAAGCTCGAGGTGACCTTCTTCTGGCCGTTTTTCGGAGACTACTGGATCACCGATCTCGGCAAGGACTACGAGTACGCGGTAGTGGGGCATCCCAGCCGCGACTACCTGTGGATCCTCAGCCGAACTCCAGCCATGTCCGCCGAGGAACTGCGCCCCCTGCTGGATCGGGCCGCGCAGCAGGGGTTCGACCTCTCCCGGCTGCGCTTCACCCGCCACTACTGACCCGCAAATTCAGTTCAGGTCGCTGTCCTTGTAGTACTTCGTGCCCTTGCCGGTGATTTCGGCCGCGAGGCCGTCATCGGTGAGTTGGTACATCCAGACGCCAGGCTTGACCGACATGGCGCCCTGATAGGCGGCGCCGTCGTTGCCCAGCTTGGCGGCGGCGGTGGCCTGGCCGCCGAACTCCCATCCCGAGTTTATGAAGTCGTCCAGGTCCTTTGCCCTCTCGAACACGAAAACCACACGGAATTTCTTGATCCCTATGCCCAGGCCGGCCTGGACTTCGACCATCTTCATGAAAGTCTCTGTTTTGGTCTTGTTGTTCACCGCGAGGCCGGAGCCTGAACCGCCGCCGGCCAGGAAGATCTTCATCCCGAAGTTGCTGAACACCGCGTAACCGGCGGCGTTCTGAACCGCGTTCCGGGCGGAGGGCTGGGCCTTGTACAGGCGGCTCAGGGTCTCGTTCGCCACCTTGCGCACGTCTGCCTGCTGCTCCGCCTTGGAGGGGGCGGCTACCGTAATCGGGCTGAATGCCAGCAAACCGATGGACATGGAAACTGCTATCAATACTGCACGCATGGGAGATTCTCCTGGGGTTGGATAAAACGGGTGGTCTGATGCCTAATTTCCGGCCGCGGCGGCGGCCGGGGCGCTGGCCTGGTCCGCCACCTTTTCTGCCTCCTGCACCCAGCCTCCGCCCAGGGCCTTGTAGATGTTCACCAGGGACTGGAACACCGCCGCTTGGGTCTGTGTGTAATTGAGCTGGGAGGTGAAAAGGCTGCGCTGGGCGTCGAGCACTTCCAGGTAATCCGAGTAGCCGGCGTCGAAGCGCATGTTGGCGAGCCGGGCATAGGTGGAGAGCGCCTCCACGTCCCTGCCCTGGGCGGCCAGGCTCTCGCCGGCTTTGTGGAAGTCCACCAGGGCATCTTCCATCTCGCGGAACGCGTTCTGGATGGTCTGCTCGTAAGCGTAGAGCAGCTGCTTCTGCTGGGCCTCGGCCTGGGCCACGGTGCCTTCGATGGCGCCGGCGGTGAAGATGGGCCCTATGAGCGAGCCGGTGTAGGCCCAGGTCTTGGCCGAGCCCTGGAAAAGGTCGGAAAAGTCGGTGCTGGCCGTGCCCAAAAATCCCGTGAGCGAAATCGTGGGGAAGTAGAGGGCCCGGGCGGCGCCGATGCGGGCATTGGCGGCCACCAGGTTCTGCTCCGCCGCCAGGACGTCTGGCCGGCGCTCCAGGAGGGTGGAAGGCAATCCTGCGGGCACGCCGGCCAGCGCCAGCTCGTCCAGGGTCTTGCCCCTCGGGATCGGGCCGGGATTGCGACCCAGCAGCACCGACAGCGCATTCTCCAGGCGGGCGATCTGCTGCTCGAAAATCGGGATCCGGGCCAGCGCCTGCTCATACTGGGAGCGGACCTGGGCGAGCTGCATTTCGTTGATCACACCCCCCTTGTAGCGCAGCTCGAACAGCTTCAGCGTCTGAAGGTAGGCGTCCGCCGTGGCGCGGCTGATCTCCAGCTGCTTGTCCGTGCTGCGCAGGGCGATGTAGGAGTTCGCCACCGACGACACCAGGGTCAGGATGACCGTCCGCTTGCCCTCTTCGGTTGCGAGCAGGTCCGCCCGCGAAGCCTCCGTGAGGCGCCGGATTCGGCCCCAGATGTCGATTTCCCAGCTGGCGGTGAGAATCGCGTCGTAGTTCGAGAACTTGGGGTCGGTTCCTGGAGGCAGGGCCGTGGGCCCGCTCTTCTCCGGCGCCCGCTGCTCGCCGGCGTCCCCCTGGTACCCGATCTGGGGGAAGAGGGGGGCGCGGGTGGTCTGCAGCCGCCCGCCGAATTCCTCGACCCGGGCGGCCGCAATCCGGACATCCTTGTTTTCCTCGAGGGCAATGCGGATCAGGTCATTCAGCGCGGGGTCCTGGAACTGCTCCCACCACAGGGTGTCCGCCAGTTCCCGGGCGTCGGCGTATTCCACCCGCCACTGGTCGGGAGCGTCAACCTGGGGGCGGACGTAGTCCGGGCCGATCATGCAGCCGGACAGGAAAAGTGCGGCGGCGCCGCCAATCAGGATCGCGCGCATGTCACTGCACTCCCTTCCCGTCCCGGGGCGCGTGGGGCACGTCCGGCGCCAGGGACCCCGGCGCGGATGGCTGTCCATGGGCCTTCTTGCCCGCGAACTTCTCGCTCATGGATTCCAGCAGCCAGAAAAACAACGGCACGAATAACGTGGCCACCACGGTTGAGGCTGCGATGCCGCCTATAACTCCTGTGCCGATGGCGCGCAAACTGTTGGCGCCCGGGCCGGTGGCGATGGCCAGGGGCACGCAGCCAAGTCCGAAAGCCAGGGAGGTCATCACGATGGCCCGCAGCCGCAGGCCGGCTGCCTCGATGGCGGCTTCCCTGGCCGCCATGCCATGGCGCACGCGCTCGATGGCAAACTCCGAGATCAGAATGGCGTTCTTGGCCGAGAGGCCCACCAGCGTCACCAGGCCTACTTGGAAGTACACGTCATTTTCTAGCCCGAGCGCCCAAGTGAGAAGGAGCGCCCCGAGAATGGCGAATGGCACTGCGAGCACGACGCCGAGCGGCAGGGTCCATTTCTCGAACTGGGCGGCGAGGATCAGAAACACGACGATGAGACCGAATATGAAGGCCGTGGACGACGTGCCCCCGGCGCCTTTCTCCTGCAGCGCCTGTCCCGCCCAGGCGAATGAGAAATCGGACGGAAGCGTTTCCCCCGCAACTTCCTCCATTACCCGTATTGCGTCACCGGAGCTGTATCCCGGCGCCTGGCTGCCGGTGATCTTGACCGCGGGGAATCCGTTGAAGCGAGTGAGCAGCTTGGGCGCGGCAATGTATTTGGTCGTAATGAGCGCCGAGAGTGGCACGTTGGCGCCGTCCTTGGAGCGTACGTAGACCTTGTTAAACTCACTCGGGTCGTCACGGTAAGGGGCGTCGGCCTGCATGATTACCCACCACACTCGGCTGAACTGCGAGAACTGTCCCGCGATTTGGGAGCCGAAGTACGCCTGCATGGTCTGGAACACGTCCTGTACGGGCACCCCCAGCACCTCGGCCTTGTTGCGGTCTAGGTCAACGAAAAGCTGCTGGGTGGAGGCTTGGAAGGTCGTGTTCACTCCGGCGAGTTCGGGCCGCTCCCGGGCCTTGGCGAGAAAGTCGTTTACCGCCTGCTGCGTCGCGCGTGGGTCGCCCGCGCCCCGGTTCTGGATATAGAACTCGAAGCCGCCGGTGGTGCCCAGTCCCGGAATCGAGGGCGGATTCAACGCGAACACTCTTCCCTCGCGGATGCCGGCGAACTGCGCATTGAGCCGCTTGAGCATCGCGAAGGACAGCAACGAGGGGTCCTTGCGTTCGTCGAAGGGCTTCATCGACGCGAACACCACCGCTGCATTGTTCATGAACTGGCTGTCGATCAGGCTGTAGCCGTTCACCGTCGCCACATCCTGCACGGACGGATCCGCGGCAAGGATCTTCTCCACCTTTTCGGTAAGTCCACCCAGGACGCCGAGGCTCGCCGTGTCGGGGGCCTGCGCGACGACGAAGATGTACCCCTGATCTTCGTCGGGAACGAAGCTCGAGGGGACTACGCGGAACATGACGACGATGCCGAAGATCACGGCGCCGAACACCGCCAGGGAGATCGGCCAAGCCTGGATCACCCGGCCAACCAGGCCGACGTACCCCCCCTGCAACCGCTCGAAACCGTTATCGAAGGCTTGGAAGAAGCGGTTCTTCTCCCCGTGGTGCGCCTTGATGATGATCGCGGCCAGGGCCGGCGACAGAGTGAGGGCTATGATCCCGGAGATCACCATCGAGATCGAGATCGTGACCGCGAACTGCTGGTATAGCGTGCCGGTCACGCCCCCGAGGAACGCCACCGGCAGGAAAACGGCAACCAGCACCATCACGATGGAGATCAGCGCCCCCGCGATCTCGCTCATCGCCGCCTTGGCCGCTTCCAGTGCCGAAAGTCCCTTCTTGTTCATGTTCACTTCGACGTTCTCGACCACCACGATGGCGTCGTCCACCACCAGGCCGATAGCGAGAATCATCCCGAACAGGGTCAGCATGTTGATCGAGAAGCCCAGCAGGTGCATGCCGATGAACGTCCCGATGATGGAGATCGGCACCGCCAGGATCGGAATGACGGTGGCCCGCAGGGACTGCAGGAACAGGAACACCACCGCCACCACAAGCACCACGGCCTCGAAGAACGTGTGAACCACCTTTTCGATCGAATTCAGCGTGAACAGACTGGTGTCGAGCGTGATCTTGTAGTCGAGACCGGTGGGAAACTGCTGCTTGAGTTCCTCGAGGCGCTTGCGCACCGCGGTCGCGGTCTCAACCGCGTTGGCGCCGGGTTGCTGGTAGACGGCGATGGTGGTGGCCGTCTTTCCATTCATCCGGCTGTTGATGGAATAATCACGCTTGGCCAGCTCGACGCGGCCTATGTCCTTGATCCGGACGATGGCCGTGCCCTCTTTGGCGGCGCGCACGATGATGTTCTCGAACTCCTCGGGCTTGGTGAGCAGGCCCTGCGCCGTGACGACGAACTGCTGCTGGACACCGGGCACGGAGGGCTGGGCACCGATTGATCCGACGCCGAAGGTCTGGTTCTGACTGTCAATGGCGGCGGCGACTTCCTGTGCCGTGATGCCGAGCTGGGCCATGCGGTCGGGCACCAGCCAGACCCGCATGGCGATGTCCGGCAGCCCCAGCACCGAGGACCGGTTCGCGCCAGGCAGGCGCTTCAGCTCTTCTAGAACGTAGAGGTTGGCATAGTTGTCGATGTACGCCGCGTCGTAGCGTTCGTCAGGCGAGAATATCGACAGGACCATCATGAATGCGGAGGACTTCTTGTCCACCGTGATGCCCTGCTGCACCACCGCCTGCGGGAGCTGGGACTGGGCTTGGCTTACGCGGTTTTGGACGTTGACCTGATTGATGTCCGGATTGCTCCCGGGCTTGAACACGACGCTGATCGTAATGTTGCCGCTCGAGGAGCTGTTGGAATAGAAATAGAGCAGGTTGTCCACGCCGTTGATCTGGGCCTCGATCGGCGCCGCGACGGTATTGGCGATCACCTCCGCGGTTGCGCCGGGGTAGCGCGCGTCAATTTGGACCATCGGAGGCGCCATTTCCGGGTATTGCGCGATGGGCGCCACGGACATGGCGACCGCGCCGCCGATCACGATCAGGATGGAGATCACGGCCGAAAGGATCGGCCGGTCGATGAAGAAGTGGGTGAACATGGAGTCGCCCGCTTACTTCTGTTGTGCTTCGGCAGGTTTCGTTGCGGACTTGCCCTTTTCCGCCCCCGGCTCGGCGATCTTAACCGGCTGACCGGGCACGACTTTCAGCACGCCGTCCACCACGACACGATCCCCGGCGTGGAGCCCGGTAATGATCACGATGTCCTTTCCCCCTTCGTAGTCACCGACCACCACCGGCCGCACCTCTGCTGTCCCGTCCTGCTTGACCACATACACCAGGTGGCCGTTGGAACCCTGCTGAACGGCGAGCTGGGGAACGACAATGGCATCCGGCCGCACCGTGCCCTTCAGGATTGCCGTGACGAACATCCCGGGCCGCAGTTCCCCCTTCGGATTTGGGAGCGACGCACGGAGGTGAAACGAGCCCGTGTCCTGGCTGAAAGAGGGATCGGCGAAGTTGATCTTGCCCTTCTGGGGATAGGGCTTGCCGTCCGGAAGCATCAACTCAACGATGTGGTCCCCGTCCTTCGGTGGCACCAACAGACCCTTCCCGATCATCTCGCGGCTCCACGCCTCCTGGTTCTGCGAGACGCTGAAACTGACCCAGATCGGATCAATCGCCGCCACATACGTGAGCTGAGCGCTCTGGGCCTGGGCGCTCAAATAAGCGCCCTCGCGCTGCAACGCCTGGCCGGCCAGCCCCGTCACCGGCGAGCGGATGGTGGTGTAGCCAAGATTAAGATCCGCCTCGATCACCGCCGCCTTGGCGGCCTCCACGGCCGCCGCGGCCGCCTGTTCCGCGCCCACGGCGTCGTCCAGGTCCTTCTGGCTCACCGCATTCTGGGCCGCCAGCGGCTTCACCCGGGCCAGGTTTTGGCGCGAGGTCTGCAGCCGGGCCTCCTGCTGGGCTAGGGCCGCCTTGGCCGCCGCCAGTTGTGCCTGAAAGGGCTTGGCATCCATTTGAAACAGGATCTGGCCTTCCTTGACCGTGTCTCCTTCCCGGTAGGCGATCTTCTCGAGGAATCCGGATACCCGCGCCACGATGTTTACTTGCCGGGAGCTTTCCGTCTGGGCCACGAAAGTCGGCGAGAAAGGAATTGCCTTGGGCGCCACCGTTATCACGGTGACTTCCGGTGGCGGGCGCTGGGCCTTGGGCGCTTCCTTCTCGCAGCCCGCGACCAGGAGCGTGAATAGGGGAACCAGAGGCAGGGCAAAGCGGAGAAGACCTCGCGCGCGAGGTCTTCCAGGATATTGCAGGGGATTCACGTGTCCTCCCGGGTGCTGCTTATGTTGGGGGCGATGCCCGAGTAAGGCCCTCGGATTTGCGAACAAACTACGAATGCCAGACTGGTGCTCTCGGGGATTCTACTGGAGGCGCCATCAGCGGTAAACCAGAGGCGTTGCCGTTCTGCTGGGCATGGCGCGCACGGCTAGGGTCGAATGACGCGTGTTAGACTTCGGCGCGGAAAGCCATGACTTCGGAACTCACGAATCTCGCGAGCTGGCGGGCTCTCGAAACCCATGCCCGATCCGTCCGCGGAATCCGCCTGCGGGAACTGTTTGCGGGGGATCCCCATCGCGGCGAGCGCTTCGCCGCCGAGGCGGCGGGACTCTACCTTGACTATTCCAAGCAACGGATCACCGGGGAGACGCTGGGGCTCCTCATCGCTCTGGCGAAGGAACGCGGCTTGCGCGCCCGCATCGAGGCCATGTTCCGGGGCGATAAGATCAACAACACCGAGGGCCGCGCGGCGCTCCACGTGGCGCTGCGCGCGCCGCGGGACGCGGTGATCGAGGTGGACGGGGAGAACGTGGTGCCGGAAGTGCACCGCGTGCTCGACCGGATGGCATCGTTTTCCGTCCGGTTGCGCTCCGGGGAATGGAAAGGCCACACCGGGAAGCCCATCCGGGCCGTGGTCAACATCGGCATCGGGGGATCCGACCTGGGACCGGTGATGGCCTACGAGGCGCTGCGTCACTACAGCGCCCGGGACCTGAGCTTCCGCTTCGTCTCCAACGTGGACGGCACCGATTTCACCGAGGCGGTGCGGGACCTGGATCCCGCCCAGACCCTGTTCATCGTGGCTTCCAAGACTTTCACCACCCAGGAAACCATGGCCAACGCCCGGGCGGCGCGCCGCTGGCTTTTGCAGAGCCTGGCCGACGAGGCTGCGGTGGCCCGCCACTTCGTGGCCGTTTCCACCAACGGCGCCGAGGTGGCCAAATTCGGCATCGACACCGCCAACATGTTCGGGTTCTGGGACTGGGTTGGCGGGCGCTACTCCATGGACTCGGCCATCGGGCTCTCCACCATGATCGCCATCGGCCCGGAAAGCTTCCGGGCGATGCTGGCCGGCTTCCGCGCCATGGACGAGCATTTCCTGGCCGCGCCCTTGGAGCGCAATCTGCCAGCGCTCATGGGGCTGCTGGCGGTCTGGTGCGGCAATTTCCTCGGCGCCGATTCCGTCGCGGTGCTGCCCTACGACCAGTACCTGAAGCGCTTTCCGGCCTACCTGCAGCAGCTCGCCATGGAGAGCAGCGGAAAGCGCGTGACCCGGGAGGGCGCGGCCGTGGACTACCAGACGGGGCCCGTTTACTGGGGCGAGCCCGGAACCAACGGCCAGCACTCCTTCTACCAGTTGCTGCACCAGGGCACCCGGCTCGTGCCCTGCGATTTCATCGGTTTCTGCGAATCCCTCAACCCGGTGGCCAACCAGCACGCGCTGCTGATGGCCAATCTTTTCGCCCAGAGCGAGGCGTTGGCCTTCGGCAAGACTGCGGAAGAAGTCCGGAGCGAGGGCGTTTCAGAGCGTCTGGTGCCGCACAAGGTGTTCGAGGGCAACCGGCCGTCGAGCACCATTCTTGCCCGGCGGCTGACGCCGGAGATCCTGGGCGCGCTGGTGGCCCTCTACGAGCACAGCGTGTTCACCCAGTCCGTCATCTGGGACGTGAATGCCTTTGACCAGTGGGGCGTGGAACTGGGCAAGGCGCTCGCCCAGCGCATCGTGCCGGAGCTGGAAAGCGCGCCGGAGCCGGCGCTTGGCCACGACAGCTCGACCAATGCGCTGATCCGCCGCTACCGCGGGTCGCGGTGAGGTCCGGGCCGGGAACCCGAGGCGAGGGTTACGGGTTCAGCGTGCCGCCGGGGCGGCGCTGACCTGCTGGGGTTCGCCGAAGCCGCCGCCCAGGGCCAGGTGCAGGTTCACCCGCTGCACCAGCGTTTCGCTCTGCACCCGCAGCAGGGCCGAGCGCGTGGCGTAGAGGGCAAGCTGCTGCTGGGTGACCGCGCGCAGGTCGCCGGAGCCGACCCGGTAACGCACCTCGGTGAGTTCCAGCGCGCGCTGGTTGTCGGCGACAGCGCGGGCAAGGATCGTCTGCCGTTCCCGCATCGCGAACTCGGCAGAGAGGGCGTTTTCCACTTCACCGAAGGCCCGCGATCCGACCCGGCCAAACTCCGCGATGGCCTGTTTCTGTTCCGCGGTGCGGACCTCGACCTGGCCTTGCAGGGAGTACCCCAGGAAAATCGGCGCGGCGAGGTTGCCGCCGATGCTCCACACGGGGTCGTCCCTTTCCTTGAGCACGAGCACGTCGGAGGAAAGGGAGTTGATCCCGCCGGTCAGGGCGATGCGCGGCAGCATGGCCGCCTTGGCTTCCTCCACCCGGTAGAACGATGCCGCCACCCGCCGCTCGGCGGCCACCACGTCGGGCCGGCGCTCCAGCAGCTCGGAGGGCAGCCCCGCCGGCACCGGCCCGGGCAGGGGTGCCAGGGCCACCGGGGCGCTGACCGCCGCCGCCGGATAGCGGCCCGCGAGCAGTTCCAGCGCGCGCAGCGACTGCTCGTAGGCGAGCCGCAACTGCCGCTCGGCATCCCGGAAGGTCTCCAGGTTCGCCTGGGCCAGGGCGGTGTCCAGGGCGCTTCCGTTGCCGACCTTCTCCCGCACCCGGGCCAGTTCGAGGAACTGCTCCGCCGAGCGCACCATCTCCGCCGCGAGGGCGCCCTGCAGGCGCGCCTCGCTGGCCAGGAACCAGCTCTTCGCCACCATCGCGGCCAGGGACTGCCTGGCAAAGGCCAGGTCCAGCTCCGCGGACGTGAACTGGAGTGACGCCGCCTCGCGCCCGGACCGCACCCGGCCCCAGAGGTCGAGTTCCCAGTTGGCGAACAGCCCGACAAAATTCAGCCCGCCGGAATCGCCGCCCTTGCCGCTGGCCGTTCCCAGCACCTGCAGCGCGGGATAGAGGGTCGCCCCCGCGATCTTGACGTAGGCCGCCGCCTGCTCCACCCGCGCCGCCGCGATCCGGAGGTCGGGATTGTTGGCGAGGGCCTCTCCGACCAGGGCATCGAGTTGGGGGTCGTTGAAGCCCGCGAGCCAGTTGTCGGCAACCGGGCCGTCCGCCGCGCCCGCCGCGGTCCAGGCCGCGGGAACCTGGACGCCGGGCATCGCCTGCTTGGGCATCTCGGCGGTTTCCGGCGGCGCCTTGAGGGCGCAGCCCGCAACAGCGGCGCCGAGGAAAGTGGCGAGTATCGCCCGTTTCACTGCTAATCCGAGTCCGCGAAAGGAACGCCGTCATTCCCGCGAACGCGGGAATCCAGCCGCGTCACTGGAAAGACTTCGGGTCCCCGCTTGCGCGGGAACGACGGATCGTTGTTGCCACAGTGCGCAAGGATCGATAGGGCCTGCCGGGAGCGCATGGCTCAGTGCAGCTTCAGCACGAGGTAGTCGGTGATCGTGCCGACCCGCAGGATCACCATGCGGACGATGTGGATCATGGCCGCATGCTCGGTGTAGATCGCCCCGTGGCCCACTGCGCCGGCGGCGAGGAACAGCTCCTTGTCGCGCGGCTCGACTTCAAGTTTCACCGGGAAGCGGCCGGGCACGATCGGGATGGCGCCGGTGGTCGGCAGCTGGCCCGACTGAACCACCTGGCCCTGGCCCTGGGCCCAGACAATTGAATCGACCTTGGCCTTGATCACGCGGCCGGGATAGGTCTTGAGCGTGAACTCGGCATGATTTCCGGGCTCGACCAGCGGCAGCTCGTTCTGAGCGTAAAAGGCGATGACCTGGTACTCCTCCTCGACGAAGCTCATCGCCGGCGCCACGGGAAAGGCGGTCACGTAGGAGCCGGCGCGCAACTGGACGTTGACGGCGTAGCCGCTGGCCGGCGCATAGACGGCAGTCTGGTCGAGGTTCCACCGGGCGTTGGCGACCTCGGCCCGGCTGAGGTCCACCTGCGCCTTGGCGGTGGCGAGCTGCGCCCGTGCCGCCGCGACGGTCGCCTGTTCGCCGTTGACCTGCCCCGACAGCTTCTGCGTCACCTGCGCCTCGTTTGCGACGGCGGTCGCGAGCTGTCCTTCCAGCTCGGTGACATTCGCCTCCGCCTGCTCCAGCGCAAAACGGTCGCCGGCGCCGGCGGCCACCAGTTCCTTGTTCTGCCGGACCCGCAGCCGCGCGAGATCGAGTCTCGGCTGCAATGCTGCGACTTGTCCGCTGGCGGATTTTAGCTGTTCCTTCAACTCCCGCGCGCCGGCCGAGGCGTCCACCAGGCCCGCGCTGGCCTGGGCAAGCTTCGCCTCGTCGGCCGCGAGCTTTGCCTTGGCCGCATCGAGTTCGTTCTGATACTGGGTCGGGTCGATGCGAAACAGCAGTTCGCCCTTCTTGACCAGGCGGTTGGGCTCGACCGGCACCTCGATGACGCGTCCGCGCACCTGCGGGATCACCTGCACGACGTACTTGATGACCCGCACGTCAGCCGACGACGGGGCGACGACGTTGAGCGTCAGGATCAGCGCCGCCATGGCGACGACCGGGATGATGACGACGGTGACCTGCGACGTGGTGTTCCACGGCAGCCACTTGAACTTGATGAAAATCAGCCAGACGAAAAACGAGTAGATCGCAAGTAGCAGGGCTTCCATCAGACGCCCCCTGACTTGGAGCCGGACGCGGCGGGTGCCGCCTCCGCCGCGACAGACCCTGCCTGCGGCGTTATTGCGGCAAGGTCCCTGCGCAGCACCTTGAGCTCCGTCGTCAGCGTTCCCTTGGCTGCCATCACGTCGAGTTCCTCGCGCAGGCGAGCAAGCTCATGCTCCAGCAGTTCTCCCGCCTGCGCCTTCTCGCCCATCTCGTGGAAATAGTCGTCGTGTTTGTCGGTGCCATACGCACCGCGGTAGGCGACCGGCTTCGTGTACGCCCACAGCCACGCGATCGGCCACAGCAGGCCGCCGAATACCAGCGACAGCAGGCACAGCGTCTGGATGGCGTCCCGCTGCGGATGGTGGCGCTTGTGGGCGATCTTCTCCGGCAGCACGTGCACCATCCAGAACAGCACGATGCCGGCGATCGGCATGACGATGATGACGAACCAGGCAATGCCCATCGCCGCCGAGTCCATCAGTTCCGGCGGCAGGAACGACGCGTGGGCTGGAAATGCCGGAAGCAGGGCAAGGAATGCGCAGACGAGAGCGCGCGGGAGAGTGCGTCGGAGCATGGCGAAAACCGGAAGTGTGCGGCGAGCCAGCCGCGAGCCGATTTTAACCCAGTTGCGGCTGGCCAGGGCTCACAAAACGGGACACGACCGCCGGGCCGGCCTCAGAACCGCCAGTTCAGGTCGAGACCGAAGAAGTAGTAGCTGCCGTCGCCGGCGGGCGAGGCGGCGGGCACGAGATTGCGGCGAACGGGATCGAGTCCGCTCCCGTAGAGGTACTCCACGGACATGCCGACGCCGAGGTTCTCCCGCAAGGCATAGCGGGCGCCGACGCCGGCAAACCACGCCTCGCCGCCGCGGAGAGCCGCGCCTTGGGAGAATGCAGTGCTTTCCGCTTGCGCCATCTCCTGCCAGCCCAGGGCGCCGGTGAGGGCCCATCGCTCGCCGAACTGATGGGACACGGTTGCGGACAGCGCTTGGGGAACCGTTACGCCCGGAACCTGCACGCCCGGGGTCGTGAAATCCGAGTACCGCGTCGCCGGATACCGCTGGCTCCAGGCGTCTTCCTTGAACCGGGAACGGTAAGCCACGCCGACTTCGGTGCCCGGATCCAGAGCGTAGCGCAGCCCGAGATTCAGGTCGGCGCCCCGCAACCCGTAACCTCCCGCTGGATAGCGCAGGGCTGCAGGGAGTTCGGAAGTCCCGGCGGGCGCCAGCTCATAGCGCAGGCCAACCCCGGCGCCCACGGCGAGGTTGCTGCTGGCGCGGTAACTGATACCGGGAGCGACAAACACGCCGCCCACGGGCTGATCCTGGGTTGCCCGGCCTTGCCACTGATCGAGCCCCGACTTCCAGGAATTCGCGCTGCCCGCGAACCCAAGCCCATAGGGGCCCGTTCCGAGCACCGGTGCTGCCAGGGGATCCCGTGACAGGGGGGTCACACCCAGGACGAACTGGGTGCCACCGGCTTCGTCGGTGGCCACGGGCAGAAGCCCGTAGCTTCCCCCGGCTCCGAGCGCGGGGACGCTGGCAAACGCGCCCGCCGCGGCCATGGCCGCAGTGAGCGCTCGTAAGGTGTGTATGTTGCCAACCATGGGAAAAACTGATGTCCGCTTCTACGATTCCATTCTAGTCACTTTTCTTTCGCCCAAGGAACCGATCCGGCATAACGGGAGACCGGCACGCAAATTTGCCGGGAAACCCGTCGCGAAAATGCAACATCTGGCAGCGACCGCTTGCCGGGCGCGGGAGGATTCCCGGAACGCGATCCCATAACTAAATTATGGTTAATCGCCCGCTGGCTGACCGTGTTCCTGTTGCCCCGGCATGGATATTCGGCTCGAGCGGGTGGATGTCGCCTACTCTGGATGTGCGATTCAGGTTTCGCCTGCGAGCAGGAACGACAGGACATTGCGCCAAATCCGCCCGATCCGTTGACTTGGATCATGATCTCCGAGTAGTCCCCACCAGGTCCCGGGATCAGAATGCCAGGCCGGAACGGGATGCCATCCGGGGGGTCGCGCTGGCCGCCCGGAAAGCGGACCAGCGGGCGCTCCGGTGCCGGCCCGACAATCAGGGATTCAGGACCTTCCTGCGCTCGCGCTCGTATTCTTCCTTGCTGAGCGCGCCCGACTCATAGGCTTTCTGGAGGTCCAGGAGCTGCTTTCCAGAAGTCGCGGTGGTGGCGCGGTGCTCGATGGTCTCTCCGCCGCAGCCGGCGGCGATGGCTGCGGCGAATGCTGCCGCGATCATTGCGGTTCGCATGGGGTTGGTTTCTCCAACGCTATTCGGCGGGCGTCCCCGGGGTCGTCGGGCACACGCCGGTCAGTCAATGCCCGGTATCGGGGGCGGAAGGATCTTTTTCCTGGGGTTCGTCCGGCTCGCCGCCTGCGGCCTTGCCTTCGGGCACAGACTCGATGGGTTCCCAGGCGCAAACCTTGAGGCCATCGGCGGGAGTGGTGGAGCAGATCTGCTCCTCCCGGAGCAGGCACTCGCCCGAGCACCGGTGCTCCACCACCACCAGCCGGGTTTCGGCATCGTGGCTGCGGGCGCCGTCCCAGTAACTGCAGGTAGCGCAGACCCGGAGCTCCGTGGGCAGGATCAGCTTGCGGCCATCCGCCATGGGGGGAGCGTCCGGGTGTGTCCGCGCGCGATTACTTGCCGTCGAGGATGCGCTTGCGCTCGCGCTCGTACTCGTCCTTGGTCATGGCGCCAGCCTCGTAGGCCTTCTGCAGGTCCAGGAGCTGCTGGCCTTTGGTGGTGGTCGTGATTTCGCTCTTGACTTCGGCGCCGCCTCCGCCGCAGGCGCCCAATCCCAGCGCGGCCGCGACAGCGGCTATCCAGGCCCAGTTTTTGATCCGGTTGTGCATTTCGTTCTCCTTGCAAGCGATTTAAGTTTCTGGCCGCGCGCGGCGGTTTCCCGGGCCCGCGGTCGCGGGGCTACTCTGCCAATTCTATTAGGATTTCCGGGGAATTTGGATGCCGGCGCCATGGCGCAGGGACCGGGGGGAGCGGCGGCGCTCCGTCCCCCCCGCAACAGGATCCTCGGTTACTTCTTCTCGGTTTCCTTCCCTGCCGCCTTCACCGGCTCGACGGCGATGGCCAGGGCCTCGGTGTAGGTCACGTCCACCTTGTCGCCCACCCTGACCACCTTGAACTGGTCCTTGTTCCTCACCTTCAGCTCCACGACCTTGCCTTCGGGGCCCTTCAGGCTGATGGTGCTGTTCTTCTCGTCCACCTTGACCACGTCGGCCGTGGAGGTCACCTGCCGGCCGACGGCGCCCGCGGGTGTCTCCCCCGGCTTGGCCCGCACCATGGCTGTCTGCTCGGTGGGGGCCTTCGCCGCGCCGGTCTTGCGCAGTTCCAGGGTCAGGGCCTCGACGTACTGGATCCCTACCATGTCACCGACCTTGAGCTGGTCGAAATTCCGGACCTGCTCGCCGGCGATCACGCTGAAGGTCTTGCCTTCAGGGCCCTTCATCTCCACCTTGCGGGTGGCCTTGTCGATGGCCGTGATCTGGACCGTCACCTTCACCGTCTCGGCGATGACGGCCTTGCCGGGTTCGCTCTTCACCACCGTGCCGCCGGTCACGCCGGGCTTGTCCTGGGCGACTGCGAAGCCGGCGCACAGGGCCAACAGGGTTGCCGCGATTGCATTGCGCATTTACATCTCCTTGCTTTGGGCTAAAGGGTTTTTCCCTGGCGTCCACTTGCGGCTGAAGGCAGGCGAAACCGCGGCAGATTCTAGCACGGCGCCCCCGGGAGCGGCCTTTCCGCCGCCAACGGCCCATGCATCCCGGGGCACATGGGGATATCCTGCGCGAATCGCATAGCCGCCTGAGGGGGAGCCATGGATGCGCGGGCAATGAGAAGGTCTTTTTTTGCCGGGCTGGTGAGCGGGCTGAGGGTGGTCTGGCCCATCCTCTCGGTCCTGGTGGGGGCGATGCTGGTGATGGGATTCGTGATCGGGCAGATCGAGGGCTGGGGCCTCGGGGACTCGGCCTATTTTGCTTTCGTGTCCGGGCTCACCATCGGCTATGGAGACCTGGTGCCCAAGAGCCCGGTGTCGCGCACACTCGCCGTGTGCATCGGCTTTAGCGGCATCCTGGTGACGGGCCTGGTGGCCGCGGTCGCCGTGCGCGCGCTGGAAGAGGGGGGCAGGCGGAACGGCGCCGGCTGACCGGTGGCGGGGCTGGCAGGCCTCCACCCCGGAAAAGCGCCTGTCCGGCGGCGGGGGGAAGGCCGGGATCCTCCGGCGGATCCTGGCTGGGTTCCTGATCTTTGGATATATTGGCGCGGCGCCAACGAGGGAGATTTCATGCGACGGCATTCGTGGTGGACCACGCGCGGGGTGAAGCGGCTGCGCGAATTGATCCCCGCCATCACGGCGTTCGCGCTGGCGGGGTGCGCGACCACGCATCAGCTGATGCCCACGCCGGCGCTTTACGCCGGGCCGCAGGCCAGGCCGCTTTTCACCGGAGCCCACGCCGAGGTCCGGACTCCGCCGCTCGACTTGCTGTTCGTCACCGACCGCGCGCCGGCGAAAGGCGAGGAGGCGCCCGAGCCGTACACGGCGGAACGGTCGCGCTCGATGGCGTTCGGGACGACGACGATCCTGTTCGGCGAGGGCGTGACCTGGGACGACCTGGCACGGCAGAGCGCGCTGTCCGAGCGGACGGCTCCCCTCGAGCTCAAGCTCGGGCCGACCCGGGAACTCGGCCGCTTCCCGCGCATCCCGTACCAGACGACTGCGACCGCAGCCGGCCCGTCGCGCTCACCCGCTGTCGTCGATGCGCACTACGCGGCTTCGCGGGGACTGCAGGATGAGGTCGCGCGCCGGCTTGCCCTGAGTTCACGCAAGGAGGTCGTGCTGTACGTGCACGGCTACCACAACACCTTCGGCGACGCCGCCATGACCATGGGCGAGCTGTGCCACTTCCTGGGCCGGGAGTTCGTGTGCGGGATCTTCACCTGGCCCGCGGGTGGGAAGCGCGGGATCCTGGCCGGCTACAACGTGGACTACGAATCGGGCGTGTTCGCCACCGAGCACCTGCGGAAGGCGATCCGCATCATCGCCGCAACTCCGGGGGTACAGAGAATCCACCTGCTCGCCCACAGCCGCGGGACCGACGTGCTCGTGACCGCGCTGGCCGATCTGAATTACGAGGCGTACACGCAGCAAAGCAGTCTCGCCCGGCGCTACAAGGTTGGCAATGTCGTGCTGATGGCTCCCGACATCGACGCCGACGTCTTCGTCGCCAAGCTCTTCAAGGCCCTCTCCGATCCCGACGTGCCCTACGGGCCGGCGCCGGACCCTCGGATGGTGATCGAGCGGGCGCCCGGGTTCCATTTCACCATCTACGTTTCGCCCGACGACAAGGCCCTCGCCGCGTCGAGCTGGCTGTTCGGAAGCCTCGCCCGGCTCGGGCGCTTCGATACCGCGATGCTGACCGCGGAGCAGCTCGAGCAGCTTCGCCTGGTAGGCATCTTCGACGTGATCCAGGTGCGCGGCACCACCGACTGGTTTGGCCACAGCTATTTCACGTCGAATCCGAGGGTTAGCGCCGACCTCATCGCGATGCTGCGCTACGGACTCCGGCCCAACGAACCGGGCCGGCCGCTGGAAGAGATCGAGAAACCGTTCTGGCGGGTGCCGAATGAACCCCGGACAGCGGCCGGGGAATAGCGTTCGATAGCCGCGGCGTAAAACTCAGGCGGGTATCTCTCCCCAAGATGCGCAGGCTCCGGCCGCGGGGATCGGGTTGAAGAACGCCCGCTTCCGACCCTGCGTCGCGCCCGGCGGCGCACGCGGTCTCGCCACTCCATGGTCACGGCCGGCAGCGGGACCGGCGGCTTCGCCGCCGCGGTGCCCGCTGCTCCCGAATCCGTTACTGCTGGTCGCCTAATTTGCGCTGCCCTGCTTCAGCCTCGCGGCGACCTCCTCCCCTCCAGCCTTCGCCCATTGGTCGATCTGGGGCTTGGCCAGGGTGAGCGTCAGCTTTTCGTCCCCCCTTGACCTCGACGCCTTTCGCCTCGCGCACCCCCATCCAGAGTATTTTTCCGCTCTCGCTGTCGGTGACCTCAGTCTCAACCGCCAGCTTTACGTCGTGCTTGGCGGTGCCGGTGGCTGTCGTGGCCGCAGTAACGGCAAGGCCGATAGGGAGAAGCTGGTAGGGCTTCAGTCCGGTGTCCACTGAAGCCGCCGTCAGGGCAATCCGCAGGCGCGCAACGCCCGGCCCGGGCTTGTCAGCAAGGGGAATGCTCTTGCCAAGCGAATTACGTACTGCGGCAGTGGCGTAATCGCGAATTTCGTTCAGGGTCTGCATCGAGACGCGGTCGCTGGCCTTGGGCGCGGGATGGAAGACCGCCGGCTCGACCAGGATCTTCTGATATTTTTCTCCGGTGAACGCGGGATCCTTCCAGGCCCGGCGATCAACGCCCAGCGTGTCCTTTCCCGCCTCGAGCTTGGAGTAATCCTTGAGGAATCCCGAATTCTGCTGCGCAACGGCTTCCGCGCTCAGTCCGATGCCGAATGTGATTCCAAGGGCCATGACCCCCAGGCTGCCTGCGATCAGTCGAAACATGTCTTGCTCCCTTCCTGCTTATGACTGCGTTTGCGTACCGGGCGGCCGCCGCCGGTACGATTGACAGCGCTCCTTCGTGTGAACCCACAGCGCCACGGGTTGCCATTCTAATCCAGCCATGCCATTAAACGAATATCCGGGTCGGGAGGAGGACAGGGGCGCCGGCTTTCCGGCCTCGTCCCTCCGGCCGCCCCCGACCGTCTGCCAGACGCCCGATAACCGGCTTGTGGAATGCGTCCGATCAGGACGTGGCGGGCGGCGTCCCGCGCTCGGCCGCTTGCAGCGCCTGGTAGCGCTCGATCGCCGCGTGCGCGTTGAACAGCATTCGCTCGCGGCCGAGGCGCTGGTCCAGACCGGCGTGCCGCACCATTTCCAGTACGCTGGGGTTCAGTCCCACCACCCAGACCAGGGTGCCCCTTTCGGTCCAGCGCTTTTCGCCCTCCATGAGCGCCTGCAGGGCCGAGTATTCCAGGTCGGGGACCCGGCTCAGGTCCAGTGCAATCGCCCGCGGCTTGTACTGCGCGGCCAACACGCGGACCTGATCGGACACATATTGCGCGTTGCCGAAGAACAGGCGTCCTTCCGGCCGCAGGATCAGCAGCCCTTCGAAGGTTTCGTCGTCCGGGTGCTCTGGGGACAGCGGCCGCAGCACGTCGGTCCCCCGCTTGCGGCCGATGACGGAAACGCGCGGGTGGGCGGTCTGGCTCGCCAGCCCGATCATGGACACAATGATGGCCACCACGATGCCCTTGAGCGTGCCCAGCGCCAGCACCCCGGCACAGGCGATCAGCGCCCAGCGGAACTCCATGGTGCGCACGTTGCGGATGGCGCGGAACTCCGCCGGCTGGATCAGCCCGACCGAGTAGACGATGACCACCGCCGCCAGCGTCGCGTTCGGCATCAGGCCCAGCAGGGGAGCAAGCAGAAGCATGGTGGCGGCCGCCATACCCGCGGTCACCAGCGACGCCTTCTGCGATTGCCCGCCCGCGGAGCGCACCACCGCGGTCTGGGAGGTGCCGCCACCTGCCGGCATGGCGCCGAACAGCGCCCCCCCCAAATTGGCCGCCCCGGTGGCAACCAGCTCGCGGCCGGCATTGATCGGGGGGTCGTCCGGGCGCGCAAAGGCG
>Ga0210362_1616624_pt1 | contig 29967 bp, 29 predicted proteins | sample S625metaT_FD_159713 | JGI IMG/M metagenome (GOLD analysis project Ga0210362, IMG submission 159713) | Metatranscriptome of estuarine sediment microbial communities from the Columbia River estuary, Oregon, United States - S.625 (Metagenome... | ecosystem: Environmental > Aquatic > Marine >... | reverse complement strand
TCGGTGATGTCCTTGCGGCCGAAGTTCACCTGCATCAGCTCCTTGCAGTAGGGGCAGCCGTCTTGGCCGAAATACAGGAGCAGGCGCTTATTCTGGACGGCGGCTTCCCGGGCCTCTTCCGGGAAGTCGAGAAACGATTCCTTGAACCAGCCCGGGATCTCGATGGCATGGGCTCCCGGCGGTGCCTGCGCCGCCGCCGGCTCGGCGGCCCGAGCGACTGTCGCGAAATGTCCGAGGGCGAGTACCAGCAGCGCGAAGAATTTGAAGGAATTGGCCATGCCTGTTTCTCCTATGTTTGCTCTTGACCGGGTCCGGATTGCGCGGTTTCTGCCCGGGCGCCGCTCAACCGTCAAGACCCTGGCTGGCGAGAAACTTATGCAGCACTTTCAGCCGCGCCGCGCTGCTGTCGAGTTCCAGCAGCTTCTGCTTCGCGTCTAGCTTGAGGGGCAGCGCCTCCGCCAGCCGGTAGCTGACCCACGCGGAATCCTCGAAATCGAAGGGCTCCCGGAAAAACGCTTTCCCCACCTTGTCAATGATCAGGCGCAGCACTTCCGCGCAGTTGCGGTGCTCATCGGGGAGTTGAACCGCCGGCTCTTCGGACAAGAGGGTGATCCGCGCGGTGATGAGGCCGCTGGGGTTCACCTCGCGGCTGTCGATTCGGAACCGCTCTGTGCCCAGGGTCTTGAGCTCGAAGATGCCCAGCTGCTGCATGTCCCACTCGACGATAGTGGCGAGGCAGCCCACCCGCTCCGGCACCGCCGGTGCTCCCACCTCGCCGCCTTCCTGGATCAGGCACACGCCGAAGGGGCGGTTGTCCGCGATGCAACCCTTGGTCATCTCGATGTAGCGCTGCTCGAATACCTTGAGCGGGAGAAGGCTTCCCGGGAGCAGGACGGCGTTGAGGGGGAAAACCGGTACTTCCATTGCCTGAGGGTGACCGCCGCCGGAAAGGTAATCGAACAGCGCCAAGTCAGGGCTCTTGGCCGCCCCAGCGCTGGATCAGGCGGTTCTCGATACCGAGGCGGTCGAGGACGCGGGCCACCACGAAGTCCACCAGGTCCTGCACCGAGCTCGGGTGATGGTAGAAGCCGGGATTCGCCGGCAGGATGGCGGCCCCCGCCCGGGCGAGCCGCAGCATGTTCTCCAGGTGTATGGCCGAAAACGGCGTTTCCCTGGGCACCAGGATGAGCGGCCGTCCCTCCTTGAGCATGACGTCCGCCGCGCGCTCGATGAGGTTCTGGGCGAGCCCCGCCGCCACGGCGGCAAGGGTCCCCATGGTGCAGGGGCAGATCACCATGGCGTCCGGGGCGCTGGAGCCCGAGGCGATGGGCGCGAACCACTCTTCGCGGCCGAACACGGAAAGTTGGCCGGCGCGGGCGTTGAATTTTTCCGAGAAGAACGCCTCCGCCTCGGATGCCCGGGACGGCAGCGCCAGGTCCATTTCCTGGCGCGCCACCACCTGCGCCACCTGGGAATAGGCCAGATAGACCCGCGCTCCGCTGGCGAGCAGTTGCTCCAGCAGGCGGATGCCGTAGGGCATTCCGGAGGCGCCGGTGAAGGCGAGGGTGATGGTGCGTTCCATGGGGAAGTTTCAGGGTACCGGCTGCGGCGCGGCGTCGGCAACCGGCCGCTGGTCCAGCAGACGCGCCGCCACCAGCCCGTTGACCACGCCGAACACGAGGGCGGCCGCGGCCAGGGCCGGCACCAGGTACAGAATTCCCGAGTGGGGAATCAGCCACAGCCAGGCGATCGCCAGCTGGCCGGCGAGGTGGCCCAGCGCCGCCAGGATGCTCTGGCTCACGGGCCCGAACCACCGGCCCGGCAAGTGGCGGGCTGCAGCCAAAACCGCCAGGCTGGCCAGCGCGCCGCCCAGGCTCAGGAAAAACCCCGGAGACAGAAAGGACCCCAGCAGCAGGCTGGCTCCCACCACCCGCAGCAGCGACACCCAGGCCGCGGCGCGGAAACCCCAGCGGGCAAGCACCAGCAGCACGACGATGTTGGCAAGACCGGGCTTGATGCCGGGGACCGGGGAGGGGATGGCGGCCTCCGCCAGGGACAGGGCAATGGCGGCGGCCGCCATGCGCGCTACGTGGCGGTCCTCGCGGGTGGCCTCGAGTTCAATAACTGATGGAGTCATAGGGCTTGCCGCGTCCCGCGAGTTCCAGGCTCACCTGATTGGGCAGGCAGATGGCCATGTCCCCGGCCCGCTCCAGCCAGCCCTGCCGCACGCAGTACTGGCGCGGGCTGGGATCCGACTCCACCCGCGCCCGGCCCTGCCGGACGGCGATGACACTCTCTCCCAGGGGGCCGGCCACGCGCATGGACTGGTCGCGGGACAGGGGCAGCTCGGCGACGACGCGCCCCGCGCTGCGCACCACCGCGCGGTCGGCGCGCTCGCTGCTCCAAAGGAAGGGAAAAGAGGCGCCCACCAGCAGCGCCGCCAGCGCCAGGGTGAGCCAGTCTCCGGGACGGATCACCCGCAGCATGTCAGCTCAGCCCCCGGTGCCGCACCAGCACTTGCACGCCGGCCGAGAAGTAGGCGGCCAGCTTTTCCACGAAGTACACGGAGCGGTGGCGCCCGCCGGTGCAGCCGATGGCCACGGTCAGGTAGCTGCGGTTGTCCTTGTCGAAGCAGGGCAGCCAGCGCTCGATGAACTCGACGATGTCGTCCAGCATGCGCCCGGCGTCGGCTTCCCGGTCCAGGAATCGAATCACGGGCGCGTCCTTGCCGGTGAGGGGGCGCAGTTCGGGATCGTAATGGGGATTCGCCAGGCAGCGCACGTCGAACACCAGGTCGGCGTCCAGGGGAAGGCCGGTCTTGAAGGCGAAGGACTCGAACAGCAGCGTGATGCGGGAGCGGTCCACCTCCATCAGGTCCTTGATCCAGGCGCGCAGGGCGTTGGGCTGCAGGGCGCTGGTGTCGATGCGCTGGGCCATGCCGCCGATGTCCGACAGCTCCTCGCGCTCCCGCAGGATCGCCTCGGTGAGCGTGCGGTCGCCGGAGGTCAGGGGGTGCCGGCGGCGAGTTTCCGAATAGCGCTTGACCAGGGTCTCCGTGTTCGCCTCAAGGTAAACGAGCCGCGTGTCCACGCCGTCGTCGCGCAGCTCCGAAATCTGCTCCGGCAGCATCCGGACCGAGTCTCCGCTGCGAACGTCGATGGCGACCCCGACGCGGCCGTAGCCTTCGTCGCGCAGGTAGCGCATCAGGTCCCCCAGCAGCGGCGCCGGCAGGTTGTCCACGCAGTAGTAGCCGCTGTCCTCCAGGATGTTGAGGGCAATGCTCTTCCCGGATCCGGAAAGGCCGCTGATCAGCACGAGCTTCATGGCCTGACGGGGCGCTACAGCTCCCCGGAGTCTTCCCCGGCGCCGGAAGCCATCAGCTGCTCGTGGCGGGCCAGGAATTCCTGGGTGCTGTCGATGCCGCGGAGCTGCAGGACATAGTTGCGCACGGCGGCCTCCACCAGCACCGCCAGGTTGCGGCCCGCCGCGACCGGCACCGTCACCTTGCGTATTTCCACCCCGAGCACGTCCGCGCTGCTGGCGTTGAGGGGCAGGCGCTCGAAGCGGGTGAGCTCAGGTCCCATGGGCTTTTCCAGGTGGACAATGAACTTCATGTTCTTGCGCGGGCGCACCGCGGTTTCGCCGAAGATGGTGCGGATGTTGAGCACGCCCAGACCCCGCACCTCGAGAAAATCCCGCAGCACCGGAGGGCAGCGGCCCTCCACGGTCTCCGGCCCCAGGCGGTAGAGTTCGACGATGTCGTCGGCCACCAGGCCGTGCCCGCGGCTTACCAGCTCCAGCCCGAGCTCGCTCTTTCCCACGCCACTGTCCCCGGTGATGAGCACGCCCATGCCCAGCACGTCCAGGAAGACGCCGTGCATGGTGGTGGAGTTGGCCAGGGTGCGCGCCAGGTACGGGCGCACCATCCACATCAGGTGGAGGCTCGACAGCTGGGTGCGGAACAGCGGCGTGGCCGTGGCGTCCGCCAGGTTCTTGAGGACCTGGGGGATGGCCTCGCCGCCGGCGACGAACATGCACGCCATCCCGTTGGTGGACAGGTTGTGCAGCGCTTCCTGCAGGTGCACCGCGTCCAGGTTCTTGAGGTAGTCCGTCTCCGAATTGGAGAGAACCTGGATCCAGTTGGGATGGATGAAATTGAGGTGGCCGATGAGCCCCTTGGTCGAGCGCCCGATGAGCTCGCTGTCGAGAACCTTGCCGCCGCCGTTCTTGCCCGCCTCCCACGTGAGGCTCAGCTTCTCGCGGTTTTCCTCAAACAGGCGCGCTATGGTGACCTGAGGCATGGGGCTGCCATTCGGTGATCAGCCGGTGGATCTCGTCGGCATCCGCGGCCGCACCCAGCTTGTCGCGGAATCCGCGGTCGCTGAACATCTGGGCCAGTTCGGACAGGATTTGCAGGTGCAGGTCGGTGGCGCGCTCGGGCACCAGCAGGATGAAAATGAGCCGCACCGGCTGCCCGTCGGGCGCGTCGAAGGGGATGGGCTCCTTCATGCGGATGAAGGCGCCCAGGGCATCCTTCAGGCCCTTGATGCGCCCGTGGGGGATGGCGACGCCCTGGCCGAGGCCGGTGGAGCCGAGCCTCTCTCGGGCGAACAGGCTTTCGAAGCAGAGGCTGCGCGCGATCTGGTCGTTGTTCTCGAACAGCAGGCCGACCTGCTCGAACACCCGCTTCTTGCTGCCCACGTCCAGGTCCACCAGGATGTGGTCGGGCGCGAGTAGCTTCGATAGCTGGTTCATGGGTTCTTCGCCCTGGGGAGCCGGGCGGGCAGGAGATTGCATGGTTCCAATCATCCGTTGCGCAGGCCGGCTTACTCGGCGGGCTCCGGGCGGGCCGCGCCGTTGGGGCGCTTCTCGCCGCGTTTTTCCTTGTGGCGCAGGATCTGGCGGTCGAGCTTGTCGATGAGCCGGTCGATGGCGGCGTACATGTCGGCGTCCTCGCTCTGCACGAAGATGTCCCGCCCGCGGACGCGGACATTGGCCTCTGCCATCTGCCGGAGTTTCTCCACCGAGAGCGTCACGTTGACGTCTATCACGTGGTCAAAGTGGCGCCGAATGCGCCCGACCTTCTGCGTTACGTAATCCCGGATGGCCGGGGTGACGTCCACGTGATGTCCGGTGACCGTGAGGTTCATTCGCAGCTCCTTTCTTCAAAGGGTCTTACGCAGATTGACCGGCAGGATCTGGAGAGATTCCCGGTACTTCGCCACCGTGCGGCGGGCAACGACAATCCCCTGCTGGCCGAGGATTTCCGAAAGCTGGCTGTCGGAGAGCGGGCTGCGCGAGTCCTCGGCGCTGACCAGTTGCTTGATCAGGGCGCGGATCGCGGTCGCCGAGCAGGCGCCGCCGGTTTCGGTGGCGACGTGGCTTCCGAAAAAATACTTGAGCTCGAAGACGCCCCGGGGCGTCATCATGAATTTCTGGGTGGTTACCCGGGACACCGTGGACTCGTGGAGACCCAGGGCATCGGCGATCTCGCGCAGCACCAGGGGGCGCATGGCCACCTCGCCGTGCTCGAAGAAGCGGCGCTGCCGGTCCACGATGGCCTGGGAAACGCGCCGGATGGTGTCGAACCGCTGCTGCACGTTCTTGATGAGCCACTTGGCTTCCTGCAATTGGCCGGCCAGCTGCGCCAGGCTGGCGTCGCGGTTGCGGTGGAGGATTTCGGCGTACATGCGGTTGATGCGCAGCCTGGGGATGGCCTCGGGATTGAGGCTGGACAGCCACACGCCCTTCACCTTGCGCACCACCACGTCGGGAATGACGTAGCGGGCCACGGCGCTGGAATAGCCGGCGCCGGGGCGCGGGTTCAGGCTGGTGATGAGCTTTTGCACGCCGCGCAGGCAGGCGTCGTCGCAGCGCAGGACCTTCCTGAGCTTGCCGAAGTCCCGGGAGGCCAGGGTTTCCAGGTGTGCCTCCACGATCAGCATCGCCTCCTTGCGGTGAGAAACATCCTCATCCAGCGCCTTGAGCTGAAGCAGCAGGCATTCCCGGAGGTCCCTGGCGCCGACCCCGGGCGGGTCGAAGTTCTGCAGGTGGCACAGGGCGATCTTGAATTCCTCCGGCTCGATCTCGAACTCGGGGGGAAGCAGCTGGGCCACCTCCTCCAGGCTCTGGCTGAGGTAGCCGTCGTCATCCAGGGCATCGATGAGCAGGCCGATGATCTTGCGGTCCCGCTCCGGTATTTGCAGCAGGTTGAGCTGCCAGTTAAGGTGCTCGCGCAGGCTTGGCTCCTCGGCGGCCATTTGCGGCGAGTCGTTGTCTTCCTCGTCGCGGCCGCCGAATCCGCCTTCCTCGAACCAGCCGCCGTCGCCCAGATCCCCTCCCTCGGGCGCCTCCCGTTCGGCGTTCTTGTCCGGAGCGGGGACTTCCCGGGTTCCGCCGTCCGCCGGCCCGCTGTACGTGGCGCCGCCGCCCGCATCCTCATCCCCTTCGTCGCGCTCCAGCAACGGGTTTTCCTGGAGGAACCGCTCCACTTCCTGGTTGAGCTCGAGCGTGGACAATTGCAGCAGCCGGATAGACTGCTGCAACTGCGGCGTCAGGGTGAGCTGCTGTGACAGCCGGAGCTGCAGGGAGGGCTTCATCAATTGCGTCGGTAAATCCCGCGGTGACCGCGGGCTATGCGGCCTGTTTGCTGTCGGGCGGACTGGTCGGAATCGCCAGGTCGGTCAAAGCCGGAAGTGCTCGCCTAGGTATACCTTTCGAACGCTCTCATTATAAATGATTTCGTCCGGAGTTCCGTAGGCAAGCACCAGCCCCTCGTTGATGATGTAGGCCCTGTCGCAAATCCCCAGCGTTTCCCTTACGTTATGGTCGGTTATCAGGACCCCGATCTCCCGTTCCTTCAGGAAGCCTATGATTTTCTGGATATCCAGCACGGCGATGGGGTCAATGCCCGCGAACGGCTCGTCCAGGAGGATGAAACGGGGCCGGGTCGCCAGGGCCCGGGCGATCTCGACCCGGCGGCGCTCCCCCCCGGACAGGCTGATGGCCGGGCTGTCCCGCAGGTGGGTGATATGAAGGTCCTGGAGGAGATCGTCCAGATGCTGCTCGATTTCCTCTTCCGCGTAGTCCTGGAGTTCCAGCACGGCGCGCACGTTCTCCTCCACCGAAAGGCGGCGGAAAATCGACGCCTCCTGAGGCAGGTAGCCCAGGCCCAGGCGCGCCCGCTTGTGGATGGGCAGGTGCGACAGCTCGGTCTGGTCGAGGAATATCTGGCCTCCGTCCAGGGGCACCAGTCCCACGATCATGTAGAAGCAGGTGGTCTTTCCTGCGCCGTTGGGGCCCAGCAGCCCCACCACTTCCCCGCTGTTGACCTCCACCGAGACGTCGTGCAGAACGGCCCGCGCCCGATAGCGCTTTTCCAGGTGCTTCGCCCTGAGCTGGCTCATTGGCCGAGGGAGCCGGAGGGCTTGATCGCCAGCGGCGGCTTGGGGGCCGGCTCCTGCTTGGCCTTGGGCTGGAGCACCGCGCGCACCCGGCCTTCGGGCTTCTGGGGCGAGCCCCCTTCCACCTTGAAGAATTCGGTGACCGCGTTGTAGGAGATGTAGCTGCCCCGCACTTCGTCCTGGCCGCGCATGATCCGCGCTTCGGTGAAGAGTTCGATCTTGTCCGCCCGCCCGTCGTATTCCATGCGCTCGCCGAAGCCCTCGATGTACTCGTCGGCGCCCTCCCGTTTCTGTCGGAAAATGGCCGGCCTGCCGTATGCCGTGCCGTGCTGGAAGCCATCCGCGTCCTGGCGCACCACGATCTTGTCGGCCCGGATGCTCATGGTGCCCTGGGTCAGCTTCACGTTGCCCTCGAACACGGCCACCTGCTTGGCGTCGTCCACGGTCATGCGGTCCGCCTCCAGGTGAATGGGCTTCTCCCGGTCCGCCTGCTCGGCGGCGGCTGGCGCCGCCACAAGGCACGCCGCCAGGATCGCGCAAAATCGCAGGACGCGCCGGAGGGGGCTAATTGCGCTGGGGGTCATAGCGGCCTCGTACCTCGGAAAGGAGCTTAAGCACTCTCGTTCGAGCGTCCAATTCTAAGCCCACTCCCTCGATCGTGGTACGCGCGTCGCTCAAGGTCACGGGATCCCGGGTCTCGGCGAAATCCTTGTCGGGGATCACGTGCAGGGAGCTGGTGGTCAGGGTGAGCGGACCGCCACCGGCATCCGGGCTTTCCCTCACGAGCACGACGTTGTCGAACAGGTAGAGGTGCTGGCCCTCGCTGGAGACCAGCCCGCGGTTGGCGCGGACGCTGAGGGAGGGCTTGCCCGGTTCCAGCAACCGGAAACGGGGGTCCGCCAGGTGGGTGCTGTCGTCATCGGGGTAATGCAGCATCCTGCTCGCGGACAGCATATAGCGGGGCGCGCCGTCGGGGCCGGACTGCAGGGCCGACAATCCGTCTACCGTGAAGTCGGGATCGTTGCGCTCCCGCTTGTGCTCCACGACGGCGGCGCTCTGGACGGTGTATTCGAGCCAGAACGAAAGGACGGCGAGCAGGGTGATCAGCCCGAGGGGATACCAGGCGATGTAGCGCCGGGTCACCGGAGGTACGCCGCCAACTGCGCATCCAGGGAACCCTGGGCGAGCATGATCAATTCGCAGGCCTCGCGCACCGCGCCGGCCCCCGCCGCCGCCCGGGTGACGCGGTGGGCATGGCGCTTCACGATGGCGGGCGCGTCCGGGACGGTGAGGGCAAGGCCGCAGCGGCGCATGGCGGGCAAGTCCACCACATCGTCGCCCATGTAGGCGGCGGCCTCCGGCGGCAATTGCAGCTCACCCAGCAAGCGGCTCAGGACCTCTCCCTTGTCCTCGGCGCCCTGCGCCAGATGGGCGATGCCGAGCTCGGCGGCGCGCCGCTCCACCGCCGCCGAGCGGCGTCCGGTGATGATGGCCACCCGGACGCCGCTGGCCGAAAGCAGCTTGATGCCGTGGCCGTCCCGCACGTGAAACGCCTTGATCTCCTCCCCGGCATTGGTGAAATACAGGCGGCCGTCGGTGAGAACGCCGTCCACGTCCAGCACCAGCAGACGGACCCGCCGCGCGCGAAGCAGTGCGTCTTCCATGACTATCCGGCGCCGGCCTAAACTACCCCGGCGCGGAGCAGGTCGTGCATGTTGAGGGCGCCCAGCACCCGCCGGCGGGTGTCCGTCACCAGCAGCTGGTTGATCTTGCACTCGTCCATCATCTTGACAGCCTCCGCTGCCAGGCGGTCGGGGCCGATGGTGCGCGGATTGCGCGTCATGACCCCGGCGACGCACAGCGCCTTGAGGTCGGTCGTCTTCTCCAGGGTGCGGCGCAGGTCGCCGTCGGTATAGATGCCGGCCAGGCGCCCGCCCTTGTCCAGCACTGCGGTCATCCCGAGCCCCTTGCGCGAGATTTCCAGGATCGCGTCCGCGAGCGTAGCGGTGTCCGGAACTGTCGGCAGCTGGGCGCCGGTTCGCATCACGTCGCGCACGTGGGTCAGCAGGCGCCTGCCCAGGCTCCCGCCGGGATGGGTGCGCGCGAAATCCTCCGCCGTGAATCCCCGGTCTTCCAGGAGGGCAATGGCGAGGGCGTCTCCCAAGGCCAGCGCGGCGGTGGTGCTGGCAGTAGGCGCCAGGTCCAGCGGGCAGGCTTCACGCTCCACGCCGGCGTCCAGGTGCACGTCGGCCTCGCCGGCCAGGGAGGACGCGGCGTTGCCGGTGATGGCCACCAGCTTGGCGCCGCAGCGCTTGATGGCGGGAACGATAGTGAGCAGCTCGGCGCTTTCGCCCGAGTAGGAGATGGCGATGAACACGTCGTGGTGGGTGATCATGCCCAGGTCGCCGTGGGCTGCCTCGGCGGCGTGGACGAACAAGGCCGGAGTGCCGGTGCTGGCCAGGGTCGAGGCGATCTTGCGCGCCACGTGGCCGGACTTTCCGACGCCGCTCACCACCACGCGGCCGGCGGGGGCGGAGCCGTCGCCGGGACCCCGGATCAGGGCCACCGCCTTGAGAAAGTCCTCCTGCCGCGCAGGCTGCTCCAGGCGGTCGTAGAGGGCGCCCAGGGCTTCCGCCTCGATGAGCAGCACTTCCCGAGCCCGTTCAATGACTCCGGAAGCTTTGCCTTTTCGTCCGAGTCTCGCGGCCCTCATGGGCGCGGATTATAGCAAAAGGCGGAAATGTCCTCGGGCGCGCCCAAGAGGGAATTTTTCAACGCTGCCGGCATGGGGCATCATTGGGGCTGGAATCATTCCCTCCATGCACGACACCCTACAGACCATCCTCCTGCTGCTCGCCACCGCGGTACTCGTGGTGGTGGGCTTTCGCGCCCTCAAGCTGCCGGCCATGCTCGGCTATCTGCTGATCGGGGTGGCGGTGGGGCCCAACGCCCTGGGCTGGGTTCCGGACACGCCCCAGACCCGCTACTTGGCGGAATTTGGCGTGGTGTTCCTGATGTTCAGCATCGGCCTCGAGTTCAGCCTGCCCAAGCTGGTGACCATGCGCGGCCTGGTGTTCGGCCTGGGCACGGCGCAGGTCGGGATTACCATCCTCGCCGTCTTCGGTCTCGCCTTGGCGCTGGGGCTGGACTGGCGGGCGGGAATCGCCCTGGGCGGCGCCCTCGCCATGTCCTCCACGGCCATCGTGAGCAAGATGCTTTCGGAGCGACTGGAGCTCAACACGACTCATGGCCGGCAGGTGATCGGCGTGCTGCTTTTTCAGGACCTGGCGGTGGTTCCGCTAATCATCGTCATCCCGGCCCTGGCCGCGGATCCCGCCGACCTGGCCGTTTCCCTGGGCTTCGCCTTCCTCAAGGCAGCCGTGGTCCTCACCCTCATGCTTTCCTTCGGCCAGCGCCTGATGCGCCCGTGGTTTCACCTGGTGGCGCGCCAGAAATCATCCGAGCTGTTCATGCTCAACGTGCTGCTCATCACCATGGGCCTCGCCTACGTCACGGAACTAGCCGGACTGTCCCTGGCCCTGGGGGCCTTCCTCGCGGGGATGCTGATCTCGGAAACCGAGTACCGCTACCAGGTGGAGGACGACATCAAGCCGTTCCGGGACGTGCTGCTCGGCCTGTTCTTCGTGACGGTGGGCGCGACCCTGGATCCCCTGCTGCTGGTGGCGGAGGCCCCGCGGGTGCTGGGCATCCTGGTGCTGCTGGTGGCCGGCAAGGCGGTGCTCATCGGCGGGCTCGCCTTCCTTTATTGCCGCGACGCCGGGGTGGCCATGCGCACCGGCCTCAACCTGGCCCAGGCCGGCGAGTTCGGGTTCGTGCTGCTGGCCCTGGCGGCGGGACACGCGGTGCTCGCCGTCCCCACCATGCAGGTGGTGCTGGCGTCCATGGTGCTGAGCATGCTGCTGGCGCCGTTCATCATCGAGCGCAGCGAGCGCATGGCGCGGCACTTCTCCGGTGCCGAGTGGATGAACCGGGCCATGCAGCTACACAACATCGCGGTGCAGACCATGGCGGCGGAAGGCCACGTGGTGATCTGCGGCTACGGACGCACGGGGCAGCACCTGTCGCGCATGCTGGAGCGGGAGCAGATCCCGTTTGTCGCCCTGGACCTGGATCCGGAGCGGGTACGGGAGGCGGGTGCCGCGGGAGAAACGGTGGTCTACGGCGACGCCGCGAGGCGCGAGGTGCTGGTGGCCGCAGGGCTGCAGCGGGCCCGGGCTCTTGTGGTGACCTATGCTGACGTGCCTTCGGCCCTGCGGGTGCTGGGCCAGGTGCAGGGGATCCGCCCGGACCTGCCGGTGGTGGTGCGCACCCTGGACGATGCCGACATCGACCGGCTGCGGCAGGCGGGGGCCCAGGAGGTGGTGGCGGAAATCATGGAGGGAAGCCTGATGCTGGCCACCCACGCCCTGATGCTGCTGGGGGTTCCCCTGGCGCGGGTGCTGCGCCGGGTGCGCGAGGCGCGGGAGCAGCGCTATGAACTGTTCCGCGGCGTGTTCCCGGGGGGGGCTGACGAAAAGGAAGAGGAGCCGGAGCGCCTGCAGCGGCTGCACAGCGTGTTCATCGTCCAGAATTCCAACGCCGCGGGCAAGGCCCTGCGCGACCTCCATTTGGACGACATGCTGGTGGACGTGACGGCGGTGCGCCGGCGGAATGTGCGGGAGTTGTCGCCCGGAGTGGACACCGTGCTGCAGGTGGGCGATGTGGTGGTTCTCAGAGGTGCGCCCGATAGCCTGGCCGCCGCCGAGATCCGGCTGATGCAGGGTTGATCAGAATCGCGCCCATGAAAAAGGCCCGCGGAAGCGGGCCTCATCCATAAACAGATCCCTCCGGTCAGACGCCCATGCACACGATATAACTGTCGGCGTCCACAATGGCCGAGGTAGCCGTTGCCGCGGCACCCATCGTGTACCCGGTAAAGGCCGTCGCCATCATCGAGCCTTTCGCCGTATCGCCGTCGTCCAGGGTCAAGTCGAGTTGACGGACAAATTTCCCGAGGATTGCACCCGAGCAGATCACGAAGGTGCCGCGAATCGCCGCGATGGGGGCTTGGACCCCGCTCTGCACCCCGATCACTCCGCCCTCGGAGTTTTGCGGACGGTAGGCCGCGGAAGTTGTGTCGGTTGAACCCGGAGCAAGCCCGGCGAGCCTGATGTGCTGCCAGAATACGTAGCTTTCGTCCGCGACCGTAGATGCCTGCCACGTTCCATCGATGATGCCGTTATCCTGCACACACTTGTTGGCTACGCCGGTCGGCGTGCATGCGGCGGCGGTGTTGGCCGGCGGAAATTGAGCGTCAAGTTTCGCTTGGATCTGGTCGCCGGGCAATGCTTTGTATTTGTCCTGGTAGCCGTAGATGTAGATGGGTATGTTCCTGAAGTCCTGCGCCAGGCTTTTGACCTTGGCGCTGTTGATCAGCTCCTGGCCCTTTAGTATTCCCCCCAGCAGCAAGCCGATGATCACCAGGACGATGGCGATCTCGATGAGGGTAAACCCGGACTGTTTGCGCATGACGTTCTCCGCCTTCAGGTAAAGGTTTTTGCCCGTGGATCCGCAAGTTGCGTGCCAATCCCGGGACCGCAGGCGAAAAAGACTTCCTAAAATCAGCGAATTGCGACCTCCTCTTGAGCCTGGGGAAAATCCCCCAACTAGGCCGCTGATTCCATGGACAGATTTTCAGTGGGCCAGAACCAGGCTGGGAGTCCGGGGCCAGAATTTGGCGGCGTCCGCGCCGTTCGTGAAATACAATTCCGGGACAATAGGTTCCGATAATCCGTCGGGGTTTCGACGTTTGTGACGAGTTTTTGACAAAGTTGTGCGGGCATTGAACTGGCCGCAACGACGGGGGAGTTCAGTCGGATGGCTGACAAAGGCATAAAGCGGGTAGCCCAGTTCCCGGAATTTTTCGGGCGGCTCATGACCAGCCGCCGCTGGCTGCTTCTCACCATGCTGGTGCTCCTGCACCTAGCCATGATGGGCGGCATGGAGGATCCCCTTTCGCGGCCCCTGCTGGTCGCCCATGTGGGGGTGTTTCTCCTGTGGCAGCCCATCTGGCAGGCGGAACTCAGGATCCGGGCCGGCGCGACGCTGATGGTCGCGGGGGCCATGCTGGTGGTGCTGTTCGCCCTGAACTGGTGGCTGGTGGCGCTCTGGCTCGCCATCCTGTTCGGGATGGTGGGCGGGCGCATATTCGGTTCGCGTGCCACATGGCTCCGCCTTTTCTACCTCGGGGTGATGGTCTATCTGCTGGTGGTGCTGCTGGTCTGGGTGGTGCCGCAGCTCGTCGGCACTCCGGTGGGCGACGAGTTCACCCTGTTCATCATGCGGTTCCTGTTGCCGGGACTGCTGGTGGTCATGGCCTTCCTGCCGGTGGAGGAGGAACCGGGGCCGGGCGGCGGCGCGGTGGTGGACCTGCTCTACAGCCTGATCCTGTTCATGGTGGTCATGGTTCTGGTCCTCGGCGTATTCGCCATCATGACTGTGGCCCGCAAGCCCTACCTGCTGGCGGTGGTGCAGATGCTGTTCTCCCTGGGCGGCCTCCTGCTCCTGCTGGGCTGGTTGTGGAATCCGCGCTTCGGGTTCGTCGGATTGCAGCAGATGTTCTCCACCTACCTGCTCAACGTGGGCACGCCTTTCGAGCACTGGCTCACCCGTATCGCCCGCGCGGCGGAACTGGAGAAGGATCCTCAGGGCTTCATGTCCTTCGCCGCTCGGGAACTGGCGGCGCTGCCCTGGATCCGGTTCGTGGCTTGGCGTACGCCCGAAGGCGAGGGGCGCACCGGCCAGGAAGGGGGGCACCCCGTGACTCTCGAAATGGGTGACCTTACGCTGGACCTTTCAACGCGCCACACGGCGAGTCCCGCAATGCTGCTCCACATGCGGTTGCTGGCGCAGATCGTCTGGCGGTTTTACGAGGCCAAGCGCCGGGAAAAGGTGCTGCGCCAGCTCACGCGGCTGCAGGCCATCTATGAAACGGGCGCGCGGCTCACCCACGACGTGAAAAACCTGCTCCAGTCCCTGTACGGACTCACGTCCGCGGCAGAGCACTCGGACTCCGAGGCCTATCTTCAGCTGCTCAAGCGCCAGCTGCCGACCTTCACCAACCGCCTCGAGGGGGCGCTGAGCAAGCTCCATGTTCCCCAGCCCGATACCCCCTCGGAACTGGTCTCGGCGTGGACCTGGTGGGACAACCTGAAGTTGCGTTACGAAGGACGCGGCATCGAGTTCACCGAAACCATCGCCGAAGAGTCGCGTATTCCCAAGGCCGTGTTCGACAGCGTGGCCGAGAACCTGCTGGACAACGCCCGCCAGAAGCGGCTGCTGGAGCCCGAAGCCCGGGTGACCGTGGATTTCCGCGCCAACGATGGAGCGACATTGGTGGTGTGCGACACGGGATCGCCGGTGCCGGAGGCGGTGGCCAAGGTGCTGTTCCACTCCACGGTGGATTCCGAGAACGGGCTGGGAATCGGGTTGTACCAGTGCGCCCGCCTGGCGGAGCGTCTGGGCTACCGTCTCCGCCTCAGCGAAAACCAGCCCGGCCTGGTCTGCTTCGAGTTGACGGACCAGGCCCTAGGGTAGTCGCCCGGCGGTCATCATCCGGTTGAACAGGACCGGCAGGGAAATCCAGGTCACGACGTCGTCGAATTCCCCGCCGGGCCCGCCGGCGGTGGGGGGGTGGGTGATGAACACGCCATCGCCGTTGATGTTCGCCGCTTCATCCGCGCCTGTTCCCCCGACAGCGCCATTCCGCCCGGTCGAGAGAAGCACCGCGGGCGTTTTCCGGGTGATATTGGTCGCGGCGCTCAAGCAACCGGTTGCCACCACCCCCGGGGGGGTCGGCCCTACCGAGCATACAAAAAGCAGCCCGGAGCCGCTGGCAACGCCCTCTACCTGCATCATGGTGGCGCTCTTGAGACCGTCCTGCCGGGTGAAGGGAGTACTGATGCCGTTGATGGTGGGGTAGGCGACCGCGTACCGGATGCGGTTTCCCCAGCCATCCAGGACAAAGCCGCTGGCGTCCGTGGGCGTGACGCCGAGCGTGGCGGCGGGGACAAAGCCGTTATAGAAATTCGAGCACTGGCCGTTGAGCGCGGTGCCGCCCACCGAGAATCCCTCGAGACCGTTGCTGGTGGCTGATGCGGGACAGGGGAGGCGTCCATTGGCCGCCGCGAATCCGATAAGGGCCTCGCGGATGTTCTCCAGCGTGGCCCGGGTCTCGCTCGTGCGCTGCAGGTCGATCTGGGCCGAAACGGTAACGACCAGCCCGCCGAGCAGAAGTGCGACGATGGCCATCACGACCGCCATCTCAACCAAAGTGAATCCACGTTGAAAACGGTGACGGTCGCGGTATGCGCAGTCTGCCAATTTCACGGGCAAGGCTCCACGGTCAGGTCGGGCTTGATGCAGTAGAGGATGTCGTTGAAGTCAGCGGCGGCCGGGCGGGTCTCGTAATTGCGCTTGGAAGGGTCCTGGGGGCTGTCCCGGTCCTCGATCCAGTTTGGATTCCGGCCTTCCAGGTAGTTGTCCGCGTCCGCGCGCCGGGAATCGGCGTCCCGGAGCTGCCCTGCAAGCTGCCGCCCCCCGAAGAGCACGATGGCGGCGTATTGGCCCGTCCCATTGACCTGAAGGCAATCCGGGCAGGGGTCGGGGGTGGTGCTCCCGGCATCGGGCTCGAAGTCTTCCGCCACCGCGTAAAAGATAAGGCTCTTCCACCGATCCCAGAGGTGGTAAAGCTCGCTCCAGCCGGGGCAACTGCTATTTGATCGCAGGAGACGGTTCTCGGGTGGAGGGGCCGTAGGCGAGATCGAGCAAGTTGCGTTGTAGGAGAAAAGATTGTTATTCACCTGTGTGCCGGAGGTTCCCACCTCGTAAGTCATCCTGCCGGTGAGATAGTCGCTGTCATCCTCGTAAAGGCACGGGTCCGCGTAATTGCCTCCCGGATCGTTGTGCAGATCGAGGTTGGTCGCCCAGGGCATGCGCCGGTCGCTTGGGTAGGCGTTGTTGTTGGCCGCGAAATGGGCGAAACAGGAAGCCGCGCGCCGCGTCAGTTCCCTGAGCGCGGGCACCATCGCGGCATAGACCTCGTCCTTGGTGATGAAGACCATCTGGTCGTTGATGCCGCGCCCCGAGAGCGGGCCCGGAAGGTAGCGGCTGATGCCGCCGGGCGCGGTCGCGACACGGGCATTGTCGATGGCGGCACCGGAGTTGGGGTCGATGATGGGCGAAGCGGCAATATCCCGGTCCAGATAATTGGCGGCGGTGTAATTGCCGGGGCAGAGCATGTTTGCCCTTGCCGGGGTGTGGGTCTGGGTGCCGGCGGGGTTCCCTGGGGCGAAAATGACGGCAACAGCCCGGTTGTCCGGGCTCGATCCCGCCAGGAGCGTTATTCCGTCAGGGGCCACGATCTCGAAATCCCCGTTCCGGAAAACTCCGTCGATATCCAGGGGCGCGCTGATGAAGCTTCGCTTGTAGTAGCCGGAGACCGCATACCAGAGGCACTCGCTCGCAGCGTCGCGGGGCGGCGGGAGGCCCAAGGTGCGCCAAGGCAGGCGTCCCATGACGGAAACGTTGGTGGTACCGCAGTTTCCTGTCTCGCTTCCCTCGGGAATCGCTCCGCCGGTGTCCTCCGGGCAGGGCAGATACCCCGGAAACATGCCGGCCTGGGACAGGGCGTTGGTTGCGATATGGGCGAGCAGGGCTTCCTTTGCCCGTGCAAGCGCTTCCGCCGAACGGCGCTCGCGCTGCACGCTGGACGTCCACTGGGTGAATCCGTTCAGCAGCACGAACGCAATCATCGCGGTCAGCGCCGCCAGCAGCAGCAGGGCGACGCCGCGCTGTTGGAGTGGGCCGTTGCCCGATGGTGGTGGCGCTCTCCACCCGATGGGGTAACGCATGATGGCGACGGTTCAATCGCGATCGGCCGGCCGGGGCGCGATCGGTGCAGCCCCCGGCGCGCCGGCGCCTGCCCGCGTTTCGTCAGTTTCGGGCGCTTCCGGCACCTCGAGTTCGATGCTCTGACCCACCTTGAGGCGGACCTGCCCGTCCTTTCCCGGAACCGGCACGCGAACCGCGGGGGCGCGTGTCCCGCCCTCCGGCACCAGAGACCTAGCGGGCACGGTCCGCGGAACGCCGTTGATCCAGACGGTGGCGGGGCCGCCGCCGCGCTGAATGATGCCGTTCACGGTGATGCGATCGGAGGCAGTGGTGGTCGCAGCCGCGGCGGCGGGCGCCAGGCGCAGGGACTCCAGCGTCGCCCGCTGTTCCGGCGTAAAGAACAGGCGTCCCACGGGTTCGGCGGCAAAGGTGCCGGGTGCCGGCAAGAGTGCTGACAGAACCACCAGCAGGACTTGGGCGAGGCGGATTCCCATGGGCGCTATGCTCCCTTCTTCTTCTCGCGCAGGTTGATCAGGCGGATGGCGCACGTGGCCTTCAGCTGGGGACCGAACCGCAGCTCCCGCCCGGAGCCAACGCGCTCCACGCTGCAGCGCTCGAGGATCGTCAGGCCGTGGATCTGGCTGCGCAGTTCCCGGAGGAACGCCAGCAACTGCTCCTCGTGCAGGACGGCCATCTCCAGGGTCAGGGGACTCTCGAAGGCGTCGAAGCTCGCCCGGACTTCATCCGCCGCCGGGTCCTGGAACAGGGTCTGGCCACCGAGCGTGTAGTTGAGGGAAAACAGGCCGTGTTTCCGGCCCAGGCTTTCGACGGTTTCGATCCACTCGAGACGGCGGTCCTGGCCCACCACGCCGCGGCTGATCAGCGCCTGGTACTCGGGATAGTGCAGGGCGAGTTCCTGCTTCTCCAACTGCACCCGGCTCACCCGGCTGCGGGCCTCCGCGACTTTCGCCTCCATAGTCGTGGTGGCATTGCGCTCGGCCTGCAGCTGCTGCGACGTCCAGTAAACGGCGCCGGCGCCGGCCGCCGCGACGATAACCAGCAGCGCAATGGACCCTCTGATCCGCCCGAGGTCTTCTCCGGTAAACGTCATGTTTTCTGCCTCAGGATCAGCTTCATTTCGAAGGGCGCCCGCGGCACGCCGGTTTGCCGGACCTCGGCGCTCCCCGACAGGGTCGCTTCGGGCCTGAGGTCCAGGGGAAGTGACAGCACGGTTGCCTCGAACCCGGCATCGGCCAGGGCGGCGCGGAAGCTCTCGATGGTATTCAGGGCCTTCCGGAAATCGTTGTCGAAGGGCCAGATCTCGCCGCCGAGGAGGACGACCTGCGCCGGGAGGGCCGCGCGCGGCGCCGCCGGAGTGGGACTCGCCGCCGCCCCCGTCGGCGCCCCCATAGTTTCGGGGCTGAAAGACACCTGCCAGGAGAGGCTGCCCACTTGGATGGAGGGAAACTGTTCCAGCGCCCTGCTGATGCCGGCCAGGACGCTCTCGGCGGGCGGGGCGTAGCGTTCCACCCGGGAAACCGCGGTCACCCCGATCTTCATGTCCTGGGTCGAGATGCCGACCTTGGGAAAATCCGCGGTGAGCCGTTGGTAGGTCCTGTCCAGAGTGGAGGTTTCCTGGGCCAGCCGATCGCGCTCGGACACGGATTCCCGGGCGAGCCAGGCGTTGACCAGGCTCCATCCTGCCGTGGCAAGCAGCACCGCGGCGGCCAGGCCCTGCAGCGCCCGGCGCAGCTTCCAGAGGCTGTAGAAATGCAGGTGACGTGGGTTGCCGTACTGGTTTTCCGGCGGCTTGCTGGCAAGGGCGTGGAGCAAAAGCGGCGTCGCGTCGGACCGATCCAGGGTACCCCTGTAGCCGATGCGCCGGGCGACGTCGCGAGAATCCAGGAAGTGGAAGCGGACGCCGGGGACCAGCCGGGCCTTCGCCTCCAGTTCCCGCCGGTCCTGGGATCCGCAGACAACGCAGATGTCCAGGGGATGATCCTTCGGCAGCATGCTCAGGCTGGCCAGGTACTTGATGGTGAGCCCGGATTCGCTGACTACCCGTTCCACCAGGCTTTCGTGGCCCACCCCGCCGGAAAGCCGGGTGAACCGCAACCGGGAGTCCACGAAGTAGGTCTGGCGCAAGCCCCCGTGCCTTTCCCAGGTCAGCAACAGCACATGGGACGCGGTGATGCCCGCGAGCAGAGCCTGGCTGATCAGGGGAGCCGAGTAGATCCCGCGCAGCGGCACCTGCAGCTTCTCCGCGAGATCCAGCCATGGTGTCAGCTGGGCGGGGTTGGTGAGGGCCGAGAACAGGACCCGGTCGTCGCGCCGGCCTTCTCCTTCCCGGCCCTGCACGCCGGCATGCCGGAACGGTGTGCTGCGGTAATATTGCTCCAGCTTTCTTCCGAACAGCGCGCCGCGCTCGGGGCCCATGACGTGGGGGACATGCTCGAACCGGTAGTCCTCCTCCACCACGTCGGTGAGCACGGCGATGGGGTGGCCGCCGTGGGCGGAAACCGCCCGGGAGAACTCCCGGACACCGGCCTCGCCCTCAGCGAATACGGATTCCTCGACGATGCGGCTGTCCTGCCAGAGGTGGCCGGACACGCGCTCCGCGGTCACGAAAATGAGGTAGGCCTTGGCCATGGGCGTGGAGTCCTAGATTTTCAGCTTCGTGATCAGGTCGTAGATGGGCATCAGCACCGAGAACATGATCCAGCCCAGGATTCCCCCCATGATCAGGGTGAGCATGGGCTCGATCATGGTCTGAACGCGCTTGATGGATTCCTTGACGTCCCGCTCGTAGAAATAGCTCACGTTGAGCAGCGCGGTATCGAGGCCGCCGGTGGCCTCGCCCACCCGCAGCATGCGCATCACCAGGGGCGGGAACAGGCCGGTGTTGGCAAAGCTCTGGGTCAGGTTCTTGCCCTCCTCGATTTCCCGCTTCACCCGGTCCAGGCTGTTGGCGATGACCGTATTGCCGACGATGTCCCGGAGGATGGAGATGGATTCCAGTATGGTGATCCCGGACGCATAGGTCATGGCGAAGGACCTTGAAAAGCGCGCCATGATGATCTTGCGCAGGATCGGACCGATCGGCCAGACCCGGAGCTTCATGCCGTCGAGCCAGAGCCGTGCGGCTGCGCTTACCCGTGCCGCCACGATGACGGCGACAACGAGAGCCAGGGGAACGAACAGCATCAGGTACCAGTAGTTCACGAACGCGCTGGACACGGCGATCAGGATCTTGGTCTGGGTGGGCAATTCCTGGCCCATGGCCTTGATGAAGACGACCAGCTGCGGCACCAGGTAGATCATCAGGAAGAAGATGAGCGCCGTCACGACCACCAGCACGAACGAGGGGTACATGAGGATCTGCTTGGTCTGGGAGGCCATCTCGTCCTGCCACTTGAGGGTCTCGGTGAGATGGCTGAACACTTCCGGCAGCTGCCCGCTCTCCTCGCCGGCCTTCACCAGGGCCACGAACACCCGGTCAAAGGTCCTGGGATGCTCTCCCAGGGCCTGGGAAAGGCGCTTGCCGCCCTCGATGGACTCGATCAGGCTCGCGATCACCTGGCGAAACCGGGGATCGGTCACGCTGTCCCGCAGGTCCCCCAGGCTTTCCAGCAGCGTGACTCCGGCGCGGCTGAGCTGCTCCAGGTTGAAGAAGAAATTGATCAGCTCGCGCCTGGGCACCGCGCCGCCCACTGATGCTCCCGCGTGGGAGGGCTTCCCGGCGATCAGGTCCAGGCCCATGCGCTTGAGGCGCATTTCCAGATCCACCGGGTTGGCGGCGTCCAGCAGTCCGCTGGTCCGCTTGCCGGCGGCGGTCACCGCCGTGTAGGCAAAGAGCGGCATCAGCCGAGGCGCTCTGTCAGGTCCACCACCCGGGAAACCTCGTCCAGGGAGGTGACTCCCTTGAGGACGCGCTGGGTCGCGTCGTCAATGAGCGGCCTGAATCCCTTGGCCAGGGCCATGCGCTTGATCTCCCGGCTGGTGGCCCGGCGCGCCACCAGCTCGTCCAGGTCGCTGTCCATCTTGAGCAGCTCCATGATCGCCACTCGCCCGCTGTAGCCCTGGTGCTCGCACACGTCGCAGCCCACCGCCCGGTGCACCGTGGCGCGATCCTGGCCGGGCTGCATGCCGAGCAGCTTGAGTTCGAGGGGGTCCGCCTGGTAGGGCTGCTTGCAGTGCTTGCACAGCACCCGCACCAGCCGCTGGGCGATGACGCCGATGACGTTGCCCGCAAGGATGTCGGGGATGATCCCGATGTCGAGCAGGCGCGGGATGGCGCCGATGGAGGAATTGGTGTGGAGCGTGGAATACACCTGGTGGCCGGTCATGGCCGCCCGAAAGGCCATTTCGGCGGTGGGCTGGTCCCGGATCTCCCCCACGAGCACCACGTCGGGGTCCTGGCGCAGCATGGAGCGCACGCCGTTGGCGAAGTCCACCTTGGCCGCCTCGTTGACCGAGGTCTGCCGGATCATGGCCATGGGGTACTCGACCGGGTCCTCCAGGGTCATGATGTTGATGGCGTCGGTGTTGATGTGGTTGAGGATCGAGTACAGCGTCGTGGTCTTGCCGCTGCCGGTGGGGCCGGTGACCAGCACCAGCCCCTCGGGCCGCGCAATCATGAGCTTCAACTGCGCCAGGGCGCTTTCCTCCAGTCCCAGCTGCTCCAGGGGCACGATGCCCTTTTGCCGGTCCAGGATGCGCAGCACGAAGTTCTCGCCAAACGTGGTCGGATGGGAGGCGACGCGGAAGTCGATGGGGCGCCCGGATAGCCTGAGGGAAATGCGGCCGTCCTGGGGAGAGCGGGTCTCCGCGATGTTCATGCCGCTCATCACCTTGATCCGCACCACCATGGCGGGCCAGTAGGTCTTGTGCAGGCTGCGCACCTGGCGCAGCACGCCGTCGATGCGGTAGCGGATGCGCAGGAACGAATGCTCCGGCTCGAAGTGGATGTCCGAGGCGCTGCGCTGAACCGCGTCCGAGAGCAGGGCGTCGATGAGGCGCACCACCGGCTGGCTGAATTCGGTGACCCCCGTCTGCAGCGCCTGGTAATCCATCTCCCCGGGCTCGATCTCGTGGAGGATGCCGTCGATGGAAAGCTCGAAGCCGTAGTACTGGTCGATGGTGCGCAGGATCTCCGATTCGCTCGCCACCATGGTGACGAGGCGGTACTCGTCCCGCAGCAGGGCCCGCACCTGGTCGAGGGCGATGATGTTGTCGGGGTCCGCGATGGCGAGGGTCAGCGTCTGGCGGGTCTTGTCCACCGCCATGGGAAGCAGGACATAGCGACGGGCCACGTCCTTGGGAATGAGCTTGACCGCGGCGGCGTCCACGATCACCATCGCCAGGTCGACGCTCTCCTGGCCGAGGTTCTCGGAGAGGACGTCGCGGATCGTGGCCTCGGAAAGAAAGCCGAGGCTCACCATCAGCTTGCCCAGGGGCAGGTGGTTCTTGGTCTGCTCGAGAAGCGCGATGCGAAGCTGATCTTCGCTGATGACGCCCTTCTCGACCAGCAGGCGCCCCAAAGGCCGTTGTTCGCCGACTGCTGCCATGAATGTGACTTATCGCCCTAAGGGCGAGATGTTTCCCCCGACAATTTTGGAGGGGTGGCCGCTCCCAGGCAACCGGCGCGGCTAAGCGCTAGCGCGATTGCGCGATCTCCTGAAGCCGCCGGGACGCCTGGGCACGATCGAAATTCGCCGGGCCGCCCGACGCCAGGGCGAGGGCGCGGCCATAATAATCTTCGGCCAGCGTGCGCTGCCCGAGCTGATCCAGGCTCACGGCGGTGTTGAAGGCGTAATCCGCGTTGTTCGGATCAATGCTGAAAGCCTGGAAATAGGCCTGCTGGGCCTCCGCCCAGCGCGCCTGTCCCGCGAGAAGATTGCCCAGCGTGAAGTTGAGGGCCGCGGATTCGGGATGCTGCGAAATCAGGGTCTTGAGGCGGCTTTCCATCAGCGCCGGGTCCCCGTGGGGGCGCAGGGCGGCAAGGGCGGCATTGGCCACCGGATCGCGCGGATCGAGTTCCAGCATGCGCTGGTATGCGCGCTGGGCCTCGCGCGGGTTGCCTCCCTTCAGGGCGGCGGCGGCAAGCCCCATCAGGGCATCCCGGTTGGCGGGGTCGCGGCGGAGGGCGCGCGCGTAGCTTTCGTGGGCGGTCGAGATGTTGCCGGCTTGCAGGGCCTCGTAACCGGCCGCGATGTCCGCGTCCAATTGAGGCGCGCTCTGGGTGCGCCGGATGCGGATCGTGCCGGGCGCGTCCTTGGGCTCGGACGCGGGCCGCGGGCCGCGGCGGGCTTTGGGAGCCTCGTCGGGCGTGGCCTCCCGGGCGAAGGGCCGCGCCGGCGGGGGCGAAGTGGCAGGCGCCGGAGAGGATGAGATTGGGGTTGCGGCGAGTGAGACGTTGCCTCCCGCCACAGCGGAAGGTTGAGGCGCCGGGGCGGGCTCGGCGATGGCGCGGGCTTGGGGCTGCGGCACCGGAGGGGCGGCCTGGATCGGCATGCGCGGAGCCGCCGCTGCCTGTGTCCCCGTCGTGCGCGAAACCTCGTACCAGACGTAGGCACCCCCCGCGGCTCCGATAACCACAAGCGCGATCAGGGCGCCCAGTATCAGGTGCCGCCCCGCGGGCTTCCTCTGCTTGGCGCTGAACAGGTTGTCCGCCGATTCGCGGGCCTTCTGCGTTCCGCCATTCCCGGTGCCTGTCCCAGAAGCACCCTGACCTGACGCCGTTCCGGCCCCCGGGTCGACCAGTTCCAGTTCATCCCGCCCGGGACTTCCCGTCTGGGAAGCATATTCGTGCTTGGAGCGCTCGGCCTTCTTGAGGGCTTCGAGCAGCAGGCTCACTCGGCGCCTCCGGTGAATGGCCGCGGCGGCATTTCGGGAGGGGGATCGCGGAAGAAACTGGGACCGAGCACCGGCGGCGCGAAGTAGCCCTCGCCGGGGAGCTGGTTGCGGAAGCCTGCGTAATCGCCGTCGAGGCTCGCGTTCTTGACCACCACCGGTCGCAGGAAAATGACCAGCTCCACCTTGCGCGTGGTGTCGTTGCGCCAGGTGAAGGCTTCCCCCAGGACCGGGATGTAACCGATGTAGGGCACCACATCGTCCACATCGTTGCGCTCGTCCTGCATCAGCCCCCCCATGACCGCGATCTGGCCGCTTTCGACCTTGATCACCGATTCCATTTCATTGGTCTGGATGATCGGGATCAGGTTCGGAACCTCGAGAGAGGGGGTCGGATCCCGGGCGTCTCCGACCTTGCGCGAGATGGTGGGCCGCAGGTTGAGCATCACCGTGTCCGTGTCGCTGATCTGGGGCGTGACGCTCATGACCAGGCCCACCGGTATCGTGTTCGGGGTCGCCGTGATGATGCCCGGAACCACGACGCCGTTGCTCACGGTGGAATCGGTGGCGGTCACGGTGAAATACACCTCGTTGCGCACCACCTTCAGGATCGCGGTCTGGTTGTTGATCACCGACAGCTTGGGGCTGGAGAGGACCCGGGTGGACCCGAAGGTCTCCAGCAGCTTGACCGCGATGTTGACGCTGCCGAAGCTGGTCTGGAGATCTTCGTAAGTGAGAATTCCGAAGCCGGGATTGCCGCCGGATGGGGGGTTGATCCCCGGCAGCTCGAAGGAGAACCCGGCCCCGGTGTTGAGGATGTTCCAGTCGATGCCCTGCTGGTAATTGTCGCTGAGCAGCACCTCGACGATGGTGGCCTCGATCAGAACCTGGCGCTTGGCGTTGGCCATGACGCTGTCCAGGAACTCCTGGATCTTCTCATGCTGGCGCGACGTGGCGCGCACCGTGAGCACGCCGGTCTCGGAATTGGCGATGACGGACGAGGCCTCCCGGAAAGTGACCCGGCGGGCCGCGCCCGACGGCACCGCTTCCGGCGGGGCGTTTCCGGCCGCGCCCGCCGGCGCTGCGCCGGGCGCCCTTGTTGCCGTCCCCGGAGCGCCCGCCTCGGTGCCCTCCACGATGATCTTGTCCGTCTCCCTCAGGATGTCCTTCACGTTCTGCACCAGGGTTTCCCAGAAGCGGTTCTTGGCGGTGTTGACCACCTTGGTGCTGGAGGTGTTGTTGGAGCCGAAGGCTGTGGTCGTGGTGCTGCCGGACCCCGTCCCCGCGCCGGAAGTCGAGGTGGAGGATCCGGTGATCTGGGCGGAGATGGCCACTTCGCCGCTGGTGTCCCGGGACATGTTCACGTAATCCACCTTGTAATGGCGGAGGTAGGGCGTGTCCGGCATCACCGCTATGGTCTGCCCATGGATCTCGTAGCGCATGTCCACCTGCCGCGATATCCGGGACAGGATCTGGGGCAGGGTCTGGTCGATGGCGTTGAGGGTGACGTTACCCGAGATCCCCTGGTGGATGTCCACGTTGAGCTTGGCGTCCCGCGCCAGGGCGAAGAGGATCTCCTGCACCGGGACGTTCACTACCGACACGCTGTAGAGCTCGCTCTTGGGCGCGGGCTTGGGGGCCGGAAGCGGCGGAACCTGGGTGACCGGCCTGGGAATGGATCCGGAAGGCTGCGGCCCGGGCTTGAGGTGGGTGTCCGCGGGCTTGATGGGCTGGGTGCTGCACGCCGCAAGCAAGGCGCAAAGCCCGATGCCCGACAGGATTTTGTTCATGTGCCGCCCCGTGTAATAGTTTGCCGGCGAGACTAGCACCTTTATTTTTTTCCTTCAAGGGATTACGGCAAGGACTTTAGGTAAGTCCGCGCCATTTTCTACAGGGGTGGAATCCCCTGTCAGCCGGTGAGGCGGAGTTGATTGAGCGTGGTGACCTGGAGGCGGAATCCTTTCCGGAAGCGCTCCGGCAGGCGCTTCATGGCGTCAACCGCCGCAGTGCTGTCCTCGAAGGTTCCGTAAGTGACCCGGAATCGGGTTCGTTTTTTCCCGCTGGCGGTGACGTAAATATTCGATATGTCAACCATTTCTTCCGCGCGCTGGAGGAAATCCTCGATCCTCTCCGGCCCCGACTCGGTGGTGTAGAAAAGGTGGATGGTGAAAAGGTTCGGCGCGCCGGAATCGAGAAGTTCGCGGGTCGCGGCAATTCGCTGCCCCAGAAGCTTATGGGTCGCGAACTCGGAGGCGATGGCCGCCGGAGGGTTTTCAGGGGGGGATGCCTCCGGTGAAGGGGTCGTGCTCACCGATGGCGACGCGCTCTCTTCCGGCGCCGCCGAAGTCTTCTCCGGTGCCGGCCCGGCCGGGGCTCCCGCGGGAGGGGATTCCGGAGGCGGGCTCGGGGTCTGGGGGGATGATGGCGCGGCGGGTGCCGGCTTGGCGGCTGTTTCGGGGGGCGCCGGTGTCGCCAATGGCGCTGGCGCCTGCGGTGGCCTCGACCAGAACTGCCATGCCACGAAGGCCAGGATTGCCGCGACGGCCGCCATGCCCGCCCCGGCATAGGCGGGGGCCAGGGGGCGCCGCGGAATCTCCAGTTCGCTGTCCTGCATGGCCTTGCGCACGTGCTTCGGCTCCACGCCGTGGGTGTTGGCCACGAACGCGGCCAGCAGCGACTTGTCCGCCAGGACGTTGACCCGGCGGGTCAGCCCCTGGGATGCCCGCGCGATGAGACGGACGGCGCCCGGGGTGAAAATATCCGGGCCGTGGTAGCCGGCCGCCCGCATGCGGAAGGTCAGGTACTCGCCGATCACCGGCTCCGTGAGGGGCTGCATGGTGAAATGGTGAACGATGCGGTCCTTTAGCTGCCGGATTTCGGGCATGCGCAGGGTGTCGTCCAGCTCGGGCTGTCCGAACAGCACGATCTGCAGCAGCTTGTGGCGGCTGGTCTCCAGGTTGGAGAGCAGCCGCACTTCCTCCAGGGTCTGGGCCGGCATGGCGTGGGCCTCGTCGATCAGGAGCACCACCCGGCGGCCGTCCGCGTAGCGCTCGATGAGCGTGCTCTGCAGGCTGCGCATGGCCGTGGTGGCGCGCTGTCCGGCCAGGTCCACGCCCAGCTCGTCGGCGATGGCGTAAACGATTTCTTCCCGGGAAAGCGTGGGGTCCGCCAGATAGATGGTGTCGAGGTGGGGAGGGAGGCGCTCCATCAGCACACGGCACATCATGGTCTTGCCGGTGCCCACCTCGCCCACCACCTTGATGATGCCCTCGCCGTGGGTGACGGCGTAGATCAGCGCCTCCAGGATTGCCGCCCGGTTCGCTCCGCCGTAGAACCAGTCGGTGATGGGGGTGATGCGAAAGGGCGGTTCGTTGAGCCCGTAATGGCTGAGATACATGGTGCGCCGGCGCCCCCCGGGTCAGCCGGACTTGCCGTCCTTGGCGGCGGATTCCATCCGGCTGTATAGGGTGGTGCGGTTCACGCCCAGCAGCTTGGCGGCCTGGCTCACATTGCCCCGGGTAAGCCTCATGGCGGCTTCGATGTAACTCTGCTCCCAGCGGCCCAGCACCTCGTCCAGTCGGAAATCAGGCTGCCGCTGGAGCTGGCGACGGGCGATGTCGATCAGGGTGTCCGTGTCGCCCGACACCGGGGTCACGCCTGTATCCGCTGGTGCCGTTTCCGGATCCAGCTCGGCCTCGAGGGCTTCCCGGGTCACGGATTGCCCTCCGTACTTGGTGATGAGGCGGATCACGATGTTGCGAAGCTCCCGCGTGTTGCCCGGGAAGCGGTATCCGCGCCACAGGTCCAGCGCATCGGCGCCGAGGTCGAAAGGCGGGCCCTGGGTCTGCCCGGCGTAAAACTCGCGGAAGTGGTCCAGCAGCAGCAGCTTGTCGTCTCCCAGCTCCCGAAGCGGCGGGACGGCGATGGTGAAGACGCTCAGGCGGTGATACAGGTCGGCGCGGAACCGGCCCGCGCGCACCTCCTGGCGCAGGTCGCGGTTGGTGGCTGCGACGACCCGGGCGCTGCTCTTGCGCGTCTGGGTTTCTCCCACCCGCTGGTATTCGCCGTTCTCCAGAACCCGCAACAGCTTGGCCTGGAGATCCACGGGGAGCTCGCCGATCTCGTCCAGGAACAGGGTGCCGTCCCCCGCGTCCTCGAAGTAGCCGGACTTGGGGCCAGCGGATCCCGTGAATGCGCCCTTGGCGTAACCGAACAGGGTGGGCTCCACCAGGTTGGGCGAGATGGCGGCGCAGTTGAGGGCGAGGTACGGGGCATCGGGACGGGCGCTGAGTTGGTGCAGGCTGTTCGCTACCAGTTCCTTGCCGCTTCCGGATTCCCCCTCGATAAGCACCGGGAAGGGCGATTTGGCGTACTGCAGGATCTGCTGCCGCATCTTGTCCATGGGCGGGCTGCGGCCGATGATGCCCAGATCCGCCGTGGGCCGGATGCCCGGCAGGGGCCGAAGCTCCCGCTCGCGGATCCTGAGGGCCTGCTGCAGGTGGCGCTTGAGGGCCAGCGGCTCGCAGGGCTTGGGAATGAAATCCACGGCACCGAGCGAGCGGGCGTGCTTGGCGTTGGCCTCGTCGCTTTGGCCCGAGAGCACCAGAATCTTGATGGCGTCGGAATGGGCGAGCAGGTCGGCGATCAGGGCAAATCCCTCGTCGGGCCGGTGAGGCGTCGGCGGGAGCCCCAGGTCCACCAGGGCCAGCATGGGGGGGGCGTCCAACTGGCGCAGGAGACTGATGGCGTGGGAACGCGATTCCGCCGCGAACACCTCGAAGTCCCGGCTCAGCACGAGGCTGAGGCTGTCCGTGATCATGGAGTCGTCGTCGACGATCAGCAAAGTCGGCCTGCCGGATTCCGTTGCCGTCTTTCCGGTGGGAGCGCTGTCGCTGGGAAGCTCACTCATTCTGGTGTCGTGGACCCGCTGATGCGGTCCGGCTAAGATTTCCAAATGCCCGTCTCTTGCCACTCTGTCATTCGGGCCGCGCGGGCGGTTGCCATCATATCACGCGGCCTCATGGCCGCCAGAGGCGCGCGGCCTTGCGGCCGCACCCGGGGCTGACGAGCTTCAATTGGGTGAGCCACGTTTTTTTGCCGGCGCCGTCGGCTGGGATCATCCGGAATGGCAGGAGGCGTTTTATCCCGACGGCCTGCCCGAGGACTGGCGGCTGGCCTACTACGCCCACTTCTACCCGGCCGCGTTGATTCCGCGGCCGGTCTGGTCCACGGCGGCAAGTGAAACCCTGTCCGCCTGGGCTCGCGACACGCCGCCCCGTTTTCGTTTTCTCCTGGCCGTGGGACCCGAGAAAAGTCTGGACGAGGCGCTTTCGGCGGGAAGCCTGCTCGGGGGAAAGTTTCAAGGCTGTGTCGCGGCGCGGCAGCCGGTCCCGGCGGCGAGCGGCCGATTTCATTGCATCTGGCTCAGCCAAGTGCCGGATCTGCGGGCACTCGCGCACGCGGTCGGGGATGCGCGGGAGTTTCCGGGGGCCGTGTACCTTATGGAGGACGCCAAGGACCTCAAGCGGTTGCGGGACGCCTCCCTTCTGCTGCAGGTGCTGGGACTGTCCGTAGCATAGGTTCTGGTTTAGAATTCAACGCTTTTCGAAGCCCGGAAACCCTGCGTGGCGGAAGACATTCTCGTCGAATTCGAAGACGTCAGCTTTACCTATGACCGGCGCCCGGTGCTCAAGGGGATCAACATGAAGATTCCCCGCGGCAAGGTGGTATCCATCATGGGCATCAGCGGTTCCGGCAAGACCACCATGCTGCGGCTCATCGGGGGGCAGCTGAAGCCCACCTCCGGACGGGTCATCGTGGG